>SDBU01001085.1_pt1 | contig 40106 bp, 65 predicted proteins | sample 2277071 | NCBI WGS metagenome assembly SDBU01 (sample SAMN10397929, study PRJNA504765) | marine sediment metagenome | isolation source: marine sediment core GS08_GC12, 126 cmbsf | place: Arctic Ocean: Gakkel Ridge, Loki's castle | collected 2008 | reverse complement strand
GTGTGTGAACTAGCAGATAAGTACTGTGTAGTGGAGTATGGTAAGCCAGAGGACTGTGAGGAGTATATGGAGTTCCTAGCTAGTGATGTGCAGGCTATTTGAGCCTAAAGGCAGTATTCCTATTGACAAGACCTATCCAGATGTAGTAGATTGAAGCTAGTTTGTGGAGCAGTGACCGAGAGAATAGGTTGCACCAGTGGGAAAGGGTAACAATCCACTTGTGTCAGGCATGGCACAGAGAAGGTGTATGATACGAGGGTTTAGTTCCCTCCTGCTCCCCCAACATTTTGGCTGACCTATGAAGGAGAACCTCTTTGAGTGATAATTCATGATGTTTCAGAATACATACAATGGACTATTCCCCGACCAGAGTTCCACATTCAAGACTTACTTACCAAAGAAGGGAGTATGCTCATCTATGGTGCTCCTGGGGTCAGGAAGTCTTGGTTGGTAGAGTACATGGCTTTCTGTCTGGCAACAGGGTCGGATTGGTTGGGGTTCAGGGTTGAGCAGACTAGGACATTGATAGTTAATTTTGAGATTAGCTCTGTCAACTATTACTGGAGATTAAGGGATATGAGTGGGGTATTTACTACCCAGGAGCAGATGTTATATGAGGCTTCACCAAGTATCCTGTACCTTGATGACAGGGAGACCTTTGACAGGTTTGCTGCTGATATAAGACCAATCCAACCCAAGGTTATAATCCTTGACTGTCTGTCTGGTTGCTTTGGGGGGGATGAGAACAGTAGTAGGGAGATGTCAGGGTTCATAAGGAACATCAATGAGCTGAAGTCTGAGCACCAAGCTGCTGTGGTCATTGTCCACCACTCCAACAAGAACCTCCTAGCTGTATCCGCAATGGACAGGGCTAGGGGGCATACCAAACTAACAGGGTGGGTAGATAGCATTATCTACATGGTTAATCAGCCCTCTGGTACGCAGCTACAGTTTGGTAAGACTAGGAACTCAGCTCATGAACTGAGGAACTTAAATATAAGATTCCATGATTATAACTGGACAGTAAGGGGGCAAACAGATGAGAGAGATTAAGTTTAGGGCTAGACATACTACGACGGGAGAATGGTTTTATGGGTCAAGTCTGTGGAAAAGCTTTGACGACACCTCAAGCAATTATGAACTTCCCTTGTCTGCCTTCTGGCAACAAGTAGAGCAAGGTTGGCTTGACCCCAATACAGTAGGTCAATTCACAGGACTCCACGATAAGAATGGTGTGGAGATATATGAGGGGGATATAGTTAAACAAGAGTATCCGAGGAATATCTTTGAAGCTGATATATCAGTCATTAAGTATAGTGGATGTGGCTGGTGTGTTGAAACAGTTCGGGGCTACGGCAGGGGAGAGGTTAGCGGCATTGGCAATCTAGAATGGGCAGGTTTTGTTGAAGTCATCGGCAATATCTATGAGAATCCAGAACTACTGCATGAAGGAGGTGCTAATGAGGTAAGATAACTAGGAGGTTTAACAATCAAGACCAATTCTTTAAGAAAGGAGGAAGATTAAGTGCAGGAAGAAACAAGGACTCTGCTTATCACGCTGAAAAATGGGGATGAAATCCAAATTGACATCCCTACCAGTTGGAAAGTAACATATGGGTATGTTCAGACTGGTTTCACCTCAAAGGATGGGAGAACTGTTCCTATGGCTCTCAGAATCTATGAAACCGATAAACACCAAAGGGCTATATTCACGGATGTTGCATCCTTCAGGGATATGTCTATCCCTATCCGAGTGAAGAAGGTCAGTGTCCAGGAGAAAGCTGGTTTTATGGAGTGTGAGGGTGTACGAAAACGCACCATATTCCAGGCATCTACAGTGAATTGGGTTAATCCAGATTCTAATGAACCAGAGGATAATCCCTTAGAAATTGGGATGCCAAAAGACTCGGAAATGTTTGGAGGAAAGGAGGAAGAATAGTATGCCAATAACCGATAGAAGCCAAGCAAAGAAAGGGGGCTTTGCCCAAGTAAGGGAAGCTCTCCTGAAGTTCAAGGGTGAGGTAATAAGGGCTGAGTTTGACAGGTGGGGAGGAAAGCTGGTTGATGAGGATGGTAAGCCTGTCCCACCAAAGGAGTTCCTTGAGGTAGAGAGTATCAACCTAGAGGCTCTTGAGGTAACAGAGGAGTTATCAATGGGGCTTGAGGAGGGGTGGTCATTCAGGGTCAACTGCTCAGACTTTGAGGGCAGCTTCTGGGTGGAGAGATTCCTTGCATCAGCAGACAAGTTCAAGCTCCTTATCCCTGATGACCTAGCAGGAAAGGTAATTACCTGGGAGAAGGTAACATTAGAATCCTTCAACAGGGATGGGACTCCCAACCCCAAGTATAACTCCACTAACTATGTCATTGTTGCTGTGGAGGGAGCATCCCCAAAGAAGGCTACTCCCAAGGTAGTAGACAAAGCCCAACCAGCCCAAGCTATTGAGGAAGTTGCTGAACCAGAGGCAGAGGTTGCTACTGGTGCTGCTGACCCAATGGAAGCAGCTCTTACCCTAGCTGTGGGGAAGACAGAGGCTCAGTTCAGGACTGCTGTAGCCCTAGACCCTCATTTTGTTGGTAGTCCACTGCTGCCCCTGGCTAAGGCTGGTGTGGTTACACAGTCCTTGGTCAATGATGGCAAGCTGGTTCTTGTTGGGACTAAATACCAGTTACCTGGATAGGCTTTCTGCCCTTCTTCGCATAGGGGGTAGAAGGGACTTGCTAGGGGTTAGATGTGGTCAGTTAATCCCTGTTCAACTCAGGGCATCTTGGGAGTCCCCCAACAAGAGACCCCCAGACCCCTAGTAGGTTAATTTACTGACCTAGCTCATCAGACTAGGATTGGTGGGCTAGGATGAGGAAATTAGCAGGAGGATAATATAATGGAGAACTTTGGCAAGAAGTTTGATAAATGTCCTAATTGTAGTTCAACCAACAGGTTCTGTGAGCAGCTAACTTTGGAGGCTAAGGAGAAGAAACGTGTTGGACTTGATTGGAGACTCCTCATGGATAACCGCAGTGGTGCTGTCTTTGATGAGAATAGGGCTATTCTTCTACCTGTGGGTAGTAAAGTCCCTGCTTACCATATTGGTACTGACGTGTGTATGGATTGTGGGACTATCTACGCAATAGAGTTAGCTAGAAAGGAAGTTATGTTAAGGACACAGGAGATACCAAGGGGTCAGATACCCCCAAACCTTGGTAACCCTAGCTTATCATAGGAGGATATTGTGTCAAGGTATGAAGATAAGACCCTTGTAGAGTGTGATGAGTGTCACTGGAGAGGAACAATAGCAGACTGTATCCATACCTATAGGAATTACATAGATGAGTCTGAGCCTGTTGACCTTTGTCCTAAGTGTGGTAGTGACCAGCTTCTTGATATAGATGAGGATACAGCCAATCTTATCCTATGCCCTGCTTAGGAGACACCCAGAGAGAAGATGGGTGAGTTGGTCTCTGGGAGGTGTGTAGACTACCTAATCTCCCCAACTCACCCCAAGAATAGATAATAGGAGGGAGAATGGAACTGATAAGTGAAGAGAGGATTAAGGAAATCTTCTTAGTTCATTACACTCAACAGTACGGCGAAGAGGCAGCCAGACAACTATTAGAGCAATTACCTGATTGCAATTATGCCAAATCAGTAGCCCAAGCCCAACTAAACAAAGTCCTGAATGACAAAGACGTTGTTATGGTTGATAGCGACCAGACATTCACAGAAAGCCCATATCAGTCAGTAGGCGAAGGGGTTAATATGGGTTATGTATATGCCCGTCAGGATTTAAGGAAAACAGGATGGAAACGTGTAATCCCTCTGGCAGAGAAGGAGGTTGAGGGTGAATGAGTTTTACCGAGAGATTGAAGAACCCATAAGAGATATAGTCAGAACCCTAAGAGACAACGGCGTAAATACCACTTGTTCTTGTGGGCACGATATATATGTAGAGGCTGATATTATTCCTGATGGCATGCTTCAGACCATTCATAGAACACTGTTTAATTACTTAGCTGAATCCAAGAAAGAGATAAAGTATTCTATTACCATAACACTAGAGCAGGATATTGCTGGTCTATCAAGATGCTTTGCTTGTATAAAAATTGGAGATAAGCACCAAAAAGGAGGTTCACCATGAATAAACAGCAACAGGTGGAGAAGGGATTTGAGGTGGGGCTATGAAAAACGCACTGGTTGGAATAGTGATGTTAGTTGTGGTACTTTGGGGAACTGGTTGGTTTCTTGCTGGACATAGCTACGTAAACAAAACCACAGAACCTGAAGTTAGGGTTGTTACAGAGCATATTCAAGCCCCTTCAAATGCACACCTAATTGACCTTATGAATTACTACCAGACCGAAGCAGAGAAGGCAAGAAAAGAGTTATGGGAAAAGGAGAAGGAAAGAGGGATACTAGCCTTTAAGGTAGCTATCTATAAAGAGATGACTGGTAAGGATATAGAGGTGAGGATAGAGCAATGATAATACAGAAGAACAGTGAACTAAGGAACACAATCTACAACAATATCAGGGAGACTGTAACTGGAGAGAGGACTGGTATCCACTTGAGTGATTTAATCTACTGTTCACGAAAGGCTTATTTCAGGAAGATGGGTATGTCTCCTCCTCCTTCCGATACCCTATGCGTACTGTGGATGACAGGGTTTGCTTTCCAGTCGTATATGTTTCCCAAGGATAAGGAAGTCCCTGTGTTGGTAGATGGTATCAACTGTACTCCTGACCTACCCAGTGGTATAGAGGTGAAGAGTACCAGAATGTCCTCCAAGAGATTTGACTTAGATAATGTGGTTCAATATAAGAGGCAGATACTGGGGTACTGTAAAGCCCTTGGTAAGCTAGAATATGACCTAGTAGTGCTCTTTGTTATGGGCAATTATGCCCCACCCTTCCCAGATATTGATTGCTGGCACATAGTGACTACAGAGGAAGAGGTTGATGCTAACTGGAATGAGTGTTTACAAAGAGCACTCAAGATTGAAATAGCCTTACAGAGTAGTATCCCTCCTGAGCCAGACTGCATGGACTGGGAGTGGGAATACTGCAAGAACATAGAGTTCTGTCAGGATACCCAGTGCTGGAGGAAGAATCAATTAAAAGGAGGGAAGAAGAAATGAAACCTATTGATGCACCCCATCTACACTTGCCAAGTGATAGGTGTGTATATTGCTTCTATACCAGTAAAGTCCCCTTAACTTTTCGCTGTAAGCATCCTGATGGTATAAGTGGTGATGGCTATGCTGAGAGCTGTACTGAGGAGGATTGGGGCAAATGTCCCCTCAATTTCAATAAGGAGGAGAATAAGTGAGGGAGAAGATATTACTTGTCGGAGATAGCAATACCAGCAAGACCTTCAGCCTTATTACTCTAGCTATCCTTATGCCTGACAGGAGGGTAGTTATCTTTGACCCCGATGATGGGACTAGCAAGGTACTGGGGGAGCTAGGGCTTACCTTGGAGGACTTACCCAACCTTACTATTAAGCCAGTTAGGAATGATTGGGACAAGCTGATGGAAGACTACAACGAAGTCAAGGAGGAACTGGGGGAGGGTGATTGGTTTTGTATGGATATGATGGGGAGATTCTGGGATATGGCTCAGAACCATTATTCCATATCTGTCTTTGGTACATCCCATGCAGAGCATTTGATGATGCTGAAGAGGCAAGCACAGTCTACTAGCTTTGGAGGCTTTGATGGTTTACAGGACTGGCCTCTTATAAAGAACATACACAACACTGACTTAGTAGATGATGCTGTTCTATATAGCCCCTTCAATGTTATGTGTACCACATCTGTAACCTCGTTCTCCCCCAAGGAGAAAGTGCCTAAGAAGGGAACTTTGGGTATATACGCCAGTGAATTTGGTGTTAAGCCCGAAGGGGAGAAGCACAATGTATATAGGTTTGATACACAAGCCTTCCATTACAGACTAGATGATGACACTTATCACTTCAGGCTAATAAGGGATAGGGGGAGAGCTGTTGTTGTCAAGCAGGAGTTTAACATTACAGGTAGCAGTTTCTGGGAAGTCTATGCGGGGTATAGGGGGATAGAGCTATGAGAGTTCTTATCTGTGGTAGTAGAGATTATGATAATCAAGCTTGGATTGCTGTCAGACTCCTCTCCCTGAATAAGCGGGGCTATGACACCCTGATAGAAGGTGAAGCAAAGGGGGCAGATACCTTAGCGAAGAAAGCTGCTAAGGTACTAGGAATGTGGGTTATGGCTTTCCCCGCTGAATGGGATAAGTATGGCAAGGCAGCTGGACTAATACGGAACAAGCAGATGCTTAAGGAGGGTTGTCCTAATTTGGTAATGGCTTTCTATACAGATTATAGCAAGAGCAGGGGGACAAGGGATATGGTTCGGCAGGCTAAAAAGTCCCTAATTCCCTGCATTGAATATGAGGGGATAGAACTGTTGGAGATGGGTAATGATAACAGTTGATGGTGTTGTAAAGTGGGTAGAGGACAACTTTCCCCCTCACCTTTTCACTGAACACTTTGGGATAACATATTATTCTGTTCCTCCTGACTTTGCTGCTCTTAATGGGTTGACTCCTGAAGATGTAGAAATATCAAAGGAATATGAGGAAGACTGTCTCCATTGTAGATGGCAAGCTTTCCTTAAGAGGATTAAGAATGATAACTGCTGATGACAGAGAAGCCAAGGAAGCGGGGGAACATCATGGTGTATCCCTTTCCACTGCGTTAGGGATACCCTGTGTTATCCAGAGACTGGAAGCAGCCGACTACGCCTTCCTTGATAGGGATAATGCTCCCCTTGGTATAGAGAGGTCTGAGATAGGCAACCTAATCCAGAAGCTAAGGTCTGGGGAGCTGGAGGAACAGATGTATAAGTGCCAAGACAACTATGCCTCTGTTATCCTTCTCATTGAGGGTGTGTATGACCAGATAGACAAGCTACTAGCTGTCTACAAGAACGGCAATAGAGGATACTTCCGCACCCATGTCTACCCACATACCCAATTTGACTACGTTATGGCTCTTATAGTAAGGCTATCAGAGATGGGGGTAGAAGTTATCCCTAGCCCCAATTTCCACTGTAGTATGACCATAATTAGGGTCATCTACAACCAAAGGACTAAGCCAGAGGAGCAACACACCTTATTTAAGCGTACAAGGGCTGTCAACATACCTGTGAAGTTAACAGCTAACCCCAGTGTACCAAAGCTAATGGCTCTTTGCCCTAGACTTGGTGAAAAGGTGGCTATTAAGCTAATCAATAAGTATGATAGTATATGGACTATCCTTAACACGGATGACACTGAACTGCTGGAGATTGAGGGGTTTGGTAAGGGTCTACTGGATAAACTGAAGAAAGGAGTAGGCAGGGAGTGAGAAGAATTATCTGTTGGTTCAAGAGACACCGATGGAGTACATGGTTTATGACTTGCTTCCCAGGGACAGGCTACCGATTCTGCCTACGCTGTGGTAAGGTAGAAAAGAGGGGGTTAGGATGAGATTCATAGCTAACCAAGATAACCTATCAAGGGAGGAAGCAGAAAGGATACTCCTAAGTCCCAAGAACAAGATAGCAGTGGATGTTGAGACAGTCTCCCTAGAGAACACTCTACCACTGGGGATAGGGATAGCAGTATCCCCTGACCTTGGCTTCTATTTCTTTAACCCTAAAGACGAGCTATTAAAAGAGGTAATAGAGACTACAGCTACTGTTATCTTCCATAATGCTAAGTTTGATATAGCTCTGCTAAAGGGATTGAGAGTTAGGGTCTATGGGTATGAGGATACCATGATGATAGCCTACAGTGCAGGGATACTGGAGAATAGCCTAGAAGCCCTGTCTGGTTCTATCCTCCATAGACCTTGCCCATCAGTGACTGACCAGTGGAGGAAGCCCAACCAAGGTAACATAGCTATTGACCATGTGAGGATGGGACAGATATGTATTATCCATGCCTGCAATACATTTGCATTAGAGCAGAAGCTCCCCAAGACGGAGCTATATAAGACCATTGATAAGCCCTGTGTAGAGCTACTGATGGAGATGGAGAGGTGGGGGGTACTGATAGACCAGTACAGGCTGACATTAGTAGAGCAGGGAGTCATCAACAGGACATCCCCAATGGAGATAGAACTAAAGGAAGAACTAGGAGTCAAGAACTTGGCTAGTAACCCACAGGTAGCAGAGGCTTTGAGAGTCAAGGGTATCATAGGAACAAGGAAGACCAAGAGTGATAAGGACTCTGTAGGGGAGGAAAGCCTCAAGCCACTGGACTTGCCACTCACCAACAAGCTCCTCAAGTGGAGGAGTTTGATGAAGACCTTGACTACATACGTTCCTGCCTTCCGCAGGGTAGACCATAAGGGAAGGGTGCATACTACCTTTGGCTTCACTAACACTGGAAGGTGGAAGTCAGGGGATAGGAGGCAGGGGAAACCTAACCTGCAGAATATAACTAGGGATGAGAAGTTTACTGAGGAGGAATAATCATGTTCAAAGTTACAATCATAAATGATGCGGGGCTTGGAACTATAGACTGTGTATTAGGTTCCTTTGGGACAAAAGAGCAAGCTAAGGAAGCCATTGATGTCGTGTTAAGGGGGGGTTTCTGGGGAAAGGGTAGAGGTGTCTTTGGCATAGGAACTACTGGGGACACTTTCTTCTGTCCAAGATATATTAAGAGGGTTCACATTGTTGAAGAGGAGGAAACATAATGAGAGCAAGTGAGATTAAGAAGTTCCTTGGGGGAACTGACGTTGGCTGATACTCTTCGTTCCTGTATCGTAGCTGAGTCTGGCTATACCTTCCTATCCCTAGATGCTAACCAGATAGAGCTCCGTGTCCTTGCTATCCTATCCCAAGACCCAAGGATGTTAGAAGACCTACGGACTGGAGACCTCCACATGGCTACTGCTGTCCGTATGTTTGGGCATACTGATGATGAAGCTGAGATGAAGTCAAGGAGGTACAAAGCAAAGCAGGGCAACTTTGCTAATGTGTTTGAAGCTGGTGAGGAAACTCTAGCTGGACTACTTGAGTGTTCTGAAGAAGAGGCTGCTGAGTTTATGCAGGAGCATAGGGATACCTACCCAACACTTTACCAGTGGATGGATGATACTAAAGCTAAGGCTAAAGAGGATGGCTATGTAATCAATATGTTTGGTAGGATTAGACCCCTACCTGAGCTATATGATGGTAGCTGGAGGATGAGGGAGAGGGCTGAGAAGAAGATAGTGAACACGATTGTCCAAGGCACAGCTGTTGACATTGTGAAGCTGGCTATGCTATGCTTGAGAGGACTATTCTCCAAGGAGGTTAGACTTGTCCTCCAAGTCCATGATGAAATTCTCTGGGAGTGTCCAGATAGTCTCCTTCAACAGTCACAGGAACAGTGTCAAGAACTGACAGGAGCTTTCCCTGACTATCCATTTAGTATTAGTACTGGTAAAGTCTATGGTGAAATGGAGAAGATAAATGGTAATTGATTTTTACTACGAAGTTAGAGAACAGCTTGGGGATTTTGGGATTGATACCGATGAAGAGAAGATTACTGTTAGCCTTAGACTTAGCGCTGTTTCCTCAGTTACAGTACAATCTATTAGACAAAGTAAGCTGGTAGATATTATCTCCTTCCACAAAAGAGGTATTCTTAGCAGACTCCAGCAAAAGATAGATAGCTTGATGGAGGATTTAGATGAGAACTAGCGGTAGTCCCAAGACTCCCAGTCCATCCAGAGCTGCCAATCTCTATGCTAGGTTCATTCCCAATAAGCGTAACCAACCACAACTAGGTAAGCTCAGGGTTAAGAAGGCTGATGGGAGTGTGGCTGAGTTATCAATGAACAGGGCTGACAGGAGGGCTGCCATTAGGACTAACAGGAGAGGTCATGCCAAGGGATACTAGCTCTAAGGAGTATAAGGCTAAACGCAGGGCTATTTCCAGGAGACACCAAGTAAAGAACTATGACAAGATATATGCCAGAGCTGCAGCCAGGTCTCTCCCCAAGAAGCCCTGTGAGGTATGTAGAAGTGAGCAGTCAGAAGCACACCATGATGATTATAAGAAACCTTGGACTGTCAGATGGTTTTGTAAGGAGCACCATGAGGAGGTAGACACCGAGCTTGAAAGGGAGAAGGCATCACAACACCAAGGGAACAAGGCAGATAAAGAGGGGGAAGACTCAAGACCAAGTTGAGGCTATGGCGAGGAGAATATTGAAGAGGGGGATGTATGCACACAGTAATTCTAGGTGACTGCCTAGAAGCCCTTAAATCTATGGATGAGGGGGTCTTTGACCTAGCCTTAATTGATGCCCCCTACTTTGACTATAAGACAGGTCATAGACAGGACAAGGAGGATAAGCTATCCCAGTCCCTAGTCCAGCAGGACAGGAGAGACCAGCTAGAGGTAGTACAGGAGTGTATCCGTACCCTCAAGTCTGGTCATGCCTTCTACTACTTCACCAACTGGCAGGAGTCTTGGTGGTTCCAACAGAGGTTTCACACCTTTCTCAGGAATGAGATTGTCTGGGAGAAGAACAACTGGACTGCAGGACACCTAGAGGGTAGCTTTGGGAACAAGTGGGAGGCAATCTTCCTTGGCACTAAGGGAAGTGGATGGAAATATAAAGGAGGGAGAATCCATGACATCTGGGAAATAGACAGGGTAGGGACAAAGAGAATCCACCCCACAGAGAAACCAGTAGAACTATACAAGCAGATAATAGAGTGCTCCACTGATGAGGGAGACCTTATACTCGACCCCTATGGTGGCTCTGGCAGTAGTGTCATAGCAGCACTGGAGCTTAACAGGAGTATACTCTGCTACGAGGTAGACCCAGAATATAAAGATAGGATTGATAGGAGGATAAAACAATGGCAAAGAACTTAGCAGAAATCATAGAGGAAGAAGAGCCTATTGTAGTCGGGATGAGGGAAAGTCTTAATAGAGAGGAAATAGACTTCAAGGAACGGGGGGAGGATTTGGAAAGGCTGAGTGAACTCAACAAAGAAAAGCAGAACTGGTTGAAAGAAGAGAAGAGGAGGGTAGAGCAATGGAGCGTGATTTCCAAGACCAGATAGTAATGTGTGACCTGAGACAATTCTCCAGGCTATACCTAGTTCCTTTGGCTGACCTGCATGAGGGGGCTAGGGATGCTGACCATGAAGTATCGGATGGGTATATCAGGTGGATAGCAGAGAGGGAAGATGCTCGTACAATCCTCAATGGAGACCTAATGAACTGTGCTGGCAAGGATACCTCATCTGAGCTATGGGAGGACTTAATATCCCCCGATGATGCCTATGCACGACTACGAGCAAGACTAATGCCTATCAGGGATAAGATACTGATGATTACCAGAGGCGGGCATGAGGAGGCTATCTACAGGAAGGTCGGTGTGGACTTCATGGCAAGGCTGGCTTACGATTTAGGAGGTATTCCATATAAGCCTGATGGTGGTATGGTAGCAATAAGATTATCTTCCTCAGGGCATGATATGACCTTCACAGGGTGGGCTACTCATGGATGGGGAGGGGCTAGAACCATTGGGGCTAAGGTTAAGAAGGTTGAGGACTTAGCTAACGTAGCTGATGTAGACTTCTATATCCTATCCCATGACCATACCCAGAACATACATAGGCTAAATGTACTTTCTCCCCCTATAACCAATATGAGGTGGGACAGAGCAACCTACGTGGTAATTAAGAGGAAGATATTGATAAATACTGGTGGGTTTGTGGAGTACAAGGGTTATATCAGAAGGAAGGGATATACCCCACAAGACCTTGGTACACCAAGACTGAGATTAGAGCTTAAACGAGTGGATGGTAGGGACTATAAAGACCTCCACGCAAGTATATAGGAGAGAGATTAGTGGCTTTTATTTACCTAGACTGGTTATACCTTTTGGGGATGCTCGTAATCTGGTATGGGAACATAAGCCAGATTGTCAAGCTGTTTCAGACCCACTCTACCAAGAGCTTTTCCTTTATGTGGTTCTTTGCAATGCTTTTCAGCTTTGTACTGAGACTACCGAGAGCACTCACAAGTACCTACTGGGTATGGGCTGCATCCTACTTAGTCTCAGTAGCCATAATGACTACTCTAGTAGTAACAGCTATACATTGTAAGAGGAGGTATCCAGACAAATGAGAAACCGTGATTTGAGACATCATGATTATCATGGGCATCCAGATTTCCTTAAACTTACAGAGGACGAGCTTCAGCTTCACTCCAGTAAGAACAGGGACTATGCTCAAGGAGGAGACCCACTAGGTAACTTCAAGAGGGTAGCTAGTATCCTTGCCAACTACCCCAACCTTGATTTATCCAAGCCAGAGATAGTAGCCCTAGTCTATATGTTCAAGCAGCTAGATGCAGCCCTATGGATGCTATCCCAAGGCTATGAGGGTAAGACAGAGAACATAGACACTAGGTTAAGAGATGTTCATGTCTATGGCAAACTAGCTAGGATACTTCACAAAGAGGCTACCAAGGTATAATACCATTCGAGAAGGCTTTAATGACCCTAGAATTGGCTCTCAGGGCTTGGTTTCTTAGTCATCTCTAGGAGAACTGCTCAGATGAGCTCCTATGTGTAGAATATTCAGGTTTCAAGCCTAAACTGATTAAAAACTCATTTATCTTTGCTTGACCACTGGCTAGGTATCTGCCAGCTATTGTCAGCAACTGTAACCCTATCTGGATTTCTACATTAGCTTTACTCTGGAAACTAGCTACTTCCGTTATTCTCTGAGCACCTTCTGCTAACCATGCTTGGGCAATAGCTATCTGTGCATTAGCATAAGCAGCGTATGTACCAGCAGCACTAGCACCAACATTGACAGCATTGATGAGGTCATCACCAGCTTCTAGGTAAGTGACAGCCTGTGCCAGTGGGGTAAAGGCTTTATCCAAAGCAACTGTAATGTCAGCAAGAGGGGTGCTCATAGACCCTGATGAGGTATCTGCGTCAGTAAACTGTGTCCTTGCATCTTGTACATACTTCTCAGCCATAAAGATAAGAGCCTGACCAACAGCACCAATGATTACCACATTGTCGAGGTGCTCTGGGTAGTCCCCATCCACTCCTGTGTCAGAGCCACCTGTAAGAGCCGTCTCGCCCATAGCGGTTACAAGCCCTGTTCCATCATTACTGGAAGCATTAACTATAGATACCAAGGCAACTGCGTCTGAATCGGCTTCTATAGCTGCCTCGACATCTGCTGCAGTTGAGGTAATAGCTCCAGAACCATAGGCAAGAGTTACAGTAATATCTGTTCCAGAAACTCCTATTGAGATACTACCATCTCCCCCAGGGTCAGTATACTTTATAGTAGTTGCATTTCCCACTGTTCCCCCAACCCTGGCTGTGAACACAAGGTCATTATTAGACCCAGAAAGGGAAGTTGTGAGCGTAGCTGCTGCTGATGCAGTTGGAGTAGTCCAAGGTTTCAGATAGATAATGCGGAGGTGCCTATTGTTAGCCAGGGAAACAGCCTTCCCTTTGACTAGGAGGAACTCACCAAACACTTCAAAGGTAACATAGGAAGGAGGGTCATCCCCTACAGGGTATTCAACTCTCTCTATCTTGATGTAGCTCTCTTCAGGGAGGAAGGTATCTATGTCCAGCATGAGTGGGTCTAGGTCATACTTGGCTGTGTAATCTGTATCAGCAAGGAGAGACCCTATCTCAGTCACTACCCCTGTCATATAATTGACTCGGTAATCAGTATCCAAGGCTTTCCCTGTGATAGCTAGTGAACCTACTTTGATAGGTTTGTAAGCTAGTGTTCCTGTGCTGGAAGAGATTGTTAAGGTCTCACTGGTAACTTCCCTTATAAGGGTAGTCTCTAAGATAGCTCTCTTGGGCATGAACCTAGACATAATGGCTACAGTTTTCACCACAGCCCTTGTACACAGGGTAGTATCAAAGATAGTACCAGCCTCTTGTAGCTCTTCCTGTATAGCTGTAATCATCTCTGTTAGTGTCATTCCTACTTCTACCTCCCAAAAATCAAACTCTTTGAGGCGACCAAAGTCATACCTTACAGCATTGAACTTTATCCTTGCCCTAGTTACTGTTTGTGAACTGCCTATGTATGCGATAACCCATGTATTGCGGGTTATAACATCATTCAGGATGTTGTGCCAGCCCTCATTATAATACACATCTACTGAGATATTTAGGTTATTGTCACTGGCATCGGAGTTCCTCCATTCCGAGGCATAGATTCTTACTGAGTCACAAACAATTGCACCTAGCTTTAACTCTAGGTAGTAACCCTCTCCTCCTGGCACAACGTATGCCCAAGTTCCTATTTCATTATCATCATAAGCCTTATCCTCATCTGTCCACTTAGAGTCAGAATCGACAAACCCAGTTGGAGACCTCCACATTATTCCCCCTTAACCCATTCTACCACTTTATTCCTCATTTGTCTACACCCCTCTACATTCAGGGGGTTCCTCCATAGGATGAGCCTGCGCCCAAGCTATACCCTTGGGTGTTGGTGCTCCATTGGCATCTATGTAGCCATTGGCATAGAGGCACTGGGACTTAGACTGGGCATAGGGGGTAAGCTGTTTCCTTACATCCTTAGTTAGTGTTGGGAGTTCCCCCCTACTGGCAGCAAGGGTTGGGGATGGGGGTTCACAATACCAGCCCCTCTCCGCTGAGTATCGGAGGTTCCAATCAGGAGGACAGGTAGGTATTACATCCTCCTCTGGAGTCTCTGTACCCAGTGTACCACTAAGTCTGGCTGATGCTGTGGAGGGAGGAGTAGCGGATAGACCACCGAAGGAAATCTCTAGGGTATAGACCCCTGCTTCTACATCTCTCCTGTGGATGAGGCTACCTACCCTACCAACGTCACTGAGGGGGTAGCCTGCCTTATAATAGACAACCACCAACTTAGGTTTGTTAGATGAAGCATTACCAGATGTAACGATAATACCATTGGTTGATAGAGTTTCACCTGGGTCACTCCTAACAGCTACAATATTAGCTAAATCATGGTTTTCTCTCAAACAGAACTTAGTAGTCCCACCTCTGTTTATACTACTCACAGGTAAAGTAATATCAGTATACTGGTTGGTTGTAACGTTGGGAACATCTATGGTAGCTATCTTGGTAATTATATCCCTGTGGGCTAAATAGTCAGCAAGAACTAAGGGGTTAGAATGACTACCAGCCACTATGTGAACCTCATTTGTTCCCGTTAGTTCATCTGAGATTTCTTCTATATACAAGGATAATACTGCTGAGATAAGACCAACGTTAGAGGAAAGACTAGAGGTATCAAACTCTATAAAGCCTCTGCCTATTAGATAATGGTCATTACCAGGACTACCAGGGTTATCATCTACATCCACCCTAACAACAAAGCTGTTCCCTGATGTCGTCACAACACTACCCCCCCCATCCCTAGAATCAGACCATGTACTATATCCAGCCCTAACTACTCCATCATTCGGGTCAGAATACTTAGTTACTGTGCTAGACATTATGCCCCCCTATCATCATAAACTTTAACCTTATCATAAAGCTCCTGACCACAGTTATGAGGAACAATCACCATCCCCCACTCCATCTCATGCCAGTTCCTCCAATAGAGAACCTCAGCCCTGTCATCAGCATCAAAAGAGTTATCAATGGTCTCTGCTATATGGAAGCTCTTAATCTCCATGAAGTTATCCGCAGCATCCTCATCCTCGTAGTCCCCAGTTATCATATCATCCCAGTCATAAGGGTCTTCAGTATTCCTATTGCAGTAGACAATAAAGTGGTTAGGTCTGACTACATTATCCTTCCAGAAGCTCTTGTAGAAGTAATGAGCCTTGTCTGAGTAGTATTCATAGTCCACACTATCACCCTCTTGGGGGTAGATAAGCTCTATCTGACCAATGTAGCTAGTCCCAGTATACCCAGTAAGCCTTGGATACACCTTGGTCATGTTCATCAGGGCATAGATGATAGTCTTAGCTCCCTCAAAGAGGAGGGCATCTATGACAAAGACTGGCTTGAAGGTATCTACTATCCCATCATTCTGACTACCAAGGGAGTCTAGGTCTACATTAAAGTAACCAAGAAGCTCATCAAGGATTTCATAGGGAGTCTTGGTCTTGTTCCAGATGACATAGAGATAGGGGGTGGCTCCTTGCCAATCTTGAGACATAGCAAGTATATCCCAGACACCAGCAAGATAGATGATGACCTCCAATCTTCCCTCTTCAGACTCATCTGACTGCTGGATTACCCACAGCCTGGATGTAGGGGATGACCTATCACCAGAGGAAGTATTGTATCCGTAGCCAACATTGACATAGTACCCAGTAAGGTTTTCTACCCCAAGGTCAGCATTGTTCAGCACTATGGTAGCATAGTCCTTGTATGGCTGCTCAATGTGGACTAGCCTCTTTAGTCTACCCGTATAGTTGATGTCAGACTCCCCTGACTTCTTGAATATCAGCTCTATGTAGGGGGTCATGGAAGTGTCTTTCTGAGCTGTGGTTAAATCAGCGTGTAAGCTACGCATTTATTACCTCACACCAGCCCTCAAAGTGGCAAGCTGTTTCCATAGCTCCACTAGATATTACGGACACCTTAACATCAGCCTTTGATGGTATCCTTATTGGTAAGTCAAAGCTAGTTTCTATTGACCCCAACTGTAAGTGTATAATATCCTTTACATTGAAGATACCTGGTAGTAGGATACCATGAAAACTAGATGTTGCCCTCAAAAAGAACTCTGTAGTTCTGTTGGCTGTCGTTGCTATTGCACCTGTCTCCCACTCAGTAATATAAAGAACCTGATTTGCTGGAACTGTCCATACCCCTGTTAAAGAGGTGTTGATACCTGCCCTGATTCTAGTATATTCCACCAAACTGTCCGTACTCTCAAGGGTAATGACTCCAGCAGCAACCCCACCAGCACCAACTCTTGAGGAGTGCATATTCTGAATACGCAGTATATCCGTAGCAACTGTGTTCACTGGAGTTGCCCCATTCATCTCAACAAACTCAAACCCCTCAAGGTAGTTGGCATCAAGGTAATGTATCATTACCTGTTGAACACCAGAGCCAGCAGCAGTATCATTAGCTCCCCCTGCCACCTCCATTTGTATGCCACCAGCAGGAGGGAACACGTATAAACCACTGGTTGAGCCTTCCCACATATCCTCTAAAGATGCACTGGTAGCCTCATTAGCTCCAAGGATATGTATAGCAACTGCACCTTTAACCTTCCCCCTAGACACGTCAAGCAAGAAATCTCTGTGCTCAAATAACTTATCAAAGGACTGCTCTCGCCCATCCTTATCTACATAGTTAATAGCCCAAGCCATTAGCCTTCATCCTCTTCAGCATCTTCTATATCCACATCTGAACCCTCAGCAAGATGCAGGACACTCTTCTTTTCCTCATGGAGTATTGCCTTCAACAAGGTTACTTGCTCATTAAGTAAATCATCTACTGCCACAGCTATACCTCCTAGTACAGGTATTTTGAAACTGAGGTCACTACTTTGCCTGAATAAAAAATAGTCCCCAGAGTATGTGATACTCCTGATACCACCAAACATTCCCCTCTTTGGTAGGTCAGTTCTCTCTGCCATGATTACCCCTCAAACAGAGCCTTTATTCCCAGACCAATGCCTGTACCACCAAGAGCACCTATGCCAATGAGGATACCCCATATCTTGCTTATCTTTTGCTCATTCTTCCTGATTCGGGCATTCTGTTCTCTCACCACAATGACAAGCTCCTTGACATCCCCTATGAGTCCATTCTCAGGAGTACCAGGAAGCCCACACATCCCTTGGTGTAGCTCTCGGATTAGCTCTTTATTAGTTTTCTCAGCCATCTTTCTACACTCTAAATAAATGTCTTTCTTGGTTATTCTCTTCTAGAACTTGGGCGACAGTCTTGCTACTTGTATGGAGTTTCCTTAGTGCCTGTCCGCCATCAAAAGCTCTGGTTGTAGCAGCCCAGTTACCAAGGACAAGGTTAGAGCCTACATCAGTACTTCTTGTCCCTGATGGGACTAAACTTTCAGTCAGGGAAACTGAAACTCCATTGACATATATAATGGGGTTATTGATAGTGGCTGAACTATTATAGGTTACAGTGATTTTACTCCAAGTATTTAGGGTTACTTCTGTTGCGGTGGTTTCCCAGTTAGGGGCATTCCCACTAAAATTCTTGGCGAAGACTAATTTAATCTTTCCCGCTGCTTCGGAACGAACATAGAGACTCCAAAGACCTTTGTCAAATATCCTTCCAAAGTCGTTTTGTCCATCACTCCTTGGGTTTACCCAAACATCTACTGTCCCGCCAGCATCAAAGATGTTCTGTATCGAGGTAGCATCAGTAATGGTTCCTATATCGCTAGCACCATCAAAGTCCAGATACCAAAGCCCACTAGGTAATCTCTTCTGAGTAGCCCCTATTATTGCCTCATCATTCCCCTGTCCTGAGTAGTCCTTTATAGTTCCTGTGTACCAGTTGTCATAATCAAGCCCAGGAAGATACAATACAGAGTCAGTAGGAACTCTACGCAGGTAGTTCCTCAGACCATTATCCATGAGGGGAAGCACAGTTCTCAGCATCTACCCCTCCTATTTTTCCTGCCAATTTGGGTCATCAGGGATTATCTGCAACTGAATCCTCGGAGCCTTACCTATAGCAATATCTGGTGTGCTCCTCGCTACTGCCTGTATCCACAACCTACCTTCAGGTGCTGTATAAGCCTTACCAATGTTGGTCAACTCAGATGTCGCACTATTGATATGGTCATCAAAACTTACAAAGGCTAACTCTGTGACAAACTCAAGCATATCTATGTCAGATGGTGACCATGCAGCATCATGGGCAAAGAAGGTAATCTGACCTCTGAATAGTTCAAGGTCTACCTGAGTCTTTTCATAATCCACATCCCAAAAGGTAGCACTATAGATAACACCTGAGAATGGTACAAGTATTACAAACTGGTCTCCAAGGCAATCATTGGCAGTTACAGCCCCCGCTGATGTGCCTGGAATCATTATGGGGACTATAGGACAGGATACAGTCTTGGATACCCTACTTTTAACAGCTTCCCTCAGTTCTGCTAATTGTCCAATCTGAGCAACGACCTCCTCCTCATCAAGCTTTGTTGGCATCCCTATGCTTGTGTCCCTACTATAAGTCATTAGCTCCCTCCTTTACCTAGTTCCTTACCTGTCTTACCTCTAGCCATCTCATGGCACATAGCCACTGCTTGGTCTTGAGGAGTACCCTTGTGTACTTCAGTAGCTATACAGTCACTTATAGCTGCCTTGGTTTGGGCATCACCACTTTGCTTAGATAACTTATCAACCGCAGTGGGCATTAGAACCCCCTCTGCTCTCTTAGCCTCTTCTCCGTTAGCTCTGCTGCCTCCCTAGCAACTTGACCCCTCTTCCTTGTTGCACCAACTGCCCCCCTTGGTTTCGCTCCAAGACCCAAGGCAAGCTCAAAGGCTTTCAGGGGGTCTCGTTCATACAGCTCAGGGCTAAGAGCGACAGTCTTCTCCCCTGTCCTCAGCCTCAAGAGCTGTGTGTAAAAACCATATCCAAAAGGTTCAGGCATGTTATCCCCCTAATCCATATATTAACTCTTCGGTGTCCTTCCTGTCAAGTACATTCCTATCTAGCTGTTCCAGGGTGGGCATACCCACAAAGCCATGAAAGAAAATCTGGGCTTCTGGGTACTTAGACCTCAGTTGTTTGTTGGCAGGAACAATATCAGTCCTATACTGCTCCATCTGTTCACCTAGCTTGTTATAGACCCAGAGGTCAACAATGATTGTATCCCACTTGGAATCATCCAAGAAGATGAACTTCCAAAAATCCTCAAGAATTACCTCTATCCTGCTATCCACTGGTAGATGCTTCCTTACAAGAACAAAGACTGGTTGGCTGATCTCCACAACTGTTATGCTCGTTATCTTACTGTTCTTACACAGCTCATGTACCAGTAACCCTAATCCTAGACCTGTGGTAAGAACACGACCATAGGCTCTCTTGGCATACTTCTGCATAGCCCTGTAATCAGTTGGGCTATCAAGCATCCATGTGTTCCACTTACCCATCCTGAGTTCATTCAGGGTAGTGAGTTCTATGGAGTTCTCCACAGTAAAGGAGTCATACCCATCCATACCATAATATCTGTGAGAACCTTTCTCCAAAGTACGTCTGCCTATGGAGTAGTTAGCAATCTGTTCCTCTGGGTAGGCTGAAGCTGGTGTTACCCAGTTATCAAGAACCAGCACCTCTTCCAAGTTATCCTCCTTATACTACAAAAGGGGTAGGGGAAGGTTAAATCCCCCACCCCTACTTAGAGTGGCTGTCATACCACTTACTACTTATCTCAACCAGTCAGTCGGGAACTCAATCCACTCTATGCTCAAATGTGTACCAGCAGCGGTTGGAGTACCCTGTTCACTATGGACATTTACACCACCCACTCCTGCTACTATTGGGGGGAGACCGTCATTTGGAGCTACCCACTGACGCTTTGTGCTTAGGCTGTTACAAATGGTCTGGGAGCTTATAGGAACTACCCCACACTCCAGCCGTTCACGCCAGAAGGCAAATGCCCTACTCCCACCATCAATCTGGGTACAATTAGAGTCATCATTGGCAAAGTAAACAGTGCATTGACTCCCTGTACCTGGCCCACCATTACCTCCGAACTTGTTCCTTGGAGTCCAACCAGTACCACCAGTACTTGGAGCAGGGGATGTGTTAGAGGTCAGGGCAACTATATCCCAATCCTCATTCGCTACTATGTGCAAGAGGATAACCTCGACTCTCATCACCATAATGGTAGTACCTGCTGGGACATCTACACAGATGTCGGGGGCATCAACGTCATAAGCACCATCAGCCTGGAGACCTGTGCTATTCACAGTTCCATTAGCCGTCATGACAAGACCCTCAAGTGCCATTGCCAAGTAGAAGTCTACAAGGGACAAGGAACCATCCCTCATTAGCCTTACATACTTCTTAGCACCTACAGAGCCTCTGGTTACTTCAGTCTGAGCAACTACGCCCTTTATGTCGGTATCCATGTCCTACCTCCTTTATTTAATCACCTATGTCAACCAGGAGGTTGGCATCTCAATCCACTCGACCCTCATGTGTAGATTGTTTGCATCGGCTGTGGACTTTTCCACGTGACCATAGACAGTCCCTGCTCCAGCAACTATGGCTGGTAGACCATCCTTGGGGGCTGCCCACCGCCAGGAACAAATCGTAGCACCCTCACTATTTCCCGCAGCAGGAGCACCACCAACCTCAACACGCTCACGCCAGAAGGCGTAGGCACGAGAGCCACCACTGATGTCAGTACAACCAGCACTAGCAATCGCTACGACACAAGTACACTGAGAACCTGTACCTGGGCCGCTATTTCCCCCAAACTTATTAACAGGGGTTACGGAAGTACCACCAGTACCAGCATTGACAGTATCGGAAGTCATAAACAGAACTTCCATATCCTCATCATCAGTCATGGTATTGATAGTTACCTCAGCAGCAATCACCATGATAGTGTAGTTTACTGGAACCCTTATACAGATGTCAGCCTCATCGGCTGCATAGTCAGTAGCACTCTGGACACCAGTTGCTGTCAGTGACGCATCTGCCACCTTGACTAGACCCTCCAGCAAGGCTACCACCATAAAGTCGGTGAAAGCAAGCGTACCATCACGCAGCATCCGACAATACTTCATGGCTCCTTCTGAACCTCTAGTCACCTCTTCTTGGGCTATTTCGCCCTTTATCTCTGCTGTTAAACTCATCTTACTTCCTCCTTATTTACTTATGATTAGGTTAGCCATGAAGTTGGGACTTCAACCCACTCAACTGTGATGTGGGTCTCAGTGTTTGCAGTTGTGGTCATAACGTAACCTGCCACGCATCCAGCACCTGCCACAACAGCAGGTAGACCATCACGAGGTGCAACCCAATCAAACCTGCTCCTTATAGATGACTCATTCTGGGCTGCAGCAGGTGCAGCTCCAATCTCTTGTCTTACACGCCAGAAGGTGAACGCTCTTGCCCCACCAGTCGGGTCAATCCCACCATTAGCAGCAATCGCTACACTGCAGCTGCACTGGGAGCCAGTACCTGGGCCACCTGCTCCCCCGAACTTGTTGACTGGGGTTACAACAGTAGCAGCAGAAGTGAAAGCTACATTTGAGGTCATAAACAGGATGTCTAGGTCTTGGTCATCGGTTATTAGACCTACAGATACCTCAACACGAATTACCATGATGGTAGTCCCAACGGGGACATTCATAGCATAATCATTGGTATCCGCATCGTAAGCACCACCGCAGGTAATGCCTGTTGAAGTTACTGTACTATTGACTACCTTAACCAATCCCTCTAACTCAGCCACAAGCAGGAAATCCGCAAAGGATAGGGAACCATCCCTCATCATCCTCGTGTATTTCTTTGCTCCCTCTGAGCTTCTGGATACAGCCCTCTGGGCTATCTCACCTTTCACATCAGTTATCATGTTTTCCTTTTCCTCCTAGTATTTGAATAGTCTGACTATCGAACTTAATCGCCAATCACCAACTATTTCTATAGGCATTTCCTCCAACTTTATTTTACCCTAATTATCCCCGATGTCAGTAGTAAGCTCATCCTTTAAGGTATCTAGGAGATAAGCTATGTCATATCCTAGCACTAGCTCATCACCAATGACACCATCGTGAATTAGGGTCTTGACAACAACTTCCACTAAGTTAGCCAACGTGACAAGCAATGCCAAGCTGTTTATTGTCAAGTCTGGTATATCCGCAGCCTGCAGGAATCTCCGAGCAGAGTACCTTCTTGGTGCTCCACCCTGGTCGGTTTCCACTACAATGAAACCAGGCTCAAAGGATATGTTCTTTATCACTACTGACCTCCTACAGGACTCTGTGTGGGTATGGACTGACATTAGCATAAACTATGCCGAAGTCATCACTAGCAGTACAGGTAGCAACCAATCGGATGTACCTACGAGTAGGATTGACCCTCCTCATGATTGTTCTGGGTGTAAGAGTAGCCGTCAGTTCACTGCCAAGGATAAGTCCCCTAGTAGCTGCAAGGATGTCAAACTCACACAGCTCATGGAGATTAAGAGACGAGTTACCAAAAGCCTCTTCCTCCGACTCCTGGGCAGTGAGTGTCAAAGCATCACCAGTAGAGTTAGCAGGCTCTGTGAAGGTAATGACTATGACTAAACCATGCACACCACTCCCTATAAGTGCAGACCCTAAATCCAAGACCACGAAGCCACCATCATTTCTTGTGGTACTGGTTGGTGTACCATAGGCGTCGAGATTGGACTTAGTCCACTCTGTTCCATCAGCTAAAACCAAATTGGCATCAAAAGGCATTGTATTCCCTCCTCACTTTACTTTCACTAGGCAGTAGCATCTGCCCTAATCCCATAGAGCCTACCTATGCTCCTTGGGTTGACAGTAGCCAAGCCAAGATTCCAGTCAACCCTAGTGCGATAGACTGGTTTGGACTCAAGCTCACCGATGTCCCTAACCTCCAATGGGTATTGCTGAATACCCCAAGTCATATCACCGATACCGAACTTAACTGCAACAATGGAAGTCTCAAAAGAGCCTCCACCCTTGTCCTCGGTATTGAGGATAATCTCTGTGGACTGGTCAGCCTTTACCCCAATGTCAATCATCCTAGCACCAAGGTACACATCTATCTTTCTATTGAACATATCGTTAGTGGTGTCCAGCAGCTTCTCCCTCAACAGAAGTGAACGAACTGCCAACAGCATCTTCTTGTTCATCAGAAGGAAAGCGGGGTCATGACCAGCGATAGCATAGATTAGCTCATTGAGTTTATCAAGGAAAGCAAATCTAGTTGCTTGGGTACGAAGGATACCCTTGTCTGAGGTATCCCCTAGGTCAATATACTGGTCAGTATATCCAGCAGCATTAACATCATCAATCCTCTTGTATAGACCCTTATACTCTTCTGGGTCGGTGCTTGGGTCTCCATTGATGAAGTTATCGTTGAAGTCAAAAGCCACTGCCTTGAGCTTCAGGGTTTGCTGGATTGCTCTGGCATCAGCTATAGTATTCTTGGCTCTGGCAATAGCTATATCTGTGTCTATGTCACCACCAAACAGGGATATATTCTCCACTGCCTGTTCAAAGTGACCAATAGACTCGGCATAACCCTCATTTATCTTACGGAAGCCAACACTGGGTAAGTCTTTGATTTTGACTATGGTAGTAGCCAACTGTCCAATAGTCTCCCAAGGGACTATCTCTAACAGATTAGATTCCATAATCAAAGTATCAACAACAGACTTCCGCAAAGTATCAGTCTCTATTTTACTTAACTCTGCAAGTGTCCAGGGCATGAGTTATCCTCCTTATTTGTTACTTCCCAGAGTAAGCTCTCTGAGCTAACTCCATCGGGGAGCCTTCAAGCTTCCCACTTCCACCACCACTTCCAAGGTCAGGAGCTGGTTTGCTGTGTTCCAGTACCACAAGGGCAGCATTTAACTCTGCAACGGACATATCCTTGACACTATCTTCAGGAATACCCCTCTTAGTGAGGATACCCCTCTTCTCCGTTAGAGTCTTTTCCTTGCTAGTGTTCAGCTCATCAGTGGTCTCTTGGAGCTTGGTCTTTGCTTCTGTTAATTCCCCTACGACCCTGTTGTGCTCATCGGTACTGATAGCAGTCTTCACTTTCTCTTCAAGGCTTGTAACCTTAGTCCTCTCAGCGTCTAGCTTGCCACCAAGACTTTCCTTGATACCAACATACTGACTCCAAGAGACTGTCTCTGGATGCTTGCCTTCTTTATCTGGCTCAACAACATCCACATTGTCATTGCCTTCTCCAGCCATTAGTGTATAGCCTCCTTATTAACGTACTGAAAACTATTATACCACACAAAACCCTGCTTGTCAAGCCCCCCTACTCCTCTGGTGCAGGTATCTCTACAGGCAACTGCCATGAAGACCATTCCTTGTGCATAGCTCTATCTATGCCATATTGGTCAAACCACATCTGGAGAAGGGATTTAAGCCTCTCACCCTCTGGTGTACCACTAAAGAAGACTGAACGACTATACTTCTCCCAGAACAGGAGCATAGCCTCTTCTTCAAGGTGGGTCTTTCTCCAGTCATCCCTCTCATCAGAGGGTAGGGTGTATAGCTCTGCCCACTGAGCCTCACTATCTACATAGAAGAGAGCTAGTGGGGAGAAACCCTCTTGTTCATTGATGAGGGCATTGGGGGTATCCTTAATGAGGGAAGATAGTTGTCTACCATAGTCCCCTACTGTATAGAACTTCCCTGTAGGACTCATAGAACCAATCTTACCCTCAGCCTCGTCTATATCCTTCATAGTCTGCTCAAGGGTTGTTAGGTCTGCAGGCTGACCACCAAGGATAGCTTTTCTCACCTTCTCCCAAAGGGACATATCAAGCTCATCAAGCTCTGCGGGGGTATAGTTCTCATCCAACCAACCCCGCATTAGCCTTACCATGTGCCTCAGCTTAACATCTTTATCTGTCACCTCGGTGATGATAATCTCCCCAATATCAGTAGCCCTTCTGAAGAAGGGTACAAGGGTCTCTGGTATCCTCTCCAGAGCCATAGGTATTTCACCCCAAGCTCGGTCTTTGCTGTCGTCATCAGAGAATGGGTTTATAAGTGCTCCTACATTTATAAAGAACTTGGACACGTCTTGAGCTATACCCACAAATAATCCACCAAACTGCCATCCAAGAAGGATGTTAAGTGGGTTCCAAGGGTTCCTCTTTCTACCTGTAAGGAGGAAGAATATCTGACCAAATAGGATGGAGGTAACTGTCAGCTTCATAATATCATTGAAGCCTGACCCTGCCTCTGCCCATGTAGCCTCACCAGCAAAGACCCTCTTTATCTTCTCAGCTTGGAAGTAGAGTCTCTGGGAATAACCTCTTGGGAAGACAATAAGATTCCATAGGGTAGAACCTGTTACACCCATCTCTAACAAGCCCCTTGTTGACCTGCGATACTTGAAATGGGTTATATCAGCTATCCTATGAGATACATAGAAGCTTGCCATATCAGCACCACTTATTTCTCTTAATCCTGTTATACCAGAATCAAAGGTCTTGCCTGCATGATTTAGGTAGAGGCTAAGGACATGGTTCCTCTCAGTCACCCTCAAGTGCATAGCTCCTGAATCCTTCAACCACTTAGTAACATTACCATCCTGAAGGTACTTCTCCATAGCCCTGTTAGCTTTGCCAAGGGATGCGTTGAAAGACCATAATCTAGGGAAGTAATCTGAATAACCATATAGGGTAAGGTTGTCTGCTAACCTGTTCACAGCATCAGGAATAAGGAAACCCTTCTCACCAACATGAAGCCAATCCTTCCTCAAACCACCAAGCTGCTCAACAAAGGTATCATAGTACAGCTTACCCTTCTCCTTGAGGTCTGTGGGAAGAGGCTCTCCAATAAGCCTAAACAGCTCTGTCCTGTCAGGATGGAACATAAGAGCCTGGAAGCTATTCCTGAAGCTCATGTATGGCTCAAGGAAGACAGCAGCCATAGACTGCCTCCACAACCTTCTTATCTGTCTATCAGCCCAGTTATATCCAAGACCTATGTTCTGGAGCCTAGCTACCCAAGTCTCCAAGCCCCTCTTTAGTTCCCCCCAGTCCAAGAACTTCTTTCCTACCATGTTCCAATAATCATTAAAGACATCAAGCTCAGGTTCAATCCTCCATTGAAGCTCCATTTGCTCTACATAGGAAACCAACCTAGCAATGTAGTTCTTAGCAAACTTACCAGCAGGATACTCTATAGACTCTCTCCGTAGGAGCCTACCCTCACCCCTAGTAACCTCCAAAGTACCCCCACCTCTTCTGACCTTCAGTGTTGGGTCTGCTATGAATCTTGGGTCAAAGCCATGCTCATATACCCCCCAAGTCTTATTAAAGAGGAAAGCCCATAGGTCATCAAGGTTGCCTTCCTCCTTGAGTTTGATAGCTAGCTCTAACTCAAACTCCTTACCACCTTCCACTGCATCAGGGAACTCCTTTCTAAAGTCCTCTATGGTGGACATAGTTCTCATTACCCGTATATACCGAACATGGGGTTGGTAGGAGTTATAGATAGCTTGAGTGGCATCTAGCAGGAACATTTCTGCCTCGGAAAGCTCAGGCATTTGCTCAACAGATAATGTTCCCTCTCTGATGGCTGCTGCTAAAGCAATTCTCCCTAATGCCTCCTCATCCGACAAGAGGGGTTTGAATGTTGGGTCAGCAGTAATCCTCTTCATTATCCGTTCCTTGGCAGTCTCTGCAGCAGCGTTGGCTGCTTCAGTCCTCCTGAGTAGTGGATAGAAAGGTACACCAGTAAGCTCCTCTAGGAACTCCATAAAGTATTCCATATCAAGAAACTCTTTTCTAGCCTTGAACTCTAAAGACCCATCAGGGAGCAAGGAAAGGGCTAGTTGCTTCTGGTCATCAGGAGGAAGGTCATCCCATCTCTTGCCAAGGAGAGCTTTAGACCTTAACCCTGCCTGTCTAGCCATATCCTTGAGTCTGGTCTCTATATCACTGATTGACTCCCTATCCTTGGCTTTCTTTGCCTCTTGGTATTCATCTTGCCTACGATTGAGAGCAAGCTCTGCGTTGGTTCTTATTGCTGTAATACCATCAGGGAGCTTGAGATGCTTGGACATATTAGGGTCTTTGTAGCTCTCTTCTATGAGGGCTAACTCTATCTCCCAGTCAATAGCCCTTGGTCTACGGGTGGGAAGTAGGGGGTCTTCCATCCACTCAGCTACAAAGGGGGTTAGACGCTGACCAGAGGTTATAGGTTCTGCTTGGATAGGGGGGACTTGCTGGATACCCCTCAGCCTCTCACGCTGGACACCAGTAAGCTCTGACCAAGACTTGTTGGCTGCTGTCTTAGCTATACCAAACTGCTCCGCCAAGCCTAGTTTCTCTTCCTTGGAGAACATATCCCAGAATCTTCCTGTTAATTCATCAGTTAGGACAGACTCAGGAGCAATATCAGGGAAGGTCGGAACCTCATGGGGTATTTCCTTACCTGCTTGGTAGACAGCCCTAGCAGCTATTACCCTTCCCTGCTCATCCTCTGTCATCTCAGAGAAGGACTTCTCTAGAGGAGCTGCAGCCTTCACTGCCTTATTCCTCTCCTTGATAAGTAACTTCTTATTAAGCTCTAGGTCTTTAAGCCTAATCTCCAAGGTCTGTATTAGACCTGTCTGGGCTAATCTATCACTAGGAAGCTCCTTGGCTATCCTCATCTTCTCTAGTCTGTCTCTCTGGGCTTCTAGAGAGGTCATGGTTACTGCTATCTCTTCAGTATAGGAAGTAATCTTTGACTCCAACCTGGTGATTTCCTCGGAGGTAATGGGGGCTTTCTCAGCCTTCCCCAGTGCCTCTTCCACCTGAGCTTGACCAGTCTCAGTCTCCATAACCTGAGTTACAGCCACAGCCTCAGCGTGTTCCTCTGATAGACCAGCTTCCTGCATAGTCTTAGAAACCCCACCTATCTCTTGCTGTACTGATGGAGGAAGGTTAGCTTTCATATTAAGGTATTGAGCACCACCACCAAAACCTGCCAAGGGGAGAACTGCTATGGCTGTTTCAATAGCTACTTGGTCAAGGTTCTCAACAATGCTCCTGTTCTCATTGACAGTCTTGACAGCAGCATTTTGCATAGCCTGTTGGATAACCTCTTCCAAGACCTCTGCTACCTCAATCTTGGTTGCTGTAGCCAAGATACCCCTAGCTGACAGCTCCTGAACAACCTGCCTAGTTAATTCTCTCTGGATATTCTTCCTAAATGCTCTCATAAAAACAGGGGATATTGCCCTAAGAGCTATCATCCCTGGGAAAATCTCTATCGCACCTATGGCAGTACCAGTTAAGGTAGCAAGCTCTGTGGCATTGAAAGGGTCTGCCCCATTAGCCACCAAGTCTTCATAGACACTATTTATCTCTACAGGGGTCATTGTAGCAGCCCCTGCGACAGCCCCCGCAAGGGGATTACCAGTAGCAGCGGTAGTGATTAGCCCCACTCCCAAGGCTGTTAGCATGAGAGGAGCATTAGATAACATAGTATAAGCATAATAATAAGGGTCTTTAAGAAGCTCAGTATGCTCAAAGGGGTTCTGGTTATACCCAGGTCTGGGGACTAACTCTGGGTTCTTCTCTAACCACAACTGATGAGCAATATCCCTTTCCTCTGCCCTGACCTGAAGGGAGTCTCTCCATTTTTGTATCTCTTGAACCCTTGCTTCCTTATACTTCTCACCACCAATAGCTGTGTAGGGAACTGCTCTCTGATACAGGGATAGTATGGCAGAGGGAATAGTCCTCTTGATGGCTTGCCCAAATTGCCAAGAGGACTCGATTAGCCCCAAGTAAAAACTATCCCACAGGTCTTTAAGAGCTGACTCTTGCTCTTCCTCAGTCTTTAATGGTTGACCTGTGAAGAAGTCAATAGGAACTACCCTCTGTGTGTCCTCATCCCAATAACCCTTGAGGTCTCTGCCTATCCATACTGAGCCATCATCCTGCTTCCTAGCTGAGAATATATCCCCCTCATCATTGGTAAGGATAAGAACCTCTCCAGCTTCCTTGGCTGCCTTCTCATGGAACTTTCGGATAGCTTCCTTGGTAAGAGTTTCCCCCTCTGGGACACCAAGCTCCTTAACCCTCTGCTTGAACTTAGCTTTCAATGCCTTCGCAGCTTCTTCATCGGAAGTATCAGAAGGATAAGCCTGCTTGAGAGCCTCTGCCAGTTGTTCTTCATCCCTACCAAAAGCTATGGAGGCTTCTATGAATCTAAGGTCTTCACCCCTTTGTCCTTTCTTACGGAGGAAAGCTTCATAATCTTCATAAGATAGGGGGAGGTCTGTGAATAAGTCCCCTGACAGTATTTCCTCTGGGGTAGCTCTTACTAGCTTCTGGGCTAACCTTGCTAGGTAGCTAATTTCTGCCTCATTGAAGTCAGTCTGTAATTCAGGGAAGGCAGATAATAATTCCCCCTCATCTATAGGTTCCCCCATTAGAGCTGCCAACACAAGGTCACTCTTGATATTAGGAAGAAGCTCAGTTACTTTCTGCTTCCTAGAGAGTTCCTTATACTCCTTATTGAACTCACGAAGGCTCTCTTGGAACTGTTCGGGGGTAAAGCCCCACTCCAGGGTCTCTGCTACACCTGGGAGGATACCTGTGACTGGAGCTAATTGGGGGGGTAATCCCCTCCTTACAGCTTTCTCAAGGGGGGACACTCCAGCCCAAGCCTGTCGGGAGAACTTAACCTTATAAGCCTCCTCCATAGCTCTACGCTGTTCCTCAAGTTCCCCTAACCTCTTGACATCCTCCTCATTGAACTGGGTAGGGAACTTAGGAAAGGCTGTATCAGTGCTAGGCATAGTCATTACTCTGTGCTCCTAAACGAATATGAATCTCCCTACCAAGCAGGGTCAACCATAAAACAAAACCAATATACTCTGATATTTGGATAACAAAACCAAACAAGACCCCTTCCCTCTTATAACACTTTACCTTTAACATCTTCTATCCCTCCTATACTCTCCTCAAGTTTCCACGACCTATTGACCTGCGTAACTGACCAGGAGCAAAGCCCCTAGTCTCTGGTGGAGCCACTTCGGGGCTAACTCTGGCTCTCTCCTCTGGAGTACCTGCATCCCTCTCAGCCTGTATCCTTGACATATCCTCTGGCTTACCCTGCCCAGGAGGAGGCACACCTACCTGCATTTCCATAGCCTGAGCTAATCCCCTAAAGATACGAGCCTGCCTGTTGTCACCCCTCCTCTCCAGATAATCAGCATGGGTATAGAAACCAGTTATCTTCTCAGCCAACTGAGCCTCTACAGAACTCAATAGCCTATCAAGGCTCCTCCTCCGCCTTATAGCTTGGGGGTCACGAAGCTCATAGATTTCTGTGATGATAGTAGCCTCATCAAGATGCTTGTCAACCATATTAGCTATAGTACCTCTCTCAAGCCAGTCCTTGGGTGTAGCCACTTGGCTATTCACTTCAATGTTCACATCCTCTGGAATATCGGGAGGAGATAGCTTCTCTAGGAACTTACCCTTAATCTGGAATATCTTGTTTGACTTCTTGAGGTTGGATAGCCAGAACCTATCACACTCAGATATAACAAAGTGCTTACCATCCATGTACGGGTATAGAATCTGGTTAGCGGAGCTACTGGCTAATAGGCTCAAGGCATAGCCTGGTTGTCCTTCCACCATACCATAGACAGCATCATTAAAGCTCGCCTTCTGCATCTCCCTTCGTAGCTCCAAGAGGTTAGCCTGTATTTCTATTGGTATCGCTGGAGGAGGGACACGCTGGATACCCTGCTCTCCTGGGGCGTAGTGGAAGAGAGGGTTTCTCTCCCTTAGTTGCTCAGGTGTAGCCTGTGGACTACCACTAAACTCCTGCGTTATTGGTTGAGCTGTGTCTCTCAGTATTTGAGAAATCATAGACTTCCATTTATTGAAGTGCTCAGATACAGTCTCATTAGCCTCATAGATACCTCTACCAGTGAGTTTCCTCCAGTCTCTTACTCCCCCATAGGAAGAGGAGGAGCTGGTGGACTTTACAAGGCTACCCTTGTCGGGGAAACCTCCAACTGGGGATACAAGAACCTGCATATTGGGTCTACGTTGCCAGCCAGTAACATCCTTACCATCAATAAGGATTATATTGTATAGCCCTTCCTTGGTATATTGGAAGTAATCATCAAGGGTGACTTCTCCCAAAGCTGACCCTCTAGCTTGGTAGTTCCACCCATTCTCCTCAGCCTTGAGCTTTGCCTCTTCCTCCAGTATCTTGTAGGAATGAACACAAGCTGCAAGTCGGTTATTGGCATATCGTGGGTAGACATCATAGGGGTTCCACACTTGGGTACTCAGAAGCCCTGTATTCTGGTCAAAGGAGGACACCACACTATACCAACCAAGGACTAGAAGGAAGAAGGATAGACCATCAATGAATGGAGACTCACCACCTAGTTGCCTGTTCCTGTCTATAGTCCTCCACATATACTCGCAACCACGATGGACTTTAGCCCTCCTGTCAAGTTCCAAGGCTGACTCATTCTCAATAGGGGTAGCATGGGATATTTCCCCTTTAGTGAGGAGATAATGAGCCATATTATAGAAGGTCATAGGTTCATTGGAGACATAAGTCTCCATTCCCTTAGATTTTAACACATCAACAAGAATGAGCATCTCATACCAGTCTCGGAACTTAATGTTACGCTGATACCAATATTGCTTTAGGCTAACTATAGACTGGTTGACTTTAGACACATCAGCTTCATCTGTCATCTCTGTCCTCCTTACCCTCTGCCTGCTCCTCTATGAGGGAACTAACAATCTTTGCTGCTCTCTGCAGGGATACTACCGCATTGTCTACTGCTGATTGGAGTCTATACAGCTTGAGATTATAGGATACCCCTTTACCAGCTATATCCTGGGATATTTCCTTGGTATCCACGAGCACCTCCTTCAATTTTCTTTACAGCACAAGCTATTTGAAGTGCTATTGCCAAGTCATCAAAGGTCTGGGCTGTTGGCTTCATCTTGATGAACCTGTAGCTCCTTAACTGCCTGACCAAGTTAATGTCCCAAATCTTTAGTTGGGAAAGGTTATCACTCAACACCCTCCTCATGTGTCCCTTTGTCTGTTCATTTGTCCACCAGCCAAGGTTAGAAGTAACTTTACCAGTGAGGAAGTCCCTCTGCCTATAGAGATTGGGGTATCTAGATATGTCTGTGTCTGGTGAATCTAGGTTTGTTCCCCCAACCAAGGCTCCAAGAACCGCATACCCAGTAAAGTTCCTCTCTACTGCTATCTTAGCTCCATTATACCACAAACCCATCCTCTTTATAATACCAGCAAAGGTATTAGATTCTATCCTAGCTTGGAATGTAGCACACACTTGCCAATAATCATCAATGATAGCAGCAGCACTGAAGTTACCTGTTGGTGCTCCTGAAGACGTGTCTACACCCATAGTATAATGAGTCTTCCCTGTGGTGTCTGGGGGAATCCAATATGTCCATCCTCCCTCATGTCTTTTCCCATCATAACAGCCTGCTGCTAGGGTATTGAGTATATACCCATCAAACACAGGGTCTCCAACAGTGATAAAACAGGATACCTCATCTTCTGGGAACTCCTGCCAGAACAGTCCCTGTTTCTCTGCTATCTTCCATCTTCTCCACCTTATCTGCTCTTCGGTGAGACTATGCCTCTCAACAAGCTCCAATTCCTCACCAGTGAAAGACAGCTCCCCTCTATCCTCTTCCAAAGCATACTCTGAATACCTTAGAATAGAATACTCCGTAGTCCACCACCAAGGGAAGAAGAAAGGTTTATAGGGGGATTTACCCTCCCTAGCTCTTATCCATCGGTCATAGAAGATATTGTCCTCACCATTGGGGGTACACTCAATGTCAAGTTCACCCTCCATAGGGACAGCATCCTCTACCGCTATGAGGATTTTCTCCCCATCCTCATAGTAGGCAAGCTCAGACAATAAAGCCTTTCTAATCGTATCCCCACGACCAAAGGCTCTTGCTCCTGCAGTACCTACATAGATAGAGCTGTGTGTAGCAGGAAAGGATATTTCACTCCTGCTATAAGCACCAACCTCTGGTTTAGGCTCATCCATGCTATCATGGAAGAAATGAACCCTATCAAGGAGTCTCTGAGTAGCCCTGGTCTCATGGGATATAACAGCACATGAGGTATGCGGGAGGTAAATGCAGTCTGTGTACATATCACCAAGGATACTGCTTGTCCCCCCACCTTGCCTGTGTTTAAGGATAATATTCCTATTCCCCTTATTGGTATGGAAATACCTTTGCATCCTGTTGAAGACAAAAGGAACGACAACACCTCTCTTATTGTCTATCCTCAAGAGGTTGCCTATCATAGCTATCTTAGCTACTTTATCCACCCTAGGAAGAGATGTGGTTGAAGTTACCACTATTTTACCTTCAGGTATCTGATTCTCTTGACACAGCCCTTGGGGATTGTCATAGAATCAGCATAATTTTCTTCCCCAAGACTCAAAACAAGTGTTATAGACTTATTTGTCTGGCTAACCAAGACCCCCACACAAACACAGGGAGCTACTCCTAGATTATCAAACTCACCCTTACTCCTCCATCCGTGTGTAAAGAAAGAATCTTCCCACTCGACAAGGACTAGCTTCATTTGAACCCCCTTATCCTGAACTTTCTTTTCAACCGCATCAGTGGCTTATTAACTCTCCGATGGAGGTTCGCCCTCGCTATGTTCTGCCGCCTGCTCACCAACTGTCTCAAACTCGGCATCAATAACCTCTCCTTCAGTTATTTGCTCAGGACTTGGGCTAGTGAATATCTGTGTAAGCCTCTGCTCCCAAGATGTTACCTGCATTGGGGGAACAACATCAAGGTCACTGATAAGCTTAGAGTACACTTCTCTGGCAAGATGGCTCCTGATAAGGCTATATTCCCCAGTCTCCAGTTCCTCCTTCATCTTGGAGACTATCTTGCCCTCTAGGAGGACTGCTTCTAACTGGTTATCCCTACGGAGTAGCTGGATAGCTTCCTGCTTGAACTCTGAACGGAACTCATACCTACGCCTGTAAAGTTCTACAAAACTCTCATTCTGCAGCCATGAGTTATAGGTTCCCCTGACCACTCCGATAAGTTTCAAGGCAGCCTTGGTATCCATATCTGCGACTCGTAGAAGAAGGAATCTACGCTTGTTGCCACTCAGGGTCTTTATCTCAGCCTTCAGAGACATACATACCTCTCACTGGGAACAGTATACCACTAAATCCATAGCTTGTCAATAGCAGGTTTTATCAATATACCCAAATAGCCTGCTTTTGGGCTGATAAACCCTTGACAAACCCTTGAAGGTATGGTATGCTTAATTATATGAATAAATCAAAGGTTAGCTTCACTTTGAACTAAAACTACGATGTATTACACAGTAAATATAGAATATAAGACCCTGCCTACTTTACATATATATTTATATGGTGTAGTATTTACTTAGTAATACATCGTGGTTAATGGTCAAAGTATAGCTACTTTTTGATTAAAAGGAGTATTGCGGTGGTAACTAGAGAAGAGATAAGGGAAGGGACAGATTGGATATTGTGCCATATGAAGGATAGGTTGCTTAATGGTGGGTTGCACGCCTTGATATTAAGTGAAACAAGGGATGAGCTTTTTTCCTATCTCCACTCAAAAGGTGTAGTGATAAGGGGAAAGCAAGACCCTAAGTATATTGCTCTGTTTGAGGTTGAGCCATTGATAGAGGAGTCCCAATGAGGTTCTTCTATGCCAAGAAGGAACAGGTATGCAAACACTGTAAGACCACCATAAACTATAATGATGAGGCAATAGTGGTGAGGTGGAAGCACATCAATATCTTCATTCCCTTGGTCTTCCATGTAGCCTGCTATATAGCTTGGGTCACTGATAGCTTCAACAGGAGGTGGCAGGAATGGAAGTCTGGGGCTGAACCCAGGGGGGTGAGGAAGAAGCGGGGGAGGAAGTTCATATATGCCAATCAAGAACAAGCTAGGAATATGAACAGGCTCAAATCACTATTATCATACCACAGGAAAGCTGGTAATGAGAATAGAGTGGCTGAGATAGAAGCAAAGTTGGTATAATAGTGGTAGCAGAATTGTTAAAGACGCAAAGGGGGATAAAGTGCTAGGACAATCGGGGAAAAAATTAACAGTGGAAAGCAAAGAACCCAAGAACATGAATGTAGTTACCTTGAGTAATGAGGATGGGCTTGTAGTTGCCAATCTCTGTGTGCTAAAAAATGGGAATTTACACCCCGACTCTTGGTTATGCCACGAAGGTTGGGACAATGAAAATCAGACTTAGACCGCTACCGCTTTTAGTTATCAGTTTTTTGGCTCTAGTCATAGGTTTTATTCTAGGTCGGCTCTTCTAGGGGTGGAAGTCCCCTAGCCATTATTGAAGGAGAAGGAGGAAGAGATGGTTGCTCACTTTGTAATAGATAGAGGAGGAAGAAGGAGGCTTATACGCTCTCCCCATGTTATGTTCTTTGTACAGTGTACTCATTGCCACCACCCCCTGCATGAAGCTCCTCATAAGCTCAAGGTGGGGTCAATTATAAACCACTTCTGTAAAGCCTGTGACCAAGATACACCCCATAAGGTTACAAAGGAAGTTAAGAGGGGGAGCTGATGCCGACATATGAGTATAGATGCCCTAACTGTGTGGAAAATAACAAGCCCAAGGTATTTGAAATACTCTGGAAAGGTAAGAGTATACCTCAGAACAGGGAATGTCCTGACTGTGGGACAATCTCCCCTAAGATATTCAGTACTTACAACTTCCAGTTCAGCCTATACCTGAAGGAGCTTGGAGAAGGGAGAATGGCAAGCTATTAGGGAATATAATATATTTGGGGGCATGAAAGATGGATAAAACAGAAACCTATAAAAAGATGTGTGAGAAGACGGAGGAGATACAGGAAAAGTGGCATCGAAGGATTTTTGAGGGTGATTTTACTAACAAGGGAGTAGTATCTGAACTAGACACTTACTATGAGGACAACCATTGGGATTTAGTAGTGGATAACTGTGTATACAAAAGCACAGAACTTATATGGCTACCCCGCCAAGACCAGTTACAGGAGATGGTCACTACTGAGCATATGCCAATACACCTAATTCAAAGATTAAACGAATGGTGGCAAGGATTGGGGTATTGGCTCGATAAAACTGACTGGTCAATGGAACAACTCTGGTTAGCCTTTGTGATGAAGGTGAAATATAATAAAGTCTGGAAAGGTGAAGAGTGGAGCAAGTTGAATACAAGGAAGTAACCTTTTACTGGTGTCCATCCTGTGATAGGATAGATAAGTTCACCGATGGCTATACTGAAAACTCCATCTGGAGATGTATAATCTGCACAATGGTACTGAAAGTTACTACATTAAGGGAGTAAGGAGGAAAAAATGGCAACTATAAATGCTGGTATCATAAAAATAGATAACAAGATGCTCCTTAAACTTTTAGACTTTGAGGGGGGTACTGTCCTTGGGATATATACCCCCGAGGGTTATTTGAATATTGGCTACTTCTGTGCGGTTATTGAGCATCCCGACCTACCAGAAGTACAGGACAGCGAAAAGTTAGCTGATGTATCCCTCACCATGCAGTCTTATTATGGGGAAGATGGCTCTCTTCTGAAGTTAGAGAGAATACAGCCTGAAAAGAAGCCAATCCAGATTTAGGGTAAATTAGGGTTTTTCTATGAGTGTAACTTCGTACCTTCCACGCTCGGTCAACGGGACGGATGGGGGTATACCCCTTGGGGTCATAAGGATTGTGGGCTATGAAAGGGGGAATGGGGGGGATGATAGGTAATAAGAAAGGGGCAAGGTGTCTAGTCTCACCCTGCCCCTTGTGTAGTGCTAGAATTGGCTGTCAGTGCCTCTCATCCTAGCCTGTGTAGTCAGTGCCGGTGTATGGATCTACAATGTATCCCTCATCTCTCAGGACTTTGGGGGCACTGCTAACGCCTACGGGAACTTTAAGATAGTTAGCAGCAACCTGTCCAGATGGGAAGTTCCCCACAAGCTCTAGGCTAGTGCCATTGCGTTTGTGGACAGTCACACCTCGCTTATTAGTGCTAGGTATGCCATTGCCACCACTGGCTGCCTTGCCAATGGTAAACCCCTTGTTAAGCTCTACTACCCATTGTGGGGACTTGACAGTCGGATAGCGTGGTTGTGGTTCAACTACCGCTGGTGTGGTGATGTTACCATCACCATCCATTATGGCTTGTGTGACCACCACGTCCACCATCTCTGGCTCCTGGCTTGTGTCTTCAACATCCACCTCCCTCCATGCTAGGTAGACATTGTGGACTCCGTCCGGTGGTGGTGGCAAGCCCCTTGCTACTTGCTTTGTGTGACCCTTCTTATTAGTGATAGTCTCCACTTTGTAGGTAGCAAGGTCTTCAATTGCCTTGCCAAAGTCTTCCTTTGCCTTGTCCTGTGCCTCTTGCCTAGTCTTGACCTCAATGTAACCATCAATGATAGTGGTAATTGACTGGTTATCCTTATAGGTCTCCTTAAAGGTCTGAAGTTCAGGAATAGACATGGCTTGAATCAACTCATCCATTGTTCAGTCTCCTTATTCAATTATTAAAGTACGTAGCGTGGACTAGACACACCACGCCTATGATTATAATAGCAAATCTGAAGCTAAATGTCAAGTATACGTTGCTATTAGCCTGCTTAGTAATATGAGGGTAGAAGCTATGAGTCTGCCATGATGGGGCAATCCAGGCTAGGGAAATGGTGGGTGACTGCTATGAGGCTGGTGTCTGGAGATAGTATGTGGGGAGTAATGGGGGGAGTGTTGTTGTCTGGTTGTGATGGACATAGGATGAGGGTAGGGGGAATCAACTGACCCTGCCTACCCTCAGTGTGTTAGGTCAAGTCCTGGAAGCTGATTAGCTCATTTACTGTACCACCTCGTATAACTGTTAACTCTCGTGTTACTAGGTTGATGATGACTGATGGCTTGTCTGAATTGTGTTCATCTTCGGCACTGGGCTGGAGCATTAGTCCATAACCCGTCTCTTGGTCTCTTCCATCTTTCGTGAGCTGGTCAACAATGATACGAGTAGCGTAAGGATAATCAGACCACCTTGACCTTGCAGCTCTCACTGCCCTCTTCGCATTATCAGGAAGACTGGAACCTCCCAAGTGGGTATAGACATAAAGGGAGCCTCCTCCTGTCCTAATTTCTGCCATTGCTCTGTCTCCCATCTTACTTCTCCTCCTTTCCCCATAGCTTATCCAGCCCACCAAGCTTCTCTTGGTCTGTCTTCCCTAGCATATAGCCAATGGTGAGGAAGAGTCTGGTCAGCCTCACCAGTCCCTCTTCCATATCACCGAGCTTGGCTTTCAGCACGAACTCTAGCTGACCTGACTTAATGAGGAACTGGGTGGCTACGTTGGAGAATAGCTCTGAGTCCCCTTCCAGTCTCTTTGAGCAGATGTCCCACTGCTCTGCCATCCACTCCTCTGGCTTGTCTATGCCCAGGAGTTCACTGATTCTCTTGCCTTCCATATCTTCAGTCTTCAACTTAATCCTCCTTCCTTACTTCTGGTTTATTGATTACCTCTAGCTCCTCCCTTGTAAGTCCCTCCTCTAGTGTATCCATAGTCTCTGCTGCTACCACCATCTTGTCTGCCTCTTCAGCTATTAGTCTAGCAGTATGGTGTAATGAAAGGGCAGGCTTGAGAGAGTAGGTATCATGGGTTAGCCTTGCTATCTCGTTGCGGGTATGAGCAAAAGCTATGATGGAGGTTCGGAGGAGGGCTTGATAGTCAAGTTTAACCTGATTAAAGCTCAGGTCATGCTTGGTTCTGTCCACCTTACTCCTCCTTTATTTTATCTGGCTTTCTGTCTTTGCTAATCTTACCTACAACATCAAGGCTGTGGTTCAGGCTATCAGAGTGTAGTACTGCTTCTGCTACATTCTCTGTACTGAAGCCACATCCACAGTTGTAGTGTATGCTGACTGTTGCCATACTTCCTCCTTTGTGATAGATTTCAGGCTTAACCCCTGAGTAGGAGCTAGGACTGCTAGGGATTTGCACCCTAGATGGTTCCCTTTGCCTGCCACGCCTTTTCACAGGACTCCTCACGTGACTCTAGCCTATTGGGACACCTGCGCCTGTCCGCAGTGGCGTCTACCTATTCCGCCACAGTCCTAACCCCTATTCAGTTTTTAAGGTACTAATCTCCTCACTTCTAGGCAGGTGAAACTGCCATCGTGGTCTTATCTGCTTCAGCGAGTGCCACTGCCATTGCTTTAATCTCCTGCCTAGTTGGTGAACAGATTAGCTTCTTCTGGGTTTGATTACATTCAGGCTAACCTTGAGGTCACTACCTTCCACTGACTGGAACCCATTGGTGGTAGCAACAACTAGGGTCTTGCCTGTGCTTGATGGAACT
>SDBU01001084.1_pt1 | contig 40120 bp, 69 predicted proteins | sample 2277071 | NCBI WGS metagenome assembly SDBU01 (sample SAMN10397929, study PRJNA504765) | marine sediment metagenome | isolation source: marine sediment core GS08_GC12, 126 cmbsf | place: Arctic Ocean: Gakkel Ridge, Loki's castle | collected 2008 | reverse complement strand
AGACGGGGCAAGTGCAGATGGGGTTGTTTGGCAGGTGTCAGATGGCGCCAATGACGTGCTGTTCGCAGGCGGCATCAGCGTAGATGGGAAGACTGCACCTACTGCTGGCATCCATTCGCAAGGGAACATAATCCTCGGCACAGATGACCAGTCGGCCATTGCGATTACGGGTGGGCGACTCCGCTCTGGTGATATGGTTGGTGGGACAACTGATGATGGGGCGGGGACCGATCTCGTTCTTGCGGCAGGGATGGGGACAGGCAACGGGGATGTAGGGGAGATTCAATTCCAGCTTGCGGACATCAACGAGGCATCCAACAATACCATCCAATCACGAACAGAACGGTTGGCACTGGACATGGCGGCAAGCACTAGCGTCCTCACCATGAGGGCAGCGCAGGCCATGACGATAACCACAGATGCCGGGGTCCTGCTGTTCGACCCCGTGGGTGCCGTGCTCATAGGCTCTACTCGGTTTGAGGAAAACCAGGGCGCAGACGTGACTGCTGCCAACAACCTGGTCCTGGGCGGCGACGGCAACACCTTCGAGATCACCGGGGCTACAGAGATTCAACTAATCAGTAACCTCACATGGCAGAACGGCTCGATAATCGTTCTGTTCTTCACGACCACGCCACTCGTCAAGGATGGGACGGCTACTAGCTCTACGAACATCACCCTTGTACTCGCTGGCAACGCTGATTTCCAGGCTGCCGCAGGAGATTCTTTGGTGCTATGCCTCCGAGAGATAGGCGGCACCCAAGCATGGCAGGAAATATCTAGGACGGTGGTCTAAGATGGCGGTGCGTAAAGGCAGGGCATTGCTTGATGGGGACAACGCTCTTGTCCTGCCAGAGACGACTACGCCAACGGCTGAGGGTGGCATTGCCAAGGTATACCCAAAGTCTGACAACGCACTTTACTTTCAGGATGGCGCAGGAGTCGAGAAGTCATTAAGCACAGGCGTTTACCCCCTAGCTGCAACCTACATCAGTGGCACAGGGACGGCGGGGACGGACAACACGGCGCAAACTGTGAAGACAGTGGCTATACCCGCTAATGAGCTTACCCAGGTCGGGGATAGGATTAGGGTTCGCACGTGGTGGATGGGCGATACTGGCGCTGGTATCACAGCTACAGTGACAGTGAACGGAGTGACGATAGCCTCTTCGACTGATGCGGGTGCAGCAGACCTCTTTGCAACGGAGTCGTGGCTACACTATGTGGATGCTACCCACGCAAACATCATCGAGAATGGAACCTATCCCGCTACGGGCGCGGCATCGGCCCTCAATGTAGCAGGCTTTGACTGGACATCTGCTCAGGATGTGGATGTTGACCAAGATATGGTTGCCGGCAACCATATCGTAGTAGCCGCTATATTTCTGGATGTCCTGCCCAAGGGAGCAATCTAGTAATACTAGGACTATCATGCCGAAGTACAAGGAGGTTGGCCCGTGAACATCACGTATTACCTGAAACTAGCCCTACGCTTTGTGAGCTATGCCCTGCCACTCATCGGGCCATTCATAGAGAAGCAGCGCGGGGTCCTCACAGCCAAGCGGCTCGCTGACGGGCTTGCCGTCCTGATCGAAGCCGAGAACCTGATATCGACTTACACGGCGGCGCAGGCTGACGGAACGATCTCCCAGGCAGAGATGGAGCGGATCTTGGGGCAGATGACGAAGGTGGTGACCAAGCTGAGGGAAGCGGTGTCCTAATGGAAGCGATTATCCTCGAATATATACTAGGCGGCGCGGTGGCCCTCTTAGGTGGTGACCGTGTATTCCAAACTGTTCGGGATCATCGCAACGGGAACAGCCCCGCTACGAAATCAGACATGGAAGCTCTTGACACCAAGTTGGATGACCTGAGCAATACCTTTTCGGAACATCTGGGTTATCATAGGGGATTGAGGGAGCGGTAGATGGCAGTAGGCGCTAACAGCTATGGCACGGTGGCAAAGGTCCAGGCTCGCGTAGGCGACCTGGTATCAGGCCGCGCTTTCAGCACGGGCACGATTCCAACGCTTGCCCAGGTGGAAGGACTCATTGATGACGTTGCTTCCCGAATCAATATGGAACTGCGGGCCAACGGCTACAATGTACCAGTCGCCAATTCGGACAATGACGTGGAAGCCTACGCTTACCTATCCTACGCCAACTCTGCGGGTGCTGCGGCCTTGGCGCTCAACACCCTGCCGGGGATTGTGCTAGACCCCGACGCACCCGACGACCACCTGAACCGGCGGCAATCCCTCTGGGCGGAGCTGAATGCCGCGTTGAAATACATCAAGGAAGGACATCTACCCGCCACCCGGAACGTCACAACGGAGATCACAAAGGCGTGGGCTGGGTCGAGCCAGGATAGCGACGGTAAGACAAGAGAGCCTGTATTCACCAGGGAGGTGACGTCATTCCCCTCGATATGGTGAAATGCAAGGCACTGGAAGGCCCGTACTTCGCCCCTGAGCGCATCCGGGTATTCCCCGGCAGGATTCCTCCGAGCATGGTCGGCGGAGGCCTCCTGTGAGTTATGCGACGGTGCAGGCGGGGTACGCGGCGGTGATCCGGAAGATCTCCGGGTACGATACCGCCAACGTCCTGGAGGGCGACTTCCGCGTCATGGGGCATGGCAAGACCTCTATGGTTGTACTGTCACCGGGGCCGTTCCGCCAAGCGGAGGCCACGATCAGAAACGCCCATCTGATGACTTGGCAGACGTTCATCGCGCTCTACGTCCTTTACAAAGGCGAGCCGAACACGACACTGGCGGCGCTGATAACGGAGCGGCAGAAGATCATCGACGAGATCAACAAATGGCCCTTCCTGGATGGGGTGTCCGGAGTTATGTATTCTCTTGTCTTGGATGGCGGGGAGGTAGAGAAGGACGAAGGTAGCCAATTCTACCGGCAGGTGATGATCGGAGAGACGCGGGAAATGCTCACCTTTACGAGGTCGGAATGATCGAGTTTGAGGCACAGGGGTTCAAGGATATCAAGAAGCGACTGGATCGGGGCGAAACGGTCGTGCGGATTTCCCTGAACGAAGGGCTCCGCGAGATCGGCAGTCTTGTGACCCCTATTTTGAAACGTCACACGCCCATTGGTGCCACCCGGAATCTCCGCAACAAGACGCGGTTCCAGGTGATCGGCGGGCCAGGATACCAGGAACTCCAGATCCGGCAGGGGGCCAAGGGTTCTAGTGGATTCTTCTATGGGTTGGTGGTTCGGGAAGGGCGGAGGCCGGGAATAATGCCTCCGGTGTCGGCCCTGGTCCCGTGGGTGATGGCGGTACTCGGCGTGTCTCAGGAGAGCGCCAGGTCTGTCGCCTTCCTTGTGGCGCGGAAGATCGGGAAGCGGGGCACCAAGCCCAACCCCTACCACCGGAAGGCACTCCGGATGGCGCGGGGCGGGATCCAAGCGATAGTCAACAGAATGGGAGCTAAGGTCGTGGCCCATATAACGGGAGGCAAGTGATGGCGTTCTATCCTTCGGAAAACACTACCTTTGAGATCGACGACACGGGAGCGCAGCAGCGGGATATCTCGCCGTACATTACCTCCATCGACGGTCTGCCTGGGCCGCGTGAGTTGATCGAAGTTACGGCGCTTGGCGACGGCGGGCGTAAATGGATCCCCGGTCTGGAGAACGCCGTTATAACACTGGAGTTGCACTGGAGCGAGGATGCCAGCGTTGGCCCCGATACAGTCCTGGGGCCGCTGCGAACCCATACTGCCGCCGTGGACTTCGAGTTCGGCGCGGAGGGGAACGCCCAGGGCGACATCATGTACACCGGCACCTGTTGGGTGAAGGACTACCGAATCCTGACGCGGGTGGGCGATCAAGTAACGGCTCGGTGTGAGTTGCAAGTCGAGGGCAAGGTGTCGCGCGGTGCGCACGCATAGGAGGTAGCAAATGGCGTTCTATCCTTCGGAGGATACTGTCTTTGGCCTGATCGACACGGAGGGGATGTATGCCCGTGCCGACGATGGCGGAGCGTTCACCGACGAAGATTCGGGTGCGGCTGACTCCACGGCCAACGACATGACCCTTCTGCCGGCCACGGAGGAAATAAACGACGCCTACTACTTCGGGGCTGGCGGCAAGTTCTCCGGAGTCCTGCTGGACATGGGTACGGCAGGAGTCGGGACGGTGATCACCTGGGAATACTACGATGGTTCGTCCTGGTCCACCCTGACGATCAGCGATGAATCCAGCGGCTTCACGACTGGTACCGGGACGTACCTGATAGCCTTCGATCCGCCTTCCGACTGGTCAACAACTACCATCAACGGTCAGCTGGCCTACTGGATCCGCGCCCGGTGTTCTACGGCCAGCTTTTCCACGCAGCCTCTCGGCACTCAGGCGTGGCTGGTCAAGAACCTGGTTCCGTACATCTCCAGCATCGACGGGATTCCAGGCCCGCGAGAGTTGAGCGAGGTCACGGCGCTTGGTGATGGTGGACGCAAGTGGATCCCGGCGTTGGAGAACACAGTCATTACACTGGAACTTCATTGGAGCGAGGACGACACCAGCGGCCCGGACACGGTGCTTGGGTTTCTCCGGACTTACTCCACCGCAGCCCTTCACTGGCACTTCGGGCCGGAAGGCAGGGTTACCGGCGACATCAAATATAGCGGCACTTGCTGGGTGAAGGACTACCGGATATTGTCACGGATAGGGGATCAGGTGGTGGCGCGGGCGGAACTCCAGGTGAACGGGAAGGTCGCGAAAGGGACGTTCTCATGATAGAGCGAATAACCTTCAATGACGGCGCGTGGTGGGAATTTCACGACTACCTGACGCACAAGGCGGCGCTTGCTGTGAAAATCCTTATGCGGGATGCCCTCACTGTTGGGGACAAAGTAGAGCTGGATATGACTCGGCTCAATGCACAGGCGATGGATGACGCCATGATTGTCGCATCCACGACCAACTGGAGTTATGGCCCAGTCAGCGTCGAAGTGCTTGGTTTGATGCCGGAGGCCCAATACGTTCAGGTCTTGGGCAGGATGAACCGGCTCTATGGTGAACTCCCTTTAGTCGAGAGCGCCGGAAAGCCCTCGGGGAAGCCTTCGCGCTGGCGTACACTACTAAGAAAGCTATTCCGGTGGAGTTGATCGATGCTCACCTCCTATGCGAAACAGGCTGGCCACCTGAACAGCTCGACCGGATATCGGAAGAACGTCTCCAGAAATACCTCCTCTACCGCGTCGTGCGTAACGTCATGGAGAACGGTGGTACACTAGAGCTATGACAAGCGAAGCCGTCGCCACGATCGTAATGCGGGGCCGGGACGAGACATCCCAGACTTTTGACCGGACACGTCGCAGTATGGGCCAGATGGAGGAGCGGGTAGAAACCACCCGCAGGACCAGCCAAGGCGCTACTGCACAATTCGGCGGCATGGCACGATCTCTCGGCACCCTGGCCGTAGGCGCCCTCGGGGTGAGTCAGGTCATCGGCGGCATAACCACCGCGATGACGGCTTCGGCAGCAGCCGGGGCTAAGGCATCTTTCGTCATTGGGGGTATGGGGCCTGCGGCACAGAAGTCACTGGAGGCGGTGCAGGGCGGCTTCGCGGATCTGGGCCGGGAGTTTGACACAACTGAAAGCGCAGCCCTGGGAGTCTTCACAACCCTGATCCGGGATGGTGGAGGGGCAGAGGTCACGATCGATACCCTCCGAGGCACTATGGCCCTGGCGCGGGCCAATGGGATCGAATTCGGCGCCGCCGCCGACATCGTGGCCCAGGCGCTACGGGGCAACATGGAGCCATTGAAGGCGCTCACCGGCGAGCTTGGGCTGAAGAGTCTCAATGAGGCATTCGTCACAGCCATTAGAGTCGCGCCGCAAGCCGCGACCGTGTTCACCACCATATCAGGGAGCCTGGATCGAATGTATGAGTCTTTGGGCAAGCTGGAGTTCGGGAAGCTCTTTGGTGAGATAGCAAGCGGGTATGCCGGGTTCGGCAACATCGGGGGTGGCTCTGCGGTGGGTACAGCTTTTCGCGCTCAGGCGATCCAGCAAGTCCAGGTCGATATGAACATCCAGGGCACCGTCGTGATGAACGAAGACCAGCGGCGGGAGTTCACTCGGCAGCTCCAGGAGCTCCTTGATGAGAACAACCGGCGGAGTGGTGGATAATGCCCACCCCCAAGATCCGGTTGCTGGTGGACTTCGCTCAGGATGGCGTCTGGAGCACGGCCATCAACGACATCACTGCGGACGTGCGGAGGCATAGCTGGAGCAAGGGCAAGAAGATCCTCAAACAACGTGCTGAAGCTGCTACCCTAGATATCATCGTCAACAACGAAGATCACAAGTACAGCCCGAGCAATCCATCCTCTCCGCTACACCCCTATATCACCGTTGGCCCCGACGTTTGGCTGTCCTACGGTTACCCTGTGGATACCTTCGATGCGGACGATGCGACAACCCTGACGGATCGTGCACCCGACTATGACGCCCTGTTCGATAATTGGGCTGGCGATACTGGCAACTTCGTTGTCGATACCAACAAGATCAAGCCTGATGGAGCGTCGAACCTCTCCGCTTACCTAGAGTTCGAGGAAAGCGACTGTTGGGTGGGCGTGGACTTTACCCGGAATGGCAGCAACAGCGGCCTCATCGTGCGATGGCAGGACGCAGCCAACTACCTCCTGGTACGGAATGACGGGACCACGCTGCGACTGACGACGTGCACGGCAGGAGTCCTGGCGGACGTGGCCACGGCTGGACTGGTCTGGGGTGCGGGTGCGGAGAAGCGGATACAGGTAGAGTTACACGGGACGGCGATCCGGGTCTATATTGATCACACCCTCTACATCGACACGACCAGCGCCTTCGGGCTGACATCCACGAAGCACGGCATCGGCGGCAGGGCCGTGAATACCTCCGACCGATGGGACAACTTCGGCGGGTGGCGGGACGTCTTCTTTGGGCGGCTGGACTCTGTGATGCCCAAGCCCGCGCGGGTGGAGCAAAGCGCATACCTTCGATGCTTTGACGACATGGAGCGCATGGCCAAGCACGTCGTCTACCGGACGGCTCCCACGGCTCCAGCCACGGCGGAAAACATCATCGATGAGATCCTGGATGCCGCTGACGCATCTGCCGCCAACCGGGTCCTTGACGCGGGGGCTACGCTCACCCTGGACCCGGCTTTCGAGGCCATCCTAGGCGACGATGCGCTGCAAGAACTCTACCAGGTGCAAGATGATGACGTGGGGTTCTTCTACATTGACGGCGGGATCTATCGCTATGAGGGCGTGGATCACCGGGACTCCGCGCCGCATGCGACACCCTTGAAGGTGTGGCACCATGCCCGCCAGTCGGACGGGCAATCCGACATCGTGTTCTCTGACCTGGCCTGGGACGACAACAAGGAAGTCATCGAGAACGAGGGCTACTACGTTTACTACCGATTCAGCCTGGGGAGCTTGGCGGAGGTCTGGGCGCTCGCTACAGAGGGTATCGCCGGTGAGCGCGACCGGCCCCAGATCGCGAGCGCCGCAACGCTGTCATTCATGACAGTGGGCCAGGGCGATGGGATAACCGAGCCGCAACCTCCGCTCCCCAACGTTCGGTTCCAAGTCTGGACGGACGAAGCCGAGGCCGGGGTGAACCTGACCATTCCCGAAGATACGGAGCAAGGCGTTGTGTCGGCGACAGGTGCGGCAGCGTACACTCTGGATGATACTGGGCAGGACTTCACCGCCTGGAACGACGGCTTGCATGTCGTCACGATCAGCGACAACACGGGGCGGTTCGCCTACGCATGGATCGGCACGGCAGATCCCGATAGCGATGGTACGCGGGTAGCCTTGTTCACCGGCAGCGACCTCGCCACGGCGGGATATGCCTGGACCTCCGATGGGTTCGATGAGGCAGATATCCCGCTTACCTACGATGTGTTCAACATCTCCGCCGAGCTGGAGGAGGGATTCGAGGGCAACTTCCGCCGGGTGAACATCTATAACGGTTCGGGGTCCGCTGGCTACATCACTTTCTTGACCATGCACGCCAAGGAAATGACCCGGACGGACAGCACAGCCGCGCGGTACGAAGATACCGAGAGTTCGACGTACTTCGGGCGGCGGCGGATCGAACACCAGACCAGGCATATCGATCGGTTCGCTACGGCTCTCGACCGGGTGACGGAGCGGATCCAACGGCGAATGGCCTTGCGAATCCACCTCCAGCCCCGGATGGTGAACGCTACCCGGGCCACGCTCATGCAGATCATCCACAGGTCAATCTCCGACCGGGTGACGCTAGATTACCCGGAGATGGGCTTGGTATATGACGGATTCCTGGAGAACCAGAAGGTAGAGGTCACGGAAGGAGGCAAGAAGTTCGATTGCACCTGGGGGATGCTGGAGGATCCGTACTACCGTGGCGGTCTGGGCGGCGACATGTTTGGGGGTATAGGCGCGGGTGACGGCGCCGGGGAGGGTCGTGGCGATGCGGGAGTATTCGGGACCCTCGCGGACACCCCCACCACCGAGGAAGTTCGAGTCGCTAGCGGTGCTGATGATGTCTCTGTTGAAGATGTCAACGGAACGCCGCAGTTTCAGGCCAGCAGAGGTAGTCTTGACTTCGGCCAAGACCAGACGGACGAGGTAGATGACCACGCCCTACGGTTCTTGAATGTAGAAGTTCCACAAGGCGCTTACATCGCAGTAGCTTATGTCGCATTCCATCAGTGGAGTGGTGGCTCAGGCAGCAACCCTAAGATGAAGATTAGCGGCAATGACGTTGACAATGCCGTTGCCCCGACCTCCCTGGCCGAGTTCAATGCACTTGTAGAGACTACAGCCAAGGTAGATTGGGACGACTGGGCGGATGACGAAGATGTAAATAGTGCTTCCATTATTACCATTATCCAAGAGATAGTAGACCGTGGCAGTTGGGCGAGCGGGAACGCCATGCAACTGCTTTTCAAGGATGATGGGAGTGCAGTCAACAACTACAGGGAATACGACGCCTATGAGGGAGAGCCTCTCACCGCTGCTCAACTCCACATCGAGTACTATTAATGCACGGCACTGTCAAAATAGAGATTCGCGACAGCCTGGGTCGGGTTACGCACTCGGAGGAGCGCACCCTGCGCTCACCCCTAAAGGCGTTCATCCAAATCCTGTTGATGCGGATGGGGGCAGCAGATGTCCTCTTGGCCAAGGATACGGGCGGCACCGACCGCACACTGGAACAGGCCGATACCTCTAATATGATGACGGCCGTAGGCACCATCAATGACGATACCATTGGCATCGTCGTGGGCACGAACAGCGGGGGAATCGGCGCTATTGGTACAACCGTGGCGATAGATGACTACGCCTTGAAGAATCAGATTGCTCATGGGGGCGGCGCCAGCCAGCTCTCCCACGCGGCCCAAACAAACCCCTCAGACGTTACGACGATTGATCCCAAGGTCGAGTTCAAGATCGTCCGGGTATTCACTAACAGCAGCGGGGGAGAGATAACCGTTAGCGAGATGGGGGTCTACGCGCAGCAGGAATGTACTGGGGCTGTGACGGGTGTATTCTGCATCGTCAGAGATATCGTGACCGCCGTAGCTATCTCAAACGGGAGCACGGCTACAGCAATCTATACCTTCAGGATCACGGAATGATCATAGATGTCATCACCGCATGGCTGATTCTTGAGGTCCGCGACGAGCGAGGCTGGCTGATTGAACGCCGTTCCATGCCGAGCCGCAGCCCGGTCCGGGGGTTTCTTGAAGCTATACTATCCCAGGTGATCGCGGCAGGGGTAGCGACCGTAGACACAGCCGGGAATGTTGACACCATTGGCCCTGCGGCCGCGACACTCCTAACGGCGACCGGGCCCGATAACGACGATACGGTGGGGATCGTGGTTGGTACTGGCGTGACGGAGGTATCGATCATAGACGACAACCTTGCCACGAAGATTGCCCACGGCACGGGGTCTGGGCAGTTGGACTACGAACTGCAAACGATGGATTCCCAGGTCACCACCGAAGCGGGGTATGCCTACTTCGATATTACAAGGGCATTCACCAATTCAAGCGGCGCGACGATCAGGATATTCGAGAGCGCCATCTACGCCCATAACGGGCAGGGCGCAGCAGATTACGTTTGCATTATGCGCGATGTCTTCACGCCTCTCTATGTTCCCAACGGCAAGGTGGCCACCGTCAAGTACCGGATAACGATCAAACTCTGATCGAACGACGAGCAGGAACCTACGATGCCCAGAAGCGATACGATGCGGGGGAGTGAGTCTCATTCCTCTTGGTATCGCTGGCCACCCATCCGGCCCCGTTCCCGTGGCGGTTCTACCACAGGCGGCTTCGGGCCCACGTGGTAGATCGCCTTTTCAAACTGCCAGGTTCCCACCGGAGCATTATCGAAGGTACGGGTCTGCCGGCACCGACTACAACATGCTCCACTGATAGGGCCCGCCGCTGGCTCTATAATCCAGATGTGGGCCTGAGTCCCGTCAATGCAGTCCATTTCCGCACTCCCGCTAGAGTGTATCCTTGTACGCCTTGAGTGCGGCATCTATCTGTGCTCTAACCTTGTTATCTACGCAACCTGGCAAGCCGCAATCGCACTCAAATCTCCCCCAGCGGTCTAACGCTACCTCCAGCGCCTTCACCAGGGCGTCGTGGCTGTTCACGCAACGGACGATGTGGGCTGCGTTGGCTATAGGATCGTACCCCGTTGTGGCGACGATGGTGTGTAGATACTTGCTCTCTATCACCAGCGTTTTATTGATCGAATGAATCCTCCACGGTGTAGGCGTATGCCCCACGCACTCAGCGCAGTCTTGCCTGGACTCATGCAGGTTCATAGGTTGCCTCCTTCTGTGCTAATTCTACCCATGCCCTAGAACCAGCCTCCCGCTGGAACTAGGGCCAAGGAGACTAGCTATCCACGGTTAGGCGTTGGGTCATAGCAGACCTTGTGGGCCTTGCCTTGCACGATGGTATTTGTGCCACCAACACCAGAATAATAGAATTGACCTGGCCATATGTTCTCGTGGCATATCCGGCAGGGGCCCTGAAATACCCTGGCCTGCCTAGCCCCGTGAGCCTTAGCTCCACCATGACCTATACCCATGTCCCACCTTCCTTTCACTTACTGATCTACCCGTGCCCTGGGCCGAGCCTCCCACTCAGCCCGGAGCCAAGGAGACTAGGTGGTTAGCCGTGTCGCTCCGTGTAGTATTGCGTAAGTTGATTCAATCTGGAATACCATGCAAGATGCCTTAGCTCATGTACTCCAAGGTAGCGCTTCCCTGACGGATAGTGGCATCGCTGGCCAGGGAGTGCACCACACCAAGCGCAAGCAACTCCCAGTCGTTTATCTGCCATATCCTTCCTCCTTCGCTTGTTACTAACGTCCCGATTTAGCCCACCAGGTCACTGATAGGCTGGGGCAGTGGGTTAGCTGACTTTGCGACAGTCTACACATGGACATGCCTTCGCTTCTGCCAGGTTGCGCCGACCTATAGGCCCAGGCATCCCTCCGTTGGGGGGGATGTAGACCGGTACTATATGACCACAACTAGCCCTGGTCTCTGCGATCATTGCGCTGTATCGAATCCCTGCCATCGTCTCTCACCTCTCTGTCTAGGTTGTTCCTACACGGGGAGTCTACACCAAGGCATACCCCTTGTCAAGCCCCTGTCTTTACACAGGGGTTGACACCCGTGGTAGCCTGTGTTATAGTCCGTTGTGGAGGTGGCAAATGTCTACGATTCAAGAGCGGGAATGTCTGCGGTGTAAGGCCAAGGGGCGACCCAGTAAATGGTTCCCTCGGAGTATAGGGAAGCCACGCGCCTGTCCCAGATGTGGTAGCCCGTACTGGGACGTGGCCCCGGAGCAAGGGAAGCTGACATGATCTTCGCCTGCGCCGAATGTCTACGGGAAGGGCCTGCACGGGCCACCGTGAACCCACGGTGCTTCCTGAACCCCACGGCGTTGCTCGACCATATACGGGAGGGCCACCTGGAATATGCCAAAAGCGCTACCGGGCTGAAGATCACAATACAACAATAGGAGACTCACCTTGAGCATTACAAGCGAATATCTACAGGCTGTCAATGACTTTGCCGCAAGGTTGAATCGTATTGATGCCATTCATGGTACATTTGCGATTGTTGAAGCCCATCGGCTGGAGATTACGGCGATGGGTTCGACTCTGAAGACCTGGGCAAGGACCGTAATTCTAACTGAAATCCTTCTTCAGAGCGAGGAAAAAAATCATGCCTGATCCAAAGACACTCACAGGGGAGATTACAGACATAGCGTTCAAGCCGGACAAGAACGGCAACGAGTACGTCGAGGTATCGTTGTCACAACCAGGGAAGCAATATGCTACCAAGTGCCGCGCCTTCGATGACGGGATGGTCGCACGGTTCAAGAAGGCTCGGAAGGGCATGGCCTTGGGGTTGGTGATCGAGGAAGAGCACGGGGAGTACCAAGGCAGATCTGTCACCTACCGGAACATCGTGGGCCTCACTGCTGCCGGCACCCCCCTGGCGGCAGAGGGCCCACCTCCTCCGAATGGGAGTCCACCCCGGGATCAGCTCGGGTTGCGGATCGCATGGGCGCAGGCTGTCAATCTCGGCGTAGAGGCAATGAGTGAACAACATCCGCAAGGATACTGGCAACGACTTGCGGCAGACGGAATCGTGGTGGAGCGCCGCATCGCATATCTCCAAGATGTCGAGGCAATGGCTAACCTATTCTACCCGCTGATACTAGCTGGACCTGGCCAAGCGGCTCCCGTCGCACAGAACGAGCCCCAGGCTGACCCAAACGGTGCCTATGACACCACGCAGGTAGATGACGAGCCTCTGTTCCCCGACAGCCCACAAGAGACGCCGCAGGCTACCGATGGCGGGATGGATCGGGATCAATTCTGGGCTGCTGTCAAGAAAGCTGGCTACGCGCAAAAGGCTGTTCTGGAGTTGTTTGGTAACAGCATCGTGACGTGGTTTAGGGAAAATGAAAGCCGAACCTGGGCTGATGCCTGGGCAGTGGTGCGGAAGAAGATGGCCACAGGAGCAGCAGCGAGTAATGTCTAGACAGAGGATTACTAAGTCCATGTTGGAAGATGCCATAGCACCTCAGAGGAATGGGTATGTGCGTTCCTTAGCTGAGATTGGGCAGTGGTTCGGTGTGAGCCGAGAGCGGATTCGGCAAAGACTGGGTAAGGTTGGTCTAAGAAAGCCACGCTCTGATTTAGCACCTTTATGCCCGAAATGTGCTAGGTCCATGTATAAGGCCTTCCAAGATGGACAAGCTTGTAGGTACTGCGATAAGAGGAAATCAGCGCCGTTCCTGTGGATAAAATGCAGCGAATGCGATGGCAAAACACTTGTGCGTGCTTCAGCACTCCGAGGGCGACTAAGTTCCTCTATCCGGCGTGGCAACGGACCACGTAAAACACCTTTCTTTTGCAGCAAGCATTGTTATGGGAGGTGGGTTGGTAGGAATCATGGGTTTGCTGCTCATCCTGAAAATCGTCGCCGAAAGGCTGAAGGCGCAATCTAACGAAAGGGGGTATGCGAGGCGATGGGAGCGGTGAAGCAAACAAGGTCACTAACAAGTAGCACGCCTGAACAGCACGCCGCTCCCATTTCACCCCCTTGCAGCCACTCGTGGGCCATGCTCCCTGCCCACGCTGCCACCAGCATAGCGGTGTGCAAGAAGTGCCTGGAGCAGACCACGTTCAAGAACTCACTGGAATATGAGAGCGGCTACGCCATGATGCGGCCCATGGTGGTGAGCGAAAACTGGGAGAGAAGGAGAGAGAGATGAAGCAACCAAGCAGTAGGCACTTCCGTAAACCGCATGTGTTCTCCTGTGTGCTGAAGCCACACCGCCCAAAATATCACCCGCCTGCCTTCAAGAGTGGCCCCAGTGAGAAGGCCCTGGCTAGGGAACGGAGAAGAGAGAGGTAATGGTAGCGGAAGTAGACCTTGGCTTCATCCTGCCTAGCCTTGACTTAGAGGACTTGTTAGAGGAACTGAAGTTGCGGGGATGCCCTCCTGAACTACTGGCTCCTATTCTGGAATGGGCTGACGGGCGGCTTTCCCTTACTGCCCTTCGTGCGTTGGCGGAGATTCATGCCTAAAGTTGCCCTGGCCGCACATCACGCACCGACTGGCTTCTACCGCATCTGCCCTCAGTGCCCAGAGCGCATGGAAGAGGGCGAGTGGCTGCGGTCAATAATAGCAACGCTGGTCCAGTGCCCGTCCTGCCACCACTGGAGCGGGCCTGGTAGCTGGGCACTGGGATGGAGGACATGATGATCGCAGAATCTATTGTGTTTTGTTCAGTTTGTGACGTTAGTTTCCAAAGAGGGGCGATCACTCAAATATATTGTTCAGCTTACTGTCGAAAAACAGCAGCAGGGGAACGGCGGCGATCCCTTGCGCAAACCAGATACCGAGGAGGCCAACCATGAGTGACCCACTGGCCGACTTCTGCGGTGGTGTTGAGCAGGACAGGTGGCTGTACTGGGGCCTCGTTCGGGAGTCCCTGCACACGGGCATCTGGCAGGAACCAAAAGGGGGCTTTACCGCCTTGGAACGGATCGAGCTCCACATCGCCGAGTACCACGGAGAATCGCTTGACACGCCTGTAGCGATGGGCTAGACTAGCAACATCGCCGCCGGTACTGGGGGGGGCCGTTTTGTAGCCAGTACCTACAGGGCGGCCTAACTCACCCGGCGGTTATTTATTTGGGGGAGACTGGATGAGCGTCAAGGCAATGTCCTGGGCGTGGGAGCAGGATGTCCCGATGAGCAGCAAGGGCGTTTTGTTGGCATTGGCTGACCATGCAGACAACGATGGGATTTGTTGGCCAGGCGTGAGGTCGGTCGCAGAAAAATGCCGGATGTCCCCGAGCACGGTCCGATACCATCTGCGTATATTACGGCGGAGTGGATTATTGTTTGCCGAGGAAAGGAAACGAGAAGATGGCTCTTTCACGTCTAATATTTATCACCTACCCGTCAATATATTGACACCCACCCTTCAATCCTTAGCAGGCTACCCTAGCACTGATGCAAGTACACCCTCCGAACCATTGATAGGCAAGAACCATCAGGGAACCATCAGAGAATCGTCACTAAGAGAGAGAGGGGCTAGAAAATTTTTACCCATTACTCCGAAATATATCGAGGAATTGGTCGAGGAGTTCTCGCCTCAGCTTGGTGGAGACGATGCTGTACGTGAGGCCATTGAGGAGGCGATGAACCACAAGGCGATGGACAAACGCAAGGACAAACGGCTCTATTTACGGGGCTGGCTACGGCGTGATGTCGAACGAAAGGCAGGCAGTAATGGACGAGTTCGGTCTACCCGAACTGAGGTAGATGCTGACCCTGCGAACTTCCAAGAAGGGAAATGGTGATGGAGAAGTACGGTGATGATATCAGGGGGTTGATCAGGCGGTACCTATTGCGTAAGTGGCAGCCGGAGCTAGCAGACAAGTACGTGGGGGAGCCGGCTACTGTCCAAGAGCTGCTGATCCTACTTCAGAAGGACCATCCCGACATAGCAAAGGAATTCCTCCACGATTATCTCTCGGCGCTGGGCGGCCGAGACCAGTTTGATTTAGAGCGCCAAGAGAACATCCGCCGGGCCAACAGGGAATTCAATATCGAGTTCAGTACAAACCTGGCCTTGGGGCTGCCGCCGGAACCACGGACGATGGAGATCTTCAAGACCGCAAAGGCCGATGATATACATCCCTCGGTGAAGGTTGCCCACGCAGCGGTAGAGGAGTGGTTCCATAAGCGCGGGACGCCGCTCCTCACGCTGGTTGGGCCTCCTGGGGTAGGGAAGTCTCATCTACTGGAGGCGGCGGTGGGGGAGCTTGACCAGGTGGGGGAGGGCGTGCTGTACCGCTCTGAGGGAATGTTGATGGACGAATGGCGCTATGCGGTAGGCCAACGGAGTGTCCAGGAGTACACGCAGGAGATATTCAACGTACCCTGGCTGGTCTACGACGAGATGGGTCTGACGGCGACCCGGGACGCTGGCCGTGAATTCCTAGACCGGCTGATAGACTGGCGGTGGCGGCTGGCGCAGCGAACCCTCATCGCTACGAACATGCACGGTGACGACATCCCTGCGCGGATAGCATCCAGGTTGCAGGATCAGGCGGTGGCCCGGGTGATGGTGATCTCGGCACCGGATTATCGGCAGAGGGGAGCGTGATGAAACGACACCGACGACCAAAGAATCCAGAGTTCCTATCGGTGGAATGGTTCCACTGGCTCATACGGGAGGCTAGCGGGATGCCGCCAACATTCCCTTGGTACTCAGACTCCGATATTCATCGTCGTGCAGAACGCATGGCGGCGATAGTGGCCGCGAGGCCCACGCCATGACCTACCCCAATCCTGGCGGCCACTGTGTTGGAGGATGTAATGAAGGCTCTTAGCATTCGGCAACCCTGGGCCTGGCTTATCGTCAACGGGTACAAGGACATCGAAAATCGCTCGTGGGCCCTTAAGGGTGGGCTGCCCAGACGGGTGTACGTCCATGCCAGTCAAACATGGGCGATTTTGTCCAAGGACACGATTGTCTCCGTGGCAGAACGCCTCTATATTCGTGTGGACATTGCTGAAGATTGGTTAGTGAATCAATTAAGGCCCCAATGCCGAGGCGCTCTCATTGGGGAAGTGGACATTGTGGCCCGTGTGACAGAGAGCGATAGTCAGTGGTTCGAGGGGCCCTACGGGTATGTTCTGGCAAATCCCGTGAGCTACGAGACGCCCATCCCTTACAAAGGGAGCCTAGGGTTCTTTGAGGTGACGCTGCGCCAAAGGCTCCGTGCGGCTTTTGGCGCTGGTACTGGGATCAGCGGAAGGAGAAGCGATGAAACTCTTCTGGATAGGCTCGTGGCTTGTTGGGCTGGTTCCTTATGAGGTTTTCTGGCAATACAAGCCTTGGTGCGACGATGAGGGGCGCTTTTGGCAGATAACCCTGCCGTGGTGCTGGCTGAGTAGGCGGTGGATGGATATGCGGAGGCGTGATCGTGAATGGCGGAAGTATTGCGAGGAGAAGCAATGAGTGTGTTCATAATGGAGCAACCCAAAACGCCATATGGGAAGGCGAAGGCCAAGAGCAAGGCCATGTTTTTGATGCTGCCAAATAAAGGGTGCCGCAAGATCACCATGGCCTGCTTTGGTAACGCTGGTCACTACATGAAACCGAGCGGCCTTTGCGTTCATGTGAAGGCGGTGGTTGCTAACCTGAAAAGCAACTGGTATAGACGCCGTTCCTACTATCTGCCTTTTGGCGATGGCACCCTGACCGAAAGTAGAATCCTGCTGGGCGGCAGGAAGGAATACCGAGATGCCTGACAGCCTTGGGGCAATAATCAAGGATTGGTTGGACTGGCTAGGGCCAGACGGGGCTTTCACCTGCAAGGTGTGCCACCAGGAGTTCACTGCTCCTGAGAACAGCAATAGCGGAGTGGTAAGTGTGTGCAGGGAGTGTTGGTATAAGGAGCAGCGATGACTTCAATCCTAGGGATTGATCCTGGAGCAAGCGGCGGAATTGCCCTGCTCAGTGATGATGCGCCGCAGGCGTGGAAGATGCCTGATACGGAACGGGATATTTACGACTTGCTTGCCGAGTACAGTCGTGAGTACGGGCCTGGGCACGCTTACCTTGAGGCCGTCCATGCCATGCCGAAGCAAGGGCTATCCTCGACCTGGAAGTTCGCCCAGAACTACGGGTTTCTGAGAGGATGCCTGATAGCGCTGGAGATACCTTTCGAGACCGTCACGCCCCGCAAGTGGCAGCAGGCGATGGGGTGCCTAACCCACGGGGACAAGAACGTGAGCAAACGCCGCAGCCAGGAGCTTTTTCCTCACCTCCGTATCACACACGCAACTGCGGATTCGCTCCTGATCGCCACATTTGGACAGAGGTTGAATAGGCAGGAGCAGAACCATGACGACTGAGACCGTGCCCACGCTGAGATTCCGTAACGACGGTGCCATGAGGAAACGGCTTTGGACTGCCGAGGCCATGTCGCACCCAGCTAAGGCCAATATTTATATGTGGCAAACCTGCATTGAGAAATATTCGCAGGTGGGTGACACAGTTTTGGATCCGCTTGCGGGAATCGGCACCACGCTCATAGCCGCGCTCATGGGCAGGTCGGTGATCTGTATCGAGCGTGAGACCCACTTCCTGGAGCCTATGCGGGCCTCGTGGGAGAAGATGCGGCAACACCCCATGCTGGGCTACACGATGGGCAGCGTGGCGATTCACCAGGGGGATGCGAGAGACCTGTCGTGGCTGGTGCCGGTGAACTGCGTGGTCACATCGCCGCCCTACCAGGTTGAAGCGCCAGGGCTACCATCTGGGACAGGCGCAGGCGCTGTGTCGGGGCAACATGGTAATCGCTACACCCGCCCCGACGCCATCGTGACCTCGCCTAGCTATGAAGGAACCAATATCGGACGGGCTGAATCACTAGGCGAAGCCCCGTTTGGTGGGCCGAACTCACAAGCCAGAGGCGTCCAGTATTCGCCCAACGGCGGCGACAACATCGGGAATATGCGTGGCCCTGCCTACTGGGAGGCCATGACCCTTTGCTACCAAGAGATGTACCGCGTCCTGAAGCCTGGCGGCATTTTGGCCCTGGTGTTGAAAGGCTTCACCCGGGACGGCAAGTACGTTGACCTGCCTCAGCAGACCGCTGATCTCGTGAAGTCGCTTGGGTTCGTGGATCACGACCACTGGCGGCGTGAGCTATGGTCGTTGTCCTTCTGGCGCATCTTGCAGAAGCGGCGGGACCCGCAGGCGTTTGATGACAGGCTGAACTACGAGGAGATATGGGCGTTCAGGAAGCCGGAGGGCGAGGGTGACGGGGTTGACACGGTGCTGACGAGTCCGCCATACGAGGCTGCGGTCAGCGACAACAAAGAGGGGCCAGGGCAAACGTCTGTCCCTGGTGGCTGGAAGGCCGGCACGGTCAACAAACACGGCGGCTACACCCGGCCCTCGGTTATCATCACGTCGCCGCCATACGAGGGGAGCATACAGGGTGAGCCTGGGATTGACTGGACAAAGGTAGCCGGCGGCAAGCGGGACCGCACAAAGGAGCCGTCGCTCCCTAGTATCAAAGCTAGTCTATCCGGCTACACCCGGCCTCGGGAGGCTTGCCCGTGGCATAATTGCCAATGCAAACTGGAGCACAATGTACAGGAGGTGCCTGATGTACCCAGATGACATTCAGGGCTGGCAGATTTGCCACATGGAGGGCCACACTGGGAGGGGCCATTGCTCTCGCTGTGGGGATACGAACTACCCACTCCTGGGGTACCTGGGGGCGCTGGCGCGGTGGTCAAAGGCCTGGGGTGTGACCGAGAATGAGGCAGAGCGGCGTTTCAAGATTCCACAGGAGGTGAAGTGATGAATAAAGATCTCAAACCCTACGATGAAACAGCAGTCTGCCCCCACTGCGGCTGCTCGGAGGTAGGGACACGCCACTGTGCTAAAAGCTGGTTGGACGACCACGGGAGTCTATCTCCACACCGTGGTATAGCAGTGGGACAAGGACATCTTGACCGCCTGTGTCAACGGTGTGGCTACCTTTGGGTAGAAGCTTCTTTGGCGGTGCCTGATGATGATTGACCTGCTGGCAGACCCGAAACTTGACCGCTACACGCTGGAGCAGGTGGTGAAGTGGTTGTATGGAACCTGCGATGAGCAGAGGGGCAAGGTGCATACCTGTGATGCCGCACAAAAGCTAGCGCAAATCCTCAAGGAGGCACCATGAAACCTGAAGAGCGGCTGCGGTTTGCGGAAGACAAACTAACCTCTACGCTGGTATCTGAGCTAGAACAGCTTGCAAACTCCTGTTACGCTGCTGGCATGGCTGAGACAGAGGCCAAGTACGCCCCGCTACTCCTCTACGTGCAGCGCCACATACTCTGGGACGGCCACACGCAGGAGTGCCACGACTACGATAGCGAGCACGGTGGCGCAGAGTGCATCTGCAAGCAGATACGAGAAGCCATCGCCAACCTGGGCTGCAAATGCAGAAAGGAGAAGAAGGGATGACAGACAATGAAGAGCGGTTTCCCTGCGCTGTGTGTGGGATGCGAGTTCTTGCCGTCCAGCCACATCCTTTAGAATGTTGTCTAGCCTACGCTGCTGGCGTGGCTGAGGGTAAGGCCGAAGCTGTAGCAAACCTGGGTCACGGGCAAGAGGAGAACCATGAATAACTACCCGCCAGGTATGACTCGTGAGGACTGGCAGCGCATAGACGGTGAGCGGCACTACCAGGATTGCCCACTGCATGAGGAGCATGAGCATTATGATAGCTGCTGTAGCTATCCTCAAGAACCTCCTAGCTGTATCTGTGCTGAAATAGACCAAGACGCCAAAGACGATGCTGCTGAACGAAAGTTTGAGGAGAAGGAGAGTTATGGCCAACACATTGCGGGATAGGTTCTTTGAGTTTGCACCTGAGAAATATGAGGGGCGCTATTGGAACAGCAACGGGCATGGTTGTGCTGTTGTTGCTTGCGTTGGCGGAGGCGGTTTATGGGCTGCATATATCGGTGGAGCACCGGGGAAGCGAGAGGAAGAGGACTTGGCCTTTGTGTCCGACTTCGGTGCCAAGCTCAGTGAAACAGACGCAAGACATTTCTTCCCTGAGATTGACCTACCCTACAGGACTTAGGAGGAGCCATGTTTGACCGACAGCTAACCGACGCTGAGTTCATAGCCGAGGCGCAGAAGGTGACGACGGAGTGCCCTGAGAGTTGGGGCGTTTTGGACATCAAGGACGGGGCTGACCACACGGAGGATTGTCCAGGAGGTTGTAAAGGCACAGGCCGAGTCCTGCATCCTATAGCGCAGGCGGTGTACGAGGCGCTGACTCGGAAGTGCGACCACTGGGAGTGCCCCGACCCCAACCGCATCGCCATTGAGTTTGCCAGCGTGGGCAAGGGAGCGCTTGCGGGAGTGCTGGTGGTGGTACTACAGGCGCACTTTAGCTACGCCCGCCGCGGCATATTCCTGGGAGCGATATTTAGCGCTGACGACCCAGACCAAGCCGCCATGCAAGCTGTCCTTGCGATGCTGAAGGGGGCGTGATGTGGTGTCCTAGTTGTAGCAAATCCCATGTATGCGACACGACTTGTGCAGGTAGTCATCAGTGCGCCTTTTGTCTCACTGAGTTCGGAGGAAGCCATGAGTGACCTGACCACCAGGCGACAACAGGTGCGGCTTGGGCTGCTGAAGGGGGAGTGTCCACACTGCAAGCAAGGTAGGCGTAAGCGTGTGCTAGGTGGTGGTAGGACTGTAGAAGAAGCCACAACAGCATTAGGCCAATGGGTCGAGTGTTCTATCTGCAAAGGCACAGGCCAGGTCTACCTACTGCCCAACACGGTAAGAGTGCCGTGCCCTGGTGACTATTCAATATCTCAATGGACAGTGCTCACTCAACCGTCTCACGGGAATCTTTCCAAAGGTGAGTATATCAAATCATGTAACTGCCACGGCCTCGGCTGGACGCCACCTGAGAGCTTGGCGGTGTGGCTGGAGACCTTAGTAAAGCCGCTTGGTGTTAGCATAGCCTTCTGCCATCGAGATAGTGGCGTAGAGTTGAAGTTGACCATAGCTCGTGCAGCGGGGGACGATGTTACCCCTTGGATATGGGGAGCGACGTTCTTCGCAGCATTTATCTCAGCCCTCCTAGCAGCCCTGAAACCGCTGGCTGTGAACTACACCGAGGCACTGAAGTTCATAGAGGAGCGTGTGAAATGATTTGGTGGATTCTACGCTACGCAGGTTTAGGAGCTTGGGTAACCGGCCTATGGTTTGTGTTCAGGGAAAACTGGGTCTTGGCTCTCATGATCTGGGCGGGAGGTGTTGCATGGGCTTACGGTAGCGGAATGACCGTGCGATGGTATCCAGAGGAGCATGAGGCGTGAGTGATGAAGATACCCGCCAAGCAGAGACAGCGCATCAAGGACCGTGCCGGCGGCCTTTGCGAGAAATGCAGAGGGCCCGGAGATTGGCGTGGTCTGTCTATAAATCACAATCCTCCGACCCGCATGGGAGGCACAAAGCACGTCTACACCGATGATCAGCTCGAGGTGCTTTGCTACCCTTGCCATAGCGCCTTTCACGGCATCAAGGAAGTGTAATTTGGCCAAGATTCGGCTTGTGAAGAAACTCAGCGCGCTCTATGCTTACGACCAGGCAGGGGAGGCCGTGTTGCGCCGGCTGGCACCTGGGGAGATAGCGGAGGTGGAGATCACGAAGCCGCGGAACGCCCAGTTCCACAGAATGTTCTTCGCGATGCTCCAGATCATCTTGGCCAACCAAGACCACTACAAGAGCCTTGACGATCTACTCGCGGTGTGCAAACTGCGGATCGGCCATAGCCGCAAGATACAGACACCATATGGTATAGTGGAGATACCAGAATCAATCAGCTTCGCCGCGATGGACAACATTGCTTTCGCAAGCTTCTATGACCAGGCTTGCGATTGGGTCCTCCGTGAAGTTATACCAGGACTAGAGCGCAAACACCTGGACGAAGAGGTCAAACAGCAGTTGATGGAGTTCGGCTCAAATCCACCAGAACCGATGATAGGAGGAGAGGATGGCTAAGAAACTGACGAAGACCAACCAGGAGGCTCTGGGGCTGGTATCCAACTGCAAGATACTGGCGGAGCCGATCATCACACCAGCCGGGTCGGGGACGGCTGCTGTGATTTCGATGCTCCTGGAGGATCCTGTCGGACAGAAGTTCTTGATCCAATATAAGATATCGGCGGCACTCGGACTCAGCGGGAATGTGATGCTTCTCAACTGTTCCGTTGGCGAGATCGCAGCCTTTGAGCTGGAGCAGGGAGACAACTTCCGGGAGTTTACGTTCTGATGGATGTGGCCAGCCCTAAGATCCGCATTGTCCGGCACGAACAGGTCAGGGCCGACAGCCTCCTGCCGAACCCGAAGAACTGGCGCAAGCATCCCAAGGCGCAGGTAGATGCTACTCGGGCCGTCATCGAGCGGATGGGCTTCACGTCGCCGCTGATGGCCAGGGAAACGACCGATGGTCTCCTCCTACTGGACGGTCATCTCCGTGCGGCTCTGGACCCGACCTGGATTGTCCCGGTGGATGTCGTGGACTTGGACGAAGAAGAAGGCGATCTGTCGCTATTGACACTTGACCCTCTGTCTGCAATGGCGCACCCTGACACCGACTCTCTCATGGCGCTCTTGGAGGCCAATCGGTTCAACAACACAGCCGTCAATGATATGCTGGAGGCTCTGGCGAATGGGGCTACGCCCCCTCCAAGCCAGGGCAGCACTGATCCCGACGATGTGCCGCTGACGCAGGAGGAGCCATACGTCCAACGAGGCGACATCTGGCAATGCGGCGAGCATCGAGTGATGTGCGGGGATAGTAGGGAGATGGAGAATGTGGCGAGTTTGATGGCGGAGAAGCAGGCGGCAATGATGTGGACAGACCCACCTTACGGCGTTGGCTATGTCGGGAAGACTAAACAGGCCATGACGCTCTCTAATGATGATGGTGAGGTTGCCTCCTTATTGGGGGCCGTGTTCGTCCAGGCCAATGCTTCTCTACGGGCTAATGCCAGAATCTATTTAGCGGCCCCGCCGGGGCCGCTAAACGTCACCTTTAGGCTGGCATTTCAGGCGATCGGGTGGGCATTTCATCAGGGGCTAATTTGGGTGAAGGATACGATGGTGTTGGGCCATTCAGATCATCATATTCGGCATGAGGATATACTCTATGGGTGGAAGCCTGGCCCTGGCCGCCCGGGGAGAGGGAACCACAAAGGGGCCGAATGGTATGGTGGGAATGACCAAACGACAGTCTTTGAGATCCCACGGCCCAAACGGTCTTCCGAACATCCAACTATGAAACCCGTGGCTTTGGTAGAGGCCAATCTCCGTAACAGTAGTCGCCGCGACGACCTAATCCTCGATCTCTTCCTCGGCTCTGGCACCACTCTGATAGCCTGTGAACGTCTGGGCCGTGTGTGCTACGGTATGGAGATCGAATCCCGGTATGTCCAGGTGGCTATCGAGAGGTGGCAGAACTATACTGGGAAGAAGGCGGTGAAAGTTGGGTGAATCAAAGACATCCCCACGTCGCCTCCTAGCGGCGGAGAAGCACGCCCAAGCACTACATTTGCGCCTCGGCGGAGCCACTTTTGACGAGATCGCACACGCCCTGGGCTATGCTGGAAAGGCTGGAGCGTACCGTGCAGTAGACGCGGCCATGAAGCTCGTACCTGCGCCGGACGCAGCGGAATACCGGAAGCTAAACCTTGAACGGCTAAACCGCCTACGGCTCCACAACGACGCGGGGATCCGCAAGGGCGATACTCGGTCGATCAATGCGGAACTTTCCATCCAGGATCGCGAGGCAAGGTACCTGGGGTTGGATGCGCCAACCAAGACAGACAACGTACACCGGGGCAATATAGGCATTATCATCGAGAGGGTAAGGGATGACGATCCAGAGCCCGACAATGAACCCGGAGCCAATCGAGTGGAGGCGAGTCCGGTCACAGCAGCGATCGTTCGAGCGGCACCCGAAGGCCAAGGCATTCATAGAGAGCCGAGCGAAGAGGAAAATAGCCCGAGCGGGTAGACGCGGAGCCAAGACCGTCGCCGTGGCAGACCTGGCGGTCGATCGGTTCCTGGCTGGTGCGCGGGTACTCTATGCGGTGCCCACGGCGGAACAGCTTGAAACCTTCTGGTTCGAGGTGCTTCGGGCGCTGAACCCCGTCATCGACATCAATGGCTTCTACCTCCACGGCGGGATGCACCTGATAGAGAAGGTCGGGACGAAACAGCGGATCCGGGCCAAGACCGCCTGGAACGCCGATACCCTCCGGGGCGACTACGCCGACCTCCTAATACTGGACGAATGGCAGCTCATGGATGAAACCGCCTGGGGGCTGGTCGGGGCGCCGATGCTTCTGGACAACAACGGTGACGCGGTGTTCATCTATACGCCCCCGTCCCTCGGTACCCGGACTATCTCCAGGGCCAAAGACCTCCAGCACGCCGGGAAGATGTACAAGATGGCCAAGGCCGACACCAGTGGTCGATGGGAGGCGTTTCACTGGACCAGCCATGACAACCCGTTTATATCCTCAGAGGCATTGGAGGGTATCACCTGGGACATGACATCTCTGGCGATCATGCAAGAGATCATGGCGGAGGAGATGGACGAGGTACCCGGCGCTCTCTGGCACCGGATGTTGATCGAGGAGCACAGGGTAGACAAGGCGCCGGACAACCTGACGCGGGTGGTGGTCGGCGTGGACCCGCCGGGTGGCGCGACGGAGTGCGGGATCGTGTCCGTGGGGAAGTCTCCGGATGGCCATTACTACGTCCAGAAGGACAAGAGCGTCAGGGCATCCCCGAACGCATGGGCAACGGCGGCGATTATGCTGTATAATGCCGAGCAAGCGGACCGCATCGTGGGCGAGGCTAACTATGGCGGCGATATGGTAGAGAACACCCTACGGACAGTGGCCAAGAACATGAACCAGGAGATCAGCTACGCCAATGTTCACGCCACCCGAGGCAAGGCCATCAGAGCCGAGCCGGTGGTTGCTATGTACGAACAGGGCCGTGTACACCACGTCGGCCTCCGCGAACCCCTCGAAGCCCTGGAGACGGAGATGGTGTCTTGGATCCCTGGCTCCAGCGGGAACTCCCCCAACCGAGTTGATGCCCTGGTCTGGGCCGTCACCGACCTTATGCGCTTCGGCCTGGAGGTGGGGGAGGCTGTCCGGGGTGGGCAGAAGGAGCGGAGCATGATTGATAGAATGGGTGGTTGGTGATGCCTGCGATAACGACCCTCTACCATTGTCCCAAAGGCCATGAGGTTGATGCCCGCTTCGAGATCATCGTGGAGGACAACGGGAATACCGTGGATATCTTGCCTTACGCTGGCTCATATTGCTTTGTGTGCTTCGGTGCGTGGATAGCGGCAAACGTGCCGAGGACGAGCCCGGTGCTTGATATACCGGAGGATGGGCCGTGATGAACGAGGTAGACATTCCCGTAGGGGCCTTGATGCTGACCTACTTGTGCGTAGCGATACTATGCGTGTTGAGTCTAATGTTGGCAGGAAATAGGAGGTAGCGATCATGAGGAGAACACAAGCCGTCCTGGGGTTCCTGGCTGGCACTCTGTTGGTGGCTGCGGTGGTATACGGGGCGTATGCCATGCTGACCTTCCAGACGGACGTGACGGTCACGGAATCCATTACGAGCGCCGATGCTTTGGTAGTAACCGCGAGTCTCGGTCCTGGGGAAATGGATAACCGGACGGTCACCCTGGAAAATGGCGGGGCCAACCCCATCGACGTGACGATCACCGGGACCGTGTCTCCCTCAGGGACAGGCGTTACGGTTGTCGTGACTCCTGGGACGCTAACCATACCGAGCACTGGGGGCGCATCGGCTACGTTCGATGTCGATATAGTCGCCGCCGCTGACGCCGTGCCAGGGAACTACACGGTGCAAGTGATTGTGGAGAGGTAGCCATGAGAACAGTAGTTGCATCCCCGCCTTGCGCAAGGAGTTTGCATCAGGCCGATGTTGTGATGTGGTCTGAGAATGGGCATAGAGGGTACCTGTGCCGCCATTGCCTTTACTGGACTGCTGAGATCACCGCGCTCGGCGAAGTGAGAACCTTTGTGCACACCGCTCCAGTAGGAGAGGAGAGGTGGCCTGAACCGCCTGCTCAATGCGCTAGGAGAGTCGAGCACCTCATGGAGGCAGACCTGGCTCGTGGTATACTATAGGTGCTGTCAGTGGCGGAAGAGAGACGCAAAGGAGAACGGACGCATCATTGGGGATAGAGTCCTGGTGGTAAAACTCGTTCACTTGTCATGCTCAGTGGCGTCCCAGGGGGCGATAGCATCATGGCCCTGGGCTGACGGCAAGGTTGTTGGTGGCGGAAGAATAACGAGAAAGGAGATGCACATGCGCTGGTGGTTCTACAATTTCATGTTCCACTTGGTAGGAAGAACCAGAGTGTGGCCTAGGCTAGGTCAAAAGCTCTGGTAAGCGTAGGTGGCAAGGTTGCTGGGGTTGTAGGCGGTTCCTATAGCGCACCTGTAGCCCCAGCAGCTAATTCCCTCCTTTTGACTGGCTGGGCGGGAAGCCTTCGGGCGAGGAGCGCGGCACGCCCCAGTAGCGTGTCCGCATAAAAGGTAGGCAGGGAAGCAGGGTGGAATAGAGTGGATAATGAAACCCCCTCGGTGTAAAGTGTGTCAGACCCATCACTGGCTGCGGGACCCGCACGTGCTGCCGGGGACGCAGCGTGTAACGAAAATCCATGTAACGAAAAGAGGACGGCCTCCAGTTGGTGACACCGCCATGACTGGGGCCGAGCGCGTTCGGCGGCACAGGAGTAAAGCATGACCACAACACAAAGCAGCAGGGCGGAGCGGGCGCTAGGCGTTCGGGGGCTGCGGATATTCAGCGGCATGTTGCGGGAGGAGTACCTTCCCGATCTTCGCAACTGGAACCAGGCATCTCGCGTCTACCGGGAGATGTCGGATGACGCGGTGATTGGCACGCTGATAGATGCGATCAGAACGCCACTCTTGGCGGCGGACTTCGATGTCCCGGCTGTGAGCGAGGCGGAGGGTGACAAGGTGGCGGCTGAGTGGCTTCTTGCCACCATGAACCAGATGAACCGGCAGACGTGGAGAGCCCACGTTTCCGATGCGCTGGAGTCTGTCACCTATGGATTCGCGTACAGCGAGGTTATCTTGGAGAAGCGGGACGACGGGCGGCTGTGGCTATCGAATATCGACCCCCGTGGTCAGGAAACGCTGTACAAGTGGGAGTGGGAAAAAGACCGGGTACAGGGTATGATCCAGCGCGATCCGGTGAGTGGCGCCATGTACACCATCCCCATCGACAAGGCCGTCCACGTCACGTTCCGGGGGCGCAAGGGCAACCCGCAGGGCAACTCCCTTCTCCGATCCCTGTTCCGTCCCTGGTTGAAGCTCAAATACATGGAGAACTTTGAGGCCATCGGCATCGAGCGGGACGTCGGCGGTATGGCCGTGATCGACTTCCCCGATCCCGAGAAGTGGCATGGGCCGCAATCACTGGATGAACTCAAAACCATATTCGAGTCTGCCATGCAGGGGCTCCGCATGGACGAGAATATGTGGCTCCTGGTGCCACCTGGCGCACGGGCTAGCTCCTGGGGGGGTGGCCGCCGGAGCTACAATGTCCGCGAAGCAATCGCGGCGAAGCAAAAAGAGATCCTAATGCGGTTCTTCGCTCAGTTCCTATTCCTTGGCATGGAGGCAGTAGGGACGCAATCGCTCGTCAAGGGGTCACAGGACTTCTTTTCCCTAGCCCTCAAATCGGTACAGCAGGAACTCCTGGAGGCGTGGAACCTCCAGCTCGTCCCACTCCTATTCGCTCACAATACATTCCCCGGCATAACGGAGCTGCCCAAGATCACCTGGAACGACCCCGGCAAAGTAGATGTGACCGGCCTCATTCAGTCCTACGCACAGGCGGTCTCCAGCCAGCTCATTACACCGCAGCGCGAAGACGAGGAACACGCCAGGTCGTTGCTCGACCTCCCGGATCTTCCCGAGGGCGAAGGCGAAGGCCCACGAGGTCAACAGCCAGCCAGTCCTTTTCCTTTTAGCCGATTCCAGGGGCCACCCGGCCCACCCCCGCGACCTGGCTTAGTGTGGAACCCTGACACACACAGATGGATAAGGGAGGATGGGGAAAAGGACGGGGAGACCCCTTCGAGTACTGGAGGTGGGACTGATGCATTATCGTTTCAACAGGAGGATGCAATAATCTCATATTCTGGAGAGCAATATGATTTCATCAACTCCAATTTGCGGGCTGGTACCGTTCATCCTCAGACGCAGAAGCTCGCGATTGACCCTATAGATGAAGCCATCGCAGAACACGGCGATGTGAGTATTGCGGATGCAGAATTATTCCGGGGGGTAGGTGACATCAGGAAGGTATTTGGGACTGATGATGCCACGGCCCTTGTCGGCACCACATTTGCCGATGATGCCTTCACTAGCTTCAGCACGAGCATTGATGTTGCTAGGAGCTTCCGGGCTGGTGCGCCGCCGCCGGTGATACTCCGGACTATAACTGCTGCGGGAGGCATCAATGGCCTTGCGATGGAGAAAATATCTAACGTTCCAGAGGAGAAGGAAGTATTGTTGCCACGGTCTTTGCACTATGAGGTTCTGGGTTTTGCCGAGAGGGAGATAGATGGGCAGCAATACGTTATTCTTGATGTGGGGGTGACTAGTGGTTAACGCAGAAGAGAGGCGTTCGCATTGGATTTGGGATGAAGGGCAAATCCGAATTGTCAGCAAGTCTACCCAGGCAGATCAATTCGCAACGCCACGACCGGCGGGACAGCGGTTGCGTGGCCACCCCGACAAATGGGACGCTTTCCTGAACGACTACCAGGCAGAGCTCGTGGATCACTACGATATCTGGTCCAGGGATACGACCCGCATCCTGGCGAGGCAGAAGGGGTCAGGGGCTACAGCCGTTGCGCTCCGCCGCACCCTGGCGGGCCGGATACAAAACCTGGAGGTTGACCTGATGGGCCTGGGGCGGCAGCGGCTGTTCGAGGCTGGTATGCGCGGCCTCGGTGACCGGTTCGCCCACCGAGCCGACACCGTGAGCGTCCAGCAGACTATCTCTCAGCTCCAGGCTAGGAACGACACCTTTCTCGTAGAGAGCCTGATGCCGGACGTGAGAAGGGCTTTCGCTGGCACTCTGGCGGAACCCGACGTGGGGGCGCTCAGAACGGCCTTGGGCGAAGCCACAAAGCCCTTCCGGGCCCGCGTAGCGGGATACTCTGGCGGTGCGACCGTGGCGGTCTTTGAGACACAGAAGCGGGCCGGGATAGACGAGAACGTAGAGCGGGTAAGCCGTGGTGAGGCTCCTATCGCTGTCCGGTGGGTGCTGGACCCTGGAGCCGAGCACTGCGAAGACGATCCGAGCCGGGGCACCTTCGGCTGTCCTGGGCTGGCCGGGGTGTACGCAGAGGGGTTTGAGTCGCTGCCCACGGTTCCGGCGGGCAACGTATCCTGCCTGGGCAACTGCAAGTGTCATATCCAGCTAAACGACGGTAGCGGATGGGAAAGAGCATAGGATGGTGACATCTCCACAACAGCAGCCTAATCCCCCGACCAATCCGACGCCCGTGTTCTGTGACGAATGCGGGACGCGGATCGGGGTAGCGCAGGGCGACAAGATTGTCGTCTTTGGTAGCCACCACGGGCAGAAGCACCAGACGGTGATCCACTCGCCTGTGGCTCGGGGGGGTTGACAAACCATTCCGAGGCATGCAAGACTAGGTAATACTCCCGCTTCTGGAGTACCAGAAGATGCGCTTGGGGACTTATGATCTGCAATAGGGTAGAGCGCTAGAGCGTTGCAGGTAGGCCCCCCGGGATTGATAATCGGAACGCCCCAGAGCGTCCACCTTCCACAAGGGAGGGTTCGCCTGGGGTGTTTGTTATTGCGGGGCATTCAGTGAAGGGGGATACCGTGCCAGAGGGCAAGAAGACGTTGAAGGGCATGGAGATTTTCGCCACCGGCTACCATATCCCGGCAGAGGGGCCAGCTCGCAACTGGACAGAGGCAGACCTGAAAGAGGTCGTGCGGGCCTGGGATGATGGACAGGCGAGTCCGGTTTACATGAAGATCGGCCATACCTCCGACGCGTTCTGCGCCCTGGTTGCTGCCAAGCTCGGTGTTCCCATCGAAATCGTCAAGGGCGAAGGTCCGGGCGGTGGCGGCATGATCAGCCTCGGGACTATCACAGACCTCAAATACTCCGACCAACGACTGATTGCCGACTTCGAGGTCCCCGACGCGGTGGAGGCCTTGCTATCCAAGGGCTACACGAATGTCTCCGCAGAGATCCTTATGTCTCCCAACGCAGATTATCCCCTGATCCTCTCTGCTGTGGCCGTGCTCGGCGCGGAGAGGCCAGCGGTGGAAGACCTGGCGGGCCTGGAGGAGGTCGCGGTCATCAGCTCGCGCAAGCCGCAGCTCGTGATGTCCTTCGCGGTACTAGGCGGCAGGCTCCAGATCCCCGACCCCATGAAAGAGCTTGAACGCATGGAGGAGTTGACTCACTCCATGACGGAAGTTATCAAAGGCAACAAGGCCCGCGCAGCACTCAAAGCCGTCTGGGAACGGCTCCGGGGCAAGTGGGACGAACTCCTGGCAACAGAGCCGCCTACCGGCGGCACACCATATCAAGAGACGGAGGGTACAGACGTGGATATCAAAACTCTAGCCGAGAAGCTGCAACTCCAGGATGGCGCCGAGGAAGGCGCGGTGCTGTCGGCCATCGACCAGCTCATGGGCTTGGTGAGCATGATCGCAGAGGCTATGGGATTGGGTGGTGGAGCCGTACCCGAGGAGCAAGTCCTGAAAGAGAAGTTGACGGATCTGTTGGCGCAAGCCAAGCTCGCGGAGAAGGGCGAGTTTAGCCAGAACCAGGTGGTTATTCAGCTGCAAGGCAGCGTCGCCTCCCTGCTCAAGGATAAGCGCCTCCTGGCCTTTGCGGAGGTCGTTCGGCCCTTCACTGCTGTCGAGGGCAAGGTCGAAGATCTGGCGGCGGAACTCATGGAGTTGGAGGATAAGGTGGGTGCGCCCGCGATGGAGCGGCAAATTGCCCATTGGAAGGGTGCTCAGTCCCTTGCCAAGAGCGCCGGTCTGTTGACCTCTCTGGGCACTTCCAGGACCGGCGACGAAGTGGTACATCCGGTCTTGGTCGAGATGGAGGCATGGGCCAAGGAGAACTCCGAGGGCGACATCAATGCGGCTTATGCCCACTTCCGGGAGCACCAGCCGACCAAGTGGCGAGAGTTCCGGGCCGCAACTACTGGCGTAGCGTAGATTCGTCTGAGAGGAACCAAGGGGGTTCAATATGGAGAACATCATACCGGGCATGGTGGCGAGCGGAGATCTGTCCTCTAGCCAACACCGGTTTGTCCGAATGAGTGCGTCCAACCCAGGCGAGGTATCGGCGATCAGCGATGGCAATACGCAGATCCCGGTGGGCGTGCTGATGAACGATCCCAACGCTGCTGGCCAACCGGCGGAAGTGGCGGGCCCGTTCTCGACGGTCAAGGTTGAATGCGGCGGTAGCATTGACGAGGGGGAAGCTCTGAGCGTGGACAACGACGGGAAGGTCATCGCTGCGCCATTTGAGTCTGCCCCAGGCACCGCAGACCTGTACATCTGCGCTACGGCGCTCCAAGCAGGTACCGACGGAACCAAAGTAATGATTCTTGTTCAGCACCCCGTAGCGTGCAGCACGGAGGCATAGACTAACCCCGTGAGGAGGGCGACATGATTTTCCCAATCCCTGGCCTTGTGGCAAGCGGAAACATCTCCAGCAGCCAGCATCGGTTCGTCAAGATGAGCGCGAGCAACCCCTTCGAGGTTAGCGCGATGTCGAACGCGAACGCGCCGGAGTTGCCCATTGGGGTACTCCAGAATGACCCTGATGCAGCAGGAGAAGGCGCAGAGGTAGCAGGGCCGGGATCGACCTGCTTGGTGGAGTGTGGCGACACCATTGACGAGGGCGAGGCTTTGGGGTGCGACAACAACGGTAGGGTGATTGCCGCTCCGTTCGAGACATCCCCTGCGACTGCCGATCTATACATCATCGGAACGGCGCTCCAAGCGGGCACCGTTTCCACCAAGGTGAAGATCCTTGTGCAGAGCCCGTTCCTGGCGAGCACCGAGTAAATGGGCCAACCAACCCAAAAGGGACTCAGGCCGACGAAACCTGTGATCGGAGGACAGAAGAAATGATTATCTACGACAAGAACGGGCGACCTCTGAGGCGCTATGGCGACTATGACCCCATGATGTTCGCGCAGCCCACCCTCAATGACCTGCGCCCGGTCAATCCGGTCGTGCAGGGGCTTTCCATTGCGTCCCGGAACATGGAGTTCCTTTGGGACAAGCTGGCCCCGGTCATGGAGGTAAGCGAGAAGTCGGGCACCATCCCCACCTATACGGCGGGCTATTGGTTCCGCCGCCAGGAGGGAGCCGAGCGAGCGCCGGAAGGTGCCTATATGCGCGTCGGCTATGGTGTCTCGTCTGACACCTTCGATTGCGTCGAGATCGGCTTTGAGAAGCTCCTGGGGGATCCGGTGAGAGCCGGGAGTCAGTTCCCCGACGACCAGGAGGAAGTGGCCGCGATGTTCATCGCTAACCTGATCCAGTTGGAGCTGGAGAAGCGAGTCGCCGCCGCCATGTTCATCACCAGCGTATGGGCGACTAACCCTACCCTGACCGGGACGAACCAATGGACCGACAAGGATGTCTCCGATCCCATCGCCGACATCGATACGGGCAAGCGCACGATCCGCCGAGCGACAGGAGTGACGCCCAACCGCCTGTTCATCGGGGCGCTTACATGGGAGGCTCTGAAAGAGCACCCGTTGCTCATCGACAAGTTCAAGTACACCAACGTCGGGATCCTGGCACCCTCCGACGTTGCCAAGGTATTCGATATCGAGGAGATCGTCGTTGGCGACAGCGTAGAGGAAACCACGCTGGAGGGCGGGGCCGGGACCACGGCGGATATTTGGACGGACAACGCCTTGCTCACCGTGAGCAACGCCCCCGGCCTGATGATCGCTGCGGGTGGGTTCACGGTCATGTGGAACGAGAAGGGCAACATCCCCTGGCTCATCGACACCTATCGCGAGGAAGGGCGCAGGTCCAATGTGACGCGGGGATTCACCCACGTCGAGCCCAAGATCGTATCCACGGCCCACGGCTACATCATCCTGGACACCAATGCATAATCGGGCTAGCAAGGGAACAAAAGGAGGTAGAGGCGAGATGTACGAGGCATACAGGGTTGTCAAACCGTTCGAGTGGCGGGGGTGGCACTACGCGCCTAACCCCTTGTCGGGGTGCGGATGTAACTGCGGGGAACTCAGGAAGCAGCCTGACGGCGGGATGATGCCGCTGTTGCGATGCGTCAATATCGTCGCCTCATCCTGCGATTGCAAGAAGACTACTTGCCGGTGTACCTGCGGGATCCTGGAAGAGCGGTACGGTGGTGACATCTGGCTAGTAGAGGAAGGACATTCTCGCAAGGACTGGATGCTCTACACGCGATACGCAACTGGAGATGGGAGTCTTCTGCCAGTCGATGATCTGCTAGAGCAAGAGAAATACCGGGTTCTCACTAGCCCCTGGAAGCCTGGATTGAAGGAATTGGTTGGGGCATAGACCTTGCTAGTTCAAGATCCCCGAAAGGGTGAGTCCCGTAACTAGCGGAGACGCAGCAAGGAGAGTGTCATGGCGAAGTCTGATCAGCTCACGGTAGTCAATGTTCGAGGGCGATTGCACCGGACGGTGCAATCGCTGGTCGATATCTTTGACACTTCCACGGGCCATACCCACGACGGAAGCGACTCCGCATCTATCTCTGCGGGTGCAAACACTCTGGATGCCGCCTACGACCAGGGTGGGTCTGGGGCTGGCCGCGCTATCGTTGTAGACAGCGGCGCGATCACCATGACCAAGAATGATGCCGGGACTGAGAACGTCCTGGAGGTCAGCTCCAATCCTTCTGCGGGTGCTGCGGGTGCCGCCATCCTTGTCACCAACTCCGCCAACTCCACCGGCGCGGGCATATCCTTCGCCAATGCAGGCAGCGGCGCGGACCTTCTGGGTACGTCGTCCCTCTGGTCAGTGTCCAAGGCTGGACTCGGCACCTTCACCAACGTCACCCTTCTGGAAGGTACCGTCCCAGCCAACACCTTCGCCTACATCGCCAGGGACAATGACGGGGATGCTATCATCAACGCCATCACCGGCAAGAGCGTCCACCTGACCGTGGCTGGCACGAACGTCATCAGCGCGGCGGGGGCGTTGGTCACCATCGCCCAGGCGACCACGATTTCCCTAGCCCTCATAGTTTCAGCTGGTGGCGCGGCCATCACGGGCAACTCCACCGTCACTGGTGACCTGGAAGTCACCGGAGGCCTCACGGTAGGCGGGGCGTACACTTTTGGGGCCCAGGCAACATTCTCCGCTGGCATCGACATGAATGGGACAGAGCTGGTCATGGATGCGAACGGCAACTCGTCTCTACACATGAGCACCGACGACCAGCTGGACATCAAACTCGGCGGCACCGATGTAGTCGTCATCTCCGCCACGGCAGTTGACATCAACGGTCTATCCCTCATCCTGGACGCCAATGCTGATACCAGCATCACGGCGGACACCGACGACCAGATCGACATCGAGATTGCTGGCGCAGACGACTTCCAGTTCACCGCCAATACCTTCTCTATCCTGAGTGGATCGGCCCTGAATATCGACACCGGGGCAACTATGGCGCTCACCGGCGTGGCCACCGTGGTCGATAACACGCTATTCACCTTTGGGACGGGCAGCGTCGCCCGCGTTTCCTGGGACACCACGGACGGCAACGCCAACGCCCTGATGATCCAACTGCCCGCTGACGACGGCACCGACGTCCCGGCAATCCTGATAGGCCAAGCTATCGAGTCGGTGGACTTCGGCCAGTACAACGCCTTGAAGGATCCTGCGATTGCGCTGATCGGGGTTGGTGCGGTAACCACCGGCCCTCGTGTGGACTTCTGGAAAGGCAGGGGCACGGCCGGCACACCCACCGTCATCACCACCGGCGATATGCTCGGCGAGATCAGGGGCTATGGCTACACGGGTGCAGGCGGGTACTACCAGTCGGTAGCCATTGAGCTTGACACAGAGGGCACCATCGCCACCACCCGCGCGCCCGGTGTCATCCGCCTCCGGACCGGCACGGACGCAGCCCCCACAGTTATCACCACGGCGCTCACCATCGACTCAGCGCAGTTGGTCACCGCCGCCGCCGGACTCACCGTCAACGGCGTGGTCACCACCCTGTCACTGGCAGGTCAAGCACTTACCGTGCGCAACAGCACAGACGGTGCCAGCGTCCAGGTGGCTACCTTCGAGGGGTTCAGGACTGGCGAAACCAACGGTGACGACGCCTACATTGACCTGAACCTTTCGGACGCCAACGACGCGGCAGACCAGGTAGCCAGGATCAGGTGGGAGGCCACGGCGGTAGCGGCAGGTGCCAGCTTCGTGGGCGACCTCATGCTTGAGACCAGTGTTGCCGGCGCCATAACCGAAATGCTCAGGCTGGACGGCAGCGCCTCCCAGATCGTGACCGCCAACGCCGACCTGGTGGTTGGCAATGGGCTTGGAATCATAGTCGGCGCCATAGCCCAAGAGACGGTCTCTGATGGCGATGGCGCAACCGACCTGGTGCCAGAGGTCCAAATACAGGGCACCACACAGGCCGACTCTTCACTGCTGCTTGCGGCATGGAGTGAGACCGCTACTGTAGCCGCGACGCTAGCATTCGCCAAGAGTGGTAATGCTGCCATTGGTTCCCATACCACTGTAACAGATGACGAATATGTTGGGCGCATCATAGCCTACGGGGATGACAGCGCCGACCTGGAGACGCCGATAGCCGAGATCCGGTTCGTTGTAGACGGCACCCCGGCGGCTGATCAGGTAGGCGGCTCAATAGAGTTCTTCACTACCGTTGATGGTGGCTCAACTCTCACCAAGGCGCTGACAATCAACACGGCCCAGAATGTGCTGCTGACTGGCGGGAAGGTACTCCAGTCCCTTGACGGCACCGAGATAGGCATCAGCGTCACCAATGGGGCGCTCACCGTAGGCAGCATTGGCTCCCTGGTGGCTCCCTACCGGAGCACCACCGACGCGGCCTTCAATGACGCGGCTGGCGGCGACGTGGACGGAGCCTTCGGGTTCCAGCGCGACTCCGACGCCGGGCCTCTCCTCACCCTTGAAGCTCGGATGAATGGTGCATGGGTGAGCGTGGCCCTATCCGGTACGCTCCTGCCCGCCAAGCGGGAATACGATCCCACAAACCAGGCATACCTGGTGAATGCCGGACAGATCTTCGAGGAGCGAGGGAAGCTGTATATCGACGAGTCCAAGTGCTTCGTCTGCGGCGAGGATATGGGGGTAAGGGACCAGGTGGCCATGTACGCCAACTACCGACGCAGCAATGGCGATCTCCACGCGATTTACGGGCACACGCACATCGACCGCGACCCGGTTATCCGGGGGCTGAAGAGGGAAATCGCGGAACTGAGGACCAAACTGGCGACACGGTAACAGAATAGGGATCACGGGCCGGGTGGGACTTCCCCCGGCCCAAGCAAACGCCTTAACCGGGCGATAACCCACAGTTGGAGGTTTTTGACATGGCGAAGAACCAACGGAACCGCAGGCGGGATGCACAGGCCCAGGACAAGACTGTGCTGGTCGAACTCCAGAACCCGCTCCTCAGTAACGCCTTTGGCGACCCCTTCCGGCTCCAGAACTTCCGCTTCGACGAGGAGCTGATCCTTGCCATTCAGACAGGCAAGGCCAGAGTCGGCACCGACGACGACGACGAGGAAGACGAGGATATAGCGGTCGAAGTCATCGACAAAGGTGACACCCGCATCGCTCCCCTGGTCCACGCAAACCTATCCTACGCGGTCGAGTATTTCCTGCGAGCCAGGGATCCCAGATCACGGGAGAATCTAGTCGTCAGCTCCCAGGCGGACTCTGACCACATTCACGACCTCGGGGAGGTGTTGCAGCAGGTCCACAAGGGCATCCTGGAGGCCAAGGCGGGCAAAGAGCCCAAGACCTTCTCTATCTCCAAGGCTGACCATCGCTGGCTCTTGGATAAGGCGAAGAATCTGGCGTACAAAGCCTTCCCGATAGATTCCCGGATGTTCATCGATTGCCTTGATGTCTTGCGGGCTCCCGAGAAGCCGGAGGAGACAGAGGCGCCGCCCGAGTAGGGTTCCTGGGGCCGGGGTTGGTGGTCGTACCTCCTTCCACCACCCCGTTGCCCCAGGAGCTAATAGTAGGAGAGTGCCATGGCCATCATAGTCGAAACCCCTACGCCCCTTGGCGCTGGTTACGCACCAGACAAACAGGTCACCAGTCCCAACTACATGACCGGATCGTTCGTCGTGGACGATACCCTGGATCATCAATTCAAGGTGCCCGCCATCGGCAAGAGCAAGATGACCATCCTGGTCAACAATGCCAGCTCCCTCCGAGTAGCCACGATCAAGGTCTACGGGATGCACGCCATTGACGCTCTCGTTGATGCAGTAGATTCGGTGCAGATCGGGACTGATTGGACGATAGCTGCATCCGGCAAAGAGTACCAAACTGTCGCTGATCCCTTCCCCTTCTACTGCATACAGATAACTATGGCCGCCGCCGACGTTGGAGTCCCTGTGGTTACTCTCCACGTCAATTTCCATTCAGGGAGCTAGATATGCCAGTTGGACTAGCGGGACCATCAATGGGCCAGTGGGGTCGGGTTCTCAACGTCAACGACGATACCAACGCGGCCCGCCTCATCAATCAGGAAGGCTCCGGGCGGCTCCAGGAATGGTCGCTCGCGGGTACAGTCGTTGCCGCTATAGAGAATGACGGCACGTTCACCGTGACCGGCGGGATCGCTATTGACCTCCAAGACGACGATATGATCGCCTGGGGCACCGACGACGACTTTTTCATAGCTCACCGCGCCACCGCAATTGCCGCGGACGTGGGGGACACCGACCTGGCCGCGCTGTTCAAGGGAACCTCCGACCACCAGGCCATAGCCAACGACTCCATCATCTTCTCCAGCGTCATCGCCGACGGCGATGTCCTGATGCTGGTAAACGACGGCGGGAACAGCCTGGAGTTTCTTCATGTGGACGCATCCGCCGCCGTCCTGAGCCTTGGGCATGGGATGGCGACTGTGGAAGTCAAAACCGCATCAGGGGCTATCACCCTCACCCCTGGCACTGTAGTCAATTCGATATCAGCAGTGGCTCTTGGTACTGCCGACCAAGGTACCACAGCAAGAACAGGCGAGACCCTGCGTGCTTCCGACATGGTGGGTGGCGCTACGGTTGATGCCCCAGGTGCAGATCTAACCATAGCTGCCGGATTAGGCACAGGCGACGGCGATGTTGGCACCATCATCTTCTCGCTTCCTGACCAGAATGGTGCGTCCAACAACACGCTCCAAGACAGGGCCACTCGGCTGACTCTCGACATGGTGGCATCTACCACAGTCCTCACGATGGCAGCGGCCCAGGCCCTGATCATCAGCACGGCGGGCAATCTGACGCTTTCCGCTGCCGCTGGAGCCGACGTACTCATTGGAGACGATGCAACCATCCTGTTTGTGGATGGTGGAACAGGCACAGTGGGGATTGGGACTGCCGCTGTTTCTTATGCTCTGATGAACATTAGCGGAAGTCTGACAGCGGCAGGTACAGAGGCTTCATTCCTACGGCTTCAAGGTGGCACGATCGCAGCGGGTGGAAACAACGACGACCTCTCGATCATAGATATTGCGCCTGTGGCAACTACGTTTGCCAAGGGAACATACACGGGATTACAGGTTCAGCAAATCCACTTGAGAGGATTGACCACCAGCACAGGTAGTGGCACCATCAATGAGGCTTCTCATATACGAATTCGCACGGCACCAACAATAGGAACCCTCAATTACTCTATCTGGGTAGAAGATGGCACCAGCAGGTTCGATGGCGACATTGACATGAACAGCTCTGGCACCATTCTCAAAATTGGCAACGCTGGCTCCCAGCTACTTGCCGATGCCTGGACGATGACGAGTGCGAATGCACAGGCTCTCTCTGTCGCAACCACAGGAACAACGACAGCAGCCTTATTCGACCTGAGTGTTGGGGCCAGTTCCACCACGGGTGATCCCATCATACGTTTGAGGCAGGGAGCAGGTACTGGTGCAGCAAACAATATGGGTTATGACCTCTACTATGACTCTGGAACGGGGTTTTTGGGCCTTCTATCCCGTGATATAGACGGGGCAAGTGCAGATGGGGTTGTTTGGCAGGTGTCAGATGGCGCCAATGACGTGCTGTTCGCAGGCGGCATCAGCGTAGATGGGAAGACTGCACC
>SDBU01001083.1_pt1 | contig 40122 bp, 70 predicted proteins | sample 2277071 | NCBI WGS metagenome assembly SDBU01 (sample SAMN10397929, study PRJNA504765) | marine sediment metagenome | isolation source: marine sediment core GS08_GC12, 126 cmbsf | place: Arctic Ocean: Gakkel Ridge, Loki's castle | collected 2008 | reverse complement strand
AGACGAAGCATTGAACATATTGTTTCCTCTTTTAGCTGAGAAGAAGCTTGTCATAAATTCGCCTTACGCGAAAGAGACAGAAATTCTTGTTTCTGATAATGTCAAGATTTTCGCAACTGGAAATCTGCATGATGTTGGACAGAGAGAAGTTGGTCAGGCAGAACTTGACAGGTACAATGTTGTTGTAATTCAACCAATAAAAGATGTTGCAATATTAAATCATATAATTGCAAGCAAAGTTGGCTCGATGAATTCTGAGACAAAAGAATTATTGATAAAATTCTACTTGAACTCATGGACTAAACATGAAGAAGCAAGAATTTTGGCAATGAGCATAAGGACATTTATTGAGACTGCAAACATTGCTTTAGAAATCAATAAAAAGAAATCTGCTTTGATAAGCGTCAAGGAAGCATTGCAACTTACGTATTTTGGAACTTCACATGCAGTCTTAAATCCAAATTACGAAAGGACATACAGAGAAATGATACAGGAGTTGAATTAAGATGGATTATTTTCAAGACGCATCTAAATTCGCTTCTCTATCTAGCAAATATAGAATGGAAGTTTCGAAAGTAACCGAGGGCGGAGCTAGCTCCGCTGCTGCCGGTGTTGAGGCAGCAGGGACGATGCGAGAAATCAAGCAGCTTATAGATTTCAACGTACAACGTCTTTGCTCTGCTTTCAACGTTAAGCTTTTCAAAAAAGCAACAAGATTTGACAGTGGCAAAGGCATTATTGTTGTGGCTTCGTCTGTCAATAAGATTGTAGCTAAGGGAAAGAACTTGAAGATGAGAGACTTGACAACGTTAAATCCAGACAGCTTCAAAATACTTGATGGAGTAAATATCATGCTTGATTATAGTGGGTCAATGTGGTTTCCTTCAAGAATTGATTGTGTTGGTCCTGGATTAACTAGAATTCATGCACAGAATTTTCTAGCTTTGGTTTTAGTAGAATATTTGAGAAAAATAAGCAGAAACAAGCTTAAGATAGTAATTAATACATTTTGCAGAGAATCAATTTTGCAGTTGATTGACTCAACAAATGAAATTGATTATGATACTTTAATCGTGCACAAAGAGTGGGCAAGTGGATTTGGACATAACGAAAAATTAATGCCTGCTAAACTGAAGAATCTTGAAAAGAGCTTCTTCCTTAGAGAAGACTTAAATTCAGCTATCCAAGAATCTGTAAGCTTATTTACAAAGAAGAAAATGAAGAATTTTATAACTCTCTTCATGACAGATGGAGGACTTCATAGGATTGGAGAATCTGGAAGTGACAGAGTAATGTACTTAAAATCTTTTTTAGCTAAGTTACAATCATTATGTACAAAGACAACAACTATGTTTGCTTTCATTAAAGAGCAGAGAAAAGATACAGCTCCAATGTGCAAAGAAGCAGGAATTGACGTCTTGACTATGAATGATGAGAATGAATTCAATAAATGTTTTGAATTTTTTACACAATTAATAAATAATGCGAGGTCATAAAAATGGAAGACTATGAAAAGTTAAATAAGAAATTCAGTAAGAAGAAGCCTGCGAAGAAACAGGTGCATCAATTCAAGCTTGAATTGATAAGGCAGAACGAGACTAAGAAGATGTACAAGTGCAATTCATGCACACTTCAAGAAGTTTTTGGGACGCTAAATGAATATTATCCTCTAACTAATAATGAGATACTTAGCATTGCAGATTATTATGAGGTATTTCATAATTTAGATATTGAGATACTTCATTACAAGCAAGAGAACATCCAAGCCTTTGTACATCAAGAAGTAAAAGCAAGAAAGAATTTGACATTGAAAATTCCTTCTAAGCTTGCTATTGAGCAAAGGATGGATGGCTTAAGGTCAAATGCGCTGCTTACTTTGCTTCATGAGTGCTCTCACTTGCTAGGAAATGTCAAGGACCCTAAAGATAAATGTGAGAAAGAAGCAGACAGGTTTGGCATGCAAGAATTCAAGAAGTGGAAGCTTGTAATAGATTTAAAAGATAATGGATTTTAGGAGGATGTGAAAATGATAGAAACAATTAATGGTGTTGATAAGGGTGTGTTTGTTGGTCATGTACAATCTGATTTAGAGCCTAAGACATTTATTCAAAAAATTACAACTCAAATATTAACAGCAAGCAAATTTAAAAAGGATAATTATATTCATGCAAGTTTAATATTACCATTATGTCAGGCGATGGCGCATTCATTTTTTGATTGTGAAGATTTTAGAGTTATGGAAGTGAAGGATGATTTATATAATGTGTTGAAGCATACTGATAATAAACTTTTTTATAGACATTGTCCTTATGCCAGCTTTTTTATAAATAGAGAATTTAGATGCAATGATTTAATTGCAAAAGGTGTGCTTGTAGTAGATTTAGACCAAGAAAAACATCTTGATGTATCTAGCCAAAAAGACCTTTATATAACATTTTTAGCAATAGACAAGGATTTTCCACATTCAGAATATTCGTCATACTTTAAACTTTCCGAAATTGATATAAAAATTACTGGAGAAACTATGACTAAGAGTGAAGCACAGAATTTAAATACATTAACGCATAATATTGCTGCATTTGTTGTCAGTTTAATAGATTTTATAAATTCTGAAAAGGAAGTTGAGTATGTTGCACAACATTATCATGAACAAAATAAAAAAAGAAAATTAAAAGGCAAGTCAAGAATACCTACTACTGTTTATATAAAATTGCATTCAGCATTAAGATTATATGTGGAAGATTTCCATCAAAAAACAATGTTAAAATACAGCCATAAGTTTATTGTTAGAGGTCACTTTAAACATTTATTATCTAAAATCTACAAACAAGCTAGAGGAAGAAAAATATGGATTAGACCTTTTTGGAAGGGTGAAGGTGTTAAAATAAAGAAGAATGTTATTGTTGAAAATTAGGAGGACAAATGGACGAACAATTAAAGCAATGTTGGGGGTGTAATGCAGATATTTGGGTCAGCAAAGATGCTGATGAAATTTATTGCAATGAATGCGCAAAGAAACGGGAGGAAGCACAATGACAAAATTAATATTGAAAAGTTGGAGCAACTCGTATGCAAATACAGTTGAAGAATTAAAGGAAGTTGGAAGCAAGATAATAGCAATCTCGAAAAGTGGAGAGGAAGGCCATATCATAACTTATAAACATGCCTCTCTCACTGCTCGTCCTCATAAAGGAGACTTGATTGAATATTATGATGATAGCAGGTATAAGAGAGCTGTAGTGAATGCAACTCAGAAGGACTCATGGTGCTTGAATGACCATGTTGGAATTAAAAATACGATATTATCAATTGGTATGATAACTAAGATTATTAAAAGAAAATATGTCTCTCTAAAGATGTTGAGATATATGGGGGAAGTAGAATGAACAATGAAGACATAATTAAGGAACTTGCAGAAATTGGAAAGCGCATAGACCATTTCATGGGTTGCATAAATCATGGCAAATCTTTTCATGACAACAAAGCAATTCAAGATTGGAATAACGGCAACTTTGGCATCAAGCCATTGATAGTAAAAATTAACAATGACAAGATGGATGATAGCTTGTTGCTTGCAATGGAATATGGATTTAAAGAGCATGAGAAAGGTAGTAATCTAGAAAAGGCTAGAGGAAATTTTAAAAAAATTATTGATGGAGGTCAAGGAAATGTACAAATCTAAATGCGATAAGTGTGGAAGAGTTTTAGAAGGATATAGTGAAGAGCATGTGGATTACATGCTGAAGCAGCACAGACTATCTAAGAAGTGTAAAGAAATGAGCAAAAAGGTAGCCTAATTGTTATGAATGAGCTGTCCGATTGCCTAGAGGTTGTGTAGTAGACCTTGGTATACCAAGCTTATCCAGAGACCATGATACGCGACATTTAAGGCACTTTATAGAAAGCCATTGCTTTTCGCCAAACCCTTCTACTTCCCATCCCTCAGCATGATTATAATGGTCTAGAGGCATATCCTTATTCATAATTCTATCGCTAAGTTGCTTATTTAATAATTCTCCACATAAACACAGCTTCTGTGAAACATATAATCGATAAGATAAGTCGTTTAGAAATTCCTTCAGCTTCATTTTTGTTCTCGTCATAACACACACGTACGGAGTGGCTTTCAGCCACTCTGGACTAAAAGTTCTTTATTTTCGTAAATGTTGCCAATGACTTCCATATATTTTTCATTCATATCTAAGCAATAAGGGAGTTTCTCTGCCATTCTGAAATCAAATCCAACATATTCTTTATCCCAAAAAACTTCAAAGTTGTGATTATCAACTTTGACAATATCTCCTTCATAAATCTCTTTTCCGTTCTTGTCTTTGATAGCTGTGTATTGCTCAGATTCTTCAGGTTTAACATAATTATCTTGTATGACTGGATTAATCCATTCGCCATCTATAAATCCCCAATAATGAAATTGTCCGTTATTTATATTTCTTTGTCTAAATTTTATTTCTCTCATTTTTGCCTCAGATGACCCCATTGCCCTTGAGCTTTGTTTCCAGGGATTGGCTCATTCTCAAATTGCTTCTTCTTCTCTCGCACCCCTAGGTACCAGAACAACAAGAAAAAATAGATAATAAACAGGAATGCATTAATCATGTCTTGGCCATCTCCAGTTATGCCATAGTATAACAAGAAGAAGGAAGCAAGGACCCACAAAATATTTAGATATTGGACATCTCCAATATATATGAGATACCCCTTATTTCTTCTTCTTAGCCTTTGTGTTAGCTTTGACATCTTTCTTAGAACCAGCTTTAGGCACTTTTGCTTTTACCTTCTTAGACAATGGAGTCACTGTACCGCATTTTCTGCAAACCCATTCATTCTTACGGCTTCTAACATATCCGCTTTCCGTATTACATTTAGGACATTTCATTTTTGTTTTTCACCTCAATGGTGTGTAAAATCTTGCTAGTTTTTAAATCTTTTCACTGAAATCCGTTGCTCATCATACCTGCGCCAAATCCAACTGCAAATGGTGCAACAACTTTTGTTGCTTCAAATATCCATAAGACAATTCCTAATAAAAATAGGAATAATCCGATGAATCCTCGTATGTAGAGGACTGGCATTATTTATAAATCCATTCAAGCTGAGACCATTTTTCATTAGCTGCTTTGTAAGCTCTTTTCTCCATAGCTCGTATGGAAGCAATCGTCTTGTTAGCTCTAATGGTGTACCAATGTGCGTCAGCTATTGTCTCAACTACAAAGTAATGATAAGTTGAGTTGACTAAACGATTTGTTATAAAACATTTAGTCTGCTGACGACATCTATGCAATGCTCTCTTGAGAAAATCCCATAAGACAATCTCTTGAAGTTCTGAGCAATCACTCTCTGTTATTCCAAATACTTTATAGAATAACTGAGCTCTTGTTATTGAATTGCTTTCTCCAATGTGAGACCGCAATATTATATGCAGCCTCTCAACAATAACTCTTATTGTTACTTCTAATTTTTTCTTCTTTCTAGATTTTGTCTCTATGACAACTTCCATTTACAACACCTCACGTTATTGTTTTTTACTTAGGCAGCAATCCATGCCCCATCAAATAATAATATCTTTTAGCAACATCTTTTTCTATAATGTCATGTTTTTCTCCAAAAGCTCTCATAACTTTTACCTTGGAAGTGTCGCTATCTCTTGACTTCATATCATCTACAAGCTCTTGAACCATTGCATCCTTCCATTCTACATTAGCTCTTCTTGCTGCATAAGTTCTTTTTGGTCCTTGCACAATAGAGACTTCGCTCATCTTCAACAGCTGATTAGCTTTAATCATAATTCCTTTAAGCTCAATCGCTGTTAATTTCTTTGGGATAGACAGAGTTACTTTGACAAAATCGTCAATGTTAATCTCATGGTCTATCAAATCTACACTATTTCCGTTGTTTTGTGGCATTTTTGTACCCTCCATTGTTGTTTTAGATTTGTAAATCTCACCTTTTTTTTCTGTTCTATATTTTCTTTTTTGCTCTAAGACATGCTCATGATTATCTTTATATAATTCTCTTCTTCGAGCATTAATTGTGTCTTTATTATCTCCTTGATATTTTTTATGATATTTATTATGGTCGTATACCATTTTCTTGCCTCCGTATGTTTGATTTCTATGTTTGTCTTTAGTTGGAATGTTAAGCTTTTTTGATTGGTTAGTTCTTATGCCTGCTATTGTACCTCTTGAGACGTTGAATTTCTTAGCAAATTCTCCATCTGGAATTGTCTTGTTTATTATATCTCTAAAATCCTGCTCTGAATATTTAGATGGTCTTCCAACGTTCTCAGTCACTAAATATCCACGTGCCATTATGCTATTACTCTTCTCTCGGCTTGCCATGGACTTTGGACTTCCTTATCCCAAGGGCCATAGTGCTTTGTCTTAGCCATAAGCTTGATTGCTTCTTGATGTGTATATCTGACGATTTTCTTGATATTTCCTATGGCATAATATCTCTCTTTCCTAACGACAACTTTGTGGCCGTTGGAGCAATCAAATACTACGTCTTGATATTCATTCCAAGCATGCCCAACTTTGTGGCCTTTCAGTGGTCCTTGTCCGTCGACAATACCATGACATAACAACCAATCTTTATTTTCTATGACTTGGTTTCCTGCAACACCATAGCAGTCCCCATGCTTAGCTGATTTCATTATAACATACCTATATCCTTACGTAATTCATAATCTAATTGAGTGAATGACTTGAATGAGAATAACATCGTAAAATACCTGTTTCTCTTGATTAATTTTTTCATTATGCTTGAAATATGCTTCGTGTCTTCTTTTGAATTGGCCATGGTTATTTTATACTTCAATTCATTGCTTATATTAATTAATGTTGAATGAGTTCTATGATTACGATACATAAAATATAGGCTTACAATAATTGCTCCGAATGTAATTCCTAAAAACACAATATCTTGAACCATTTAACCTCATTATATATAGAATTGTGAGTGTAAGTTGGTTTATAAACGTATCTATTATGTGTGCGCTATCTTTTATTTGTAAATGGGTTTAAAATAAGGCCTAAGAAACAGAACCAAATCAGGAAAACTAAACCTACGAAAGCAAGTATCAATGCAAATATCTGTATGCAAGGAGCAAAGAATATTGACATTATTATCAAGAATATTGAAGCGAAGAAACCTATGAAGTAAACCTTAGTTTTTATTGCAAGTACTAGGAAGAATCCTATCATAACAGATAATAATACGAATATCAATGCTTTTGTTGTTGTATCTGGACAACTTAAGAAATCTAATTCAGGAGGAGATGGCGGCTCAGGCGGAGGCAATATTGCAGTAATCCCTTCGTCGCAAATAGCTTGAAATTGAGGTTGTGTTAATTCAATGCTGAATAAAGCGACATTATCTATTGAACCTCTGAAGAATTCGGATGCACCATTGGTTGCGCCTACGTTAAATGATGCTGATGTTGCGATAGAATCTGACAACGTATCTGCTACAACCGTTGAAGGCTCTAATGTACCATCAATATATATCTTAGTCCCTGCAGCCAGGGAGCTTCCGTTATAACTAAAGCCAACACAAATCCATGAAGAATTATCTACTGTTTGAGTTGACTCTATATCAATTCTATTATTGTTTGCATGGCGAATCTCTACATTTAATTCTCCTGTCACGGTCACACCAAAAAATACACCATTCTTAGAACCGCTCTGGAATCTGTTAGAAGTAATAGCCATCTTGCTTGGAGTTACTGTATTATTTATTAATGCAATAACAGAGAAATTATTTCCTCTATCAAGGTCGAATAAAGCTCCACCGTCTGCTAGAGTTGACCCATCAAAAAATAATGAGAAATTTCCTGCGAAAGGTTTTGAAGTATCAGTCACTGAATAGATAGCGTTATGGTCTAAGTTATCTGCACCTGCCGAATCAATTGCAATAGTTCCTGAGCCTTCTTCAAATTCCCAGAAATTACCGAGCTCGTCTGTTGTGAATGATATTGCGGAAGCTATTGAAATGCTTAGAATAAACATTAAAAATATTATTAATAATTTTCTCATTTTTAAAGTTTTGAAATGTCAACGAAAAATCCCTTTAGAGGGAAATAAAGTATCAAGACTAAAGCTAACATTGCAACTGCGAATGCTAGAAGTTGTATGCATGCAACGAAATACCATGTTGATATTAACAATATTATTGAACCAAACAATCCAGCAAATCCTATGTCTGCAGAGAATCCTATCCATATAAAGAACAGCGCAAATCCTATAATTAGAGTTAAGATAATCATGTCTGGCAGGTTATCAGGGCACTGGCCAATTGTTAATGCGTCAACAATCTGCTCAACAAAAAATACTTCAAAACTTGTCTGAACAATTTGAATATTTAAGTCTCCAATAGATGAGAAATCTATTGTTGTTTGATTGGTATTTATGATGATAACATAACTGCTTCCTCTAGATGTTACTGTGTATGTTGCGTCTGGGTCGTCTTTAATTTCAAAGTCAATCCAGTTATCTTTTATTATGAAGTGTGCATCGAATCTAGAATTGCTTACGTAGCTTATATCATTTAGAGAGCGCAATACAAATATCATGTCTCGTCTAGTGTCATCCTCTGCTGCATCAATATTATACCAAACATTATATCTGTCGCCAGAAGCTTGCTTCGTACTGCCATAAGTACTTGCTGTATAAAGAAGTGGAATGTACATTATTTGGAAATCATTCTGCTTGTCAGTTATCCATCTTACTGTATATGAAGAATAATTTGTTCTCGAATATGTTTCTGCAACTCTTGTTGTTGTGACAGAATAATCGTTTATCCTTTGTCTCGTGTGTGTATCTGCGCAAGTATGAGTTGTTGTGTAATTTCCTAGAGCTAATGAGGATGTTGCAATTTCAGAAACTAAAGTTATTGAATTTGCAAGTACAGGGTCATTCCTTATTTCGTCGTCAAACACGGTGTTACCTGTCTCGTTCCTTATCGTAATATTATATCTAAACACCGGAAAATCCGTGCATACTCCTGAGATATTTATGAACGTTGAAATATCTGTGTTGAACCTTACTCCGTTTTGGGGAGAGCCTATAGTTATGACTGGAAGGATATTATCAATGAAGACGTTGATTCTTGCTGAGCCTTCAATATTAAAAGGAAATCCGTTGTCTTGGCATGATATATCTAAAGTAAAATTACGGTTGATGTCTTGTCCTTCTGTCAATGTCAAGTTTACATTTGTATTGAGCGGGAATGTGTCACTGCTAAATACATTTGTTGAATTTTGCAATGAGCAAGACGCGTCAGGTTGACCCGGAGCATTAGTTGAAACACTAAACGTAATATTCAAAGGAAATACATTTGTTATTGTATGATTTGCAGGACTAATAATAGTTACAATTGGAGGACCTTGTGGTGCTATGAAATTCAAGTCATAATCATCTACTTCAATCAACATTAATGAAGCGTTGATTATGTTAAGTTTCTCTGGTGTGGCTTTGATAAATATAGATACGTTTGTTTTTCCTTGAGCAAAATCTTCAAAAATATCTATAAATTGAAAATTATAAAATTTTTTTAAACTAACAGTTCCTTGTGAGCCTAATAGATTTATGTTTCTTGTCAAGGACGTGCCTTGTGCAGTACGAATTTGTATATCAATCAATGTATCTCTATTTGGCGCTGTTACGGTTGTGTTTGTATCGAACGTTGCAGAGAATAAAACGGCTAAGTCAGATTGATTTGCAAGGTCAATTTCTAATCTGCCTAATTCAATGAAAATATCTGGAGATAAATTTATTTCTTTCTCTATATTTAACGTGTTAGTTGTTATCTCTAAGCCATCTGCTTTTGTCTCGAAGAAGACTAAGTCGACATCTCCTGTATATATTGGGCCTGTCTGGTCTGGCAGATTTCTTGCAAATACTTTCCATGTGTGCAAGCCAGAAGATACGTCTTGAAATAAATGGTTAGCTGCTAGATTGAATGTTGTTGGCAGATTTTTAACTTGTCTTGTAGTTACACCTGTCGGAACACCATCTAATTCCCAAAATATTTGCTGTTGTATTCCATTTGGCAAACTGTAATTAGCGATAAGAACTGATATTATATCTTGGTTAATTCCTGTAGTGAAAGTTCCTGTTCCGATTTCTACAAACACCGGACTTTCGTAAGCAAATGTAAAATTAAAGCCGTGTCTTTGTACAATTGTCTGGTTGTTGAATGTGTTTGAATTTACAAATAGATTTATGTGTCTTGTCAATAATCTTTCTCCTGTAACTTTATGCTGCAGTTCTACAGTGTGTGAACCTAGAGCAACACTTTGTTGAGCTCCACCCATCGTTATAGAATCGATAGTTTGGACATCAGGAGGTAGAAATGATAATTCTGACTCTGCTACGGTTAAGCCATCAAGCAATATTCTCCAGTTTCCAGTTTCTGCAGTTGCAGCTCCTCCGGTATTTTCTATCTCTACTTCGAAATTTGTAAGGATGTTTATATCAGTTGTCTTGTTAACTTCAAAATTTATTGTACCTAGAGTAGTAAAACTTGATGATGTAGTCAACCCATCTGCAAATACTTCGTCATGCACTAATAGAGCAGTGTTATTTGCATTCCTGTCTTCTGCTGGTTTAAAATTCAAAGGTGGGATAACTATATTTTCGTCATAATCTTTTGCTTCAATTATAACCAATGAAATATCAAAAATAGTTGTTGATGATGCAGTATCAGATTGCCTTAAATGAACTATTATGTCTCCTTGAGGTGCGTTCTCAAAAAAGAAAGAAATTGTGTTATCCCATCTTACTCCGCTTCCGCTTCCAGTTTGTCCTTGGTCTTTATTATTTAGAATTGTTGTAGAATTTTCAAATCCTTCTATTTCAAGCATACTTATTGTGTCAGTATCAACACCGCCAGTTGAAGAAAAACTTGCAACGACATAAACTCCAGATTGGCTTTCTATATTTATAGTTGCATTTGCTATTCTTACTAATCCTTGACTTGAACTGTATGACAAGGATGAAATAAATGTGTGATTAAGATTTAAGTCAAGTCCGTCATTTGAAATATCTGAAAATGACACTTGGCCTGCACCAGTAACAGAGGATGGAAATTTTTGAGTAGCTCCACCAATATCAGCAAATATAGAAAAGTTGTGGTTTCCTGGAGTAAGATTTTCAAATTTCCACATGTAACCTGTATCAGAATTCCAGAAGAAATCACCATCTTGGCCACCTGTATCATCAGGCAAATAAGGAAATATGCTTCCAGATGATTGACTATCAACTTCAACTCTGTACTCAATAAATGAATCTTGGTTTTGGCTCCAATTTGCGTTGGTATAATTAATTGTTAAGAATGATAATAATTCTCCACTATTAGAATTAAAATTTCCAGATGCTATTAATGTTTCTGATGTGGTACTTACAGAAAATATTTGGAGGTCAAATGCTTGGGTATTGACTAAAGTTGTGTTTGCAACAGTATTTGTATTTACAATTGCAACAATATTTTTTGTGTTTAATCTCTCATCAACTACTTTATGCTGCAATTCTAATATATGAGCTCCAACTCCAAGATTTTCTTTAGTTGCAAATAAAGTAACTCCAGCATTATCTCCTATTTCATTCAAATGCCCAAATTGCTCTCTCAAAACTTCTCCATCTAGAATTATCCTATGAGCAAATTCTGAAGTATCAACAGCTCCGCCTGTATTTTGCAGTTCAGCAACTAATGTAACTAAAATATTTACATCAGAAGAAACATTCAAAGTAAAAGTATCTGAGCCAATTGTTATATAAGGTGCAGAAGTTGTTGAAATATCAGCATAATTTAATTCTTTTATAAGCAATTGTTGAGAGTTAACTAAAGGCAGAACTAATAGTGCAAACAAAATTATGAACGGCAGTATAATTAATTTTTTCATTTTTCATTTTCAACTAATATTGAGTAATATTGCTAACCTCCTCCTCCTACCCAGATGTTTCTTGCTATCACTAGTATAAATAATAATCCTATAACTGTGTATACTGCATCAAGCCAGAAAGGCAAGCCTAAAGTATTTCCAAAATCAAAGAATGCTAATTTTAAGACTGTTGTGAGAATTCCAAATGCAGATATTGCGGTAACACTGCTTGCGCCTTCTTTGACTTCGCCTGTGACGGCGTCAGTATCTAAATTTGATGCTCCTACACCGAATTCTGAATTGATAAATGGAATGATAACGGCAGTACCGAAGAAAATGAAAATAAATACTGCTATTATAGAGATGTCGTTTACACCTTTCTTATCCTTGAACATCCCCCGAGTGCGTCTAGTTTGACACACGTCGTTTGTCTTATTTTTAAGAGATTTAAATTTTTCATTTTTCATTTTCAATTATGAATCAATCTGCGCCTGCTTTCAATCCCGTTAAGAATTTTCCAAGGAAGACACCTATGATGACAACTACGATAATAACAATTATTACGACAAGAGCTGTTGACAATATTCCAAGGCGAGCACCTATGATAATCATCAAGAGATTTAATATTGCTATCATACCAAGAGCTGATGAGCCATGTACAACAGGATGGCCATCAGGACCTGTGCGCATAACAGCTCCCCAAACTCCAAGAGATATTGCAATCATTATTATAAGCCATATCGTAGTTCCACCAATGCCTAATAATACACTTAAAGTAATTATTGCATTGCTTACTGCATTATCAGGGTCATCATCAGGAATTACTGCAGCTAATTCATCAAGCGGAGTTATTTCTTCTTCTACACCAGGAAGTCCAATGACATCTCCTGATTGGCAATCTCCAAATTCTACTCCAGCTGTAGAAACAGTAAATGTTTGAGTAATTGAATTAACTTCTGTTGGATTTCCTGCGTCAAATGCTTCATAAACTAATCTGATGTTAGAACCTGTCTGATTTATTCCAGCTCCAGGGAATGCAAATAAGTGAGTAACCTCATCTCCCGATGTTTGATTAGCTAATACGGAAACTTGCTCATTTGAAGTGCCTTCATATAACTTAACAGTTGTTGTAACTAAATCTTGAGGCAGTATATCATCATTTTGGTCTTGTGCAATAATCTTGATTTGCATTGTAGTATTAAGCTTGACAGGACCTGCATCAATGCATGGGTCTTCTGTATGAGCGGTGATTACGGCAACACCATTCACTAAGTTGTCATCTATATATTGGACAGCAGTATCTTTCACACATATAATATCGGAAGCGCCTGCTTGCTCTGCGTCAACTACTATGCAAGCAGATTCTGCATTTAACTCGAATAATCTGTTCATTGCTTGTCCAGTAAATAGTCCTGGGAAGTCATCTGTAGTGACTTGGAAGACTCCGTGAGGTCCGATAAATTCAGTTGTGTCAGTAAATCCAACACCAGAGAAAAATCCTTCTGTTACATCTATGGGGTCTTCTTGCATATTTGCTTGGTGACTTACTGTATTTGGGAAATTGTATGATGAGCTCAAGTTAAATTCATTTGTTATGTCAAATCCAAATTCTACATTATTTACAGGTATAAAAAAGAAATCAGTATTTCCTGTCTGTTGGGAGCCACATAGAAGCTTCAATACTTGCTTATCCAAGTCTTGCCCCATTGTGCAATAATCGACATTTCCCGTGTCACCAAAAATATTTGCAAGCATGGGATTTCCAAGAAGCTCACCGTCTGCCGTCGTAACAGCTGGATGTGTGTCAATGTCATTTCCTGCTGAATCAAATACTTTCATAATAAAATCATCAGCATTTTCGCTTAATCCAACAACCATTTCAAATCCGTTTGAAGTAGAACCATCTAATTGTGCAATCATAGGAGAACTTACGAATTTTCCTATATCTCCAGTAGAACAATCAGTGCCTGTCTCATGAGGGTCGAATCCAGAAGTGTATGTAACTAAAGAAGGAGATAATCCTGTTGGTGTTAAACCTAACGAAACATCAATAGAATAAATTTTATATACATCACCTGTGAATCTTTCAAAAAAACCAACGCCAAAAATGAATTCAGTGTCACCGTCATTATCTATATCTATATTAGTCATCACAGGAACTTTAGGAAAGCAATAATCTTTATTTGTGTTTGTGCTTGAATCTACTTGAAAATTAAATACATCTCCGCTAGTTGTTTCGTTGTTGAATCCAACAAAAAACATTGTCCTTGAACCTGAGCCAGATGGTGAACGGGCAATGGCCATCAAACAGACTACATCATCAGGGTCACCTTGTCCATCGTCGCATTGAAGCAGTATTTCTGCGGTGCCTCCTGTGCCAGCGGCTGGGAAATTAGTGACTGTAAGAGGGTCGTTTTTCATGACTGAACCATTATATTCAATTATGTTGATTGTGCCATCTGAGAATGCTTCATTTGCAAGAATAATTTCGATAAATCCGTCATTATCTATGTCACTTGTTATAGGCGGAGAATATACTCCTGATGCCAAATTAAATGTGTCAACTATTTCTAAATCTGCATTTCTAAATAATTTTATAGAACCATCATCAATAACGATAATTTCAAGAGTGCCATCTCCGTCTAAGTCTTCAACAAGTGCGGTATGGTCTCCATCTGTAAGAGGCCTTGTCTTAGTCGTAGATAAAACTGTAGTATCGAATGTGCCTGCGGGTTGCAGATAATCGCCTTGCACTCCTCCTGCGTTCGGATAACCTGTTTCAACTATTGGAGTATCTAATGCGGCAGATGCTGAGAAGACTAATAGAAGGAACACCACCATTGATATTGACACTCTTTTTATCATCGTTTTGTAACTGAGGCTTTATATTATTTAAATTTTGCCCCTGAAGGGCTTATGATTTTAATTGCTTTTGTGCAGCGCGCAGCACTGCTAATATGACCACAGTACTCAACAATAAAGGCAGTAAATTTTGGAGTGGAATCTTCGGAGGATTCCTCATACCTATCTTTTTAAGGACAGTCTGCCTTAATTCTTCAGCCTGTCTTGCAGATAATTTTGGAATAATTCTTCTTATTTTTTGCACAGCTAGCTTGTCTTTAGGAGACAATAATTTACTGTTGCCAAATTTTCTGCGGGTCTGCGAAAATGAAATTGCGATTGCTTGCTTTACAGGTTTACCCTCACTTATATTTTTTCTAATCTTCTTATTTAGGAATGCTCTTTCTTGTGCAGTTATAGGAGCTTTGTCTCCAATAATATCTCCACCTGCTTTGAGCGGGACTATCTGAGGCCTTATATCTGATTTGATACTGCCTTGATTCAACTTAGCCATCACGGCCTTCCGCTGATTGTCGCTTACAAATACCATTTTTATACAAACGTAAGATTTTTTCTACTAACTACTCTTTTGATAGTTGAACCAACATTCCTAATTATTGCGTTATCTTTTGAGACCGCACTAATATCAACTAATCTTCTGTTGAATGAACCTGTTGTGTTGCCTGCAACTTTTTTAAATATAATGCCTTGTCTTCTAAACGGCTTATTAATTACTGTTATCCCACCAACAACCACGGTCTTGACAGGCGGGAATGCTCTGCGTAAGCTTTTCTCTCCCTTCTCAGTAATTTCTAATCCTTGGCCTTTTAAATCTTGTCTTATTTCTGCTGCTTTAGGATTTTCTTTAAATTTTATCTTTTGGATAATTTCAGGGTTAACACTGCTTTTTGTTGTACCTACCAACTTAGCCATTACAGCTTTCCTTTGTCTGTCAGATTTAAATACCATTGTTATTTAACATCTTTAAAAAATTTTGATTTTGCTTGTTCAGGAATTATAGTTCTATTATTTACAAGATAATCATCATGCCAAGATATACGTTGACCAAATCTTAAAGGACTTACGGCAAATCTTGGTACATCTCTATTATCTATTCCTATTACAACATCGCTTCTGCCGCCTTCTCCTCCTTTGCCAGGCAAAGTTTTAAATGTGCCAAAAATTTTTGGTGGATGAAAACCCAGCTTTTTAAACCCATCCATTAATTGCTGTTTATGTTCTGGTGTTTCAATTAATAATGCAGGAAAAACTGCTTTAGTAAATTTAGACTTGGGCTGATTTTTTAACTTTGCATTGTTATCTATAACTTTTAATTTAGATTTAGGAAAAGCTTTCTTAAATTCTTTGATAGTTCCAACAGGACCTTTGCCATTTATCTTAAATTCTCTTTTATCTATGGGAGTTTCTTTTCGTGCAAAGCTTACTCGTCTTAAAGTTATTATTTGAGGAGAAACATCAGACTTCAAGCTACCTTGATTCAACCTAGCCATCACGGCTTTCCTTTGTCTGTCACTTACAAATACCATTTTTATAGCGCTTCTTTAACTCTTGCTTCAAAAAATTTTGTCTTTGGGAATTTAGGTACATCTCTTCTAAATACACCAACAATCGGGTCAACACTTGAAAATTTAGGATTCTGCTTTGCTCCTCTAGATATTTGTTTTGCTCGCTCTAATGTTTTAGATTCAAACGCAAAATCATCTCCACCTTCAGCAGGACCAACAAATACTCTAAATCCTATAGCATCTTTTGCAGGTTGAGCATTACCTAATTGGCCAATAAGCAATGGAATTTTTTTAATAGAAAATGAACTAGGGTCTATATTTCCTGCATCAGTAAGTTTAAGGCCTTTAGTTTGTTCTAACTTTTCTAATTTTTTATCTGCTCTTTTAAGAATTGCTTCTTTTCTTGGAGAAGAACGTATATTTGCTTCTAAAACAACTGCATCTCTGACTGCTCGAAGCTCGACTGGAGTTAAGTTAATCATTTGTGGATTAACATTTGATTTAGTGTTGCCTCTCATCATAGCCATTACTTTCTTCCTTTGCTTATCAGATTTAAATACCATTTTTATATCACTCTATTGAAATTTCGTTTCTTCTAACAAGTAATCTATCTCCTCGTGTTAATCCAGTCTTTTCTAAATTACCTTTAGTTATTTCTATCTCAATTAATCTTCCTTTCTTACCTATTACTTTGATTCTAGCTGATGGGCTTGCAAATAAGAATCCTCGTTGAATAAATAATGTTTTTAATTTTGGATTTTTCTTAATAAGTTTTTTAACAAGTTTTGTTGTTTTTCTTTCTCTCTCTATTTTTCCTTCTCTGATTGCCTTATCTGTAAGTTTTTTTAATGATTGCGAAATTGTTAATCCAGATTTTCTATCTTTAATAAATGCCTTTCTAGCTAATCCAGGTTTTAGTACATCTGCTTCTCTTATAATTTGAGGAGATACATCAGATTTTAAGCTACCTTGATTCAACCTAGCCATCACAGCCTTCCTTTGTCTATCGCTTTTAAATACCATTTTTATTCTTTGTCTGGAGTGAATTTATTTTCTTCTTGTGGAAAATTAACGACTGAGCCGCTAGTGTTTAATTGAACCTCTACGGTCTCTCCAACTTGACCTTTCAGGTTACCATCACCAATCTCAACTTGCCTTCCATCTGGAAGTACGATTGTGCCACGCCCGAATTCATTACGAGTAATTCTTGCCTTGACAGTGCTCATGCGTCCAATTACTTCTGGCATGACTGCAGTCTTGACTCTGCCTTTGATACTGGCCATGACAGCTTTTCTCTGTGCTTCTGATGCGAATTTTCCCATGTTAATTGTGTGTAAATAATTACTTATATTTAAATGTTATCCACCAAACCTACTATAGTCAATACCTGTTTCATTATAAAGCTTTTCTAATGCCTCATCCAAGGTCAATTCTGGGTCTTTTGTTTTCATTATATTGGTGATGATTCGATTGCACCGCAATTTGGACATAAATATCCTGTGAATTCTATACCGCATACACATCTGCGCTTTCCTATCATTTTAACCGTAAATTGATTGTGCAAATCTCTTAACTTTCCTCTTGCTCTTTCTAGGAGGATTATCTTTCTTTCTGAATTTTTCGATACGTTGTTCTGCGATTTTTAATTGGTTTGTTGACTTGATGCGAGTATTAAATTTTTTATTAAATCGTTTGACCGCGTCAAACGCTTTTTTCTCTTTAGGGAATTTTTTGAAAACATCCTTTATTGAATTGAATCTTCCTGGAAGTTTTCTTCCTGTTACGTATGAGAATGCTGTGCCTCTACCTAAGCCTGCTCTCCGTTTATTACTAGTACTGCCAGAATTTAACGGATATGCAGGAGCATTTGTACGAAATCCTTTTTTAATAACATCTCCACTTATCAATTGCAATGGCAGAATTATAGGAGTGACAGGAGACTTAGTGCCTCCTCTAAGCTTAGCCATTACAGCTTTTCTCTGTTTGTCTGATTTGAATCTTCCCATGAGCATAAAAACCCTTAGCCTCTTTTATTTGGGGCGAGGCCAGGGAAAAGAGGTGATAGTTTTAATCTTGAATTGAGCACGCCATACAATCACATTCGTCTCCGTGCATCATTTCTTACCTCGCATCTGTCTGAATAGTTGGTCTCCTATAAAAAAGATTATTAGTATGAAAACTCCTGCCGTAAGAAAAGTTACACCAGCTGAACCGAATAATCCAGTTGATTCGACTTGAGCGAATGCTATAGGAACTAACGAAAGCATTGTGATAATCCAAACCCCGGCTGCACGCAAAGTGCGCTTTGCCTTCGGTATTTTATTGTTCATTTTCCTTTTTTAATCATCAGTGTAAAAAATCCTAAAATTAAAAACACTAGAGCTGCCATCATAGCTAAGCTAGCAATTCCTTGAAATATTAAACCTATAGTGAATCCGTCTATGAAAAATAAATTAGCTAATGCACTTCCAACAGTAAATGCACCTCCAGTAAATGCTTCAGGAGGAGAATCTTGTGAGGCTTGAACATCATAAGGAGCTGAATCTGTCTTCGTCAAGAAGCTATCAAGTTCGTATTCTTGCAAGCTAAGTGTAACTAAACCAGTTATTCCTGTATTAAGATTTGTAACAACAGCTTGATTTGAGGTTAACACAACATCTATATTAGGGATATTTGTTTGTACAGCAGAATCCCAAGACCTAAATATTTTTCCAGTAACTGCTTGTGATAAATTAGATATAGGATAAGTGACATTTTCAACAAATGTAAAATCTTCGCTTCCTTCTTGTATAATAGCAAAACTGTCACTAACTACCTTTCCATTTCTTAATGTTACATTCCCATTTTCACTTAATAACACAGGACCAAATCCTCTAAAGAAAAAATCTACTATCAATGCAATAGCATTAGTTGGAAATCCTTGAATTAAAAATCCATTCTCAGCACCATCAGATGAAGGAGATGGTTTATTTATTATAACATTTCTTGCAATAAAATTATTAACCTCTTGAGTCTGAACTCCATTAGAACAACTCTCACAAGTAAAATTATAATTTTCTATCAATATTCCGCTGCCGCCATTTATCTCAAGTCCATTCCCACCAAAAATCATACTACCTTGAACATCTCTTACAGTGAAATCAAGTACATGAGCAGTTGGCCCTGATGCTCCTTGGGTAACAAGACCACCAAAATCACTATTAAAAAAATTAGAATTTTGTAATGTAAATCCTGTCAGATTAGTTCCGTCAGTTCTATGCCTGAAATCAAATCCATAGGAATAATGAAATCCATTATCTACATTGCAGCTTGACACAATAGAATCATCTGCTGCTGTTGAAAATACAATTCCAATGAAATTTCCTCCTGATACCGAAGAATTAACCTTGAATCCTGCGCAATCTAAAGTCAATGAAGAACTATTTATTATAAGACCGTCAGAAGAATCACAATTCAAAACATCTCCTGTAAGCGTGACATCTCCTGGAAGCACTTGGCCGCAAGCAAGATATTGTAAATCTAATGATGTAAATTGAGGCTCACCATATCCAGCATCTCCTGAAGTAAATACATTATTCAATACATCTGGAAATGAAGCTTTAGTTGCGTCAATATCATAAGGAGTAGAATTTACAATTGTATTGCAGCAAGGAGCAGTATTATTATATGCTTCTAAGACTTGAGTTGCAGTTCCTTGAGCATTTGTTGATGTCTGTATTATTGTACCATTAGCAGAAGTAATATCTAAGTCTACATTTCCAATATTAGTTTGAATTGTTGATGTAAAACGCCTTATATAAGTGCCTCCACTAATAAAAGCAGCTTGATAAGGATGTACAACATCTGTTGCAATAACAGTCTCACCGTTATCTATTTGCACAAATGCGTAATCACCAACAGGTCCAGGCGGCTTGTCGCTTACTGAAATAATATTTTGCACAATTAAAACGTTGTCACTTGCGCCTCCCATATCTTGTATTGCAAATGTAATAGGATTTCCACCGCTAACATTAAGGAAAGAATTATTTACAACATTATTTTTCATATCTAAATGAACTGCTCCCTGACCATAAGGCATTGCAAGTTCAAACGCAGAGTGACTAACTATATTATTAGCTACGCCATTTGCAACATTGTCCATCCATATACCAGCTTGGCAAAAAAGACCTCCAACAGGACCTAAACAAGTCATTTCAAAATCATCAATCAAATAGCCATCAGCTTCAAATTCACTTGCATACTCTATAACAAATACATCAATATTTTTAAGTATTATGTCATTGAAATATAAATTTTTCTGAGGTTCACTATCACAGTCAGTATTTAAATCCAATCCAACACGACTTGCATTAATAACTATATTTTGAATTGTAACTCCTGTAATATTTTTTTGACATGTCAAGCCACTACCGCCAAATACCTCTCCTATTCCAACTCTAAAATTTTCAACTTCACAATTATCAATAACAGCATTATCAGCAGCAGAGCCTAAGACTATTCCAGTAAATGAAGCATTTTGATTTGATTGAATCTTAAATCCTGCACAATCAAGAGTTATGTCAGAGCTATTTATTATAAGGCCATGAGTAGAATCACAATTCAACAAGTCTCCTGTCATGGTTGTGCTTGTAACTAATGTCTCACCGCACACGACAGCTTGAGCAAATACTGAAGGAGCTAAGACTAATAAAAATGTTGTAAGAATTAACAGTGATAATTTTTTAAGTGCATTTTTCATTCCAACCACACCCTCTTATTTTATAGCTTGACTTTTCCAAAAGCCTTTGCCCCCTTCTTTACTTTTTTGAAAAATGAGGCTCTTCTTTCTTTCGCTTCTTTTATCCTTTGTTGACCAAGAGGAGTTGCTAAGAATTCTTTTCTCTCAGCTCTTGATTTTGCAAATTTCTGAGCACCTAATTTTATTCTGCCTTTTAACTTTCCTGTAACTGTGAATTTTTCGAGCTTTTCTTTTGTTTCTCTTTCTCTTTGCTTGACAGCTTCTAATTTAAGCTCTGCAGCAGAAGTCTTCTCTCTCTGCTTAGCTCTTTTAGTTTCTACTTTTAATTGTGATTCTAATCTTTTCTCAGCTACCCTCAATTTTTTAGTCTCTTCAACAGTATCAGCTTCAATTCTCTTCTGTTTTGCTTTCGCTAATCTTTCTCTAAAAGATTTAAATCGTTCAGAAATACCAGGATTAGATTTTACTATAGTTGGATTAACATCAGAATTAGGATTACCTCTATTAAGCTTCGCCATCACGGCTTTTCTTTGTTTGTCTGAGTGAAACGGCATTTTTATTTGCTTGTAAACAGGATTTTTCTGAGCAAGGTAATAACCAAAGAGGCCATTATCAGCGTTCCGAAAAAAACTCCTCCCACAAACAAGCCGCCGAGAACTCCAATATTTGTAGCTGCTTCGTCGCTTGCCTGCTGAGCTTCTGGAACTAATTCAGTGTAAGCGTTCAAAATAACAACAACGATAACAATGGTTAGCGCGGCTGTTGACGCTGCCGAAATAAGTGTGCTCAGCTTCTTGACCATTTTCCCTTAGCATAAAAGCTAAGAAAATAGTAGCAAATAGATTTCTCTATTTACCGCCAGGCAAGAAACTTCGAACTACAAGTATTACTAACGCGGCCATTATGATAACGAACACAATTCCTGAGCCAACAAATAGAGCTCCTAACGGAACTCCTGCTGCATTCAGAGAATCTCCTGCTGCTTGCGCTTCCGGTACTAAATTAGCGTATAGCTGAAATAGCACTACTAAAAGCACTAAGGCAAGAATTGCATTATTCAAAATGCCTGGTTTTAATACCCCAGTCTTAGATTTCAATAGCTTCATCTGCTTTTTTTCCTCCATTTGTTTTTATAGTATAGGAAGCTAAATTGCCGTGCAATTCGCCTCTGAAATATGATTATTTTGTGCCAGGCAAGAAAGACCTAACAACTAATATTATCAATGCAGCCATTATTATTAGAAACACAATTCCTGTGCCTGCAAATAAGCTGCTTAAAGGAATTGATTGAAATGAAACTTGAGCTGTATCAGCAGGACCTGTACCATTAAGGCAAAGTTGCTGTGAGCTGTTGAAAAATCCGCCTGATGACGAGCATGTTGCAGAATCTCCCATAGAATCTCCTGCTGCTCCAGCTGTTGGAACTAAGGTAGCATATATTTGAAATAAAACAACTAAAAGAACTAAAGCTAGAATTGCTGTATTTAGAATATTTGGTTTCAATACTCCAGACTTGGATTTTAATAATTTCATGAGCATAAAATTAAATGAAAGCTGAAGACAATTATCAGATTACATTTTGCAATTCTCGTGAAGAGTCTCACAATAAGTTAATCTGTACATTCGCCTCAGCAAATGTTTATATCCTAGGTCTGATTATGAGTGTGCGCGCCGCCAACGAAGTCGAGACTCCGTTTACGTTGAACACATTCAGAGTTCAGTTACCTATTTTCCGCCAGGTAAAAAGGACCTAACAACCAGGATAACTAATGCAGCCATAATTATGACAAACACAATTCCAGAGCTTACGAAAAGAGCTCCCAGAGGAACTCCTGACGCATTCAAGGAATCTCCTGCAGCTTGCGCTTCAGGAACCAAGTTTGCATATAGCTGGAACAATACAACCAATAGCACTAAGGCTAGGATTGCATTATTCAAAATCCCGGGTTGTAAAACACCCTTTTTAGATTTTTTTAATTCCATAATTGTGATTCTAGAATTCTTTCCAATATTTAATTTTGTTTTTTTGTACATGCTGAAGGTACTATAGAATGAAAAGATTTATAAATCTTGTGTCCAATATATATAAATTATGCCGACACAGAGTTGCACAGATGTTGCAATTCTTTGAAGCTTATATATAAAAAATGGTGAACGGGAAAGAGGGGAGTAAGAATAAAGAGGAAACCAAAGATAAGAAGTCTGAGTATCATAATAACGAAGAAGTCAATGAGAGAAAATATTCTACAAGACTTGCTTGTTCTGAATCAACTAAGAAATTAATCATGGAAGAGTGTGCTGAAGAATTTCTTGCGCATCATCCTGAGCTTCGAGGCATAAATGTAACTCAGAACATGATGCTGAGGCAGATAGCTGAATACTATTTGAACAATTAACATGGCCTTAAATACTACAATATTTCCGTTTGCTGATTATCTTGACGTCTCTAACGGCTCTGCAGAAAAAATCGTTGTTAGTGGAGCTGAAATAACAGATAAGTGCTGGAATTGGTGTTCGCAGCAGAATTTAGAGCATGCATCAAACTTAACTATAGAAGGAATATCAATTATTGCCCTTGCATTAATTGTCTTGTTTATTTATAGAGTTTTAGTTCAATATTGGGATTATATTAATATAGAAGGAATGGACAAAGAAAAATTAGCTAAGTACGTAGACTTGCTTCCAGAATTTACAATCTACTTGCTTATAGGATTTTTTATCTGGTTTAGATGGTTTAGTTAATATAAGGTGTTATCATGGCAGAAGACAAAATAAATCATCCAAAACATTATACACATGGAAAATTCGAAGTAATAGAAGTTATCGAAGATTGGAAGCTTTGCTATCATTTAGGAAATGCGCTTAAATATATTGGAAGAGCGCAACATAAAAATAACGAGATTGATGATTTAAAAAAAGCAAGATGGTATTTGGATAGATATATTAAACTTTTAAATAAAAATAAGAAACATGGCAAACTACATGCATTATAACTGGGATGACATAGGCAAAATAATGAGCTATGTCGTTATGGAATGCCCGCTAGATAAATGCAAAAAAATATTCAGGACTAAAGCTGTATTAAGGCATCACCTAAAAAAAGACCATTCACCATTAGAAGCTGAAAAATTTTTAAAGAATGAAGAATCTAAAAGCTAAGTTATGGAGAATCTATTATTGGATTTTTACTAATGAATATGGAAGGATGAGCTTAATTGAAGTTTTAAAAATACCGTATGATGATAACAAATGATAAAAATAATCTTAGGCAATGTTGGTAGCGGAAAGACGGCTATTGCAGTAAGAGAAATGTTTATGAATAACCTTCATAGAAAAACTTATTCTAATATCATAACAAAAAATTTAGATAATGTTGTGCCAATAAATCCTAAGATGATTATCCATGAAGAAATAGCTACATACAAAAAGAACCGCAAGACAGGAGAGGAAGAACCTGTTTATAATCATACGTTGAATGTTAAATTTTGGAAGAGCATTAAAGAGCCAATCAACGTAGTTCTTGACGAAGCGCATTCTATAATTAATGCACGTAGAAGTATGTCTAAGCTAAATATCATAATAACGGATTGGCTCTCTCTTATAAGGAGAGTCCTTGGCCAGAGCGAATCAGGGTATGGAGAGCTTGTACTAATTTCACAACTTTCAAATCGTATAGATATTATCGCAAGAGAGATGTGCACCAACGTTGTCTATTGCATCTGTCATTACTTGAAGTCATGCAAATCATGCGGTACAACCTGGAAAGAAAATTCGGAAATGCCCGAGGGGTTTTGGAATTGCCCTAGTTGCAATGCCTATGAAATAAAGAAGCATACACATACAATAGAAGTTTGGCATTTTCCTAATATGCAACTGTATCAAGCATGGAAGCAGATGGGTCAAAAGACTTTCTATAAACATTACATAGTTCAAGACATAGAAAAATATTTCCCTCTCTATAATACACTGCAATGGGATAATTTATTTTCTCAATTCTACGCTTAACTGGGGGTAAGACTTAGCAATATTTTTTATTGTTTTTCAAGTAAATCTAAAAATGTCTTTCTCAATGTTAATCCAAGTTCTTGAACAAATTCTTCATTATTTCTAAATTTTGATATTTTAGGAAAATTAAATTCTAGTTCTTTCAATACTCCATGTGCTATTTCATGAAAAAAAATATCTTCTTTGTATTTTCCATCATCCATTTTTTGAATTTTCATGTTTTTGCTGTAGTATGATATTTGTCCCACAACACTTTTATTTCTCCAATCAATTATTCTCTTTTGTTTTATATTATATTTACGTCCACCAATAACTATATTTTTTGGTATTATCATCTGTCTTAGCTCCGTTAATTAATAATCTGTACTATCTCACCAAATCCAAATTTCTCAAGTACTTTAGTTATTTTTATCTCGTACTCTTTGCCGCTCTCTGCCTTCTCGACAAATATCACAAATCCTTCTTGCTTAAATATGCCAGCTCCTTTCGCACCTTGGCCTTCACATTTTGCTACAAATACATCCCCTTCTTTTACCGGAGGGTCTCGTGGCTTAAATTTTCCCATAGTCTTTTGCACCTCATTAAGTTATTCCAGGAACTGCACCTGGAGTGTATGTCGTGCGTTGAAATAACAAGACAACAAATAATACAACCAAAATTATAATCAAATAAATAAGCCACCCCTCTTTATATGCATTATCAAAAAATTTGAGGATTCCACTAGTAATTCCATCTATCCCCTTGCCTATATCCCCCATTCCCATCAGTATCTTTCACTCCAGGCAGAACCTATGACAACACTAATCATAACTACAAATATAAATAAAGCAACAATTAAATAGATAAGTGATGGAAACCATAAGACCCACCAAGGCATATCATACTTCAATCCATAGGTTATAAAAAGCATAGCTGTTTGTGTAAACATATACCCAGGACTTGGCAAGAAAGCCTCATATCTATAACTTCTTTTTTCGTCTCCCATCTTTAAATCTCTTAATCAACCACTTAAGGCCTTCAAACAACAAATATATTATTGCTAATACAGGAACTATAATAGGAACGACGAGTCCAATTATGACAATAACTAAGATAAGCTTTGCTATTGAAATGAAGCTATATGGGTCGTACGCATAAGCTTTCTCATACCCAAATTCAATGCCTAATTTGAGTCCTTGAAACATAGAATATCCAACTAAGTCAACTGTCTTGAATGCCATATTTTTAACTCTAAATGAGAATGCTTCAGACATCGTCAAATTAGTACTGTTAAGAGGGTCGGAATCCCATTGAGAGCTATTCCATTGGTCGAACTGTGCTTCTGTATAATTAAAAATATTCCTTTCCGTATTATTTTCTACATCGCTCTGATGCAACACAACTCCTAGGAATATCATCATCAACACCATAATGTAGATAACACCTTTAAACAACGTCATTTCTTATCTCCATAGAACATTATTGCGACAGCTCCATTAGTCAATTGAGTAATTTCATATCTGTACCAAGCCATCTTAATTTTCTTCTTCTTAAGTTCTTCTTGGATTTGGTCAATTCCTTTCTGCAACATCTTTTCATAAGTTGTAAGATTCATTCCCAAAATATTTTGTATACGAGTAACAAAATCTAAAATAAAATTCCTTGACACAACTTTCTGTATTGTTATCATTGCTTCTCCAAACTATTCTCATTAAAAATAAACAGCATACCTCTATCGTCCTCAACAACATATCTTATCTGCCCAGAATTTTTATGAATTATGCTCCTAATACTTCCTTCGTAAGTATAATCTCCACCAACTTTTTTAACTTTGTCTCCCCTTTCAAATTTTAGTTCTAATTGGTTTGATGAGCCCATGCAATACTCGCACATAATATTATCTTGTGGTCCTTCACCATAAACGATATATCCTTTGCCTTTGCATATTAAACATTTCATTGCGGCACTTCTTCAGCTGATTCAACTTTATAATCATTAGCTCCATTAGCTGATTTATTTATTTTATATGGCTTTTTATATTTGCCAGGGGTCTTAATATACTTATGAGGATTCTTCACATGCTTGGTTATTGCTACTATATTTTCAGGAGTTGGAACTTTCAACAATAGATTTTTATATTTACTATGCTTCTTCCATGTATATCTAAGCTTAGCGACATCTCTTGTTGTGATTCCAAACTGTTTTGCAAAGACATTATCTTTTTTCTTCTTGTTTAATATCATCTCAACCTGCTTGAGAGAATATCGTGATTTTCTCTTAGATTTTAAGAGAGGGGTCACCTCTTTTTTTGCGTTTTTTGGCGAAACCAACTTACTTGGCTTTCGAGGCGCAAACACCTCTTTCTCCGACTGAGACGGCGTAATTTTACTTACGCTGCCTTTCTTGCATTCCAAATACTCCCCCCTCAAATGCGCTAATGCAAGATTAATTGTAGCAAATGTTTGACGACATTTGATACATTCAAATCTCTGATAGATTCCAAAGTATTCAAGAGTCTTCAATACTTCAGCAAGATGCGGAGGTGACATTAATTCCGAGAGCACAGCTTGCTGCGCAAGCTTCTTAGGCACTATCCAGTCACCCCAGGAATTTTTATTTGCTGAAGCATTCCACTCTTAAACATAAACAATACCAAGTGGATAAGACTTGAGACCATCGCTATTATCAACAGCAATCTAATCTGTTTCATGAACTCATCTATTGCTTGGCCTTTCATTATGCCTTCTGCAATCTTGCTTATCGTAAATCTCTCTAATGTAGAAGGATTTGTCGCATACTCAACCTCGCTTATATTAGAATGCTCAAGACTTTTCTTTATTGCTGTCAGAGGTATTTTTCTCTTCACTGGAAGAACAAAATTCTCATGGAAGTCGTAGCACCAAAGCTTAGTATCTATGACATAATATTTAGCTTCATTATCAAATAAATATTTTCTGTTACGATACTTGAATCCTTCATCGTTTTCTTTTACGATAAAAAGCTTATGAAATCCATTCATTAATTCCATATTTATAAGAGCAGTTGTCTCTGGGTGCAACCTTTCTAAGAAATGATTTCTCCAGTACTTAACACTAAATTTAGATTTTCCTGTACGAATTGCGTCAAAAGGTTTAACCTCAGTATCTGGCTCTTCAATCACTTCGACTTCAGGAGCAACAGCTTTTACTTTTTTAGCTGCTTGATGTTTAACACTGATAACCCGGCCGCGCGCGTCGCGCGCAACGCTATCGGCTTTTTTCTTTCCTTTTAATCCTGCTTCAATCTCTTTTCTTTGAGATTCAAGGTCAGCGAGTTGAGCCTTTAAAGCGTCTTCTCCACTAAGCTGTGGACCTTGTGCAGCTTTTAATTTTCTTCTAGTCACAGCAACTAAATAAATACTCACCATAGCAACAACAATAGCTATAGTTGTGCCAACGCCATATAGAACTTGCTTAAAGCTATATCCAAATAATTCTGGGATTGCCATTACTCAAACACCTCATTTCTTTTTATCATCTTTTTTCCCCATCTCACTTATATATTCTGTTGCTCCAAAGGTTTCTATTATTCCTCGAAACATCATGTTCTTGCTCAATAATAAATATGCCATGATTCCCATGCCAAGCAAGAATGAAAGCATTCCTTTTATTCCTGCCCATCGAAAAAATCCGATGATAAGCAGGACACTTGCAATCATAATGACAATTCTTAATACCGTGAAAAATATTGATTTCACAGAGCGAGTTGCTTTCACAACAACAGGTTTATCTTGCCATTTAAACTTACTTTTTCTTATCATTTAGCACGCCAATAATCTCAGTCAACTTCTCATTAGTAGTTTCAAGATGTTGATTTATTTTTTTGTCCTCATCTAATATCAATTCAAGATGTGCATGAATTGATTCAAGCACATCCTTAAGTGCAGGGACAACATTTTTAAGCACGTGCAGTGGGTTTACCATTTCTTATATCCTCCAATCAAAATTTTCCTATAATAAATCCTAAAACAAACATGATGACACTCCATATCGCAAATTTAAACATATCCATATTACCTCTTAATAATTATGAATCCAAAGCCGTGGAGGACCCATGCTACTCCAATCAATAATAAAACAACTCCTATAATTTCAATGTGTGTAATGAAAAATAATTTAAGCATATTATTCCACGTCAAATCAGCAAAAGAAGTTATTGAACTTAAAAACAAATCTTTGCTTGAAGTTATTGTTGGTTTAACTTCAAACATATCGATAATAGAAGCGATAGCGACAATACCAATAATTACAGTCACAGCGATAATAAATAATCCTGCCAATTGCTGCTTCGTAAAATAAGGAGGCAAAGAATCTCTATATTTCTTATAGTCTAAATATTCTTTTCCATTCATTCGAACTTTGAAATCTGAATTGTCAAAAAAAGTCATTATTTACCAACACCCATAAAGTTCTTGAACCTGTCGCCCATGCCGCCCATGCCACCCATCTTCGCATCTTGCTCTCGCTTGCCACCAACGATGTCGACTATTTCCTTTCGACCTAGACCTTGAAGTGAGACACTCAATCGTTTCTTTTGTCTTGTGAACGCCAAACATTTAGTCGGAAGCACTCCAAGAGAAACTAAAGCGTCAAGAGCTAATACACTCTGCACTTCGAAAGGAGCGAGACGAGCTCTCATATCAATTCCGCTCATCCTGCTTAAAGCTTCAATATCATCTCTATTTAATTCCTTAAGGGTATCGCCAAGTTCCGTCGGCTGTTGGATTGTAGTAATTCCTTGGTCAAAATTCTGCTTAATACTTTCGACGCCGCCAGTTATGCCGTCTTCGTCTAAATCAGCAGCTTCAACTTGCATCTTCACTCCATCAAGAACTATGATTTCTCTTTTTACAACTTGGCGCATGACTACAACTTTAGTCTGCAGCTCTTTCGAGTTTTGGGCTTTCAACATAATCACCTTTTTGTAATTTTTGAATTTCTGATAATCTTACACCCTCTAAATATTTTTGCTTCATGAGATTCTTAATCTCTTGATTTTGGGGGGCAAGTATAATTTGATTCTCTTCTAATCGAACAGTATGAACGTTAATTGGATTTCCTCTTACATTCCTTGCGTATATTTTAGCTTGCGGCATTTATATTACACTCACATCGAGTTATGTCTTCGCCACAATCGACGCAGACAGTTTGCCCTGGTCCTAGGTCTTCTTGTATAACTAATCTGTCAAGTTCCCTTTCCCACAAGCTTATTCTTCTCATTTTTCCGTTAGCGACGTGTGCGTCGCACACAGCCGGTAAAAATTAAAAAAAATAAAAAAAATTTGTTCAGTTAATCTTGATTGTTCGCACAACCTGATTATTCTTTGTCGGGTGTTGAATCCTTCAAGTTTAAGTAAGCGAATGCTTCATTTGCAACTAGTGCAAGTTTAGGCAAATCATTTACTTTCATGCTGCTTGTTTGCTTGAACTCATCGCCGTCTTTGTAAGTCCTGTCGACGTTAATCGAATAGACTTCAAATTCTTTGCCTTCTTTGTTCTTCTGCGTGTTCTTCCAAACAGTAGCAACAACACCACCTGCTCTAAATTTCTTTTCAGGTTGTACCTTATCTTTATCTTCTTTAGCCATCTTAATTACCTCCAGCTTACTGCCACAAATTTCCACAACGGATATTACTTACGGGCAGTGCGTTTACGCACATATACCCAACCCCGTTGGTAGATTATGATTCTTCATTCATTAAGTTCAATAATTTTCTTTCTGTGAAATTCTTGAAAGTAGGATATTTAATCTTAGATTGTTTTCTATAGAAATCAAACCATTTCTTATAGACGTCTGGGTCTAAATTTATATTTGTCATTTTTACCTGTGTATTATTAAAACATAGATAATATATAAATATTTCTACTGAGGCTTCTTCCGAACGCGACTGCGTGCTGTCGCACGCCCCCGGAGCAAATTGAAATGTTGTGAGTATATATGAAGAGATGTTGCATAATGATAATAGGAGCCAAGTTTTAAGTCTTTGTATTTATTCTTAAGTGAAATCCACATCATTATTTGTATGAAGCAGAAGAAAACAATATCGTATCTTAATCCAAATATCAAATCATTGCTTCTCATGAACCCGTACATATCTAACTTGTTGTCTCTGATAATAAATTGTAAGAAGACTGTGCATACCAAATCGTTGTTATTCTTATATTTATGCTCGATAGAGTTGAGATTTATTATTGCTTGGCGAGAAAACATATCATTCTTTAAATTGTTAGAAATCCATTCGAATTGAGAGATATTTTGAGGAGTCTTCTTATGAAATACTAAATATCCATAGTTAGAATTAATCTTCCCAAAATCATCTTTGCATTTATTCCAAAAGCTGCTTATCTTAGTGAATTCAGATGCGTCAAGTGTACCACTTAGAAACACCATAATTTCTTTTACAATATATTTCCAGTACTTATAATCTTTAGAATCATCAAGAGTGCAATCAAACGGGTCTTTAAGTTCAAACTGTGTATTGATTAATTCTTTAGTCTTGAATCCTCTCACTCCAATAATTTTCTGCTTCTTAAGCTCTGCTAGAAGCTTTACATAAATCTTTTCAAACGATTTTTCTCTTATCATTTTTCCGATTGCTTTTTAGCAGCACTAAATATGCTGCTTGGAGGCAGACAAATATTATCTGCGCAATTAAATTCTTGAAGCTTTAGTTTGAGCTCCTCAAGCGATTGCTGCACAGTATTATTGCTTGTGTCTATAAAAATCTTTCTTAATTTGCTTTCTTTGCAATGCTTAATGAAGAGATTATTGACCTTCTCTAAATCGTATCGAGGCATTCCTTTATTGTCAAACCTCTTTTCTATGACTTCTCTTGAAGCACTTATGCAAATAAGGATGCAATGCTCCTTGATTAATTTCTCAAGTTCAGCAATGTAATCAATATCATATTCTCGATACAGCTTGCCATAGATTAATTCTCCTATATGGTATCTGTCGAAGATGATGTCAGTGTCATGGATAAGATAATTTGAGTGCACAAAGAACATTTGTTTTTGAAATTCTCTTATTTGAGATTCTGCCATGTGCTCAGGAGGGCGTTGAAAGTGAAATACTTTAAAGCTTTTGTCAGAATTCTTCACTATAGAGTTTATAATTGATGTTTTTCCTGTGCAGTCACAACCTTCAAATATTAAATTCATTTTTATCTGCCTTTGATGTCATTGCCATACGGTCTCCAATATTTGTATAGACTCTCCATAAGGATTTCCTTCAGCATCAGCAGGAATTGTCTTAATCTCTCCTCTTACTTTATTCATGATTCCATCTGTAATTAACGGAGTGAATGTTATCTTTCTCGTATTAAATTTATTAATTAATATATTCATTAATCCTTTCAATCCATGTTTAGCAGATACTAAATGCACCATGATTCTATCTTGTTCTTTGAGATACAATCCATCGCAATTGCCTTTTTTTGTAACTACAACAAATCTAGTTGCTTCTTTGCCGTCTTTTGTAACAATATCTGAATAGTGAGTTTCCATTTATTTATTCCACAGCTTTATAATAGCTTGCTCGAATTTATATTTGTTTCCATTTTCTACACAAATTCCATTAGTGCAATGTTCTTTGTGAGTGCCTGTGTCAAAGCATACAGTAGGAATCCCCCGTATTTGAGCTTCCGCCACCCCCCTTCCATATCCCTCCCATTCTGAAGCAGTGGCAAAAAGTTTTGCATTGCTTAATTTAGCAAAAACCAAATCATCTGAATCATTTACAGGATGCTCTAAAGGAATACCAAGCTTCTTCATTGTTCGCTGAAGCCACTTGAAATTCTTATAATCTTCTGTCCTTCCAAGATAGATTGCATAATTCTTTTTACAACCCGCAACGTCTTGTGGTATCTTAGAAAGCTCCCAATACTTATGAGCTCCTTGTTGTGACCAGTTATTCAACAAAGTAAATAAGCGAATGTATTGTCTGCGAAAGAAATTCTTAAATAGCTTTGCAGGAGGCACTTTCTGGTCATACACAATCCATGCTACTTGATTCTTAGCTTGCCTCGCAAATAAGTGCATTGGATAAATAAAAGAAATTATAGTATCGTAATCCGAACGCGACGCGTGCGTCGCACGCCCCCGTAGCATAACCTTCCAAAACCTGTAGAAATCAAATACAGGAAATAATCTATATACAGGATTAGAAAACATCAATGTAAAAATATCTCCATCAAGACTCTTAGCTAAATTAAACATTCCGCAATTCCTATTTCTTGTTGGAGTCAATATTAATGTGGCCATAATTTCCTCGCAGTAAATCCTATTGAAAACCCTATCAAGCCTGCAGCCCAAATAACGTGAACATCTTCAATTACATAATCAACAAGAGCTATCAATAATAATATACTTAATCCAATCCAAATTATTCCTTCTTCTTGCTGAGTCATTCACAATACCTTTGCAACGTAACATTCTTATTCTCAAGCTTCAATATATTTCTAAACATATCTCTGTACTTTGTTTCTTCCTGACTTCTTAGAGCCCATGCCGGATGAGGCAATACGTAATACGAAATCTCATCTCCAATAGCATAAGGTACTTTCTTAGAATGCTTTCTAAATTGCTTTCCAGAAATAGCAAGAACACTCCCCTCATCTGGAAAAAAATATTGCATTACAACTCTTCCCATAATGATAATAAAGTGAGGACGGATAATCTCAATCTCTTTTAAAAGATGTTCAGAGCAACTCGAAATCTCTGCGTCGCTTGGAATTCGATTATTCTCTGCTTGACATTTAACAAGATTAGTTATATAGACATCATTGATACTTAATCCTATATCAGTAAGGCAATCAAAGAAGAAATCTCCACTGCGATTGCCAAGGAGAGTTATGCCATGAGCAAGAGGTTTAGATTTGTAGCTGCTGCCTGTCGTGTGCCATCCAGGGCGTTCACAGACAAACATTATCTTAGCATTGAAATTTCCTAAACCTAGAAATCTACCTTTAATCTGCTTCTTAGTATCACATTTGCAATCATTGCACATGATACCTCTTTGTAAATCTTTAATTGAATCCATCTTGCTTTAATTTTTCCTCACAAATTTTTGCAATCATATCAACAATATTTGGATAATCTCTTCTATTAGTCATAAGCTTATCATCTACAATTATAAACAACCCCATATCAATAAATTGAAAAACACATTCTTTAAGTGAAGGATTTTTTGGAATACCGTGCTCATCTATTATCTTTCTCATCTCGTCTTGATTCCATTTAGATACTATACCCACCGTCCAAAAATTATTATTAACATTAACCCTATAATTGCATTTGACTTCCTTGACATCCCATTCCGCAATCAACGCTCCGCAAATAAGCATATCACAAAACTCTTCTAATAAATTATTTTTATCAGAATGTAATGGCTTATCTTTATAAGCTTCTTCCATCATTTGCTTTGGGTCGCCTAATTCCATATTAATTATCCTTAAGTGTGAGCGATTTTAAATGTCGCAAACGTTCTCTCCTTTCTTTTATCCTATCTAAATCATCTTTAATATCCTTTTCTAACTGCATAATCTCAAACGGAATTCCATAATCAACCATTTCTCTTCACTCCTATAATATATCTTGAAGCACCAGCCATGACTTCAATAGTCTCAACTTCTATACCTCGCTTCGTAAAACAATCCATCAAATCCATCTCTAAAGTTCTATACTCCATATAATTGACAACTTTATTGCAATAACCACATCTGGTAACTCCAACATCGTCGACTGTGATATTAACAATTTTATTTCTGCTCTTATCGCAAGAATGAATCTTAGAAAGGTTATATTTCTTCATTATTTCTCTTGGAGTCATTTTAACAATTTATTTACTTTAAATCTATCACCAATTTTATCAATTAATGATTGGTGCATTATTTCAAAATCACGTCGCAAATTTGTATATTTAGTCCAAAAAACTCTATCAACTTTGATTGTACCTATGCGAGATTTCTCGCTCAACAAACCGAAATCAAAATCTTTTTTCACAGCATATCCAACTATTTCTTTTTCTTTAGGTGTCATTTTTCAACTTCAATACCCACATACAATTCCTAGAATTTTGTGGGTAGAGTGGTGCAAAAATTACGCTCATAAGATTAGAATCATAATATTTCTCAAGCTCTTCATAGACCTTAGCATGGAATTGAGACATGGCTTGCATTATCTCTCTCTTACTGCTAAATGTACCGTAATTTTCTTTGATGACAAAGTGCACTTCTAATATTTCTTTTAGTTCATTGTACGTATATTCATGCACATGGTTATCTGCAGCTTGGCCGTTGAAGCAAGGCGTCGACAGAAATAGTTCTGTATTTTCGTTCATTGCCTTTTGAATATTGTTGAAGAAATCATGGATATATTTCTTCTCGAAATGCTCAACAACTTCGAAGCAGCAGATTTTAGTGAAATTCATATTCTCTGGTGCTTGCTTACGAACATCAACTACATCAAATATAGCCTTGAAATTAAATTTCTTCTTAACGTTTAATGCAATAGTCTGCTTGCGCATATCTAATCCAATATATAAATCAGGCTTGAAGCGATTTCTATAAAGAGTTTCTGCAAGATTTGCACTGCCGCATCCTATATCAAGAATCCTTTCACCTTTGAATTTATTAGTTGGAGGAGCACATTTCCTTAATACAAAACTCCATCGTAAGAAATGCGCAAATTGGTCTCTATGAAATACATGACGCTCAAAAATCTTATCAGGACTTAATTGCGTCTTGTTAACTTCGTCTGTGCCTTCATACACATGCTGCTCCTGCTCTTTCTTCTCAACAGGCGCTGTCTTTAATTTCGACTCATCTATCTCAATACCTTTGTCTGCCATTTTTACAGTCCTCCAAAAGACTTGCTTATTTATTTAGCTATCTGTTTTCTCAAGCCTGAATAAACGCTCAAGACAACTCTAAGCTTCTGCTCATTTGTCAAAGATTTGCCTTTCAGCTTCATTGAATTAATCTTCTCATTCAATTCTTTGGCAAGCATCTGCCTGTCACTCTTTTCTATACTTTCTTTTTTTTCTGCCATATTATAACACCTCCATGTTATTAATACTTATCAGCTTGACGTTTCTTATTGATTCCCATCTTTATATGATAGCGATTAAACAACTCGTCTGCATTCATGCCTATATACAAACAGAGATTCATAAAGAAGTGAAATAAATCTGCAACTTCGTCTTTATATTTTTCTTGATTAAATTCTTGATTCTTCTTCCAAGGTTTCCAAGGAGTCTCTCTTAATATTTCTGTGAGCTCATCAATGCAAGCAAGAATCATCGTATTAAGATATTGTTGATTTAGAACAACTTTAAGAGACTTCTGGAATTCACCTTGCATGTAAAACATAGTTCCAAGTAAATCTTTATGTTTGAACCTATGAAAGCAAGCAGGATGATACAGCTTATAATCATCTAGAATAATAATCTCTTTATTATCGACCTCTTTATTACAATATCCGCACTGATTTGGAAGCGTAAATTTATCATCCATTTTTTGGAAGTTCCTATGTATTTATTATGTATTTTGAATATATTAATGATATATAAACATTTCTACTGAAGAATGAGATTATTTATTACTTTCAAGTTACTCTATTATTTAAGAAACATGCTGTCAATTTTCAACGTCTTTTTTCTTCTCCTGTCAAGAACGACAAAAATATATTGCGGCTTAATTCCTATAAGTTTTAATGCCTCCTTTATACTTGCTTCCGTCGTAACAACATCATCAAGCAAACAATAACTTCCTTGAATCTTGCCCTTGAGCTCACCATCTTTTACCATGACAAAATTCATTCCGTATCTAGTCATGTGGGAAGCTATGATTGCACCTCCTGTCGCTATGCCAACACACGTATCAACCTGCCAAGGAAGCGCATTTAATATTTTTTGCAATTCCTCCTCATCTGTTATCATCTCATTGACATCATAAAATGTATCAGATTTCTGTCCTGAATGCAAAACATATTCTCCATGCTTGATATACTTTTTTGGAAAAATCATTGTTTAATTTGTGCGTACTCAAGTTCTGAAACACCATCAATCATCTTTAATGGTTTTGAATCTTGCCACCTATCAAAAGTGAATTTGCCATCCCAGATGCGCTTATCATCTTCTAAACTTATTTTTTTATTAACTTCAATTATTGAGCCATAAGGAATTCTTCTTATAGCAGATTCCTTAATCTTGGTGAACCTGTCATATTTAGTCTTGCCAGTTTCTAGAACATGCATAAAGCTGCTGTAATCAGGAATTACTTTCTTGATAACTCCCTTAATCTTGACAGTATCTTTCCCACCTGAAGAATAGTAATATTGCTTTGGTCGACAAAAAATTGCTTCTTTAATTTCTGCTTCTAACTTTAATTTTCCAAGAGAATTGCTTGAATCAAATATTTTACGGTTGACTGTCATTGAATCAGTATCACAATATATAATATTCTCAGGATGTCTATTCATGCTCAAATGCAATTTTGAACGAGACATTGCCGTGGTGTATGAAGCCAAGATAGGCAAAATAAATACGGGAATTTTCATTGGCACCTCAATCCTCTCGAACACATAGCTGCCGCGTTGCTCAAACTTTGCAAGGATAACTTTCTTCCCATCCTTCTTAATGTAGCAACTTCCGTCTTTGTCAACAAACAATGAATCTATATGGTATACATTTGTCTTCTCATTAATTCTTTGAGCGAATTTCCCAAACAATCCTGAGTTCATAAGAATCTTAATCATCTGCTCCATAGGCCAATTGCCTTCTTTCTTATAGCTCATTCTTAATGCATATAGTTCCTTAACACAATCTTTAAATGGAACAAAACTTCTGTCATAACAAATCATCTCATCAATATTATCAATCTTATACCCAAGCTCATTTGCATATCTCAATTCAACATTAGTCCACCATCCTGTAATCTTTCCCTTAGGGAAGAACAGTTTTCCATGCTTATCGTGAGAGCCTAAAAGTGGGATGTACGTATCAGGCGATTCAATCTGGCAATGAGTAATTCCTTCTATAGTTTCAACATAATCAATATTGACATCTCTTAAATGCTTGACACTGCTTGGGTCTGGATAAGAACCTTGTCCATCGAATCCGTCTTTGCAAACTGACGGGTACATCGAGTTAAAATCATAGTAGAAAATATCTTTAAAATAGCCTCGCTTGAAATTTTCTGTGCGTCCTCCTTTGATAGAACCTTCGAAATGCTTCTCTATTATATATCTCTTCTCTTGAAATATTCCTTGCTTCATATAATTCCTTCTCCAAAAATCCATTCCGGTAGAAGCCAAGGTTACTTTCATTTTACATTTCATATTGTTGCAGAAATTTTGTATGAACTTGCCAAACTTATAAGAGATTAACGAATCATTGATGTTATATGTTATCAGCTCATCTTCTTCTGCTTCATTCTTAGGCTTCTGCCCTATGAACTTTGGCGTTGGCTTCTTATGATGGTTAAGCATTATTCCAAGCTTCTTGACAGACGCTAACGTAAAATTCATTGTGTCCATGTATTTCCACATGTGTCCGTACTTCCGATAGATAACGCTTATGAATCTTCCATTGCGCTCAATTATAAAGAAATTCTCACCATCACGAAAATCATCAAAGAGCATATTGAAATCGAAATCTAAATTAGTTGCAAACACAAGATTGTCTTTTAACATTTTAGAACACGTCATAAACTTCTGCATTTTCTCTTTGTCATAGAAAACTTTCTTAAAATCATCTCCAACTACTGAACCCATATAGAACTTCTGTTTTTTAAAATTTAATCCTTTCTCACTTGTCTCTTCTGTCTGAGTTGTCTCAACATCAAATCCAAATATCTTTTTTCTATTGACTATTTTATCTGTGAGTGGTTTTAATAAACGTAGCTTCTCCCCGTCCGCGTGCGTTGCGTGCACATTTAGATGTTGTTGGTACATTTTTATCTGCTAGCAAGTCCAAATTTGAAGTCATTCTATTTAAAAAATCGTGAATAAATCTTTTCTGTTTTTGTTTTTGCTTCTAACTTGAATCCTAATTTCTTAAAAAGATTCTCTTGATTCTTATCTAATGCCATACCATAAATCTTTCTGACATTCCTAGGGACATCAAGCATATTTACACACACTAGTTGGTGTTTCTCTAACCCTTTCATTGAAATTTCAATTTCATGTGCCATTAATTACACCGCTCTTATCGCCGCACCATGTTGGAATATAGGTTGAGGTCTCTTCTTCTCTATGAAATAAGAATAATGAATCCAGTTGATGATAAAATCTTTATAAGAAAATGGTACTTGCCCCAAGGCTCCTCTGAACGCTTCATTGAAAGCTTTAGTCCTCTCTCCTTCAAAATTTAATAATCTCAATTGTCTTGAACCACCTTCCGCAACAAACTTTTCACCTTTCTCCCCTGTGAATGTAACGCTTATGAATAACTTTCCAAGTTTCTTAGCAATCCAAGTTGTACGGTCTACTGCAACAACATTTGTGAGTGGTGTACGCGCAATCTCCCTTAGCTTGACTGCAACACCGCTTTGAATAAATATCTTCTTACCGAAGCGTCTCTTCTTAACAGAAGTTTGTTGCAACCCTCTCTCTATGCTTTGAAGATTAAATTTCTTTGTAGTTGCCATAACTCTAAGAGAAAATGCATCAAGAACTATTGTCTTATCCCTTTGTCTAAAGGCCACGAGACGATGACGCTGCTCATCTTGCTTTACGGTGAATTCTTTTGTTTTTATTCCTGCTATTCGCCTGAAGCGATTAAAAGTCTCAAGAAGATTTCTTTCCTTTATGAACCTTCTTAATAACCTTTTCTCTCTTGTATCTGTTCGCAGCCCGGGAGGTATTTGTTTTCTTATAATCTTTCCATTCGCCATATATTCCACGCTCTTTTAAGAATTGTATTAAACGTTTATCCATAATAACACCTCAGTTAGGCTGATAATATCTAAGAGACTAATTATATATAAAATATTCTACTGAGGCCTTAATCATACTTTCTAATATATATTATGGAGTTCGCACACACAATATTGTTCTGTTTCGTGACTGAGGATAGAGAGGTGCAGGAGTGTCGTGGAT
>SDBU01001082.1_pt1 | contig 40127 bp, 59 predicted proteins | sample 2277071 | NCBI WGS metagenome assembly SDBU01 (sample SAMN10397929, study PRJNA504765) | marine sediment metagenome | isolation source: marine sediment core GS08_GC12, 126 cmbsf | place: Arctic Ocean: Gakkel Ridge, Loki's castle | collected 2008 | reverse complement strand
AAATATTTTGGGGCGCAGAGAGAGACGCAGTCGGTGCCGTCCGGGGCGACGTTGCAGTTGACGGATGGGGAGGTGACGATTGACCTGACCGATAGCGCGGGGGGCTGGTATCTGCTGGCGGATGGCTGGTCGATCAATGAAACGCTCTTCAAGAAGGGGGGCGCTTACGCCGACAATCAGGCCGCCGATGCCCGCTTCCTGAAACATGTAGCTTATGACAACGTGGTGGAGACGCTGAAGCTGGGCTTGACTTTCAACTCGGCCGATGACTTGACCTTCCAACTGCGCAAGATGGAGAACTTACTGAAGGTGCGGGCGGCTCGTTATTGGACGCAGGCGCGTAACTTCAGCCCGGTCTATCTGGTCGTGTCATTCGCCGGGGGGACAGAGTCTTATTACGCCCTGATCAGCCAGGGAGATGTGACGGTGGCCCAGAATGTATTTGATGTTTTTTGTACCCTGGGCACAGGTAAAATGTGGCCGATAGCGATGACGCTGCAACGCCAGCCCTTTTGGCTGCGGGCGATTCCGGGTACAGTGCAGGGGACGGTCAACTTCTCTAATTCTCAAGTCTGGAATTATGACCTGTCCTGGGCCGTCGATAGCAGCACGCCCACGGGCAAAGTTTTTTGTTTTGTAGAGGCTGATGACGGCACGATCTACGGCGGCGGCGCATCGGAGATCGTGGAATTTGATGGCTCCACCTGGAGCGTCAGCACCACGGCGCCGGTGACGGTCAGCGCGGATGTGACCGCCTGCGCCAAGCTGGCCAACGGCGACATCCTGTTCGGGGAGAGCGGGCGGATCATCAAGCTGTCGGCGGGGGGGACCTGGTCGGTGGAGACGAGCGAGCCGACGGGCCAGGTGTGGGCTATTCTGGCTGCGGCCAGTGGCGAGGTGTACGCCGGGGATACGGGCCGCATCATAAAACGCGATATTAGTGGCACATGGAGCGAGGATACTACTTTGCCGGCGGGCCAGGTCTATTCATTATTGGAGACGAGTGAGAGTTTGATTTTGGCCGGCGAGGTGGGCCGCATCCTGCGCACCGTGCAAGCGACGACCAGCGTCGATTTTTCGGCCACTATCAGCCAGAGTTCGGATGATGCGGAGCAGAATGGCACATCTGTGACCCTGACCTCGTCGGACCTGGACCTATTCGACAATAATCAGGCCGATTTTGTGGGCCTGAGATTTCAGACTGTGACCATCCCGGCCGGAGCCACAGTTAACGCGGCTATTGTCCGCTTCACGGCTCAGGAAAATGATAGCGGCTCAACCGTCGGCAGTATGATTATCTATTGCGAGGATGAAGATGATGCCGCCACTTTTTCGACAAGCTCTAATAATATTTCTGGCCGAACGACAACGACCGCTTCAACGAGTTGGGGGAACCCGACCAGTTGGATCAAAAATCAGACCTATGATACGCCCGATTTCAGCCAGGCGGTGCAGGAGGTGGTTGATCGGGGCGGCTGGGCCAGTGGTCAGGCGATGGCCATTATCATTGATGCCAATGGCACAACGGGAGATCGGGACGCCTGGTCCTATAATGGCGATGCCGGGGCGGCGGCGGAGTTGCGGGTCACCTATACCGAAGCGTTGCCGGGGGGGAGTGAGTGGGAGTTGATCAGCACCCTGCCGGCGGGCGATGTGCGGGCCTTCCTGGATGTGACGGAGCGCATTCTCGCCGCCGATAGTGGCCAGTTCCTGTCATCGACCGACGACGGCGACTCGTGGGGCGTGCTGGATACGACGCCGGCGGGCCAGGCCCTGACCCTCTTTGCCGCCGGGGGGAGCCTCATTTACTCCGGCGAGAATGGTATCATTTTGAAATCGACCGATGACGGCATCTCCTGGGAGGTGGATGATAATAGCACGCCGGCCGGTGACATTGAGGCTTTCATCCTGGACGGCAGTGATATTTACGCCGGCGATGACGGCCAGATTTTGACCCAGGACAGCGCTAATAGCCTGAGCCTGGGGCAGGAGGCGACCGATAAGAACAATGTATTCATTAGCAATCATCATAAAACGGCCAACCTGACCGATGTCTTTATTGACGACGGCGGCGCCTTCACCAGCATTTTCCCTATCGTCTCTTTCCCGCAGGTATTGTTGCCGGCTGTGCCGATAGTTAATGACGCCCTTTATCTGGGTATCGATACCAGCTTGACCGATACCGGCCCTTTCTCATCAGTCATTTTTGATGTCGCCACGCCGGCCAGCGCCACCACCTCCTATACGCTTGTATGGGAGTATTGGAACGGAGCCTGGGTCAGCCTGACGGTCAATGATGAGACTAGCCAGCTATCGGAGCCGGGGGTCAATGGTCTATTTTGGGAACAGCCGTCAGACTGGGCCACGACGGCCGTCAATGGGGTGACCGGCTATTGGATCAGGGGGCGGGTGTCGGCCTTGACGGGTACGCTGACGCCGCCCACTCAGCAGAACCGCGACCTCTACAGCGCCATTTTGCCCTTCGCGGAGGTGGCGGCGGCGGAGATTGACGGGATGATTGATGCCCTGATTCAAATGCAATTGAATAACCGCTCTGCGGCCGGCGGGCCAGGGGGGAGCAGCCCCCTCCTTTATCAGAATCGATTTTGGCTGGGGGTGAAAAATGTTTCAGGCCATGAGAACTTCCGGGCCTTCCTCAATTACGCCGATGAACAGAATCCGGCCGGGGTGTCGGTCGATGTGAGTGTGGATACCGACAGCGCCACCTCCATTGAGGCTGATAGCAATTTGAGCAGCGCCACCGGGCGGCGGGTTTTCTTTGATGCCGGGATCGCGGCCGCCGGGGCCGGGCTGGATAATATGACCGACCGGGTGGGCATTGACTTATCAACGACGGTGGCCACCAATTACTACGGCTCTTATCGGGTTATGGTCCGCTGTAAACAACAGGGGGGTTCGGCGGGCGAGATCTCTATGCGGCTGAAAGTGGTCTTCGGATCAGGCGGCTCGACGGCTTTGACCGACACCCAGCTAACCCAGACGACCGATGACCGGCACCTGATCAGCTTCAGCCAGCCGATTAACTTGCCCATCAATAACCTGCTGACCGATGCGGAGGTGGCGGATGAGATCAGCCTGGTCTTACAGATCGCCGCCAGCGCCAGTGACGCCGATCTGTTTTTGTACGATATTTTCCTACTGCCGACCGACACTCGCTTCGTCGACTCCCTCGATTTGCGCAATAATGCCGCCAGCAGCGTCGAGGCTCAGAAGCGGCTATTGGTCGATTCGATCACGATCCCCAAAACGACGATCCGCACTCTGGTGCAGGATACGGCCTCCGGGGTGATCAACGCTTCCTGGCGCGTCGATTCACAGGGCCCGATGATTTTGCCGGTTGATGAACAGGTCCGGGTATGGCTGCTGTCGGCCCGGACGGTCAGCACGGCGGATAGTACGCTGATCAGCCAGCCGGAGGCGGTTTGTAGTGTGCGGGGCTGGAAGGTGGAGAGGGAGTAGGGAATGGATAATTGATAATGGTAAATGGATAATTATCAATTGTCAATTGTCAATTGTTAGAGGAGCTACTTTTGGATGAAGCACAGCCGGATTACATAATATCGGATTTATGGCCGCTGATCGTGGGTATTGATGAGGTGCAGATTGATCCGTCGAATGCGATGATGCATGATGAGGCTAATCTGGCTCAGATTGCGGGCAGCCTGAATAAACATAAACAGCGCAAACCGATTGTGATCAACCGGGCGACGGGCACGATTGAGGCCGGCAATGGCACGCTGCTTGCGGCGCGGCGGTTGGGCTGGCGGTATATCGCGGCGGTGGGGGAGGAAGATGATGCCCAGACAGCGGTCTCATACGGCATCGCGGATAATGCGGTGGCCTCGCAAGCCTGGGATTGGGAGCGGCTGAAGAAACATTTGGATACGTTTGATGCGCCGGGGGAGGTGCCGGGGGTAGATGATGAGCTGTTGGCGACGCTTAAAGAGGCGCTGGCGGCTGAGGAGTTGAAGGGTAAGAAGGGGGATGTGCCGCCGCAGGTTAATCGGGCGGCGGAGCTTCAGCTAGAATACGGGACTGAGGTGGGGCAGATTTGGCGGCTGGGGGAGCATCGGCTGGCGGTGGGGGATTGTACGGATCGGGCGGTGGTTGAGAGGGTTATGGATGGGGAGAAGGCCGATGCTTGTATAACTGATCCGCCCTATGGCGTTTTAGATGAAGAGTGGGACAGACCATTTAATCAAGATGATTTTAACAGTATAAAGGTCGTCACGAATGGACTCATAGCTATATTTAATGCAGCTAAACCAGAAATATTACTATCTATGCTTTCATTATCTCCCAGGCCGGAACGTGTAGGAGTATGGAGATATTCTCATATAATGCCTACTTCTGGTATGATATGGAGTTGGCAACCTGTGTTTTACTGGAATTGTAAAGATATTGTAGGGTGGGATAGTCTTGATTGGTATCAAGGAAATGCAGATAGAGATGGTACACATCCTACTCAAAAGCCTATCGAATTTTTCGGCAAAATAATGAAACAGGTGACAGGGGAATTTATTTACGATCCTTTCCTCGGCTCAGGCACAGCCCTGATCGCCTGCGAGAATCTAGGGCGCCGTTGCCGGGGCATTGAGATAGATCCGGGCTATGCGGCAGTGACCCTGAGGCGATGGGAAGAACTGACGGGGGAGAAAGCGGAAAAAATTGAGAATGGATAATTGAGAATGGATAATGAAGGGTGGCTCGTGTCTCATCCCAACGCTCTGCGTTGGAATGCGGGGTTTTTATCATTCTACGGAGGAACTTATGGGACTTGATATCTATTACTACAACAATCTATTTTTAACCACCCTCGCCCGGGGCGAACCGCCTTATAATGATGCGCTGGATTATGGGGTGCAGATTGTGGCGATGAGGGAAATTGTGGCGCTGAGGGAAACGGCGGCGGCTTATTGGCGCGTCATTGGGGTGCATCATTTGACGGGGGCGGAGAATGGGGGCAATCACAACATGTTTTGTGATGTGCTGGATGAGGGGGGGCGACGGATTGACGGCGCTTATTTGCAGATGGTGCAGGGGAGTTTGGCGCCTGTTTACGCGAGGATAGATAAGCCGCCCCACGAGGCGGGGACGAATTTCCCGGTGTGGGGGGAGACGCCGGTGACAGTGAGGGTGACGGGCCGGCCGCCGGCCGCCGCTTCGCTGCCGGGTGAAGCGGTGACCGGGCTGCGGATCAATCATCCCGATGAGGAAGCGGGGAATAGTATAGGGCACCATTCGTTTTATGTGGTTTTTCAGCGAACGCTGGGGGGGAGTGTGCCGCCGCAGCCGGAGCCACCCACACCGGAGCCGCCGGAACCGGAACCCCCGGAGACTGTTGGACACATTCAGGTGAGAGTGCGTAAGGACTGGCTGGATGGGTTGAGGGTAGATGAGGCGGGGATGGTGACGTTTGAGGTGGAGATTGGTTAATTGATAATTGGGAATGAAGGTTTGTCTCGTACCGACGCTCTGCGTTGGAACGAGAGTTCATCTGGCGGCCAACTTGGGTCAGCCGATATTGAGTAAAACTATTTGCCGGTTTTTATTTCGCGGAGCAATTCAATTTTTATCATTCTGAAAGGGTAGCCTGTTCAGCCTGTTGTAATTTTTGGCAAATGTCAAACACCTTTTTCGTATCATTGGCAGACAGCATCTGTAGGGAGAGAAACGTTGGCTCTCCATTTATGGCCCTAGAGCCGGCTTTAGCCAGATATTCAAAAATAAGGCCGGGGGGATCGGTTTCGAGTTTATCCCGCTGTTGCTCTGTCATAAATAGCAACAGCATAAATACCCCGGGTAACGTCGCGGGTTCTGTTATATGTCTATCTGTGAAAATCAAGCCCTTGTGAATATCCAGGGCGATCTGTTTTAATTCGGCTGCCGGTCTGTCATTCATTTTTTCACCTAATCAGTTTGATATTCCTCAATAACAGATTGCCAATCTTCGCCGCGTTTGGCCGCCCCAATCATATCGGTGGCCAACTTGGCCCAGCCGATTTGGATTAAAATACAGGCGTCTGGGCAATTGAGTAAAACCACTTTGCCGGCAGGCAAAATAGTTTTGTCGGTTTTTATTTCGTGGAGCAATTCAATTCTTATCATTTGCTTTCCTCGCAAAACCCTTCGGGTCTTTAGTTTCAAAGTATAGCACCGTTTGACACCCTTTCATAATTGTGTTATCATCAGCCTAATTGAGCCACGAACTCGCCGCAATGGGCTTTTTTTGTTGGAAGCCAATTGCAAATGAGTGGTGTGCCGGTCATCTCCAAAAGCCTGTTGTCTCGAGTTCGTGGCTCTGCAATGGGTGGATGTGATCGGCACAACGCTTTTATAAGATAAAGGGGTCGCGATTATGTGTTCGCAAAAGGATGAAGAAAGCCGGACCATAAAGCTAAGTGAGAAATTGAAGATATTGCCGGGGGGCATGGTGGAGCTCTCGTTCAGCCTGGAACAATGCCTGGCCTTGGGGGAGGGGTTATTGAAGTTGGCAGAGCAGGCAGAGCAGGCTGAGGAGCCGGCGGCTGAGGCTTATAAATTGTTCAGCCTGCTCTTTCGGGGAGCCGGGACGGCGGCGGCGGCGACGCGGCAGATGACGCCGGCGGTATTAGCAGAGTGGGAATCGGAGTTAGCGGAGCAGAAATCGGAGTTGGAGCGGGTATTAGCGGGCAGAGCGAAACGGTTGTTGGGGCCGGAGGCCGAAAATGCGCAATGATGAGGTTCATCAGGGCTTAGAGAAAAAGGAAGTACGAGATCTATTAGCCGAACAATCTTGGGAGACAGGGTGGACAGCGTCCGTTAATTATAGCGTTGCATGGTATGAGGAGGAGATCGTCCGTCTGCAAGAGAAATTAGCTTTGGCTCGTCGGCATGTCACCATCAGAAAGATCGCAGACGAATACGGGTGGCAATTTTATGACATCTCCGATGAATATGCGGATTATGATCCAAATCGTTGTTTGGATTTTGTGGGGACGGCTGAAGAACATGCCAACCGTTTTAAGTTGGAGGACAAAACGGCTTGACAACGGGTTTAGTTCTGCTATAATAGAAAGCGGGAGACTGTGCGGTCAATATAGTGGCTTTACTGTGAATTTAGTTCATTGTGACCGCCGCCCTACTCCCGGCGCAGATTAAAAGTTCAATTGATGAGGACTGACAGTCAATACAGTTTTATTCAGGTTCGAGTCCTGATCCCCCCACTGGGGGGGGATGGCGTAACTGGTAAACGCGCAACTATATCAAAGTTGTTTTATAACAAATTGACTGGCGAATTACCTCGTCACCGAAAAGCTGGGAACAATGTTCCCAGCTTTTTCTATTTGTGCTATAATAACAAATTAAACAGGGGGATATTACCCGACAAACCGTCTCGGAAGCTCAAAATACGGGGCGATTCTGGCCTAAGGTGAGCAACTTGACTTCAAAGCATCTTTAGGGAAGGCAAATATCACGTAGAATGTTTAGGGGGGGCTTTATGAAACTCAGTACGCTTCAAACTAAAATTGCGCACATCCCCACAGAACGGTATCCCGAAGTGGGACGGCTACTCTGTCATTTTCTGGATGTGACAGCCACGGCCACGGCGCGCAAGTCGTTTTACAATTCCAGGGAGGAACTACAGCAGGCGACGGAGGCGGTACATCGGGAAGTATTTGAATTGGATCGGGGAATGTATGGGCTATTATTAGCCTTGCCCGGAGTATTGGACTACTCCAAACAGCAAGGGGTGAAGGCCCTGCTGGGGCAGCCGGGTAACGGGGCCTCGTTGTTGACGTTATCGCAGGAGACACGTCTGATCACATGGCTGACCCATAGCCTGCCCCCCCAGCGCCGATTGAAATTATTCGGGGCGCTGAAAGAGGCGCGGGTCAACAATGCCCGCACACGGCGGCTGATCCTGTGGACAATTTTAGATCAGCCCGATTTGGAATGGGCGGCGGTAAAATACAGACGAAAAATAGCGGCCGCCCTGAGTCACGCCTGGGGGATCAGGATGACCGGCATCATTAAATCGATTCTGACCAAGACGGAATTGACCGGCAAAGAATTAGGGGTCTTACAGGCGAATATCGTTGAACCTATCGGGTTGAACCGTGTTGGTGAAGATGGGGTTTGCGAGTGCCTGAGCTTTATCCTGGGCAATGAAGGCCCCTGGACGTTGCCGAAATTGGGGGCTTATGAGGAAGCAAAGATACGCTTTCGGGCCGGGAAGAAATTGCCGCCAGAGGTGATGGAGGGCATCCGGTCCACCTTTCACCCGCACCGGTCAAGCGCCGATGTGATGGAACTGACCGAACGGCAAGCCACGACCGGGCAACGGATCGCGGTGCAGCGGGCGGCCAAGGAGAAAGGGGTGGAGGTCGCCTTTGATCCGGCCAAGTATGACCTGGTACGGCTTTATGTCTACGCCTATGAGATGGGGCTGGATAATGAGATATGGAAGGCTATCCGAGAGAAGGCGATTTTGAAGGCGGCTCGTTTGCCCAGGCCCATGCAGTTTGAACACGTCGGCATCGTGGTTGATACTTCGTATTCAATGATGGGCAGCGAGGAGCAGAAACATCGGCCCATCGCCACGGCGTTGGCGATCAAGAATGTCTTACAGGCCGCCAGTGCATGGAATACCACCTTCTATACGACAGGCGTGGTAGATGATTCGCTTTGCGCGGTTTCCGATTTGCCCGTGACGGTGGGGGAGACATCGCTGGCGGAGGCATTTTTGAAAGTGGTTGAAAGGGAGCCCGATTCAGTTTTCATCATCAGTGATGGCTATGAAAACGCGCCGGCGGGACGGCTGGCCGAGACCGTCGCCCGGCTGCGGCAGATGGGCAATGATACCCCTATCTACCAACTATCACCCGTCATGGCGGCCGAGACATATGGGACGCGCCCCCTGGCCAACGATGTGCCCGTATTGCCGGTCAATCAGACCATCAACCTCGGCATGGGCATGATCAAGCTGATGTTGGGGCAAGATTTCATCAGAGGGCTGGCGGCTTTAATTGAAATGATTGAAACGGAAACGACAAATGTTTTGAGATTGGAGGGGTAAGATGGAAATTGCGACTACAACATTAGCCGAACTTTTACGGGGCACCGTTCCAGGGAGGGTACAAACCGTGGGATTGATGCAGGTCATCCCGCTGACGAGCAGACATTCCGATGATCGGTTCGCCATGCCGAACCGACTGATAGTCAGCACAAGTGATTATGGGTCTCTGATTTTTCATAATCCGACCGGGAAACCGGCCCTCATTCCCAAGGACGCCGCCTATGTGACCAAGCAGCGGGCACAGGATCACGCCCTGCCTCACGTGGGCTTCGTGGCGGAAGGGGACCGGGTGAAATACATGGACGCGGCTTGCATCCAGGAAAGTCAGGGGGGCACGATGCAGCCTGAAGCGCACGAGTTGATCATTCTGCCTTTCAATCTGCGCGAGGCGACCTTAAGGGTCCGCACAGAGAAGCGTTATGATAAATTATGGTCGGCGATTCGTAACTTCAACCGGGCAATGGGGCTGCGGGCGACGGGGCACGTTGACATATTTTTGGAAGAGTTTGGGCAGCAACTGGAGCGCTTCGTGGCCGAATTCGAACCCGTCCCCTCGCAGGTGGGGGCTATCATTTTGATCAACGGGAAGGTGGCCGGCATTGAGCGGACCCCCTCATATGATTACTGGCTGCAATTATGGCCCACTCTCATCCGGGAGTGTTATGGCAGCCTGGCCCTTTACACCCAGAAACAAGAAGCTAGTTTTGTTGAACACGAGGCTGATCTTGGGCTGGCAGCACCTGAAGCGCAGATATTGCCGACCCGGCTTGCGTTGGGGCAGGCTGATAATATAAAAGACCTGATGGCGGAACTGTGGCGGGTCAATACCGCCGAAGATGAGGCTACCCGGCAGATCGTCAGAGATTTGATGGCTGAACCGTTGACCGTTGAGCGGGAAGCGGCGACAATGTTGGGGCTGACTGTTGAAACATTGCAGAGCCGCCACTTTGGGGGTCAATGCGTGCGCGATGGCTTGCAGGTCATCTACGCCTCAATGGTAGCGACTGAGCAGCGTCTGGCTATGGCCCCGGAAGCGGTGACCGCGTTTACGATTTGATTTGACGTAAATCATCGTCTGGGTTACAATAGGCTCAGGCAACAAAAGAACGCCTTCCAGGCCGAACCCCCCCAACTCCCCTCGGTCTTGATGAGCGTTTTTTTTGTTGCTTTCCCTTATGGCATTTTTTAGCATAAACGCATTAGCGCCCATCACCCAGCAACCTGATAACTCGTTCCACGAACGATTAGATAGCAATCTGTCCGGCGAGAGTTACGCCATCAGCGTCGAACGCGGTTTCGAGACGGCCGCCTTCACCCTCGCGGGTCCGATTGAGTATCTGCGGGAGTGGTTTGATAATGGGTTAGCGCGGGATGTGACCTTTATCGGGCCGGATGGAAAAATCGCCTGGGAGGGATTCGTCAATAGTATGGCCCTCGCCTTTGGCGGCATCCAGTTGAAACACGGCCTGGATCGGATGGGCAATCGCATTATTTTTACCTATACCCCGCTGGATACCTCCGTTAATCCCCCTACTGAGGGCACAGAGACCATAATCACCAAAAACGATACCCGTAGCCAATCGCTCTACGGGGTGAAACTGGCCACGGTCAGCGCAAGCAAAGCCACCCCGACCACGGCGGCGGATACGGCGGCCTTGACGGAATTGACGCGGCGGGCCTATCCGCAGCGCGGGCAATCGAGCCGAATCGGAGTCTCCAGTAATCCTTCACTGAAAGTCGATCTGCGGGGCAACGCCTTCATGGCTGACTGGTACAACTACAGCCAAACGGTCAATTCCGGCACCGACACGGCCACGGCCATCATCAAGCTGGTGTTGGCCGCCGATCCCAATAGCGTCCTGAGCACCGATGACCGGGATATTGCGACCAATAGCGAGGCGACCGAACGTTTTTGGGAAGATACGGCGGCCTGGAAAATGATCAGGACTCTTGTCAACCGGGGGCAGACGGTGGGGGGGGTAGGCATCCCCTGGGCGGGCGGCATCTATGAAGGGCGCCGATTCACCTTCAAGGTTTCCGAGCGGCTGGATGCGAACGGGAATCCAATCAGCAGCAATCAATTCCAGCGTATTTTCCATACACCGTCGGTAGATGTTTTCAGTGACGAATCGGGGGCCGAGATTCTACCCTGGCATTTGCGGCCGGATCGGATTGTGATAGCGGAATCGCTGGGGACTCAGATGTATGTACGGCGGGTGAATTACACGCCGCCGATCAAGGTCACCCTGTCGGGGGAGGATGATGTTTATGACGTGGCTTCATTATTGGTGCCGGGTATCTGACAATTGCCTAACAATTCATTAACAAGTCTCTCGTATTTGAGAAGCCGCCTTGTCATAAGTCTCATCCGATACATATTCCAACTCGCTAAATCCACCCAACGAATAACCGATCAGTTGGGCAAACTGCTCTCGATCCTCCTGACTGAAGGGTCTTGATGCAAGCTGGTTCATATCAAATGGTCCGGCGTCAAGCAAAAATCGGACGATTGCATTTCGCTTAAATCGTAAAACGTTATCACTATCTTTTTCTAATGGTTGTATAGGGTGTTTCATTTGATTGCCTTTTTTGGGTCAGAGCGAATGATTGTTAGTCAGGCCGAGGTCGGGCGGCTTTACATCTTGCCAATCTGTAATAGCCTCGAGCCAGGGCTGCGGCAGCAAACTCCAGCCAGTCTCAGGATTATACCAGGCCATAGCGATCAGGGGCTTATCCGGGTCAAGGCTCGGAGCGCATACTAAATACTGCGAGTCCCTGGGCGGTTTTTCTTCTTCCAATTTTTTCCATTCACACATTGTTTTTCCGTTGGACAAACTTTAGTTTGTTTTATTGTCAGGGGGTAGCCAGGCTCTTGGTATTTCTCCCCCGTTTTGAAAATGTTTGATTAAATCTATTATGTCGTGCGCCAGTTGCGCTGCTTCCACAACCCATTCCTCCGGGTCATCCCACTCAGCATCGGGTGGTTGAACGGGTGTGTTTTTGCGGATAAAATCGGCATTTTCAGAAATCCTGACAACTTTATCGGGTATATCCATTTTGCTTTAGCTCCTCTTGAATGATTGTCAGCGACATTATAGCCCTCTCAGCACGAAGTGCCTAACAAGCCACTGACAATTTGCTGCTCGTTTTGCTTCCTTCTGCTTTCCCCATCCAGGTATCTTAAAATCTGGCTATTTTCTTTAGGAAAATTCTTATTTCATTTGACAGGAATAACAGATTGTGTTAATATACCTTAAGATGTTTTTTGATTTCTTTTGACAGGGGTGGATATGGCTAAGGGCAGCAATAGAAAGGTCGGTACGGGGATTTCCGTACATCAGGAAGTATTGGATATCATCGCCGAGTTTGGCGAGGAGCAGTTGATTTCTTACCAAAGCGCGGCCCTTTCTGCGCTTGTACTGGAATGGAAAGAGATGACGGTTATTCTGGACGAGTTTGCCGGAGATCGGCTGGTCAAAGATCGACCGGCTTTACTTGCCCAGTTACTGGCAGAGTGGAAGGCGGCATACGACTATAATAAATCCATTCTGCAGCCCGGTGAAGAAACAAACTGAGGCGCTCGCTTCAGCCCTCGTCAGGTGGCTTCGGCTAACCTGACTGTTACCTGTGCCCCCGTCGCCGCCACATGGTGGTGATCAGCGGGCGGGATTGCCTGAGAGGCACGGGCGAAACTCCGGGGAAGAGGAGATGGCTACTACTATCATCATCTTTTTAATGTGCCGGGCGAGGGTTGGACCTCGCTCGGAGGTTGATTTTTGCTAGGCGATTTTGCGGTAGCCGGGGTGATGTTTGCCGCCGGATTCGCTTAAAGAAAATAAAGATGGCCCACTCTGGGAAGAAAAGTGGGCCACTAGGGAAAAAGAAAAAGGTAAGACCTAACAACGATTGTTATTATAACCGATTTATCGGTTATAGACAAGGATTTAAAATGAAACTTCATTGGAACCAGTTACACCCCTCAGTCCTTAATGAGGCCGTGCGTAGTGGGGGGATTGACGCATTTGAGGTGGCCGAATTGGCGGCCAGCATTGAACAGCATGGGGTGTTGCAGCCCCTGACGGTGTGGGCGACGCCCGGGGCCGAAACGCCCTTTGAGATTCTGTTAGGAGAAAGGCGGTGGCGGGCAGCAAAATCTTTGGGGGAGAAGGCGCCCTTATTACCCTGCATCCTGAAAGAAGGGGTGGCGGATGAAACAGAGCGCCTGATTTTGATGGGGGTGGAAAATCTGCAAAGGGTGGACATTTCGCCCCTGGAGGAGGCGAAATATTATCAATTCTTGTTAAAGCGGCTGCCCTTGCCTGAGGTGATCCGTAAACTCGGCAAGCCTCGGAGCCGGATTAATAAGCTGTTATCACTGTTAGAGTTGGCGAAGCCAGTCCAGGAGCATATTGATAAAAAACGAATCCCGTTCTCTGCGGCCAGACATCTGAGATACTTACCACCCGGTTTGCAGGTAGGTGTGGCGGATAAGATGGTCGGGCGTAAAGAGGGGGAGATCAAGGCAGTTGTGGCCAAACTGCTGGCGAACCGAAATGGAAAGTTGAATGGCACGACTAAAACGATGCCTCCCACTTCGCGACCGGAGGCGGAGACGGTCACCCTTTTGGTAGCCATTCTGCTGGGGATAATAGAAACGAACGGCGAGCTGCTGGCCCGTTGTGCTGATAGCATCAGCGCCAATGACGCCGATCTGGCGGAGGAGGCGTTTGATGAGGCGGCCATTAACTTGGAAATTATAAGCAAGGTAAAAACCCGGCAGAGGGACGTTAAATAATGTACTATATTATGTCTCTTTCGGGGGGAGTCTCAAGTGCCGTAGCGGCTGATCTTGCGATCAGCCGCTACGGCCGGCGAAAAGTAATTTTGTGGTTCGCCGATACGCTGGCTGAGGATAAAGATCTCTATCGTTTCGTGGATGATTGCATGAGGCGTTGGGGGGGTAAACTGTACCGCTATTGTGATGGGCGAACACCGGAGCAAGTGGCAGAAGATGAACATATTATCCCTAATCAGAAAATCGCCCCGTGTACTCGCGTCTTGAAGATTAAGCCCTTCACGCGGTGGCTGTGGCGTGTCTCGCGCCCGGTAACTGTGTTGCTCGGTTTAAGCTGGGCAGAACAACACCGGATAGACGAACGCCAATTTTGGCACAAGAAAAACGGCGGATGGAAGCCGCCCACGGGCTATCAGGCGAGGATAGCCGGGGTTTACGAAGATTTTCCGTTGCTATGGAAACCGATTATCCACTATCCTTTCCAGTACGTGCGGGAGATAATGGGCATTGAAATTCCCAGGCTCTATCCGCTAGGGTTTGATCACAATAACTGTGGCGGTGAATGTTTCCGGCAGTCTATCGGGAATTGGCTCTTGCTGAGAGATAAACGCCCTGATCAGTTCATGGATAAAGTTCGCTGGGAGCAGCGTATGCAGAAACGATTTAAAACTGGCTATACCATTATCCGCGATCAAAGCGGGGGGAAAGTCAGCCCATTGCCCTTGATGTCTCTCCTGGAGAGAAAGCGGGTGCGGCGTATGCCGGGAGATGATCAACAGATGGCGATGTTTGAAGATAATATTAGTTGCATTTGTGGGGTGTAAAGTGAATCTCAACACACTAATTGCCAAGACGGTTGGGCCGGAAACGGGCCACCAGCGTTGGGACTGGTCGGCGGCGCAGGAGGCTGAGTTGCGCCGCTGGTATGGGCGCGTGAATCTGGAGACGTTGGCCGAGCGGGTCTCGGCGGTGTTGCAGCGCGAGACGGGGGTGGCCGAGGCTGCCCGGACGGGAGTAGCTTGTCAGGTACGGGCGTTTCAATACGCTATCCCAGCCTATAAAGGCGAAGCGGATGAAATGTATTTGTCTGAGGCCGTCGCCCAGACGAACGGGTTGATTTGTTTCTCTCTATTATGGCGATTCGTGCGGGAGGGGCGCTTGCAAACGCGCAAAGAGGGCAAGCAACGCTATATTTCCCGCTCTGACTTCGCTCGTTGGTTGGTTGATTATCGGGAGGTGCTACTGACCCAGGAGGAGGCTCTGGAGGCGACTGAGGGGCAGGTCATCTCCAAACAGGAGGGGATGATCTTGTGTGGATTGGGCGAGACGCATTTTGTCCGCTATCTGAAAACAGGTGTAATTCAAGCCTGGCGGGTGCCGTTCGGGCTGGATCAGCATGGGTTTTGGCTGGTGAATCGGAAGTCGGGCCTCGCTTTTTGCGAGGCCCGGGCGAGCGGCGAACTGCGGCGGTACCTGGATGAGCGAAAAACTTATGTGGTCTTACGTACCCGGCTGACGGCGGAGATTCGCGACCTGCGCCGGGCCGGGCGGATAGAGCGACGGGACCCGCTGACTGAGCCGGCCAGCAAATATCATCCCGGTTGTTTTACGGTGGCCCAGGTGGCCAGCCATGTAGGTCTGCGGACGGAGGGGATTTATCAGGCCATCCGCCTGGAACGGCTGCGGGCGGTGCGCATTCTTTCCGGGGGCCGCTGGCGGTATGCGATTGAGCCGGCACTGGCCCGGGCCTTCGCCGTTGATGTAGTTGAGCATCCGGGCAGCTATAAACGCTATTTGCCCAATCAACGCCGCCAGATTGCGAGTGCCGGTTTGTTGACGATAGCCGATCTGGCAGAACGTTGGGCCCGTAGCCCCCATCGGGTGCGGTATTACGCGCGGGTGGGCTATCGAGGTCGGCGGTTACAAGGCCGTCTCTGGGGACAGCATTTGGTTTTCGAGGAGGGGGATGTGATTGAGTTTGAGACGGCGGCCGGGCTGAGGGGCGCGGGGGCAGGATGATATTTGAAACACTTTGTGAGAGCGCAGAACGGGAGGAACTAATTTTGGTGGATGGGGGCTTTTGCCATTGGCATCTTAGACGCGATGGACAGTTAACTATTCGCGAAATTATTGTTCTCCCCGCTTTACGGGGAAGGGGCATTGGGACAAAGATATTAGAATCATTGAAACTCCAAAACGCGACAAGCATCTTTGCTAAATGTCCGGCAGATCTTGAGGCCAATGACTGGTATGGTAAAAAAGGCTTCGAGTTGGAAGGGGCTGAAACGACGAAATCAGGCCGCGAGTTGAACCACTGGAGATTGATTTTATGATTTGGCCAATCGTTTATCTAATCGCAGTTTTGGCGGCTAATTATACGGCCACGTGGTTCATTCCTTTACCTATTTTTGGGATGGTGGCCATAGGGACCCTAATTTTTGGGATCACATTCACTGCCCGCGATCATGTCCACCAGTTAGGTCGGCTCAGGGTTTATACGATGATTGTGTTTTCAGCCGCTTCATCTGTGGCCTTGGCGTTTGTCGGAGTGACACCCTGGCGAGTCATTCTGGCCTCAACCGTGGCTATTGTTCTGGCAGAAACGGCTGATACTGAGATTTATCAACGTTTGTTGTCAAAGCCGTGGCTCATTCGTGTCAGTGGGTCAAATTTAGTTAGCATCCCCCTGGATACGTTACTTTTCAATCTGTTGGCTTTCGGGGGCGTGTTCCCTGGGGTAGTTTTAGTTTCTATTATAGTCGGAGAAACTGCGGTCAAGTTTTTGGTCGGGGGAGGGGTAGCCTTATGCCGGAGATAATATACTGCGCTGATGGCAATGCCCGATTCGGTCAAATAGCGATTGACGCCGGCTTTACCTACGGCGCTCAACCCTTGCGGACATTTTATCATCCGCTAGAATTTGCCGATCTTAATCCGTCGAATATCCCCCCCAAGGCTGACTATATCGCTGCCCTGGCAAAATATAAACCCCGATTAGCTACGGTCATGGACTGGACAACTTGGGAACAATTAGCTGAGGTATTGGAATGGGCCGAGGAAGCGGCCGCCTATGTAACCGAGACTGTTATTATTATCCCCAAGGTCATGGGGGGGATCGCTGCTTTGCCCAGAATCATCGGTGGTAAGTTGATCAATTTGGGCTATAGCGTGCCTACGTCCCACGGGGGCACAGAGTTACCAGTCTGGGAATTCAGCAATTGGCCAACGCATCTTCTGGGCGGCAGCCCGCAGCAGCAAATGAAATTAGCGCATTATCTCAACGTGATCAGCGTTGATGGTAATATGGCACATAAAATGGCTACAGGGAAAACACGATCAGGCATCGTAGCAAGTTGGCAACCCAGAGCGAGGGCCTATGAGAAGGGGCATTGGGTTGCGTTGGCTGAATATCGGAAGCGGGAATTCGGGCTAGGGATCGTTGAACACGATGCCCCTTATGTGGCTTTTAAGTATAGTTGTTCTAATATTATGGAATATTGGCAGGGATACAATGGTAGGGAAAATAGAAGTTGAAAAAATTTGTAACATCTACACTCCTTTTATCGGGCGCTCAAGGATTTATCCTTTACCGGGGCGGGCTTTGTTCGAAAATGGAGTGTTAGCGACGCTTGTACTGGCGGCGAATCCAAATGAGATCGTGGACCTGGCCTTTAAGCTGTGCCGGGATCCTGCGGTCCAGGAGTTTTTCTTTTCGCTTGATTGTCATAATCAGCCCTGGCGGCAGGCGGAATATCACAGCGTATTGATTGTCTTCCACGTGGGGAAAGGGTCGGTCCCGATAGCACGCCTGGGGGTGATGGAGTATGGCTGGGATGAAAGGCAGAACGCGGCCACGATTGTGCCGCTGCGCTGGGATGATCCGTTCTGGGCCGCCAAGTATGGAGACCTGCTGCTCAGGCTGGAGCGGCAGTGTGGCCGGCGGAGTGGGATGATAAGGTGGCAGAAGCCCTGGGAGCGGCGGCCGGTGGTGTTGAATTAGGCTATTAGCCGTTGCAGCCTTGCATGTTGGGCCAGAATATGAATCCACGAATAGCATGAAGAAACACAAAGAAAAATATACGGAAAGGATAGGTAAAGACGATGGGTGAAAAACAGAGACGAGGACCGACGGCCAAGATCAGAGATCCGGAAAGAAAACGGGAGTGGGAAGCTTTTTTAGATTCGGATACTTTGCCGATTAAATCACCGATACCCACGTGGATTGATTTGCCCGATATGCCACATAAGTTGGTTTACGAGCTTGATCTGAAGAGGCTTAAAACCGAACATCTGGAGCGACTGGTGGACCATCTTGCCCGCAAGTTTGATTTGACCCCGGAAGCGGTAACGACCCAACTGATGGCAGAAGGGGTGCCCATTTTGGTGGAGGATGTACTCGTCACCGGGTATGATGTGGGGTTATTTTTATGAGAGCGGAACCTTCCAAGGAGTTGTTGGCGGCGCTGGCCCAGGTCGTGGAAAATATGGACGGGACGGTAACAGGTATTCATATCAATACTCCCTACATTTGCGATTGTTGCCGGAATGAGGATGAGGAGGCGTTCCCTTCTCACGTCCCGGATCGTCAGGGGCGGCTGTGGGCGGATCTTTGCAACGATTGTTTTGAGGAGATGGGTTGCGTTTATGAGGCGGAGGCGGCGGAGACTTAAGATGACACATTCACTTTACAGAAAAATGGTAGGCTCAGCGTTTTTTATTCTTTCAATCATTTATTATCATTATGCAGGTCGAATTGATAAAGCTATCTTGCTGGCTTTGTATGCGATTTTCACATTGCTTTTGGACATGTCTGGCGATAAATAAGTGCCGCTTAGAAGAAAATGACTTATATTAGAACACAACCAAGCGAGAAAGACGCCCTGATCGGACAGGTTTTCAAATGTAACTGCAATGGAAATGTGGCCGCGGTCATTCAACGGGGCTGGACAGAAGATGGGCGGCGGAGCATCGTTTTTTTGGATAATGATGAGGTTTGGGGCCTGGAAGAATTTTTTCTCAATTGGAAGCTGTATAACAGGCCGCCTAATCAGGCCGCCGTACCTTAGTCATAAGGGGGAGAATAATGGGCGTAATGTCACCATCTGCGCCAGAACTCGAAACGGCAGGGATGGAAGAAGCCAAGAGGTATTTTATGTGCCGGCCCTGGATGAAGCCAGGGCTATGTAAAACGATGGGAAATGAATATTTCAAACGTATGTGTGTCTCGGGTAAGGGGGCAAAGGCCGAAGGTTTTCGGCGGTGGGCGTATCTCATAGCACGACAACGGGGTGATGATGAAATACACAGTAACCCTAAAAGACAGGGTGACGGGCGATCAAAGAGACTGTGTTCAGGATTACGATTATCAAGATGATCCAGATGATCCTGAACGTTATTATACAGCCGATGAGAAAGTGAAATATCAATGGTTGGAGGGCAATTACGAATGTGATTGCAATCGGGCCTTGTTTTTGTGGAATTGGGACGGGGAAGAGGTGCCTTGCAATCAATATCAAAATGATGCCACGAGGCGCATTGATTTGCTGAAAATCGTTGATGCGACGGGCCGCCTGATATATGACAGGCCGCCGTGACTGAAATGATATGCAAAAACTGCAAATATTGCTACTGGAAGTTGTCGGGAAGCCGCAATTGGGGGGAATGCCAAAACCCGAAGGTGCAATCGGCTATGCGGCTTTCATTAAAGTTAGTTGATCTTGGCAAGCCAGAACTTGATGAGGTCACCACCTATGCCAGAATACATTTCGATGAAGATGTTTTTGGTTGTATTCTGTTTGAAGCAGGAGGAGGAGAGAAATATTATGATTAGATCTAAAAATACCAGTTGGGAGAAAGGTTGTGTAATGGTGGCGATTATGGGTATCATTCCGGCAGTGATAGGGGCGATAGTTAATGGCTGGGCTTTCGCCACATTGTGGGGATGGTTTATCGTGCCAATCTTCTCATTGCCTTCCTTACACATCTCTGAGGCAATTGGGGTGGCGCTGATTGTTTCATTTTTGACCGCTTCACGAATGAAGCATGATGAAATAACAGAAGGTTTGGGAGAGGCGATAGCAAATGCTATCGTACAATTAATCCTTTATCCCTTGATATCAGTCAGTATCGGCTGGATAGTTTATCAATTTGTTTGAGACCTATAGGGGAGGCTTGTTATAAACAAACCGCCCAAATCAGTTGAGGAAATAGTTTATGCTCGTTCCCTTTTATGACCGAAATGGCATTACTATCTATTGCGGCGACTGCCTGGAGATTATGCCGCATTTGCAATCTATAACAGAGTGTGGTATGATTGGAGTGTACCAACCAGTACGCACTTGCGGGACGCGTTTTTTTTATGCCCGTATCCAATCGCATATCTTTTCTGATTGGCAATACAGTGCTGCATCTATTGGTCTCCTGTGCGGGCAACGCGTCGGAGTGTACTTGGTTGGTACCTTACTAATGGATGCAGCATCGTCTCGTTTAAACTGTATAAAAAGAAAGAGGTATCGCCCCATGACCGATCCCGATTCTATCACCATCACCATTCCAATTAGAGAGTTACGCCGCCTGCTGGCCGAGTTGAATACGAAGCGAGCGGTGACCGCTTGCCCGACTATTGTGGCGCTGATTCTAGATGTGTCGATGCCGCCGCGCCTGGGAGTGCGGGGCTGGATTGATGGCCTGGCGAAGCGGAGGCGGCAATGAAAGGCGATCCTTCGGCAGGCTCAATACACCCTTCGGCAGGCTCAGGGAGCGGGGGAGAGAGGTTATTGGCTTTTGTGGGCTGCGCCGGGTTTGGGCTGGTGGACATTGTGTTGCGGGAATTCGGCTTTGAAGTGGTGGGGGTGGAGATTGATGACGCTATTGCCGGGGTGAACCGGCGCAATGGGGGGCATTGTTTGACGGCGGATCTATTGGACTGTGCCCCGGCTGATTATGCGGGTTGGTTTCTATACCATTTCTCGCCGCCGTGCCCCTCTTTCAGCGTGGCCAAACTAGGCGGCAGCGAGACGGAGATAGACCTGGCGCTGGCCCGCAAGATTTGCGAATTCATTCGCGTCGGGCGGCCGGCTTATTTCACCCTGGAGAATGTGTGGGGGTATCGCAAGAGCCTGAGTTGGCTCTTGATCTGGTATACGTTATTAGAGGAGGGGTATGGGGTGGCGGGCTGGAATCTTAATGCGGCCGATTATGGCGTTCCCCAGTCCAGGCGCCGGATGATTGTCATCGCCCGCCGGGATGGCCGGCCGCCGGCCAAGCCCTGGCCCACCCACGCCAAAAAACCGGATATGTTCACGTTGCCGTGGCTGGGCTGGTATGAGGCGATTGAAGACCTGATTCCAGATTTGCCGGAGTCGGAGTTTGCGCCGTGGCAGATGGATAGGATGCCGGAGGAATTGAAAACTTTTCTTATCATGACAGCCAATACTAACCGAGGCGGTCTTGATAATAAACCCGGACGCGGGGTTTTAGATATTGGCGAGCCGGCAAATACCGTGACTGCAGGACCAGCGGGCGGCACAATGCCTAAAGCCTTTTTAGTTCCAGGTGATAACGCCTCTAATGAGACTGTCAGATTGGCCGATGAGCCTATGGTAACGATTCAGACCCGGCCCCCTGAAAGATGTCCGCACCGGGCCTTTTTGCTGGGGCAAGGCGAACGCTCAAGGCCAAAATCTGGCGGCCAACCGGCCGACACGGTAACGGCCAATCACAATCGGACTGGTATCAGGGCGTTCGTTTTTGACAGTGCAAACAGCAATACCTATGGTGGTCAGGGAACCATTAAAGATGTCAGTGACCCTATTTTTACGATAACGGCAATGGAAAAGACAGCTTTCCCGAAGGCTTTCATTATTGGGGGCCAGTATCAGACGCCCAATGATGGGAGCGACCGAACTGTGCAAAACCGAAGCCTTGAGCGTCCAATCTGGACGATCAAGGCAAGTGAGCATTTAGATACACGAGTTTGGCTGCCAGAAGGGAAGGTGGTGGCATTGACGCCGCTTGCCCTGGCCCGGCTTCAGGATTTTCCTTATTGGTTTGTGCTGCCGGAAAATAGGACCCTATCTTGCCGGGGTATCGGGAATGCACTGCCGCCGGGGGTGTATCGGGCGGTGTTGAAAAGCTTGCTGGGGACACCCTTCGGCAAGCTCAGGGAACGGGGGGGGCAAATTTATGCAGAGTGAGGTGATATTATGAGCAAAGTAAATTTAGTCTGTCACTTTTGCCGGAGACCTTTCCAGCGGAGCCCGTCTGAAGTGCGGGTCGGGGGTCGGGTTTTCTGCCGGCGGGCTTGTTATGCTGCGGATCGGCCGGTATTGCATCGGCGGGAGTCGGTGCTGGAATTTTTGGTGGAGTATGCCCTGGGGCATGGGGGCCAGTCGCCGACCTATCGGGAGATTGGGGAGAGAGTGGGCATTTCCTCTTCCAGCGTGGTCCGGTATGTTTTGGGTGATCTGGCCGAGGCGGGGTTGATTGTATTGCCCGGGAAATATAAGGCTCGGTCGATAGAGGTGGTGGGGATGAAGATGGTGTGGGAAGATCCGAGGGGATAATTGATAATTGATAATTGATAATTGATAGTGGTAGGATGAAAATATGACTGAGAGACAAGACCGTAACGCTATAAAAAAAGCCCTTTCTCAAGTTCCCGTTTCGGACGGTCAATGGGCTATGGCGTGGCTGATATATTATTTCGAGTCGGGGCTAAAAAATACATTAGATTTTATCTACGGACTGGAACCTCGTGGATTGTTGTTGTGGCAGCAAGATCCGGTATCAATCAAGCCGCCCCGCCGGGTGAATTTTGAGGGTCACTATATACAGGAGAGATTATTTTGAGCGAACATGATGAACAAGCGGCCTTGTTTGAATGGGCGCAGATTGAGGTTAATAGGGGTGTGGAGCCTTTGCGATGGCTATTCGCGATTCCGAATGGCGGCCAACGGGCAAAACGGACGGCGGCCATGCTCAAAGCGGAAGGGGTAAAGGCCGGGGTCCTGGATGTTATGCTGCCCTACCCGGCCGGCGCTTACGCCGGGCTGTTCATTGAAATGAAATATGGGGCGAATAAATTAAGTGAAGAACAGCGGGCCTGGTCGGAGTGGCTCAATCAGGTGGGGTATTATGCGACCGTTTGTAACGACTGGAGCAGTGCCAAAGCGGTAATTGAGTGGTATTTATCTTTAGCGAATGAGGAGGAAGTGTTAGAATGATTATTGCTTGTCAGAAACAACAACCTTACAAAGAGTTTGTGGCGGGAAAAACGACGATTCTCAAGGCGGGGGATGTATGCCAGGTCTGCATTATGGGGGAAGAAATTGCAGACCTGGGGGGCGGCCGATGTCAGATGATGGCCTATTCGCTGACCGAGGTGCTGGGTCTGCGGGAACGGGAAGGGATGCTGGAGGGGCATCCGCTGTTAGACTTGGAGGCCGGGGAAGGGGCAGCCTGTGGGTATCTGGAACTGACGACCTACCAGGCGGCCAAGATCAAAGAGTGGGAGGCGGCCGGTGACCTGGTGGGGGTACGGAATTATAGCCGCAAGCCGGGGGCGAAAGATCACCAGGTGCAGCGCATCAGACGACAGAAGATGATCCGGGGCGGCCTGTTGACGGCAGAGGATGTGAGCTGGCTCAATAATGTTTGCCAGATTAGCCATTATTATGTAGAGACGGAAATGGCTAAATTGGAATTGAACCTTGAGGCAGTTGTCAAGCAGCAGCCGCCGCCAGAGTCAACGCCGCCCCAACCTAAGCAGGCGCCGAAACGGCATCCCCGGCGAAAGACCGGGCAGTCGCGTAAAGAGCGGCGGCGACTTGAGGAGGAGGAAGGGCTGTATGGGAGTCTGGAGCGGATTGGGGCGCAGGGGAAGGGAGCCGGGGGGCAGAGATGACGGAGACTTTAGATTGGTATAATTGTTATCGCCAGTCATGGAAAGGGGAGATCAGCCCGGAATCGTTCGCTCATCCGGCTAAATTTTCTCGGGGTCTGATCCGGCGGATCTATGCCTATCTGCTGGATGAAGGTTTGTTGCAGGCCGGGGATACGGTACTTGATCCCTTCGGGGGGGCTGGGCTGGGGGCGGCCGATGCGGTTAAGCACGGGATCAATTGGGTAGGCATTGAATTGGAACAAAGGTTCGTCGATTTCGGTGGCTGTCAGTGTACCGGAATCAGTAAAACGGACTGGGTGCGCTGTTATGGTCGTTGGGAGCGGTTCAATTATAAGGCGGCCCGCCATTGGTGTCCTGCTTGTCTGGCACAGGCGAAGGAAGTTATTGAGCCGCCGCCTGAGGCACCGCTTCTGTTGAATTTATTCAATTCACTTGATTTATTTGAATTGCAGCCTCAGACGGCCTCTTATACGCAGGATAGCGGCCGGATTCCGTTCACGGATCCCCATTACTATGCCGGCAATATTGATCGGTTTAACGATCTGGCTCGGGGCAGGGCGCGGGCGGTCTTGTGGCAGGGGGATAGTCGAGAGTTATTGGCGATTTTAGGGGAGATAGGGCGCAGGAGAGAGGGGCAATCTCTCAGTGTGATTGCTTCGCCGCCCTTTGCCGGTAATTCCGGGGGGCGGGGGGAAGCTTCGCGTAATGCGATTGGTGCGGCCCTGTTTGAGCGTCATCAAGGGGCGATAGTGGGGGGCATTGGCGACAAAAATGAGGGCAATCTGGCCAGTATGCAGGCCAAGGAAGGGGACCTGCGGGCGGTGATCACTTCGCCGCCGTATGCGGATGGGTGTGTGTATACGGGGGGGGATGTGAATTTGGACTATGTTAAGGGTAGCGGCAAAGCATTGGCTATCGGATTGCATGAGGGGGCCAGGGCGGTAAAGTATGGCCCTGCGGAAGGGCAATTGGCAGAAATGAAAGCGGGGGAGGTAGAAGGGGTGATCACTTCGCCGCCGTATGTCGAATCGCTGGCCAGTGATGAGCCGCAGAAACGGGGCGGATTGTTCCGAGACCCGAAGCGAAGCGGCGATAAAACGCTGACGGCGACATATGGGGAGACGGAGGGGCAACTGGGGAGGATGAAGGGAGGCAATGTTAATGGCGATACCTTTTGGGGAGCGGCGAGGTTGATTGTGGAACAGAGCCGGGCTGTATTGGCTGAGGGGAGGCCGGCGGTTTTTGTGACGAAGGATTTTGTAAAAAAGGGGGAGCGGGTCCCCTTCTCGGCGCAGTGGGTGCAGTTGTGCGAGGCATGTGGTTTTGAACTGGTGGTTCATATCCGAGCCTGGCTGGTAGAGGAACGGGGGGCACAATATAACCTGGCGGGGGATCTGATTGTGAAACAAGTAGAACGCAAATCTTTTTTTCGCCGTTTGGCGGAAAAAAAAGGCAGTCCGAGGATCGATTGGGAGGATGTACTGGTATTTCGGGCTGGTAGTGGTTAGCAAAGCGAGTTGATGATGAAAGAGATGAAAGAGAGAAAATCAAATAAACCTGTATATTCAATAGAAAGGGTGGCGGTGATCGCCCCCAGGCCGACCCGGTGGGAAATTCTTTTTATGGGGCTTTTGTGGGCGGCCCTTTTTTTGGTGGGCTGGATGCAGTATAGCTATGTGGCGGAGGCGCGGGTGCGGCGGGCGGAGATCCCGCAGATTGTGGTGACGGCCACGATTCAGGCCGGGGAATATGGGGCCGGAGGGTGACGGCGACAAGGATGAACCGCCGCCCGAAGCCGACGTTAAGGGGGAGAAAACCCTCAGCCGAACCCCCGCGTTATGTGCGCCGGGTGGGGGATCAAGGGAATCCGGCGAATGGGTTTTGCCCGCGCTGTCCCCAGATCTTTGACGGCTCGCAGCGGACGGCGTTGACTGAGGATGAGGCGGGTTTCATCTATTGCCTGGCCTGCGCCTGGGAAGAGGGTTGGACGGCCAATGGGCTGGCCCTGACGGCGACGGCGTGACGGTCCTTCGACAGGCTCAGGATACGCTGTAGCCGCACCCTGAACTTGTCGAAGGGTAGGCTTTGATAGACTCAGGATAAGTTTTGGATGGGGAACATGGGAGAGGAAACATGTGTCAGCATAATAAAAAAGCATATTCGAGTTATGGGATGGCTCAAAAGGTGTGTGATCAGAAAAAAATGTCGGAACGCCGGTCAGGACAATCAACGAGCCGGCCGTTACAACCGTATCACTGTTCCGGGTGTAAGATGTGGTTTGTTTATCAGCCTGTGTGTCAGCGGAAAGGCGCAGGGGCCTATCGTCGGGGGCACGAAAGAAGTGGAACGCGGAGGTTGGTTGAGAAGTATGTATGATCACAAGCAGGAGATTATAAAGCTTCAGGTATGAAACGGATACGGAAATCGCATGCGGTTGTGGCTGACGTCTATCGCTATTTTGCTTTATCTATCATTAAAGATGCGCAGGATGTGATCCGGGGGGAAATTGCAGGGGTGACGGCGGAAGATCGTTATGATGCGATTTGTTTCCTGCAGGGGGAGATGTGCGCCCGCTGGTGCGACCTTATGGATATGGATCATGGGTTGCTGGTGAAAACGGTTTTGGGGGAATTGGAGAGATGGGATGAGGGGGAGTTGGGGAACGAGGGAGAGGGGGCTAAATGAGTTTTACGAAAGTGGAGACGGCTGACGCGGGCGAGGGAAGGGGTTTTGATTTGATGAAAAAAGATTCTAATATGACCCAGGCTGAATTTCAACGGAAATATCACGACTTTTCCACCCAGGATCAGGCTGAGGCGGAAGCTGAGGCGGAGAAGGTGAACGAGAGGGTCAGCTGGTCTTTTACCGTTGTGGCGGTAGAACTGCCGCCCTTTGGCTGGTGTTTGATGTTGAAGATGGCGGCAGATGAGTTGCGAGAAATGAGGATTTTGCCGCCTAAAACTACAACGGATTAAGGAAGGAACGGATAGGAATTTTAATTTGATGAAAATGGAAAATTTAAAAGCAAAGCAAGCCATGCCATGCGTGGGTACATAGTCAAGGAATTTATAAAGGTCTTATAAATGAGAAACAATAAGGAGTCGCCCACCAATACGGTGTTGCAAGGTGACATTGCAGAGGTAGTTAAGTCGCTATCAGACCATTCGGTCAACTGCATCGTTACCTCGCCGCCGTATTGGTGATAGATGAGGACTAAGGGATTACGGGACAGCCGAATGGGAGGGAGGCGATGGGGAATGTGATCACAAAGAACGGGACACGCGCAGAGATCCAGATAGGGACAAGAGACATACAGATGGACGTAACCCAGAAACACAGGGATTAGTTGGCGTGCAAGATATTATCCAATACCGCCGAACCTGCGCCAAATGCGGCGCTATCCGCATGGATAAACAACTTGGGCTTGAAGAAACACCCGATGAATATGTAGCCAATCTGGTCAGCGTATTTCGGGAGTTGTGGCGGGTGCTGCGGGATGATGGGACGCTATGGCTTAATTTGGGTGATAGTTATGCGACTGGAACGAAAGCGAGTCGGCCGCAATTTTCACCAAATGGAACGGTCGGGGCAAATAGGCCCGAAGCGCAAAACAGTGTTCCACGAGTGGGAACGCCAACTGGACTCAAAACCAAAGACCTGGTCGGCATCCCCTGGCGTGTTGCCTTTGCCTTGCAAGCTGATGGCTGGTATCTTCGCTCTGATATAATTTGGCACAAAAAGAATCCGATGCCTGAATCGGTCACTGATCGCCCTAGCAAAGCCCACGAATACATTTTCCTGCTGACCAAGAAGGCGAAATATTGGTATGATCAGGAGGCGATCAGGGAGGAAGCTAGTTCAGACTGGAAAAATCGTGGTGGTTCGCTATTGAATAATACTGGCTGGCATACATCAGCGAGGGGTGAGGATGCCACAAGAAGAAACAATAGAGATGATGTTGACGGATCCGTCCGCAATAAACGCACAGTTTGGTCAGTCGCCACCAAACCCTTTAAAGGGGCCCACTTCGCCACATTTCCCCCCGACCTCATTGAGCCCTGCATCCTGGCCGGCTGCCCAAGCCGGGTCTGTGTTGAGTGTGAGGAGCCTTGGGTGAGGGTGGTTGAGAAATCCAGGGCTACTCATGGAAAAACAGAGGACCCAACCATGAAAACTGGGCGAAAAGGGATGAACCGCAAAAGATTAGGGCAAAGCGACAAATATATTTTAGGTGTTTCACAGCCAGAACTTGCGGTAATGCTCAAGCGTGCTGCGCGGGGAAAAATAAAACAAATGAAAAATGAATTTGGTAGCAAGTGGGGGCATTGGACTAGAACGGATGACAGTGGGGCAAGAATACCCACATTTGAGGATGCGGAACGCCTTAAGGTTTTGCTAGGGGTAGAAATACCATTTAATGGTAAAAAAGTCGGCTTCGCTCCAACCTGCCAATGTAACGCCCACCACCGTCCCGGCGTCGTCCTGGACCCCTTTTTCGGCTCCGGCACCGTCGCCGAGGTCGCCATCAAGACAGGGCGTTATTGGCTGGGGGTGGAACTGAATTCGGAGTATATCAAGCTGGCAAGAGACAGGATCTGGCGAACGCCGCCGCCGTTATTCGTGATAGAGGCCGCCCCAGCCCCGCCCGCAAAGAACGAGTTTTATATGTTGGCCAGGGAGCGTGATGCCCTTAAGTTGCGCCTTGATACTATAGATAGCAAAATGGAGGAGATAGGATGCGCTTAAGGAATATTTTGGGGGTGATAACGGTTTCAGGGGGAGCGATTTCTCTAGGGTTCTCAATACTATACTTCTTTAACGGCAAATTTGATAAGGCGCAGACGCTGGCCTTACACGCCATCCTGGTCTGGCTGATGATTCCAGAAAAGACAAGTGATATTTGACAACCTTAACATCTTGTGTTAAGATGAAGGTAATTAAGTTTTTGAAACGGCCACTTTTCGATTTTGTCCAGGATTTTGTTTTTAATCCTGACCGAAATCAACAACCTAAAATTTCGTCTTGCACCCAAAGTGGTACAGTTATCGAGATGTTCGTATCGAGATGTTCGTGTCGGGAGACCTGGGCATCGAAACTTGGCCGTTTCAGCCGATGACTGTGCCACTTTGTGTTTTTAAATTTTCGGAGGAGGCTTATGGCAAGATGGAAGGGGATCATCGGCTCCCAGTTAGGAAAAATAGGGGGTAATTATGAATGATATTCAAGTTATTCGAGCGTATGAAAGTATTCGAGCGTATGAAAAGTGGCTTAAATCAGGCATTGGCCCCAAGCCTGATTTAAGTGGGGCCAACCTGAACGGGTTAAACCTGAGTGAGGCCAACCTGAACGGGGCCAACTTGAGCGAGGCCCTTTTGATCAGGGCCAACCTGCGCGGGGCCAATCTGAGTAGGGCCAATCTGAGCGAGGCCGATCTGAGCGAGGCCGATCTGAACCATGCCGATCTGAGTGGGGCCGACCTGAGCGAGGCCTACTTGAGCGGGGCCAACTTGAGCGGGGGCCACTTGAGCGGGGCCGACCTGTTCGGGGCCGACCTGAGTAAAGCCGACCTGAGTAAGGCCAACCTATTCGGGGCCTATCTGTTCAAGGCCAACCTGAGTGAGGCAGACCTGTTCAAGGCCAACCTGAGCGGGGCTAACCTGAGCGAGGCCAATCTGTGCGAGGCCAACCTGCGCAGGACCAACTTGAGCGGGGCTAACCTGAATAAAACCGACCTGAGCGGAGCCAATCTGAGCGATGCTAAATGGGATAAGGATACCGTCTGGCCGGAGGGATTCTCGCCAGAAAGAGATATATTATGATCATAACCTTAAACCAATTAAAACAGAGCGGCGTTTGTTCCCCAGCGTTGGAGATATTTGCGGAGAGGGTGGGGGAACAAACGGGCGATTTCGAATGGACGGCGGCGGCGCAGGGCTGGGTATTGGCCGATCCGTTCTGGCGGCAATGGTTGGGCGAGGCTTGGCATTATGGTCTCGTACCGATGTGGTCAATGAGTGGCGTTGATTTAAGTGGGGCCAATCTGAGTGAGGCCGATCTAAGCGGGGCCTATCTGATCGGGGCCAACTTGAGCGGGACCGATCTAAGCGGGACCGACCTGAGCGGGACCGATCTGAACAAGGCCGACCTGAGTGAGGCTAATCTGAGTAAGGCCAACCTATTCGGGGCCTATCTGTTCAAGGCCAACCTGAGTGAGGCAGACCTGTTCGAGGTCGACCTGAGCGGGGCTAACCTGCGCGAAGCCGATCTGAGATGGGCCAACCTGAGCGAGGCCAACCTGAGCGAGGCCAATCTGAGTAGGGCTAATCTGAGCGAGGCCGATCTGATCGGGGCCGATCTGAGCGAGGCCGATCTAAGCGAGGCCGATCTAAGAAACGCCGGCCTATTCAGGGCTGATCTGCGCCAGGCCGATCTACACGAGGCTGATCTGCGCCAGGCCGATCTACGCGAGGCCGATCTAAGAAACGCCGGCCTATTCAAGGCTAATCTGATCGGGGCCGATCTGCGCGAGGCCAACCTGTGCGAGGCCAACCTGCGCAGGACCAACTTGAGCGGGGCTAACCTGAATAAAACCGACCTGAGCGGAGCCAATCTGAGCGGAGCCAATCTGAGCGATGCTAAATGGGATAAGGATACCGTCTGGCCGGAGGGGTTTGTACTAAAGGAACACAATTGAAAATTGATAATGGGGAATTGATAATGGATAATGAGAAAGATAGGGCGGCACTTGAACGTGAATATATGCGGCGGGGGAATAAACGAGCGTATACGAGTATGTTGCGGGAGTGTCTGCGGAATTTGGGGGCAGATGATCCGACTGAGGTCAGACGCCTGGCCTGGGTTCTAGAGCGGCAAGAGGCGATTGAACAATTGCGCGATTTGTGCGGCGAATTCGGGGATAATGATTGGGTAGACGATTTGTCTCTGGCTGATATAATTGAGAAACATTTGGGGCGGCATTTGCGAGAATGAAAAGAAACAATCAATCATATCCAGATGGGGGATAGGGGAGTAAAAGGGTGATGGGAAAAGAAGAGGTGCTGGTGGTTATGGACCCGGGACACGGCCAGACGAAGGTCAAGGTCAGGGGAACGAAAAAGGTTTTCAGCAGTTTTTTTCGCAAGTCCGATCAGGGGCGGCTGGACCTGCTGAAGTTGTCAACCGGGCGGCGGGGGCCGAATGGCAGCTTCCGGATCAATGTGGCCGGTAGCGGCTATTATGATGTCAACCTGACGGCGGCGGAGGGGTTTGACCTGCGGCAGATGGGGGTGAAGCGCTACCGCTCAAAAGAATGGGCTAACGTTCTGCTGACGGCGGCCCTGCACCAGATGGGGGCGACGGTGACGCGGGGCTATGAGCCGGGAGAGGTGATCCCGATACGCCTGGGGGTCTGCGCACCGATGGCATATTTAGTGGGCATCGGCAATGAGCGTATCGATGTCGAGGCTGAGATTTGCCGCCGCTTCAAAGGGCGTTACGAGATTCGGCGCGGCAAACAGGTTTACACCGCTCATGTCAAGGGGGTGGCCGTCTGGGGAGAGGGGTTTGCCGGCTACCTCTATTATACCCTGGCAGATGACCTGAAGTCTTTTAAGACCAAGTGGGCCGGGAGGGGTATTTTGGTCCTGGATATTGGCTGGGGCACCATTAACGCCCTGGTAGTCAAAGATGGCCAGGCCACTCGGAGCAGCGTCTCGGCTGAAATGTGGGGCGTTGATCTGCTCTATAATCGCATCGCCACCGTTTTGGATAATAGCCGGGGCACGATCAGCCCGGAGATGGTGGAGCAGGCGATCAGGTCCGACCAGGGGGCGATGGTCGGACAACCAAAATTCAAGCAGGTGGCGAAGGACGCCGTCTTCGATTATGTGAACCGGCTGTTGACTTTGGCCGATATGATGATCGCCCGCAGTCCCTACTCGGTAGAGGATGTGTTTTTGTTTGGCGGCGGGTCCGTGCTCCTTTGTGAGGCGGGGTTCGGCCGGAATGCCCTGGATATGCGGCTGAAGCAGAAAGGATTCAGGGTGCTGTTAGGGGATGAATTCACCAATCTGAAAGGGCTCAATAAATTAATTGGGGGCAAGGATGATTGGGAGGAAGTTGATAATTGATAATTGATGGCTGATAAGGGGGGCAGGATTAGGATGAAGGGGAAGCGATGGCAGGTCAAGGTGACGTTTGATCCGATTCAAGATGCGGATATCTTGGCCGAGGTGTGGGATCAGGTGGAATTAGGTGCGGCGGCGGCCACGACGATTAAGGCACAGCTGCGCGAGCGTTTGGCTTTGCTTGAACTCAAAGCCCTGCAAAAGGACCTGCTTGGGACTTCCGCGGGACCTGTGAGGGACCCACAGGTCCTTTTGCCACAACCGGTCAGGGGGCAGCCGGATGAAGAGTCGCCGCCGCCACTTGATCTGATGGCGGGGTTTTTACCTGACTGAATCTGGCCCGACTTGTCCGTTTGTGACTTAACCTGGCCGTTTGTGGACTGACCTGAACTAGTAGTCGCGAGGGGGTGGGAAGTGAGGGAGGGAGAATGGGAGAGTGGGGAAACGAGGGAGAAAAGAAAATTATGCCTTACGGAGGAGGGGGACGTGACAGATAATAAAATCCATATCAAGAAGGGGGATACGCAAGGTATTGCCTGGGTGAAAGCTTTTCTGCCGAGGCTGCAGCTCAAGTATATCGTGGCCGGGGCTGTGATAGCCATCCTGATGGCCTATGATGGGCGGTCAGGTAATTTTGCCGGATTGAGAGGGGGCGATGTGGTCTGGGGGGCTCTGTTGGGGCTGGGGGTGAGCCTGGCCATAGATGGGGCGAGCAGTGTGGGGGGGCGGTGGCTGAAGTGGCGAGAGAGGCGGCTGAAACTGGCCGACCCCTTTCGGAACCGGCCGACCGGCCGACCCCGGCAAAACAGTAATACTACGCGAAATCCTGCGCGCACCATCAAGCTGGAGGATGGCCGCCAGGTGCCCCTTAATCGGGGCCGGGATTCATTTGAAACTATCTTGCCCGAGGGAGGGACGACGATCACCCTGCGCGGCAAGCGGGATTTGGCGAAGGCGCTGTTTGGCTGGTCCCCCGCTCCGGTGCCCCGGCCCGTCCACCCGGCGCCGCCGATAAACAGGCCGGCGGAGGTGGATGAAATCAAGTTCGAGTCGTATGACCGGCAGGGCGAAGCGGTGCAACTGCTGGGGGGCGATGTGTGGCGATTTCTGACAATCGCCTGGCGGTGCAATGCCCGAGGCAGCGGGCTGTCGCTCAATCGTTGGAGCGGCAAACGGTATCGGCTGCCGGACTGGTACAAAGGTAAGGGTATTGGCTGGTATTGGGCCATGCTGAATCTGATGGCCGAGGCGGAGGAAGCTACGGGCACGCGCCTGGTGCGGGTGGTCTGGGTCAACAGAGCGCGGGGGGTGTCGTATTTGGTGCTGACAATGAATAATCAGCGGGTGTATGAAGTTTTGTTATATGTAGAACAACAACGGATTGAGGAAGGAACGGATGTAGTTTATCCGTCGGATTGAGGAAGGGTAGGTGAAGGAATGGGTGAGCAACAATGTTTGCCGGCTTTCTATAGGGTCCAAGCCGCACGATTGAAGCAATTGGAAGCGCAAAATCAGAAAAGAATCGGAGGAGGCAAGTGATAAATTTTCCAGAGTATCAAGCCTGGGCAATTACCAAAAAGGCCGGCAATTTGACGGGGCGCGAGGCCAGATTGACATGGGCGCTGGGGCTGGTGGATGAGGTGATTGAGGTCTGGGAAACGTTTTTCGTTGGGGCAGAAGACCATCTGGAGGAATTGGAAGAATTGGGGGATGTGACCTGGTATGTGGCAGTACTGGCGGAGGATTATCAGATCTATAATCTATCCGCCACTTATTGCCAGGAAGGCGGCTTTAAGGGGCTGGCCATGATGCTATCTGCCGCCAAGGGTGCGGGGGAGTTGGTCAAGAAACACGTCAGCCACGGTCACCCCATGCCGCAGAAAGCGTTGTACCAAAAGCTGTCATTTGTGATCAGCCTGGTCTGGAATCTGGCCATGCAGCGGGGGAGCAGCCTTTGGGAGGTGATGGAGATGAATCGAGACAAGTTAGATGGGCGGTATGAGGGAGGATTCAGTACAGAAGCCAGTCAAACAACGGATTGAGGAAGGAACGGATTTTTCAAGTTATTGTTATATCAGGAGGTAACAGGGATGGTTGAGCAGACGAAGAGTTGGAAACGACCGGCGGTTTGGGCGGCCGGTTTAGGATGGATCAATTTGCTGGGTTTATGTTGGCTGGTGGTGCTGCGTCAGATTCCGGTTGATACGCTAACCGGGCTGATCTGGGTGCTTTTCTTTTTCTTCGCGCTGGTTGCGACGGCGATGACTCAGGAGGGAAAGGGATCCGGGGAGCGCAAGCGCAGGGAATAAGTTTAAGGTTTGTGGCACTTTGTTTAGTTGCTTTTCTGCCAAAAGAAAGGCAAAATTGATCTTGGGGAAGGAACGGCAGTGATGAATCCGCATGAACTTTTTGGCCGCGTTGATAAAGCCCACCGGGTCTCGGATATTGGTCAATACAATCAATATGTATCAGCCTGCGGTGTTTGCGATAGTGATGAACGGATTGAAATTTTTGGCCGCGATTGTCTGGGCTTTGGTAGACCAGGTAACCCTAGCGGTTACCTGAACAAGAATCTGGCTGTTGTTTATGAGTGCCCGGCGTGCTTTGAGAGGCAATGGAGTCACTCCACTCTGGCGGGCGGGTATTATACCTATCTAAGATATAGAAAACGTCAGCCAGTGAAATGAGGTTTTTCAATGACCCAAGGGGGCGAAAGGAATATAAAGATGGCTGAACCAAAGTACCGATTCTTAGTAGAAGGAAAGCACCTGAATTTTATCGTTGTCTGGACTGATAATCCGTCAAGTGACTTTGCGAAAATTAAAAAAATCGAAGGCACTCACATTGTGACGATGTTTGAGGGTAGTAGTAACCCTATCCATGTTCATGTGGATCCGCGCTATGATCAAAAAGAGGTGGCGCAGGAAATTAGGGATCTTTTAACGGCTGGAGTTCCAGACGTTTTCAAAGAGGAATGACCCGACATCCTGGCGAATTCACCTTCTGGGAAGGTTTGTCAGGTACTATATTAGAACTAGCTAAAGTGGTAATGTAGCCCAAGTATATAGTGCGTGGACCAAGAAAAGAGTTTTACCCAAGGAAAGAGTGTCAGTATGAATAATGAAGGGGGAAGGGATGACAACGAACGAGGAAGGCATGACAACGAACGAGGTTGATTCGAGGCCGGAGCCGAAGCTCCGCAAGAATGCTCGCTTGTGGCAGTCGTATCTGGCCTGGTATGGCCAGATGGAGCAACGAAAACGGCATAACCTGCGAATAACGGCGGCAGAACGGGGAAAGAGCAACCTGGACCCGGTCTTTGAGCAGAAATTAATAGATATGCTCCATCTGGATGCAATCGTCAAACCGAAAAATAAGGAGGAGCGAGCCACCTCGCCGTGGCAATTGATGGTCAACTACGGTGAGGACGTGGGTCCGATCTGGGAATGGTGTCTGAGCCAGAGGGGGATGGGGGAGGGGTTGACGGCCCAGTTGCTGGCCCAGATCAATGACATCGAACAATTCGCCACGGTATCTAAATTGTGGCGGCATAGCGGTTATGGCATTTTCCCCTATTGGCTGGATGAAAAAGACCGGGTGCAGGCCCCCCGGCTGGGGTACAAATGGCTGAAACGGGGCGGAGAGAAAGTCAAAGTTTTGACGGCCACGGTCGGCCCGGAGGAGATAGGGGAGGCGCTTTTCTGGCTGGGCGAGTATGGGGGCCTGACGGTCGATACGCCGGCGGGGGAGGCACGTTACCGGCCCTCGATTGAGACCGTGTTCGCCTTATTCCCGCATTTGAAGCTGCGGCATGTGGGTAAAACGATGGGGAGGGTGGTGGCTCGCTATGGGGAGGGGGACTCCGGGAGCGTGGAGGCGATGACGGCGGCGGCCATCCAGGTTAAGCGCGAATCGGACGAATTAGAGTGGCCGCAGGCGGTGGAACGAGTAGGGGCGTTCTTGTTGCCCCCCCAGCCGGTCATCCTTCTTCGGCTGGAGATCGCCGAGCCTGGCTGGCACCTGAGCCGCCATAAAGATGTGAAGTTGGCCGGTTATCATAGCCCCTACAACGGATTATTGAAGGCGCTCTGTTTCAATATCGCCGATCAGTTCATCCGCCATCAATCTTCTCCCTGGGTTGATTTCTATTATGCGGAAAAGACGCGCCAGCATCTTCTCCATCCTGAGAAGGAGAAGGTTTATGGGAGGTGGCGCTATAATGATGGTCATTTGCACGCCCGCGCCCGGCGGAAGATGATTAAGGAATTTCTGAAAGAGTTGTGGCTGCGCTGGCGGGCCTGTCCTGAGCTTGTCGAAGCCCACCCTTCGACAAGCTCAGGGGAGGGCGGGAGTGTTTGAGGCCAAGCCAAAAGGAATGTGTTGCCCGTAAGAACTATGTTTGAGACTAAGGCTTTAGTGTTACCCGGCTCAACAGTGTTGTGTTTGAGATCAAGATCACGGTGCTGCCCAAAAATTACGTATTTGACCCATCTGGGAATGTTGCCCAAAAACTATGTGTCTGCTGACTATGAGTATCGTGTTACCAGAGTAGAAGTGTTGCCCATAAGAATTGTGTTTGCGCCCCAGACAATCGTTAAACCCCAATCGGGTATGGCTAAATCTATGAGTATGGTTGAAACCAAATCGAATGTGCCGCCCAAATAATAAGTGTCGTGACGGTTATTTTTAACTATGTATACCGTGTATCCCAAAAAAATGGTGTTTGTGACTAAAACACAGGTGTTACCCAGTCTTACAGTGTTTGAAACTATACTTAGTGTGTTGCCCATCCTAAATGTGTTTGTGACCCTATCAGAAGTGTTGCCCATCTTTGCAGTGTTTGAAACTATGCATACCGTGTATCCCAACTTAATTGTGTTTGTGACTAGACCTAAAGTGTTGCCTATCCTAAATGTGTTTGAGACCATGTTAGAAGTGTTGCCCATTTGTGCAGTGTTTGAGACGACCCTATCAGAAGTGTTGCCCATCCTTGCAGTGTTTGAAACCATAAATAGCGTATTACCCATAAAGAATATGTCCGAGGCTATAAACAAACCACGTGTCACCCAAATATATAGTGCCGCTGGCAGAGACTAAAACATATGTTCTATCCCCCAAAAATGACAGCTTTTTTGCGTTTGGGGGGGGATGTGGTATGATTGAACTTGTGCCTACCAAGCACGTTGAGAATCGCGAATTTTTCGATTCCGTCCAATTTCATAGTTTAATTGGCAGCCCAGGGCTGCATCTGTTGGTTTCTGGCGTTTATTCGCGAGAATGTGTGTTGGTAGGCACTCCAATGGATGCAGCCCTTCGTTGTTTATATCAGCAGAAAGGTGCCTACCAAATGACTACGCAAGATTTTTCAGATGCCCCTTATATTTAGAAAGAACGATCACCCCGACCCTGACCGTCTGGGACGTATTGGAGATATTGATTTGACTCGGCTGATAGTGGAGGGAAACACGAGGGAATCGGAGGGGGAACAGGAAAAAGAGGCTGGCAGATGAGCCAGGGGGAGGGATAATTTAATGTAGTTTCGGCCGCGAGGTGGCGGCCGAATTAGTAGCAGAAAGTGAGTTGATGATGAATGGTGATTATTGTACGTGGCACGGGGTGCGACCATGACCGAAAAAAAGAAAAAGCCTCCTTGGTTCCGGATGTATAGTGAGGTGGCGACGGATCGCAAAATTTTGAGGGCGGCCAGGGGGGCGGATCTGCCGAGGGGAAATGTATTGGCGGTCTGGCTGACGGTGCTTTGCGCCGCCAACGATTCCCCACAGCGGGGAGTGTTGCTGGTGGGGCCGACATTGCCGGTTATGGTGGAGGAGATCGCCGATATTGTGGGCTATGATAAGGCAGATGTAGAAGCGATTCTGAACGCCTTTGAGATCCTGGAAATGATTGAGTGCGTGGATGGTATCTACCGCGTTTTACATTGGGGGGATCGTCAGTTTGCCAGTGATAATAGCACGGAAAGAGTAAGAAAATTCCGAACGGGGGCTAAAGGGGTGGAACCTTCTTCATCCCCTCCCGGTGGGGAACCGTCTAGCCCTGTTTTGGAAACAGTACAGAAACGGGATAATGTTGTTACTGTAACTGAAGTGAAACGTTTCAGTAACGCACCAGAGACAGAGACAGAGACAGAGACAGAGTCTTCTCTCTCTCAAAACGCGCGCGTATCATGCGAGACAAAACCCGAACTGACTATAAACGATACTCAGGAGGAGACGGTCCGACAAATCATCCTGGACCTACACGGGCTGTATGATTTATCGTCGAAAGAGGTGGGTTCGTTGGGGAATGAGATTCTCGAATCGGTAGTGGCTGGCTATTCCCACCAGATGATCAGCCAAGCCTATCAAGTGGCATTTGCCCGGGCTGAGGGACCGGTGGGGCCCTATGCCCGGGCGATTCTAGTGAATTGGGCGGAGACAGGGCCGCCCCAGAAAGGAGTTTATAGTGACAAAAATGGACCGAAAGGATTTGGAAAGGGTCAACGAAGCTCTAATGGTTACACAGGCCAAGGTCCGCCGGGACAGGGGGCCATCAGCAGCCTCTCCGGGCGATCCGTTGATGACCCAATTAAAGAAATATGGAACCCGAAAACCGGAGAAGAATATTACATCGACGTCCGAACCGGAGAACGGGTCACAGAATCGGGTGAAGCTCTTGTCATTCAATGAGTGCCCCCTATGCGGCGGCCGGGGGTTTTTCCGGGCAGAACTGCCACCCGATGACCCCGACTTTGGGCAGCCTATTCCGTGTCAGGGGCAGGAACATCTTGAAGGCCGATTGACGCAATTGGCCCGCTGGTGGGATTATGATGCTCAGGATCAAGAGATTCGGCTGTCCGATGTCTCCCCGCAGCTAAAGAATCGAGAGGTATTGAAGGCGGCGAGTAACTTCTTGGCACGGCCCCGGGGCTGGCTCTATATCTGGGGCGGGCCGGGCAATGCCAAGACCATCATCCTGAAGGCCCTGATCAACGAACTGAATTTGGCCGGCAAGGGGCCGGCTCGCTATATCAAGTTTTCTGGGTTGATCAACCATATGCGGGAATCGTTTAGCCAGAAGGCCGGCCGGGAGAAGCTGATGGCCAAAGGGGTCGATCGCTCCTTGTGGGGAGAGGGGACGTATATGGATCGGTTTGAGCGCTTGAAGCAGATCCCCATCCTGGCCATTGATGAATTCGATAAGGCCAGGATGACCGATTTTGCAGATGAGTTCCGATTTGATTTCTTGGACGACCGTTATGAGCAAGCGATTAAGGGCCAGACGTGTTTAATTTTCGCCAGTCAGCAGCCGCCCGATTCTCATTTGCCGGGGCCGGTGGCCACCCGCTTCAACGATGGTCGATTCCAGGTGGTCAGGAATTTGGCCGGTGATTCCAGGCCGGCGATGAAGTGGGATGATCATTAAATTTTAATTATTAAATCTTAAGGGTAATCTGATGAATAATCTGACGACTTTGTGTATCAAGTGCAATCTTCAACCGCCAATCAAGTCAATCAAGTCAATCAAGTCAATCAAGTCAATCAAGTCAATCGAATTACAAAAATACTGCTCTGTCTGCATAGTGGCAGCTATCTCGCAAATCCCAAATCCAGATTGTGAATATTGCATGGGAGAGGGAGCGTATTACGGGCATAGTCACGATTGCGATAACGATGGCTGCGTACTCGCCGGAGGTTATTACGATTGCAGGGGACAGATGATTAAATGTGATTGCTCCATTTTAGACAGAGATTTTGAGATCTTGTTTGGTGAGTGTTAACGGGAGGAAGACCATGTTTGAACCCGGCCGGACCTACACCCTACCCGATCAGGGGAGTGTTTATGTGGCCGAGCTATTGCCGGATGGGCAGCTTTTCCTGCGAGATCTGAATCGGGGCCAGTTTTGGCGCTGCGGAGGGGGCGGTGCCGGTCTTGGCTCCGATGTTAGAGCGGGGGGGGCGGTTAGAGAGGGAATTTGCACGATGTGGGGTGGAGCGGCGGGTGGTGTCGGTTGAGGAGTGGCTGGGGCTGGATGAGTGGGCGGCGGGGGCGATCACACATTGAGTATAGCGAAGTTTTGAGAGAGTCCCCAATCCAAAATCTAAAATCTAAAATGGTTTCACAGGAGGCAAGGTAATGAGTATACATCCGAATGTAATATTATTGTTAACCCTCACCCCCGACGGATTATCTCGGAAAACGAGGCGTGATATCCTGGCGGGGGAT
>SDBU01001081.1_pt1 | contig 40130 bp, 38 predicted proteins | sample 2277071 | NCBI WGS metagenome assembly SDBU01 (sample SAMN10397929, study PRJNA504765) | marine sediment metagenome | isolation source: marine sediment core GS08_GC12, 126 cmbsf | place: Arctic Ocean: Gakkel Ridge, Loki's castle | collected 2008 | reverse complement strand
ATCCTCTTTAATCATGAATCCCCTCGCCGTGGAGAAACCTTTGTGACTAGGAAGATAACGCGTGCCATTGCCCAGATCTTGGCTGGAAAGCAACGATATCTTTACCTTGGAAATTTGGAGGCAAGAAGAGACTGGGGTTATGCCCCTGAATATGTTGAGGTTATGTGGCTTGCGCTTCAGCAAGACGAGCCTCATGATTATGTTGTAGGGACTGGAGAATGCCGCTCAGTAAAAGAATTCCTTGAAGAAGCCTTTAATTATGTGGGGCTTGATTGGGGAGGATATGTGAAGATAGACCCTCGCTATCTCAGACCTACTGAACCTGAGACTCTAATCGCTGATGCTTCTAAAGCTAGGGAAAAGCTCGGTTGGAATCCTAAGGTTACCTTTAAGGAACTCGTTAGAATAATGGTGGACGCGGATATGAAGGCTCTTGGACTCGAGCCACCGGGCGAAGGCAAAGTCATACTCGAAAAATACGGACTAAACGCGGCTGATAGGGCTTTAGTCAACCCGACAGGAGGGTTGGAAAGATGAGCTGGCTTGCTAACAAGAGAATCCTTGTAACCGGAGGAGCCGGCTTCCTTGGAAAATATGTGGTTCAAAAGTTGGGGGACAAGGGCTGTAAAAAGATTTCCGTCCCTCGAAGCAAAGATTATGACCTTGTCGAAATGGAAGCTGTAAAAAAGCTGTATGAAGATGCCAAACCTGGCATTGTCATTCACCTTGCTGCCAAAGTTGGTGGGATTGGAGCAAATATGAAAAATCCGGGGAGCTTTTTCTATGATAATCTTATGATGGGCGTTCAGATGGTGGAGCAAGGGAGACTTTTTGATGTAGAGAAATTTGTCGTTATCGGAACAATTTGTGCTTACCCCAAGTTTACTCCGGTTCCTTTCAAGGAAGAAGACCTCTGGAGTGGCTATCCTGAGGAAACCAACGCCCCTTACGGATTAGCCAAGAAGATGCTCCTGGTACAGTCACAAGCCTACCGCAAGCAGTATGGATTTAAATCTATCTTTCTCCTGCCGGTTAATCTCTACGGACCCGGCGATGACTTTGACCCCAGTTCCTCTCATGTTATCCCGGCTCTGATAAAGAAGATGGTCAATGCCAAAGAGAAGGGTGAGAAACAGATTACGGCATGGGGAACAGGCAAAGCTACCCGGGAATTTCTCTATGTGGAAGATGCGGCTGAAGGCATAGTCCTTGCCACCGAGAGATATAACAGGGGCGAGCCAGTTAACCTTGGCGCCGGATTTGAGATATCAATTAAGGATTTAGTAGCTCTTATTGCTAAACTCACTGAATACGAAGGTGACATAGTGTGGGATACCACCAAACCTGATGGGCAGCCACGACGGAGGCTGGATACTCAGCGAGCCCTTCAGGAATTTGGCTTCAAGGCAGAAACGAGCCTTGAAGAGGGGCTCAGGAAAACTATAGAATGGTATAAAGATAAGCGGCTGAGAAATGGCGTTGGGTAGTTCAAAGCACAGATTAGATTCGGCACCGACTATAACCATTCGTCCCCCACGGGGGTGGATACCAATTAACCTAAGGGATTTGTGGCTATATCGCGAATTACTCTATTTTCTCACCTGGCGCGAAATCAAGGTACGCTATAAGCAGACAGTGCTCGGTTTTGCCTGGGCAATTATCCAGCCTGTCTTTATGATGATAGTATTTACCCTCTTCTTTGGCACTCTGGCGAAAATTCCCTCAGAGGGGATTCCCTACCCCCTGTTTAATTATGCAGCGCTGCTTCCCTGGACGCTGTTTGCTGAAGGTATAACTCGGTCGAGTATGAGTATGGTTCAGGACAGAAATCTTGTCCAAAAGGTATATTTCCCCAGGCTGGTTATGCCCCTTTCCGGCATCCTCTCCCCTTTGGTTGACTTTGCCATTGCCTCCAGCATTTTAGTCGGTATGATGTTTTACTTTGGCTTTCCTCCGACAATAAGGATACTCTGGCTGCCAGCCTTTATCATATTGGCGCTGATGACTTCTTTGGGGGTAGGTCTATGGCTCTCGGCGATAAATGTGCGATATCGTGATGTTCGCTACGTAATACCATTTATAATCCAGTTTTGGCTCTTCGCCTCGCCTGTGGTTTATTCCAGCACCCTTCTGCCCGAGCGTTTCCAGGTAATCTATGGGCTGAATCCCATGGCTGGTGTAATTGAGGGCTTTCGCTGGAGTCTTTTGGGCACAGAGCCGCCGGGCTCCTTGATAGCTGTCTCAGTGATAATTGTTATAGTCATACTGGTTTCAGGGGCGTACTACTTCCGGCGCAATGAAAAAACCTTTGCCGATGTGATATGATTTAGGTAGTAGCTTACAGCTCATAGGGAAGAAAAATATCATGGAAGAAAGCAAATTTGGATATGAGGACTTGGAGGTCTGGCAAAAAGCTATCAATTGGGCATCTGAAATAATCTCTTTGGTCGATAATTTGGAAACGAACAGGAGACATTTTCGATTAATTGAGCAGTTAGAATCTGCTTGTAGCTCAGTTGCGATGAATATAGCGGAGGGAAAAGGGAGGTATTCTCAAAAAGAGTTTATACAGTTCCTATACATTGCTAGGGGATCATTATATGAGACTATAACTTTACTTGAAATATTTTTGAAGCAAAATTGGATAAGTAGAGATAAGTTCACGGAATTAAAGGAAAAAGGTAAAGAAATAGCAAAAATGCTAAACGCCCTCGTCAAATCAATTAAAAGCCATGAGCTATGAGCTATCAGCCATGAATGACATCGCCGTTCGAGTGGAAAATCTGAGCAAGCTCTACCGTCTTGGTCAGTTTGTGGGCTATAAGAGCCTGCGCGAGAGTATGATGAATGTCATCTCTGCTCCTTTCCGCCGCTTTCGTTCTACTGTTAGCGATGCGAAAAACGAATCTCAAAATCCAGATTCTGAGTATATCTGGGCGCTTAAGAACATCTCCTTTGAAGTAAAACAAGGCGAGGCAATAGGGATTATCGGTCGTAATGGTGCGGGGAAGACCACGCTACTCAAGATTCTCACCCGCATCACCACCCCCACTGAGGGCTATGCTGAGGTTTACGGTCGGGCGGGTTCCCTGCTGGAGGTAGGCACCGGCTTCCACCCAGAGCTCACCGGGCGGGAGAACGTCTACCTCAATGGTGCTGTGCTGGGAATGAAGAAAAAGGAGACCGACCGCAAGTTTGCTGAGATTGTAGACTTTGCTGGGGAGACGGTGGAGAAGTTTATTGACACTCCGCTGAAGCGCTTCTCCACTGGCATGCAGGTTCGGCTTGCCTTCTCGGTAGCTGCTCACCTGGAGCCAGATATTTTGCTGGTGGACGAGGTGCTGGCGGTGGGTGATGCCGAGTTTCAGAAGAAGTGCCTGGGCAAAATGGGGGATGTAGCCAAGGGAGGGCGAACGGTGTTGTTTGTCAGTCATAACATGCTTAGTGTTCAAAATCTGTGTACTAGGGGGATTTTATTAGAATCAGGGCAAATCTCCATGGAAGGCACTATTGCTGATGTTATAAATAAATATCTGGGCTCGGGAGGAGAACAAACCGGAGAAGTATGCTGGGCTTCTCCAAATGTAGCCCCTGGCGATGGACGAGTGCGTCTCAAAGCGGTGCGTGTTGTTTCTGAAGGTCATGTCACCGGAAGGGTAGACATCTCCAAGGAGTTTCGTATTGAGGTAGATTACTGGAATCTGGAAGCCGATAGTCGACGACTTGTCTCCATACATCTTAACAATTCAACGGGTATCTGCGTACTTACTTCAGGTAACTTGCCTTCTGCCTGTCTTACTCCAGACCCGTGGTATTCCCGCTCTTATCCTCGCGGGCTATTTCGTACATCATGTTCTGTTCCAGGTAATTTCCTGAATGACGGTCAACATAGTGTAACTGTATACATTAATGAGCGGACAGCATATGACAACATCATTCTTCTTAGAGATATCTTGTCATTCACCGTCCAAGACACGGGGATGATGCGGAAAGAGTACACAGGCAAATGGATCGGTGCCGTGCGTCCTCGCCTGGACTGGCAGACTACTCAACTGGATTGAACTATGTTTGAAAATCAGCTTATAGATGAGACGGTTTTGCTCCTTACATATACCGACCAAAGCCAAGGCGGGCTCGGGCAACGAGGAAATCCTATGCTTCGCGTCTATTACGATGTGGATGACAACTGGTACGGACCGCTTTGCCAGGTATTTTCCCGTGTTTACCGTTACGATTTTTGGCACCGAGCAAACCACGTCGGCGTAGCAGAGGCAAATAGGGAAATCATCAAGGTCGCCGAAATGTATCATCCCAAATACGTACTTTGGCCTGCCACCACGTTCACTGTGACCGAGGATACCCTGATGGCGCTTCGTAAGATTGGATGCGTTGTGGTAGGGCGGTTCTTCGACGATGATGACCGATTTGATAACTACTCAAAATGGTTGAACCCCTCCCTGGATTATTGCATTACACATGTGCCAGAAAGGGTTCCACAATATGAATCACTCGGGGCGCGTTGTATCCTTATGGTGGTGGAAGGGCATAACGAAGGGATATGGCAACGACTTGCTCATATATCTAAACAGTTTGACGTCAGTTTTGTAGGTGCTGTTTACCCCGAGAGGCGTGATTATCTGTGTGCTCTTAAGGAGCTGGGTATATCTGTTCAGGTGTTCGACAATAAGGGGGGACGCAATAAATTAATGTTAAGCGATGTGGTTAGGGTCGTCAATCAATCAAGGATAAACCTTAATTTTACGCTGGGTCGCGTCAGTCTTCGGACCAAGCAGCTCAAAGGCAGGATGTTTGAAGTCGCCATGTGTGGTGGATTTCTTCTGACCGAATATGCTCCTGAGCTAGAGCGATATTTTGAGATTGGGCGTGAGGTTGTCTGCTTTGATAGTGCCGCCGAAGCAGCAGAGAAGGTTCGGTATTACTTGCAGCATCCAGACGAACGTGAGCAGATTGCCGCCCGTGGGTATGAGCGTGCGCAAAGGGACTATACTGCCCGGGTGTGCTTTCGCAAAGTGTTCCTTCAGATAGAGGAAGATTTGCAGAAACGTGGGCGTGCCATACCCGCAGAGCGCCTGGTTGGGATGAATCCGATGCGTCAGACAGCCGCAGAATACTACTACGAATGGGCGCAACTTTTACTCGGGACGCCTGCGCCATTGCGCGATACCTGGCGGGAAACAATCGAGTTAGCCCTGGCTAGCAATCCTGCTCATGAGAAAGCGAGGCGCATGCTAAGAATGAATGATAGGTGGGGAGATCCCGAGGGGCCATTTGTCCGATTGGCTAATGGTATGCGCTCTATTTGGAACAGGGCTATGCGCTGGATATATGTGCGTTCACTTCGGAGCAGAGCTATGCGCTGGATATATGCACGTTCACTTCGGAGCAGAAGTATGCGCTGGATATATGCACATACACTTTGGAGTGTGATGGAACAATGAGACAGTGGTTTCTTGAGCAGTTTCGTAGGAGAGTGATAAGCACACACCTCTGGCTGGTGCGAAACCTACATGGGAAAGGGCCTGTTCGGCTAACCTACTGGTTTGGTCTGCGCTCTCTTGCAGGTACTATCTTTCGCAAGCCGAATCCATTGTTTAGCTCGCTTCAAACCTTTGGTAAATCATTAGCAACCCCTGATCTGCAGCAACTGTTGTGGGACGATGTTCTCGGCATATGGGCTCTGGATGCGGCGACGCTTTCAGTAATATGGCGCGAGCTGTACCATGACCAACCTGGCATTATCCTCGAGTGTGGCTCTGGCATCAGCACGTTGTGCCTTGCCAAGTATGCTCTATTACAATCTGCTAGATTGGGAACCCATTGCATTGTTATATCACTTGAACAGGATGAGCAAGTAAAGCGGACAGTAGAGCAACGATTGGCAGAAAGCGACCTTGATAAGTGGGCAGAAATTGTATATGCGCCTATCAAGGTAGAACAGATGTGTGATATGGAAATTTGGAATTACAATGTTGACGAAGCCTATCTCAACGACAAATTAGGCACACGAAAAGCTGATTGGGTGTTGGTTGATGGGCCCTCAGGTCCCGCTGGCTGTCGACTGGGCACCGTTCCAATGTTAGCTAAGTTTAGTCACCGTGGAGCAAGGTGGTTTTTGCATGATGCTTTCCGCGACGGTGAGCTTGAGATTGTGCGAAAATGGCAGCGCTTTCCAGGCATAGAAGTTAACGGAATCTACCCTGTCGGGAAAGGCTTAGCCACTGGATACTTTGTAGACTCACGAGCTGCTGATTGGGAGAAGGGCTATGGGGAAAATAAGTAAAGTGTTGATAACCGGTATAACCGGGTTTGTCGGCAGTCATTTGGCTGACTATATTCTGGCAAACTTCCCCGAGGTCCAAATTTTAGGTTTAGCCCGATGGCGTGCACCAAGAGATAATATTAGACACATTCTTGATAGAATTACGCTTGAATTTGGTGATTTATTAGACCCGTTTTCTCTGAAAACTATTCTATCAAAACAAAAGCCCGATGTTATTTCCCACCTCGCCGCACAATCCTATGTTCCTTTTAGCTTTTCATCACCTGTAGCGACATTGAACACCAATATGATAGGAACCTGCAATTTACTGGAAGCAGTTAAAGAATTGAAGTTTGCTTCTGAGTATGACCCAATAATTCACATATGCAGTTCATCTGAAGTTTACGGGCAGGTAAAAGAGAATGAGGTTCCAATAAAAGAAGGTAATCCATTCAGGCCGGCTTCACCTTATGCTGTAAGTAAGGTGGCTGAAGATATGTTAGCCTTTCAATATTGGCTATCCTGGAAGATAAAGACAATAAGGACTCGTATGTTTACGCACACGGGACCAAGGCGAGGTGAGGTCTTTGTAGTTTCTAGCTTTGCCAAGCAGATTGCAGCTATTGAAGTCGGACTGGTACCGCCGGTCGTTAAGGTAGGCAATTTAGAAAGCATTCGGACATTCCTGGATGTCAGGGATGCGGTTAAGGCGTATTGGCTGTTGGTAAATAAATGTCCTCCGGGTGAGGTCTATAATATCGGCGGGGTTGAGACAATGACTGTAGGCGAAATGTTAGATAGGTTACTCAAACTTTCTAAGGTAAAGAACATACGTGTCGAAGTTGACCAGTCTCGTTTAAGACCCTCAGATGTAACCTTGCAAATTCCCTGCATTGATAAATTTGTGGAAGCAACTGGTTGGCAGCCGGAGATTAAATTTGACAAGACGTTAGAGGACACACTGGACTATTGGCGGGATTTTTTTAAAAGAGAAAAGTAGTTGAGGTTGATATGCTAAATTTGGACCTTTATAAGAAACTATATTTAGCTAGAAGGGCTGAGGAAAAAATCCGTGAGCATTATATGGAAGACGAGATGAAAACCCCCATGCATATGTCTATGGGAGAAGAGGCGATAGCGGTGGGAGTCTGCCATGCTTTAAAGGCAGAAGACCAGGTTCTTGCTACCTATAGGTCTCATGCCATATATCTAGCCAAGACACAAAAAATAGACGATTTCTTTGCTGAGATGTATGGAAAAGATACCGCCTTGTTAAAAGGAAAAGGTGGCTCTATGCATATGTGTGCCCCCGAATCTGGATTTATGGGAACTTCGGCAATTGTAGCCAGTATTATTCCAGTCGCTGTAGGGGCTGCGTTCGCCAATAAACAGAAGGGCAATGGCAAACTCGTCACTGTATTTTTTGGGGATGGAGCTGTTGATGAAGGTGCCTTCTGGGAGAGTTTGAATGTTGCCTGCCTTATGAAGTTACCTGTTTTATTTGTTTGTGAAGATAACGGGTTTGCCGTCCATACAGCAACTTCTAAAAGGCAAGGATATGCCTCTATTACCGATATTGTCTCTAAGTTTAATTGCAATGTATCTAAAGAAAGTACTACTGATACCGAGGTTATTTATAAATTGACTTGCCAGGCAATTAAGTTGATAAAGACGACTCAGATGCCTTGCTTTATGCATTTGAGGTATTACCGATATCTGGAACATGTTGGTGTTAACGAGGATTTTGATGCTGGTTATCGGTCAAGAGAAGAGTTTGAGGAATGGTACAAAAAAGACCCGGTGAATTCGCAGAGAAAGAAGCTTCTGCAACAAGGTATCAAAGAGGAAGAGATTATAAAACTGGAAAGAGAAATAGATAATCAAATTGAAAATAGCATAAGATTGGCTAAAGAAGCCCCGTTTGCTGGAGTCAGTGAATTATATAAAGGTGTTTTTGCATGATGAGAAAGATTAGCTATTGTGAAGCGCTGAATGAGGCTATGACTCAGGAAATGGAAAGGGACCCCAATGTTTTCGTATATGGAATAGGTGTGCCTGACCACAAAAGAATATTTGGCAGCACAGCTGGATTGGTAGAAAAGTTCGGGCTGAAGAGATGTTTTGACACTCCACTTTGCGAAGATAGTATGACTGGTTTTGGATTAGGTGCGGCTATGAATGGGATGAGACCTATCCATATTCATAGTCGTGTGGAATTTTTGCTTCTGGCAATGAACCAACTGGCTAACATGGTTTCCAGCTATAGCTATGCAACGGGAGGGGAATTGAATGCCCCCATGGTTATAAGAGCTATTATTGGTAGGGGTTGGGGACAGGGTTTTCAACACAGCAAGAGTATGTATTCGGTTTTCGCTCATATTCCTGGGTTGAAAGTTGTTCTGCCGGTTACTCCCAGAGATGCTAAAGGGCTACTTATCTCGGCAATAAGAGATGATAATCCGGTAATATTTATAGAGCATAGATGGCTATATTGGCAGGAGGGTGAGGTTCCAGAAGAGCCCTTTGCTATACCATTAGGAGAAGCCAATATTTTACGTGAAGGCAAAGATGTAACAGTGGTGGCTACATCATGGATGAATGTAGAAGCTCTTAAGGCCTCGGAGATTTTGGATAGAAGGGGGGTAAGTATTGAAATAGTTGACCCCAGAACAATAGCACCTTTTAATGATGAGCTTATTATTAAATCTGTAAAAAAGACAGGTCATTGTATTGTAGCTGATAACGATTGGATGAATTGTGGATTTAGCGCTGAGGTAGCTGCCAGAGTCTCAGAGAAATGCTTTGGCAAGCTAAAATCTCCGGTGTATAGGATAGGTTTTGCTTCTACCCCATGTCCCTGTACCAGACCCTTGGAAAACTGTTTTTATCCGAACGCAATTGATATTATTAGAGCAATAGAAGCTAAACTGGATCTACCAGAGACGGATCTGTCCAATGAAGATTTCTACAGTTATGAACATAAATTTAAGGGGCCATTCTAATGAATATCGATGAACTGGAAATAAAGGCGAATTGGGTTCGCAACCAGATATTGGAAATGATTGTCTCTGCCAACAAAGGACATATTGGCGGAGCTTTCTCCTGTACAGATATTTTAGTCACCCTTCATTACGGTGGCATTCTTCGTTTTGACCCCAATAACCCCAACTGGGGGGAGCGGGATAGGTTTATTTTAAGTAAAGGGCATTCAAGCGTAGCTTTGTATGCCATATTGGCTAACTTAGGATTCTTTCCTATTTCCAAACTGAGCACTTTTTGTCAAAAAGGGAGTATGTTAGGAGGCCACCCTGATAGAAGTATTCCAGGTATCGAGGCTGATACGGGCTCACTGGGTCATGGGCTGGGTATTGCTGCCGGACTAGCTTTAAGTGCAAAAATAGATAAAAAGGATTTCATGACTGTTGTTTTGCTTGGAGATGGTGAGTGCCACGAAGGTTCAGTATGGGAAGCAGCTATGTTTGCCGGGCATCATCAGCTTAATAATCTCATAGCCATTGTTGATTACAACCGGCAGTGCGTTACTGATTTTATTGAAGATTGTAATCGGTTGGAACCTTTTGCTGATAAATGGAGAGCATTTGGTTGGGACGTTAGGGATATTAATGGTCATTCCTTTGATGAATTACTTAGTGCCTTTAAAGATTTTCGTTTACGTAAGTCACCTCAGCCATTGGTGATAATCGCCAATACTATTAAGGGGAAAGGCGTATCATTTATGGAAAGAAACATTATCTGGCATCATAGCGTTCCAACAGGCGAAAATCTTAAAATAGCCAGACAGGAGCTTGTGAGGAGAGGATAAGCCAGTGAAGGTAGCTGATATTGATATTAGGGATGCTTTTTTTGATGAGGTATACGCAATAGCCTCAAAAGACCACAATGTTATGTTTTTGACGGCTGATATGGGTGCGTTCAGCCTCATCAGGTTTAAAGCTGATTTGAGCAGCCAGTATATTAATGTCGGGGTAGCTGAGCAGAACCTTGTCAGTATCGCCGCCGGGCTAGCTCTAGGTGGAAAGAAGGTTTTCATATATACAATTGCTTCGTTCGTTACCCAACGATGTTACGAGCAAATCAAGATTGATCTATGCTGTATGCGATTGCCGGTAACGATAATAGGCGTTGGTGCCGGGATTACTTATAGCAGTGACGGACCTACACATCATGCCATACAGGATATAGCCATTATGCGCGCACTACCTGAAATGATGATTCTTAACCCTTCCGACCCAGTAATGGCAGCGGCAGCAGCCAGAATAGCATATAAGAGTCACGGTCCGGTCTATGTCCGAATAGACAAGGGTAAACTGCCGTTGCTCTATGACAGCAATGAGGATTTTTCTGATGGTCTGGCTTTGCTTAAAAAGGGTCGTGACTTAACAATAGTTACTACCGGCGTAATGGTACACCAAGCTTATAGGGTAGCCGATGAACTCACCAAACATTCCGTCGACGCAGGAATTATAGACTTGTATCGGCTAAAACCAATAAACGAGGAGTTGCTTTTAGCCTTCATCGAACAGTCGAATCGAATAATAACTCTGGAGGAACACTCGATTATCGGTGGAATTGGTAGTGCTATCAGCGAGATATTAGTTGATAAGGAAAAAGCCTTACCTATGAAGCGAATTGCAATTGCTGATAAAAATTGTGTGGGATATGGTGATAGAGAATGGATGCATTCTTTTTACGGTTTAGATGTAAATAGTATTACCAGGTCGATTTTAGATTGGCAGCAAACTGGCAACAGCCCTATAACAAAGCTGGGGCAGCCCCCGAATGAATTATCGTCTAATACATATTCCGAATTGACACTGGAAGATTTTGCGCACTTATTTGGAACAAACGTTGATGATATTCCTGACGATTGTCGGGATTTAATCACTAAAACGGATTTCCGATATCGAAAACTCAGTGATGATGAGCGTGACAAGGTTTTATTGGATGTTCTCAAGAAAATTAACTCCGGTCAACTAGCTGTTGTTGGCAAGGAGAAACAAGCTGTTTGGGAACAGGGTTGGTCAGAGAATCTCCAAAACTTTTTGGATAAGGGCTATGATATCAATGAACTGATCCCCAAGTATTATCGTCCAGGGCAGGTCTTAAGGCTCTATCGAAATTATGTGACAACTCATGACCCAAATTTTGAATTCAACTTCTTTAAAGTTCTGCGGCTGTGGCTTTTCAGAAAGTATCTGAAGGATGCAGAGGCCATCTATGAATTTGGCTGTGGGCCGGGTCACAATCTTGTTGCATTGGCCGAACTCTACCCCGAAAAGAAAATACACGGGCTGGACTGGGCAAGGGCATCGCGTGATTTAGTGAACAAGATTGCCGAAGTGTATAAGTATAATATCACCGGTAATCTGTTTGATATGTTTTGTCCAGACGAGAACCTAGAGATTCCGAATAACAGTGCCATTTTGACCTATGGTGCCTTGGAGCAAATGGGGCGTGATTATAAATCATTTCTAGAGTTCCTCCTGAAGAAATCACCGGCACTATGCCTGAATGTAGAACCATTTTGTGAATTATACGATGAAGATCACCTACTCGATTATCTTGCCATTAAATACCAGAGAAAAAGGAATTACCTGGAAGGCTATTTAGACCGCTTAAGGCAGCTCGAAGGCGAAGGTACAATTGAGATACTTAAAACACAGAGGATGTTATTTGGAAGCTTGAATTATGATGGACCGTCATTTGTTGTATGGAAACCTCGAAAGATGTAAGTTATTTCATGAAATGTAGAGATCTAGGAGAGAAGCATAACAAAATACCGGCTGTCAGGCAGGGCAAGGATATTATGATTATGGCAGTCCCGAGGACGTTATCGGCAAGGCGATGATAAGGCAGCGTAAAGCAGGAATTGTGAGTAATCAAATAATGACTGGAAATGAAAATAAATTAATTGCCAATAAAAATTGTGTGGGATATGGCGATAGAGAATGGATACATTCTTTCTATGGTTTAGATGTGGATAGTACTACCAGGACAATTTTGGCATGGATTCACATGGGCTGATATAGGTCAATAAAGAACGTCGCTCCATGGAATGGCGAGCTGTTAGGCTACATAGAAAGAGTGTTAGGATTGGCCACAACGGGGGGGTGGTCTAAAATATAGGGCCAATTATATATAGCAGTTTGTCTTTGTCCTTGCGATGGCTAGACAAAGGGGTAACTTTATGCAAAAGAAACAAGTATTTTTTCACCAGATTCAGGCGCCTTCATGGAAGAACCTTATGCCGCTTGCTGCCGGGAATATAGTCTCAAAGGTGAAAAGCATTCAGCCTATCAATGAAAATTATTGCTTTCACATCAAAATCTTGCGACAGGATCCATATAAGGCCGTCGGCTCTTATGGGAAGCCTGACATTCTCGCATTTTCAACTTATTTATGGAATTTTAGGCAAAGTCTTGAAATTGCACGAATTGGAAAGGAAGCAAATCCCAATGCCCTAGTTGTATTTGGAGGACCAATGATTTCACTTTCGCAGAGAAGCGAAGAGTTAAAAAGCCTTTTTGTGAGATTTCCATTCATAGATATAGTCGTGCATGGCATGGGAGAATGGGCGTTTTCTGAGATACTATTAGAACTTCTCGGTTCTAGAGACTGGAATGCTATTGCAGCAATTTCGTACAAGAACCCTGAATCGCCATCCGGATTTACCTCTACTAATCCGCCTGTTTATGGCAAGGATCTAAGCGAGTTGCCCTCACCGTTTTTGGATGGCACATTCGAGCAAGTATTAGCTGAATATGGATCCCAAATTACTGGGGCACTTTGGGAAACCAATCGAGGTTGCCCCTTTAGATGCACATTTTGTTGTCAGGGCAATGAAATATTCAATAGCGTTCTTAATTTTGATATGGATCGATTGTGTGCCGAACTAGAATGGATGGCGGATAAGAAAATCGAATATATTGCCGCTACGGATGCTAATTTTGGCATTCACAAAAGGGACATCGAATTGATCAGGAAAATCGTTGATTTAAAGAGTCGAACAGACTATCCAAAGACGTTTTTGGTCAACTGGTTGAAAAATTCCTCTAAAACAATCCTGCAAATCTGTGAGATGTTAGGGAAAGTGGATTTGTTTTCGAGAGTTACGCTCAGTCACCAGAGTTTCAATGAAGAAACGCTGAGAGCCGTCAAGCGCAAAAACATAAACTTGTCAACATACGATGAGTTGATAAGAGAAACCGCACGTACAGGAGTCCCCACGTATCTTGAATTGATTCTTGGATTGCCAGAAGAGAGTTATGAGTCATTCGTCGCAGGGCTAGAGAAGGCAATGAACAAGAATATCAATCATACGTTCGTAATTTATCTTTGTCGTTTATTAGCAGGAACAGAAATGGCAACAACCGCTTCCATCCAAAAATATGGTTTGGAGACACGTCCCTGTGTTGTGGCATTTGAGAGGCAAGAATACATTCAGCGCGGTGTTGATGAATACGAGGAAATCATAGTGGGAACATCAACAATGCCTGTAAGTGAGTGGAGAAAAGCGCATGCTTTCGGTTGCGCGGCCATGGCCTTGTATAACTATCGCTTAGCTTTTTTTGTGTTTAACTATCTGCGGGAGGAATATTCGTTTCAGGTGATCGACATCATAAAATACATTATGGAAAAGGTTGTAGATGACGCCACATACGAAACCATTAACAAGTCCATTAAGATAGTTGCTGAATGTCAGGAAAGTATTCTTCGTGGAGAGCACTCCATGGTTTTGCTTGAAATTACGGGGGAAAGCACCTTTCAGGCTCATGAGGCAATGTTCATAATGTTGTTGAAAGAGATTGACAAGTTCTACAATGAATTATGGCTTCTTACTAAGGAATACCTCAATTCAAGGGGTATTGCTGTAGACACGGATGTATTAAACGAGGTGTTTTTATATCAGAGAATTATAATTCCTACTTGGAAGGGTACTACTCAACGATATCAATCGTTTAAGTTTAATATACCTCAATATTTTCAGGCACTCACTACAGGTGAAAAGGGAATCACAATTTCCAAAGAGGATACTTTGGTCGAAATCCAGGAGGTGGGTGTGCCCGTTCAACAGCCTGTTGAGTTCATTAGGGAGCATTTGACTCAAGTAATATTTAACATAAATAATATAAAAGTGATCTGAGGTCAAGGGCATTAATCTTCGCCGTTGTTTGAAACTTTGGAGGGAAAACTTTGAAGTATAAGACGCTTGGGAATACATCTCAAAAAATACCAGCCATCGGGCAAGGCTGCATGGGCATCGGTGGATATCTATCCAGGGACTCTAGCCAAGATGACAATCAGGTAAATGCACTAAAATTAGGCATCGAACTGGGCATCACCTTCATAGACACTGCTGAAGCATATGGTAACGGTCACTCTGAAGAATTAGTAGCCAAAGCAATTGAGGGAATTAGAGCCAAAGTTTTTATTGCCACCAAGTTCTCTCCGGAGCATAACGCTTATGAGGATGTTCTAAAATCCGCTGAGGCAAGTCTTCGCAGACTCAAGACAGACTATATTGACTTATATCAGGTGCACTGGCCAAATCCAACGATTCCCATAAGTGAGACGATGCGAGCAATGGAGCGACTCCTGAAAGAAGGAAAAATCAGATATGTTGGCGTCAGTAACTTTTCCCTGAAGGGATTAAAGGAAGCGCAGGCAGCTATGTCTGAGGATGAAATTGTATCAGTTCAGGTTGAGTACAATCTTTTTGATCGCGCTATTGAAAATAGCATTCTTCCGTACTGCAAAAGTGAAGGTATGACCACCATAGCCTACAGTCCGTTAGACCAAGGGAAAATAGCCAGTGGTGACGAGAGAATCAAGGCATTGCAGAAGATTGCTAATAAATATAACAGGACCATAGCTCAGGTAGCTCTAAATTGGTTGATTTCTCATCTTTCTGTTATTGCAATCCCCAAAGCAACCAACCCTGACCATATTAAACAGAATGCCTCTTCGGCAGATTTTGAGCTTTTGACTGAAGATTTCGAAGAGATTAGCAAGCTCTTTGCTCAGGAATGTGTGTATGTCCCAGCGGACAGAATTCGCGTCATTATTGGAGGTCAGGGGAATCGCCGGGTTTATCAAACCATTGAAGACGCGATAGAAAATAAGTTGGGATTTGTGCCCAGTCCTATTGATTTAGCACAAGATATTCGGGAGGGAGAAGTTTTAAAGCCGGTAAGAGTAATAAGAAGTACAGATAAAACAGGAAAGTATGATTATGATTTAATCGAAGGAAGAATTCGTTACTGGGCTTGGGTCATTGCATATAACGGGGAAAAACCGATTCCCGTTTATATACGTGATAGTAAAGAATAGATGTTTGATGGAGTAGGAGGCAAAGTGAAGAAAACTCAATTGGGGATAAAAACTTATGATAGTACCGAAGAGAAATTGATAAGAGAACAATTTATTGAACATTTCAAGAAATGTCCTATACCAGATGCTCAGCTTCTTTCGAATCTTGGGTTATTTCTGAATTCAAAGAATTTATCAAGGATTCTTTTCATGGATCATTTGTATAGGCAAATTATTGATGTTCAAGGAATCATTATTGAATTCGGACCCCGATGGGGGCAGAATTTATCGCTTTTTGCCGCCCTCAGGGGCATATATGAGCCTTTTAACAGGCATAGGAAGATTGTGGGTTTTGATACATTTAAGGGTTTCCCGGGGATATCGGAAAAGGATGGCTCTTCAGAAATGATGCAGGTCGGCAGTATTACTGTCACGGAAAACTATGTGGAATACCTTACAAAAGTGATGGGATATCATGAACAAGACAATCCGCTATCTCATATCAAGAAGTTTGATTTGAGAGTTGGGGACGCCATAGTGGAAATAGACAAGTATCTGGAAGAATATCCCGAGACTATTGTTGCATTGGCCTATTTTGACTTTGATATTTATGAGCCAACAAAGAAATGCTTAGAAGCTATCCGACCTCATTTAGTCAAAGGGAGTATATTGGGTTTTGATGAGCTGAATGACCCTGATTCTCCCGGAGAAACTATAGCACTGAGGGAAGTCTTCGGGCTTAACAATATTAAATTAAAAAGATACCGTTATGCCTCAAGAGTCTCGTATTTTGTGTTGGAATAGAAACGTTATGGTGATTAGATGGTAGTTACTACATCTGGAGTTACGCTGTGATAGAAGAAGATGTTTTAATGAGTTTTAGCGAGAAGAATGTCCTAGTCACAGGAGGCACCGGTCTTATCGGGAGGCAAGTGGTAAATATTCTATGCGATGCTGGTGCCAAAGTTAAGATTGTCTCTTTAGATAGAATAAAAGTAAATGATAAGGCTGAGCATATTTTGGGAGACCTTGCCAGTTTTGAGTTTTGTAAAGAAATAACCAAAGATATGGATTTTGTTTTTCATGTAGCCGGCATAAAAGGCTCAGTTGAAGTTACCAAAGCCAAACCAGCCAGCTTTTTTGTGCCGCTCTTGATGATGAATACCAATGTATTGGAGGCATGCCGGATTAGTAAAGTTCAGAAAGTTGTATATACCAGTTCTATAGGTGCTTACACCAGTGCCGAGGTTTTCAGAGAAGCTGAGAATCTTGACGGACCGCCTATGGACATGTTCCCCGGTTGGGCTAAAAGGATGGCCGAATTACAAATTCAAGCATACAAATTCCAGTATGGCATGGAGAACTTCTCTATCGTTAGACCGTGTAACGTTTACGGACCGGGGGATAATTTTGACCCAAGTAGTGCCATGGTGATTCCATCTTTAATGTATAGAATATATCATAAGGAAGACCCGGTTGTGATTTGGGGTGATGGCACGGCTATTAGAGATTTTGCCTATAGCCGGGATGTTGCCGAAGGTGTAATCTTAGCCCTTTATTATGGAACAAATTCTCATTTTGTAAATTTAGGCAGCGGCAAAGGTTATTCCATTAAAGAGTTAGTAGAAACACTTAACAGTTTTATTGATTTTAATTATAAGTTTGACACCACCCAGCCTTCAGGGTTCCCCAAAAGGGTTATGGATATAGCTCTGGCTAGGAAATTAATTCATTATAACCCAACAACAACCTTGCTAGACGGGCTAAAGGAAACCTGGAACTGGTTTGTAAAAAATCAGGATGAATATCTAAATAAGATGAATTATTTTAAGGTGGAGTGAGTGATAGAAGTTTCTAAAACAGAACTTGACGGTGTCTTATTAATAAAACCGCCCACCATTTTTGAAGATTTCAGAGGAACTTATGTGGAAACCTACAATGAAAAATTGTATATAGAGGCAGGGATAAAGGTTAAGTTTATCCAGGACGATATTGCCGTGTCCTCGCGGAATGTGCTCCGTGGCATCCACGGCGATGGTGAAACATGGAAATTGGTCTCCTGCCTCTATGGGAAATTCTATCTGGTGGTGGTCAACTGGGATGATGCTTCTCCTCAGTTTGGTAAATGGGAATCCTTTGTTTTATCTAACCAGAATAGACTACAGGTACTGATACCGCCCAAGTTTGGCAATGGACACTTGGTCTTGAACGAGCTGGCTATTTTTCACTATAAGCAGTCCACCTACTACAATCGTGCCGGCCAGTTTACCCTTTTGTGGAACGACCCCAAGCTCAATATCTGGTGGCCCATCAACAATCCGATAGTATCAAGGAGGGATGGGGGTAACGATGATGCTTAGTGGTACGAAAGTTTTGGTTGCCGGTGGCACGGGCTTTGTCGGTGTGAATTTAATAAATAGGCTCTTATCGGTGGGAGCAAATGTTAGGGCAACTATTCATAGGAAAGCCCCAGTTATCACGGACGAAAGAATTGAGTATATAAGATGTGACTTGACGAATATGGAGGATTGCAAGAAAGTAGTTGATGGTATGGATTATGTGTTTTTGTGTGCCGCTAGTACCTCGGGCGCGGCAGTGATGGCATCCACTCCACTGGTTCATGTCACACCCAATATTGTAATGAACTCGCAAATGCTGGAAGCAGCATACTTTGCCAAAGTCAAAAAATTTGTCTGGCTCAGCAGTAACGCCGCTTACCCCCCGTCAGGCGACAGACCAGTGAAGGAAGAAGAGTTGCTTGATGGAGACCCATATGAAACCTATTTTGGTGTTGCTTGGATGAAAAGGTACACTGAAATTCTATGTCGGCTTTATTCTGAGAAACTGAAAAACCCAATGCCAACGGTCGTCCTCAGACCGTCTAACATATACGGTCCGTATGATGATTTCGAGTTTGAAACCTCGCATGTAATGGCAGCATTAATAAGGAGAGTTGTCGAAAGGCATGACCCTCTCGAAGTGTGGGGGACGGGAGATGATATAAGAGATTGGATTTATATTGATGACTTTATAGATGCCTTGGTGCTGGCTACGGAGAAAATTGAATCATATAACCCGATAAACATTGGGCTTGGCAAGGGCTATAGCATCAAGCAAGCTTTGCAAATTATTCTGGAAGTTGATGGTTACACTGATGCGAAGATTGTATTCAATTCATCAAAACCTTCTATGATTCCCGTAAGATTGATAGATACAATTAAGGCAGAGACCATTTTGGGGTTTAAGGCAAGAACTGGGTTGAGGGAAGGAATCAAAAAAACAATTGACTGGTATAGGAACACACATTAGTTGAAACATTATCTTGAAAGAACGAAAATCAGAAAGGCGCTTCAATGATAATAAGCAGGACACCATTTCGCATCTCATTTTTTGGAGGCGGGACAGATTACCCAGCTTTTTATGAAGAAAATGGCGGAGCCGTTCTTAGTACTTCTATAAATAAATATTGCTATGTTACCTGTCGTTACCTGCCGCCATTCTTTGATTATAAGTATGATATAAGATATAGAAAACGTGAGGAAACTCAGAGTATCTCGGAGATACAACATCCTTCTGTGCGAGAGTGTCTAAATTTTTTAGATTTGGACCGCGGGGTTGAAATACAGCACAATGCTGATTTACCGGCAATGTCAGGGCTCGGTTCCAGTTCGGCTTTCACTGTAGGTTTGCTTAATGCATTATATGCTTTGAAAGGGGAGATTAGAACCAAAAGGCAATTAGCTTTAGATGCAATCCATGTAGAGCAGGATAGAATCAGAGAAAATGTTGGCTCACAGGACCAGACGGCAGCGGCTTTTGGTGGATTTAATAAGATTGAGTTTGGCGGCCCACGCAAAATATGGGTTCACCCCATAACCTTGGAGCAGGGTAAAAGAGACTTTCTTCAGAGCCATTTCATGCTGTTCTTCACGGGTTTTCCCCGGAACGCTTCAGAAATCGCGGGGGAACTGATAAGGAAAACGCCAGAAAAGAAGAAGGAATTGAAGACCATGATGGAAATGGTAGAAGAAGCCATTAATGTTCTTAATGGTAGGCAGGAAGGGTATATAGATTTCGGTAAGCTTTTGCACGAGGCCTGGACGGTCAAGCGCAGCCTGACGCCGCGCATTACAAGCCCGCTTATTGACGAAATTTATAAGGCGGCAATAGAGGCCGGCGCGTTAGGCGGGAAATTGCTGGGTGCCGGTGGGGGGGGGTTCATGCTTCTCTTCGCCAAGCCGGAAATCCAGCACAAGGTGAAGGAAAAACTGAATAAACTATTATACGTACCATTTAGTTTTCATGATTTAGGCAGTCAAATAGTTTATTATGCCCCTGAACAGAATTATTAAAAACTAACCGGCAGGAAAAGGTGAAAAATGAGGGAAGTAGTGATTAGGGAATTGGAAGAGAGCTCCAATATTAAAAGAATGATGGCTCAGAACCTGTCAGATATAATAGCCGACGCTGCCCAAATAATACTAAACGCCTACAAAGCAGGCGGGAAAGTGCTTTTAATAGGCAACGGCGGGAGTGCTGCCGACGCACAGCATATTGCCGCCGAGCTTGTTGGCCGTTTCAAGTTGGAAAGGATAGGACTACCCGCCATCGCACTGACCACCAATACTTCTATCTTAACCGCTTTGGCCAATGACTACGGGTATGATACTGTTTTCAGTCGTCAATTGGAGGCGTTAGCCAATGATAAGGATGTTCTTATTGCCATTACGACAAGCGGCATTTCACCAAACATACTGGAAGCTGTTGAGACGGCACACTCAAAGGGTGTTTTTGTGATAGGATTGACTGGGGAAGCTGGTGGTAAATTAAAGGATATGGCAGATTTAACAATCATGGTTCCCTCAGATAACACGGCAAGAATCCAGGAAGCGCATATTACGATTGGGCATATTATTTGCCATTTGGTAGAGAATGGGCTGTTCAATGAATCAAGCGGTATTTCTCGATAGAGATGGTGTTATCACACAAGAACCTCCACACTATACGCATAAATTAAGTCAGCTGAAATTGATATCGAAATCCGCTGATGCCATTCGGTTACTTAATGAAAATGGGTTTGTGGTCATTGTTGCTTCTAATCAATCTGGCATTGCCCACGGTTATTATCGGGAGGAAGATGCGATATTATTCAACCAAGCGATGAAAGAGAATTTGGCGAAAGAGGGTGCTTATATTGATGCTATATACTATTGTCCTCATCATCCGGAGGCAAAAATAGAGAGATACCGAGTAGACTGTAATTGCAGGAAACCCAAGCCAGGGATGCTGACAAGGGCAGAAAAGGAATTGAATATAGATTTGAAGCAATCATATATAGTTGGTGACAAGTTGAGCGATGTAGAAGCTGGGGAAAGGGCTGGGTGTAAAACTATAATGGTGAGAACAGGGCATGGAGCGGAGGAGCTCAAAAGCAACCAGATTGAGTGTAATTACGTTGCAGATGATTTGCATGATGCTGTTGAGCATATCTTATATTTATCCCACAAACTTGGAATGGAACATGTGAATGCCGATAATGGACTATAGCCGATTTACCGTAAAGGTGGCTACATGGCTTCCTCCTGTAATACTTGGAATTGCGGGGGCGCAAGGAGAGTCTCTTCGGCGTGGCGTTACTCCAGAAACCTGCGCAAACTGGAACATGGATGGAGCATAAATTGAGATTTTTAATTATTGATACCTACTATCCAGCCTTTCTGAGCAGGTTTTATGCTGCCCATTCTAGCTTGAAGGGCTGTCATTACCAAGAGCAGTGGCAGACACTTATGAATACGTGTTTCGGGACAGCAGATTTCTATTCCTCCAATCTGAAGAAACTGGGGCACGAGGCGGAGGAGGTCGTCGCTAACTGTGAGCCACTGCAGAGACAGTGGGCCAGGGAGCATGGAATTAGGCTACAACAGTCCAAGTGGCCTTGGCGATTATTACAGTTGGACCAAGGATGGTTATTCCAAATCTTGACTGCTCAAGTAAAGCAGAATCGCCCCGATGTCCTCTACATCCAGAACATCAGTTGGACCAACGGAGCGTTTTTGAATGAGGTCAGACCCTATGTAAGTCTGATTATAGGGCAAATAGCTTATCCTCTTCCGAATCGCCAATTCAAGTCTTATGACTTAATCTTGACATCGTTCCCACATTATGTGCCTATGTTCCGAGATATGGGTGTTGCCAGCGAGTATTTTCGTATTGGGTTTGAGCCAAGGGTTCTCGACCTTGTGTCGCCACTCAAGCAACAGTACCAAGTTACATTCGTTGGGGCCTACTCCGCGGCTCATCGTAATGGTACCGTCTTCCTAGAGCAACTGGCCGGTCAGTGTTCGATAGATTTCTGGGGCTATGGCGTAGACTCACTAGCCAAGGATTCACCAATTCGCAAGACCTACCACGGCGAGGCTTGGGGGCTTGATATGTATCGCATCCTGGAACAATCCAAAATCACCCTTAATCGGCACATTGATGTGGCCGGTCGCTTCGCCAACAATATGCGGCTCTATGAGGCAACTGGCGTGGGCACTTTGCTGGTTACGGAAAGGAAAGACAACCTCTCTGAACTCTTCGAGCCCAGCAAAGAGGTAGTAGCCTACCAAGATGCAAAGGAGTGTGCTGAGTTAGTCAAGTACTACCTGGAGCACGAGCAGGAGCGGGCGGCAATTGCCAGAGCCGGACAGCAGCGCACCTTATGTGAGCACACATATTATCAGCGAATGCAGGAGCTACTGGACATAGTGAACAAATACCTTTAAACTTACTTTGTGTCCTTCTGAATGGAGAAGCCATAGCCCTGAGCGAAGCGAAGGGGAAGCGGAATGAAGAATCTCAGATTCTTCGCAGAGTTTACCCTGAGCGAGATTCTTCGGTCGCTTTGCTCCCTCAGAATGACAGGAAGCGAAGGGCTCAGAATGACAGGAAGCGAAGGGCTCAGAATGACATGAGGGTGAATTGTTACGAGAAGGAATTGTCTTGAAAGATAGTAAGAACACATCATAATATAACGAATATTAGCTTGATAAATGTTAGCCTAAACGGAGGTTTTGGTGAGGGTCTCAATTATAGGTTCAGGTTATGTGGGGCTGGCAACAGGAGCTTATTTTGCCAAGCTGGGGAACAAAGTCATTTTTGTTGATACTGATAAGGGTAAAGTAAGAACAATAAAGAGACGTGCATCGCCTAATCAAGAACCCGGGTTAAATGAAATCCTAAAAGAGATAGATTTTGAGGCAACCTCTGATTATCGTCAGGCTATCAGCTCGGATGTGGTCTTTATATGTGTTCCTACACCTTCAAACAAGGATGGTTCCATATCCCTCAAGTATATTAAGACGGCAGCTGCTCAAATTGCTGAGGTATTGGCTGAGAAGGGTGATTATGGTGTGATTACCGTAAAAAGCACCGTGGTTCCCGGCACCACCGAAGAGGTTATCATCCCGCTCCTGGAGAGGTCGGGAAAGAAAGCTGGCACGGATTTTGGCGTCTGTATGGTGCCTGAATTTCTTCGAGAAGGGAGGGCATTACACGATGCTATGAATCCCTCTCGGGTAGTCATCGGGGAATACGACCTGAAGTCTGGGGAAGTGCTTGCCAATCTTTACCAGGGCTTCAACTGCCCCATCCTGAGGACCAATCTGAGAACTGCGGAGATGATTAAATATGCCTCCAATGCCTTCCTGGCTACTAAAATCTGTTTCATAAATGAGGTTGGTAATATCTGCAAGCAGCTTGGCATTGATGCTTATGAGGTGGCAAAAGGGATGGGATTTGATGAGCGAATTGGAAGCAAGTTTCTGAATGCTGGCATTGGCTTCGGCGGCTCTTGCCTCCCCAAAGACCTCAAGGCGTTAATAGCTAAAGCAAAACAGATGGGATATGAACCGAGGATTTTGGAGGAGGTCTCTAACTTAAATGATGTCCAGGCATTAAAGGTAATAGAATTATTAAAGAAGCACATGACATTGGCGGGGGAAACCATAGGTCTGTTAGGATTAGCCTTCAAGCCGAACACTGATGATGTTACCGGGTCAAGGGCGATAATAATCACTGAAGCTCTGCTCAAGGAAGGAGCCTACGTCAAAGCCTATGACCCGTATGCTATGGAAAACTTCAAGAAGTTGTTCCCTCAAATAGAATATGTAAGTAAAGAAGAGGTCTTAAGTTGTGATGCGGTTTTAATCATTACCGAGTGGGAGGAATTCAGTACATTAGATTATAGAGGCAAGATTGTTATCGATGGTCGGAAGATATCTAAGGCAAAGGAAGCAAGGGTATATGAAGGGGTTTGTTGGTAAAGTAAGAGCAATTATCCTAAGAGTTGGCATATCTGTGGCTAAGGCTATTCCTCGAATACCGTTAGGACACACTATATGGCAGCGTTTGCTTCGGAGGCAGACAACCCCGGGTGTCTCATGTGGATACCACATTATCAAGACACAGGATGTAACCCCTGACCTGATTGCCGGCTGGCAAAATCCCACTATACCACAGCGTCAGCGGCAGTTAGTGAATAGTGAACTAGAACGGATGTATCAAGGGGATGTAATTCCTGTATATCAAATAGCTGCCGATGCCGTGAAGGCGACTAAGGAAGTTGCCCCTTTTATAGTTGAGGTTGGTTGTGCAAGCGGCTATTATAGTGAGGTTCTCTCTTACCTGTTAGGACACCGAGTGCGATACCTGGGGATAGATTATTCCGCAGCCCTGATCAAGCTGGCTCAACAATGTTACCCCACTGTGCCTTTCCTGTTGGCAGATGCCACGGCGCTACCTTTGCTCAGCGGGTACTGCGATATCCTGTTCTCTCCGGCACTCTTGATGCACGTGCCTGCCTACGAGCAGGCTATTCAGGAGTGTGCTCGAGTGAGCCATAGCTGGTGCATTTTCCACCGCACACCAGTGGTGAAGCAAGCGCCAGTAACATATTTTTCCAAGTATGCCTATGGTGTGCCGGTGGTAGAGATTGCCTTCAATGAGGAAGAACTCTTATCCCTATTTGATAAGTATGGGCTGGAGGTCAGGGACACATTCACTATTGGGCAAGGTATGGTAGAGGGTTTGAGCGAAGCGGTTAGGATGACGACCTATGTTTGCCGAAAGCGGTGAGAAAGATGATGTGGTTCGGGCATAAGACTATAGTTTTCCGTGAAACTTTTTATAATTTCCCCTGGTGGGGGGTTAGGAGAACCCAGAGTTCGTTTATATGGATGTGAGGCGCTATGCAGTCTAGTCAGTTTGGCAAATGTCGTGATGAGGTGGTGAAAAGATGAGTTCCAAAAACCTCCTAAAAATAGTATTGAAAAAGTTAGGTCTTCTCCCCTTGGCAGCCAAATTTTGGAATCTAGCGTTTTACCGAAAATCGCTGGCTAAGACGCCAAGCAATCTACTTTATATCCTGCACTTTTTACTGTTTGATAAAGAATTGTCAAATTTCACATATGATTTATCGAAATTGAACATTGAAGAGTTAATTGATTTTCTCTCAAAAACGCTAAACGTGCCGTCAGATATTGTGCGCAGTTGTGTGGAGGAACTTGAAAGCGACTCAGAGTTGCGCTCTTCTTTAGAACAGAGACTTCGGCAGAGAAAAGATAGGAATAATAAAGCACGGTATGGCAGAAGGATTGGGTGGTATTCTGTAGCCCGAATAATAAAACCATCTCTTATAGTTGAAACGGGGACCCATGATGGTCTAGGATCGTCAATTTTGGCAAGAGCATTATACAGGAATAAGCTGGAAGGCTACCCTGGTTTACTAATCACATTTGATATTGATAAATCTGCTGGTTGGCTACTTGACCCGGATTTGGGCAATGACTTCAGTGTTATCATAGAAGATACAAGGATTGCTCTGGATAAATATCTAAAAGGCCTAAGAGTAGGTTTCTTTATTCATGATAGCGATCATCGCTACGAGCATGAAACATTTGAATTAGAGACTGTATCTAAGTATCTTTCTGAAGGAGCTGTGATAATTAGTGATAATGCCCACGGGAGTACCGCAATGAAAGACTTTTCTAGGACACATCATTTAGAGTTTGCTCTTTTCAGAGAACAGCCAATAAAACACTTCTATCCAGGTGGAGGGATTGGTCTCTTGCTTTATCGTTCGCAAGGTTAGGCTCATTATGCAAAGAGGCTTTTGAAGGTGATAGCACAGCGTATAATAGAGCGTGGTTGGCTTCGCTCGACTCAAATGCCACTTGGGGGCAGTTCGCAAACCCCCGAGGACGTTAGATACGATTACGGGCAAAAAAGGGAGATATTAGCTTTGCGGAAATTGTCAGCCCACCTAAATTGGATAGCTGTGCCTTTCTTTCCGAAGCTTAAGTTTGAGGCTGGAGACCTGGCTTCGCAGAACTCTTTCTACAAGCGAGGAATGGCGGGATTTGTATGAAGAATTATGAAGAATTGATTCGCTTCCCCTTCGCTACGCTCAGGGCTACGGCTCACCGCAATGACACGTGGAGAATTTGGTTCGGGCTTAACTTAATGACATCGCCCTCCAGGGGGGTGGGATTGGGAGGAATACTATGGGATTAATAACCCAGTGTTTTGATGTCTTTAAGCAACAAGGAGTCAGTGGGGTTGTCCGGGGAGCAAAGCGGAGAGTTGCTTGCCTGATTGCCCCTGAACTTTGCCAGACATACGTATTCCCTAGGTCGCCTCAAGTCGAGGCGGAATTAGACGAAATAGCTGCACGCTTGCGTGACTCCCTACGGTCTGAACAATCTAAGACAGAGCAGGCTAACCCCGATATTATTTCTCTACTTTCTGAAAAGGCGCCCTGGTATCAACGTATCGAGTTGCCCGGCTACGGAATCACGACTACAAGCAACCCGAACTGGGTGGTATGGGATACAGCGCCAGACAATTCTCTGGGAGGACGACTTAGTGCTCAGGAAGCTGCTATCTTACGACCTCAGCCCAAGTGGGCTTTCATTGTCTCCAGGCTCCCAGAAATCAAGGGGCGTACCATCCTCGAGGTAGGCAGTAATTGCGGTTTCTCCTCTTTTGAGTTCGCTCGTTTAGGGGCGTCCCGAGTCACCGGCATTGAGGCTATCCTTGAAGACTTCCAACGTGCTGAGGTATTAAGGGGTATCTTGGGCATCAAGAACGTCCGCTTCGTTCACCAGGATTGGTGTCTTGACCAACCTCCGGAGGAAAAGTATGACATTGTGTTCTGCTCAGAGGTGATTGGACACTTATTATTTCCATTCTGGGGAATCTACAAAATGCTGGCCTGCTCTCGGCAGTTTACTGTAATAGATACCGGCGTGAATCAGAGAAGCCAGGCAATCTGTTCCTTTAGCTTCTTTGAGGGGTATATACGGTATCATTCCTTCGGAATGAGCGACCGCATGCTAACGGATTTTCTCGTTCGTTGCGGCATCGAACCGAATGCCATCCAGAAGCATCCCTATGCTGGCGCCCGGTGTCTGTATATCATTGACATGAGACATCAGGCACTAAAGGCTCGCCTACAGTCAGGCGATGACCCTGTGCTGTCAGGAAAGTTTGAATTTGACCGTGTGAAAGGGATAAAATGCATCGCAAGATGAATCATTGGGTAAAGGTTGAGAGCTAAAGGAGGATTAAATGAAGGGGCTTATTCTAGCTGGAGGCCTGGGAACACGGCTTCGTCCTTTGACCCATACAGGAGCCAAGCAGCTAATCCCCATCGCCAATAAGCCAATTCTAGAATATTGCATTGGCGACCTAAAAGAGGCGGGAATCCATGATATAGGTATTGTCGTGGGGTATTCTCCAGAGCGCATCAAATCGGTTGCTGAAGTTATAGGGAATGGCTCACGATGGGGGGTGAATATCACTTATATCGAACAAGATGCCCCGAAGGGGATTGCCCATGCCGTTTACTGTGCGAAGGACTTTGTCGGGGGTCAAGCCTTCGTTGTTTACCTGGGAGACAATTTGTTGAAGGGTGGAATTGCCCCCTTTATTGGGAGATTTAAGGCAGAAGATGCTGATGCTGGCATTCTCCTGGCTCCAGTGGAAGACCCGCGACCATACGGTGTGGCGGTACTAGATGAAAATGGGAAAATTGTAGATATTCAAGAAAAGCCGGAACAGCCGCCTTCTGACCTCGTGGTCATTGGCATATATTATTTTAATTTTACTGCTAATGTGTTCAGTATCATTGAGCAACTCAATCCGTCAGGTCGGGGAGAATATGAAATCACTGATGTACTAGGTGCTCTCCTCAAATCTACACAATATCGGGTAAATTCTACGATAGTTCATGGTTGGTGGGATGATACTGGCACAGCGGAAGCGGTGCTCCGTGCCAATCACCTCGTTTTGACCGATTTGAAAGCGGAGCGAGAGGGCATTGTAGAGGAGGGAGTGCGGCTCATTGGAAATGTGGCTCTAGGTAAGAATACGATTATTAAAGCGGGGACCTTGATACGTGGTCCGGTTATTATTGGGGAGAATTGCCAAATTGGCCCAACATACTTGGGTCCATACACCTCCATCGGGGATAACTGCATTATCCGAGGTGGAGAGATCGAGTCCTCCATTATCATTGGCGATACACACATCAATTTGGAAGCTAATAAACGGATTGTTGATAGCTTGATAGGGCGGCATACTATTATCAATTCAGCGAGAGAAACTTTGCCCAGCGGCTGCAAACTTGTCCTCGGTGAGAACTCGGAGGTGCAAATATAACAATGAAGATTCTAGTTACTGGAGGCGCAGGGTTTATTGGTAGTCATTTTGTGCGCTATTGGCTAAATAAGCACCCCGATGACGACGTGGTTGTCCTTGATAAACTCACCTATGCTGGGCGTCTAGAGAATTTACACGATGTTTTTGACCAGATTCAATTTATCCGCGGAGATATCTGTCTTAGGGAGGATGCTCACAGGGCAATGGAAGGCTGTAAGATGGTTTTCAACTTTGCTGCTGAATCACACGTGGACCGGTCTATTGCTGAAGCCGGAACATTTATCCAGACCAATGTTTGGGGAACCTATATCCTCTTGGAAACAGCCAGGCAACTTGAGGTTAAACGGTTCATTCAGATATCAACCGATGAGGTCTATGGCTCGCTCCCCGAAGGCTCTTCCTGCGAACGTGACATACTTAACCCGTCTTCCCCTTATGCGGCAAGCAAGGCTGGTGCTGAAATGCTGGCTTTGGCTTACTTTACTACTCATGGCTTGCCAGTTCTTATTACTCGTAGTGCCAATAATTTTGGCCCTTATCAATATCCAGAAAAACTGATCCCCTTATTTATTCTGAATGCTCTGGATGGCAAACCATTGCCAGTCTATGGCGATGGGCAGAATGTGCGGGATTGGATACACGTAGAAGATAACTGTGTTGCTATTGACCTTGTTGCGCAACAGGGAATCCCAGGAGAGATTTACAATATCGCGGCTAAGAATGAGAGGAAAAATCTCGAGATTACTTACTTGATTCTGTCTTACCTTGAGCGTCCCAAAGAGCTCATTAGATTCGTTCAAGACCGCCTAGGGCATGATAGGCGATATTCCTTGGATACGACGAAGATAGAGCAGTTAGGGTGGCACCCCAGCACTCAATTTGAAGATGCCTTGAGGGAAGTTATTAACTGGTATCGAGAGAATGAATGGTGGTGGAAACCACTCCGGCAGGAAGAATAGCAGGTAGAGAATTTATGGTGACTTTCTCGCAAGCATATGCAGATAAAAGAGTGCTCATCACCGGGGGGCTGGGCTTTATCGGCTCCAACTTGGCTCGTCGGCTGGTAGGGCTGGGGGCCAAGGTGATGCTGGTAGATAGCATGATACCGCAGTGTGGCGGTAACCTGTTCAACATTGCTGGAATCGAGAGCCAGGTAAAGGTCAATATCACCGATGTGCGCGACCAGTACAGTATGGACTACTTGATTCAGGGACAAGATTACCTGTTCAACCTAGCCGGTCAGACCAGCCATGTCGATTCAATGAAGGACCCACATAATGATATGGACATTAATTGCCGGGCGCAACTTTCTATGCTTGAAACTTGTAGAAGACACAATCCCGGCATCAAGATAATTTTTGCTAGCACTCGGCAGATTTACGGCAAACCACAGTACTTACCAGTGGATGAACAGCACCCGCTTCAGCCGGTGGATGTGAATGGCATCAATAAGATAGCTGGGGAGTGGTATCATATCCTCTACAATAATGTCTATCACATTCGCACTTGTGTCTTACGCCTGACTAACACCTATGGTCAGCGCATGCGGGTTAAGGATGCTCGCCAGATGTTCCTGGGCATCTGGTTTCGCCTGTTAATCGAGGGGAAACCCATCCAGGTCTATGGTGATGGCACCCAAGTACGCGACCTTAACTATGTGGATGATGTTGTGGACGCCTTTCTGCTGGCTGGAGCCAGCGATGAGGCTAACGGTCAGGTGTTCAATCTTGGTGCCGATGACCCGATTAGCCTGCGGGATTTGGCTGCACTGCTGGTCGGGGTCAATGGGGGTGGGGAATACCGCATTGTACCTTTTCCATCTGAGCGCAAGGCAATTGACATTGGCGATTACTACGCCGACTACAGTAAGATTCGCTCGATATTAGGTTGGGCGCCGAAAGTGCCGCTGAGGGAGGGCTTGACCCCCACTCTAGCTTACTATCGAGAGTATAGTGATAAATACTGGGAGACTAGAGGATGATTCAACCCCACGGTGGAAAGCTGATTGACAGAGTCATTAAGAGAGGGCGAGAAAGAGTTCTTGACAAGGCGAAAGGGCTCTTTCAGCTTGTTCTGGACGAGGACAAGGCTAAAGAGGTTCAGAATATTGCTCATGGTATCTTTAGCCCTCTTGAGGGTTTCCTCAATAAGGGTGATTTCCTTTCCGTCCTTGAAGAGGGAAGATTGGAAAATCGCCTTCCCTGGACTATTCCCATTGTTTTAGATATTTCGCCCTCTCTTGACATAAGCGGAGGTAGGGAGATAGCCCTAGCCTATGACGGGAAGGCTATAGCCATTTTGCATACTGAGGAGATTTATACGTATGATAAAGGCAAATTTGCTCAAAAGGTTTTCGGCACTACCGACCTTGCTCATCCTGGCGTGGCTAAGGTTTACAGTATGAGAGAATTCCTCCTAGGTGGGAAGATAGACTTAATCGATGAGCCCAAAATCCCCTTTGCTGAATATTATCTCAAACCTCAAGCTACTAGGCTTTTGTTTGAGCAAAAGGGGTGGAGAACCATAGTGGCGTTTCAAACCAGGAATATTCCCCATGTGGGGCATGAATATCTGCAGAAAACAGCTTTGACTTTTACCGATGGTTTGTTCATAAATCCGGTAATAGGGACAAAGAAGCCAGGTGACTTTAAAGATGAGCTTATATTAAAGACCTACCAAGCTTTGATAAATAATTACTACCCAAGGGATAGAGTAGTTATGAGCATCCTGCCGATGGAAATGCGATATGCCGGCCCCAAAGAGGCGATTCACCACGCCATAATAAGGAAGAATTTTGGCTGCACCCACTTCATTGTGGGTCGGGACCATGCCGGCGTGGGTAATTACTATCCACCCTACGCTGCACAGGAGGTCTTCAACGAATTCCCCGACTTGGGCATTACCCCAATATTCTTCAAGACCTTCTTTTATTGCAAAAAGTGCCTTGGGGTGATGAACGACAAGACTTGCCCCCATGGGGAGAAATGGCGGGTAGAATTCAGTGGAACTGAAATAAGGAAAATGCTCTTGAACAGAGAGAAACTCCCTAAGGAGGTTATGCGCCTGGAGGTGGTGGAGACTATTGTGAAATGGGATCAACCTTTTATATTATAAAATAGAGGAGATTTAATGGAAAACAGAAAAAGATCAATAGCAAAGACTATCTCCTGGAGGTTAGTAGCTACGCTCATCACCATCCTTCTTTCCTATATTTGGCTTAAGGAATGGATGGCATCCGTTGCCATGGGTGTAGCTATTAATATAATAAAGGCTCTGCTCTATTACTTTCATGAAAGGGGCTGGAATTTATTACAGTGGGGGCGGGTTTCCATAAAGACAGATCCTAGAGGACTTACTGTATGGTTTACCGGGCTTCCAAGTTGCGGCAAATCTACCATCGCCGACGCCTTAGCTGAAAGACTAAGACAAAAAGGGCTCAAGGTGGAAAGGCTTGACGCTGACATAATTAGGAGAAATCTCTGGAGAGAACTCGGCTACACTAAGGAGGATAGAGACGAGAACATAAGGAGAGCTACTTTTCTAGCCAAGCTGCTCACCAGAAACGGGATTGCTGTGCTTACCTCTTTTATCTCCCCCTATAGAGAGCTTAGAGATTATGCCCGCGGAGAAATAGGTGACTTTGTGGAAGTCTATGTCAAGTGTCCGGTGGAGGTTTGCATTCAGAGGGATACCAGAGGAATGTATAAGAAGGCTCTAGCTGGAGAAATACCGAACTTCACCGGTGTCTCTGACCCTTATGAAGAACCGCTCAATCCAGAGATACTTATAGAAAGTGATAAGGAGGCGATTAAGGAAAGTGTAGCTAAGATTGTGGATAAATTGAAGGAATTAAGGTATATTTAGAGAGAAATAGAATGTTACCAAATTTCTTAATTATAGGCGCGCAAAGAGCTGGGTCTACTTTTGTTCATGAATGTTTGGAAGAACATCCTGATGTTTTTATGGTCCCAGGCGAAATCTCCTTTTTTGAAGACCCAGATTACCTGCAAAGTAATATTAATCAATTTGAAGAGTTGTTTGATAATGTATCTCAAGAGAAAGCCATTGGAATTAAACGCCCAGCTTATTTGCCTAAACCGGAATGTCCAGAAAGAATTTATAAACATATGCCAAATGCGAAGCTTATTGTGATACTTCGCAATCCGGTGGAGCGTGCCATATCCGCCTATTTTCATCAGATGAGAAACAGCTTTATTCCAATAAAACCTGTAGAAGAAGGTATGACAAAAGTAATTAATGGAGAATATAAAGATTCATATCCCCGGTCAAAAGAAATTATTGACTTCGGTTTTTATCATCAGCATTTGATGCGCTATCTGAGGTATTTTGATACGAATCAAATATTGGTGATGCTCTACAGCGATATTAAAGTAAGTCCGCTTGAGTCAGTAAAGCAAATTTACAGATTTCTAGAAATTAATGATGAATATATTCCAAAAGCATTGAAAAGCAAACCGCAATCTAGCCTATATTCTCTTACAAGGCTCAGAACACTGGCTATTAGCAATCCGTTTATTTATACATACAACAAGGATAGAACAAGACTGTATGTTAAACAGCGACAAACATTATTGGGGCGGTTAATTAATAGAATGGTCAGTTTAACTGATGGTTTATTGTTGTCTCGAATTTGCAGCAACTCTAAACCGGAGTTGAGTACTAACCTTAAAAACAGATTATTCAAAATATATGAAGAGGATATTAATAGACTTGAGGATTTCTTAGGTCGAAAACTGACAAACTGGAAATTGTACCCGCAAGGGCAGGGTAGCCGAGAGGCTCGTAGAGATATTGGCGCATAGTGGGTAGCAGGTAATAACTAGAATGAAGATAAAGAGCTACAAGGTTCATTCCCGGTTGGGTTGGGCGCCGAAAGTGCCGCTGAAGGAGGGGTTGACCCCCACTCTAGCTTACTATCGAGAGTATAGCGATAAATACTGGGAGACTCAGGAATGAGCAAGCTGCTATCCATTCCCCAGGCTAACCCGCTGGCTAACTACTTGACTCACAAGGAGGAGATTGATACTGCCATAGCTCATGTTATATCCAGAGGTAGATATATTCTTGGTGAGGAGGTGGCTACTTTTGAACAAGAGTTTGCCAACTATATTGGAGCTCGTTTTGGGATCGGTGTTGGCAGTGGTACGGAGGCTCTACACATTGCCCTGCTTGCCTGTGAGATTGGTCCAGAAGATGAGGTAATCACAGTATCGCATACAGCCGTTGCCACCGTAGCCGCCATTGAGTTGTGTAGCGCCCATCCTGTGTTGGTAGATATTGACCCCTTTAGCTTCACTATGGATGCGAGTCAGATTGAGCCAGGTATCACACCTCGCACCCGGGCTATTATCCCGGTGCATCTCTATGGACACCCGTCAAATATGTCATCTATCTTGGAAATCGCTCGGACTCATCGATTATATGTTATCGAGGATTGTGCTCAGGCTCATGGGGCAACTTACAGAGGGAGCCGAGTAGGAAGTCTGGGGGACATCGCTGCCTTTAGTTTCTATCCAACTAAAAATCTGTGGGCGTTCGGTGATGGAGGCATGGTGGTTACAAATGAACCGCAGCTAGCCGAGCGAGCTCGGCTGCTACGGGAGTATGGCTGGCAACAGCGTTATATTAGTGAGTTCCCCGGTTTGAATTCACGGTTAGATGAGTTGCAGGCAGCTATCCTTAGAGTGAAACTCCCTTATCTGGACGAAGATAACCAGAAGCGACAAGCCCTAGCAAAAATTTATGGTAAATTTTTAGCAGACACGAGCCTATCTCTGCCAGGATGCTCTGAGGAGGTAACTCACGTCTATCACCAGTATGTTGTGCGTTCCTCCCAGCGGGATAGGCTACAAACCTACTTGCGTGCTCGTGGCATCGGCACTCTTGTTCACTATCCTGTACCTGTGCACCTCCAGCCTGCATATCAAGGTCGGCTCCGGTGTGTCGGCTCTATGGCAAACACTGAGCGAATAGCAAAGGGAATTCTTAGTTTACCAATATATCCGGAATTGACCCCGGAGGAAATTGGCTATGTTAGCGAGGCAATTGTTTCATGGGACAAATGTCAGGTATGAGTCCAAATAAGCTTTACTTTTGCACTTACTTCGACTCCAACTACCTTATTAAAGGGTTAGCACTTTATCGCTCACTTCTCCGGCATAGTCCTCCGTTTCACTTATGGGTCTTATGCTTTGATGACTTAGCTTATGAGGCTCTTCAGAAGCTGGCTCTTCCAGAGGTCTCTCTAATTTCCCAGCGGGAGTTTGAAGGGGGGGATCAAGCACTTGTTCAAGCTAGAGGTAACCGCTCGCGGGTTGAGTATTATTTCACCTGCACGCCATCCCTGCCACTCTACATTTTGAGAAACTACCCTGAAGTGGATGTGATTACATATCTCGATGCTGACCTCTTTTTCTTTTCGGCTCCATCTCCAATCTATCAGGAGCTTAACAATAATTCAATTCTTATTGTTGGACACCGATTCCCTCCGTATGAACTTGAGCGGGAAAAATTCGGCATTTACAATGTCGGTTGGCTTTCTTTCCGCAGGGATGAAGAGGGATTGCGGTGCCTCCATTGGTGGCGAGAGCAGTGTTTAGAATGGTGCTATAGTAGTCAGGAAGGAAGACACTTTGCCGACCAGAAATACCTTGACGATTGGCCAATGCGTTTCCAAAGAGTTACTGTGCTTCAACACAAGGGTGCTGGATTGGCTCCATGGAACGTAGCTAATTATCGAATTTGGGTAAATGACCATCAGGTTATGGTGGATGACTTTCCACTGGTGTTTTTTCACTTTCATGGCTTCAGAGTGCTAAACCGCTGGGTAATATATCCAAACCTCTGGGGGTATAATGTAGCCATAACAAAGGTGTTAAAACGGCATTTATTCACCCCCTACATAGGCGAGTTGCAAGATACAGCAGCCTGGCTTCGCCTGATGGACGTGACTCTTACACCCAAGCCTGGCAGTGGGATGACTAGTGGATATAGTATTCAAACGATTCTTAGAATGATGCCGATGATTCTTAAAAGCCCTTTAAAGCGCAAGCTGCTGGTTACTATTGGTCGCCATGTAATTTAAACCAAAATTGCTATGAGAAGATTCTAGAGAGGAAGTTGGGTAGCTGGCATCAGTGGGAGACAAATTTAGCTATGCTGACTATATTTTCAACACCCAAATCATTTCGTGGGCATATTGCTATCACGCAAACCAATGCTATTCAGAGCTGGACTTTGCTTCGCCCTGAATGCGAAATTATTGTATTGGGCAATGAAGAAGGAACGGCAGAAATTGCCGCTAAGTTCGGAGTGCGGCACGTGCCTGACGTAGAACGTAATGAGTATGATACCCCCCTGGTCAGCTCCATGTTCAACATTGCGCAGAACATCGGTAGCCATGAGCTTATGTGCTATGTCAATGCAGATATTATCCTGATGGGTGATTTCTTAACGGCTATTCAGCGAGTTCAAGAACGATTATTTCTACTCAGCGGGCAGCGGTGGGATATTGATATAGAAGACCCTATAGATTTTGGCAATCCGGGTTGGGAGAGAGAACTCTGCGCCCGCCTAGTCAAAGAAGCAAAACTTCATCCGGCAACAGGACTAGATTATTTTGTCTTTCCCCGTGGTATGTATGGTGATATTCCACCTCTGATTATTGGGCGACCTGGATGGGACAGCTGGATGGTCTACCGAGCCCGCTCTCTGAGAATTCCGGTGATTGATGCAACAGAAGCCATTACTGCTGTTCACCAGAACCACGATTTCTCACATCATCCAATGGGAGAGGCTGGCGTCAGGAAGGGACCGGAGGCTAGACGAAATCTTGAACTTCTTGGTGGGTATCATCACTGTTTTGATGTGAGAGATGCCAATTGGCTTTTAACTGCGAAAGGAATGAAAAAAGCCCCGCCAATAAGGGTTCTCCATCAGCGTTGGATAAGACTTAGGGCAAGACTCATAGGAATGCTCCCATTTCTCAAGCGGATTAGTAAAAGTTCCCTTTATCCAAAGTCTCATTAGTATAATTCACCAGCCACTCTATATAGGGGACGTTGGGCTCAATACGCTTAATGCGCCAAGCCTTTTCGTGGTTCTTTTGTCTTTATCTTCTCCCCAGCCTTTTTACAAGCTCTTGTAGTAAAATCCTTCCTCACTTGCTTCTTCCGCATCAAATATGCCTGGAACATCTACCAAGATAGGATCGTTGTTCTGTATCTCTTTGATGTCGCTAAGGCTGAGCTTGCGGAAGAAAGAATGGGCAACAGTGAGGATAACGCAGTCCACCTTTTGTTGTTTTGCATCTTTAAGGCTTCGGAAAAATTTTGTATTGAATTCCCTTTCAAAGTCATCGGGATCAAGTACGGGGTCAAAGCCCATCACCTCCACTCCGTATTCCCTAAGCTCCTCTATTGTCCTCTTGATCGGACTTTCCTTGACGTCAGGAACGTCTTCCTTGTAGGTGAGTCCCATGACCAGGACCTTGGAGCCTTTGATTACTTTGCCCACTTCATTCAGGGCTTTGATGGTCACCTCAGCTATGTGCTTGGGCATGTGGTCGTTTATTGCTCTCCCCGCTAGGATGACCTGGGGATGGTAGCCAAGCTCTCGGGCTTTGTAGACAAGATAGTAGGGAGCGATCGGGATACAATGTCCACCGACAAGCCCGGGGGAGTAACGGTGAAAGTTCCATTTGGTCGCCGCCGCATCGAGAACGTCTCTAGTGCTTAAGCCCACTTTAGCAAAGATAAGCGATAGCTCGTTCATTAGGGCAATATTTAGGTCTCTCTGGATATTTTCGATAACCTTGGCAGCCTCAGCAGTCTTGATGTCCCTGGCTTTATAGATATGAGGGGTGACTTTGGAATAAAGCTCAGCAACTATTTCTGTGGTTTCCTCATCAATCCCAGCAATTACTTTGGTTATTTTGCTTATGGTGTGCTCTTTATCCCCAGGATTTATTCTTTCTGGGGAATAGGCGATCTTGAAATCCTCTCCGCAACGAAGCCCCGATTCCTGCTCAAGGAGCGGCTTCATTATCTCTTCCGTGGCGCCGGGGTAGACTGTAGATTCAAGTATGACCACGCTGCCTTTCTTCATGTTCCGTCCTGTGGTTTCGGCAGCGCTTTTGACATAGGAAAGGTCGGGCTTCTTGGACTTCGTCATCGGGGTAGGTACGCAGATGATTATGAAGTCGGCTCTCGCTATCTCGCTGGGATTGCTGGTGAAGATAAGATTTTGATTGTTGTTGCTCCGGTTTAGCTTTCTTATCTTGTCGCCATTGATGTCAAAGCCGATTACCCCCAGGCTTTTCGCAAATGCCTCTGCCAAAGGCAAGCCCACATACCCTAAACCTATAATGCAGATTATTGCCTCACCTATGTTATGCTTCATGCTGAAAACTCCTGATGGTTTCTCTTAGTTATCTTATTATTCAGCTTGTATTACCTCTCTTTTTGATGCTTTCGACTGCCTTCATGAACCCTTCGACCATGTGTTCATTCTTGAATCCCTCTTCCACTATTCTTTTCGATTCCTCTCCCATTTTCCTTGCCAATTCTGGATTAGATAATACCTTCTTCATGGCACTATATAAAGCATCGCTATCCCTTTCTGGAACCATAAAACCATTTATACCGTCTTTGACCATATCAAAGGCAGCGCCAACGGCATCAGTGGCAATTACCGGTTTCCCAGCACTCATCGCTTCATTCACGATAGAAGCCCATACATCTGCCTGACCATAGGTTGTGGAAGGCACAACACAAACATCACATAGGAGATAATACGGTGGCAGGTTCACATTCTCGACAAAGCCGGCAAAATAGACGCTACTTTCGATGCCAAGATTCTTAGAAAGCTGCTCTAACTCAACTCTTTGTTCTCCTTCGCCGATGATAATCAAAATGACATCATTCCTCTCCTTCGCCAGTTTCTGGAATGCTTTGATTAAAAATTCTACACCTTTCTGCTTCACCAAACGACCAACATATAAAACAACCTTCTTATTCCCTATGTCAAGTTGCTGATGCAATTTTTCCTTGCGTTCATAGTCCTCCTCGTTAAGAGTAAGGCTCCTGGCATATGGCATAATAAAGATTCTCTCCGGTGGTATCAGGGAAGGGTAATATTCTTTCTGTTTAGTTCCGGGGACAACTATAGCGTCTGAATGTCGGGTAATAAAATTACCAAATGGGGCTCCCAATCTCCATCTTAATGGTCTTTTCCCTTTCCAGCCCCAGTTACTACGCAAAGATATGAGGGATTTTCTTCTTATTAGTTTGGCAATAGTAAAGGAGAATAACATCTCAATAACGAGACCCCCCTCGTCTACCAATATATCATAGTCATTTTTAACTAACTCCTTTATCAACCCAAAGGCAATTCCAAAGCGATTTTTAAGCAATTTGTAATTCACGCCCTCGAGTCCTTTAATCGCTTGGGATATTGGCGTGCTATACATACTCTCACAAAGCTGCGGGTGCGTAAAAATGAGTTTTACATCGCAAGCTTCGCTCAACTTCTTATAAAAAGGATTTATATACCAAACTGGAGTATTATCCACAAAGAGAATTTTGGGTGTTTTGAATCCTTTGTTTACCTCCATACCTCTGAACCCCCATTAGCGTAAATCCTGCTCTTTCCAATAAATTTATCCTGATATTCGGCTATGTCAACAAGCCTCCGTTCCCAATCAAGAAACTTCCCATCGACCACATTATAATGTCTTAGCCAAATATATCCATCAATATCTTTATCTTTTTCAACTAGTGAGTGGGCATCGGTTTTTGAAGTGATCCCGGCCTGACTCAGTAACCAGCCGCCTCCCGGCATGTCAGTGTATATGATGTCTGACAATTTGCCATTATTCCCCAGCCACCTGGCGGCATAGCTATCCTGGTCATGAATATAAAATTTACTATACGCAAAGCCTCCTGAGTTTAGGAGGAGCACCGGTCGATTGAATACCTGGTCCACTAAACCGGCGTTGCATAAGAAGAAAGGCATGAGAACCAGAAGGATAAGCCAATACGGTCTTGATTTCAGGTATTTGGCTAATGTTATGCCACCAATGATAAAAAACATAGCTAAAATACCTATCACCAGAAAATATGCTCTATCCATCCCATAACCTTCTGAGACATAAGGGAAAACCAGCGAAAATACCAATATAGCAATACATACCAATGACAGGACAAAATACTCGGCATCGATTTTTGATTGTAAGAAACTCGGCTTCTCCCCTGAATTGCCTATAGATACCATTCTCTTGTATCTCACCAGAGTGCTTAATACTCCGATAGCGATAAAGGCGATAGTGAGCCAGTTAACAACAAACTTTATCTTGACCGGGACTTCCGAATAGCCAACTCCCACACCAAAGGCTGCGGTCACGGTTGGTCCCCTTGACTCCAGAAGGAAAAATTGATTTAAGCTGATAAACGACTGCTGTATAAAGCTCACGCCACTACTGAAAGCAGCTCCAGTCACCTGGCTATACCAAAGGAAGAGCATAACAAAAAAAAGTACCACTACGGTAATAGTTATGCCTCTTTTGAGGAGAGCACCGGGGGCGATGATTGAGGGAGCATTAGCCTTGTCTTGAGTCGGGGTCACCCCTGAGGTTGGGTATCCGGAGGAAGCTGCAGCTTTGCTTTTGCGAGAAGCAATCCCAAGCAATATCTCCATTCCTAACCAGCTAAGTAGTAGCAGAAAGAAGAAGATATAGGTGGTTGAGTAATGCGATACGATGCAAGAAGCAGCAAAGACAATAAATAAGACCCTCTTAGTA
>SDBU01001080.1_pt1 | contig 40162 bp, 56 predicted proteins | sample 2277071 | NCBI WGS metagenome assembly SDBU01 (sample SAMN10397929, study PRJNA504765) | marine sediment metagenome | isolation source: marine sediment core GS08_GC12, 126 cmbsf | place: Arctic Ocean: Gakkel Ridge, Loki's castle | collected 2008 | reverse complement strand
CCGCTTCCTGGCAAGAGCGTCTATGATATGCTGCTGCGCCCTCCGATGGAGCCATGCCTGGTTCTTCCGCAGGAAGTAGGCCACAACCCTATTGGCCTGGTCTCCCCGGCTCCCCTGCACCGCCAGCCACCTGGCCAATCCCTTATCCAGGGCGGTCTCAAAGGACTCCCTTACCACTCTCTTGGGCAGGTCCACGGTGATGAACTTGGCAGGTAGGCCAATGCCATATCTAAGTCCAGTTGCTATCGCAACTTCCAAACCAGCTATAGGGGCCAGGGCCGCATAGGTTGCCATTGCTGGTGTAGAGGGCAGTATCCCCTTGCCGGAAGCCAGTAAGGTTGCCCGAAGTCCGGTAGCGGTGGGAATAGCCAGCCATAAGGGGAGGGACAATATGCCCTCGGTAAGTCCCTTTGCTCCGAAGGTAAGCTCCCCACCACCGAGTATGGCAGGTTTCTCCCAGTCGGTGTGCCACTGGAGGTTAGGCATGCCGCCAAACATGCCCTCGTAATACTTTTTGGTATCCTCAAAGGCCTGCCACAGGTCGCCGAGGTCGGTAACTGACAACGGTGTTTGAGGTAGTTCCTGCCTCTGCTCGTGCAACTTCTCCCAGAAATCGGACTTACCCAGGGTAACAACCTCTGAGGCTGCCCCGAATCCCATCCACACCCCCATCGCTGGAAACTTCAAGAGGGCAAAGGTAACGAAGTCCAGTGCTTTGAGAGCGGGTGCCGCCAGGTACTGTTTCCACCAAGGCAGAGGTGTCGGTACTAACTGCCCCGTGGCCGCATCCCAAGTCCCGACCTGTTCATCCTCCATCCAAACGGAGCCGTCCGGCCTCACGGTGGCTGGAATGGTTGTAGGCACCCCCTCCCTATCTATGAGCACCTCTATCTGGAACCCTTCAGGCGGTATCTCCCCGTAAAGGTAGGCTATCTGCCTATCCGTGTTCCCCATTGTCTTCAGCAAGGCATCGGTCTCAGGCGTGTGTCCCATGCCCCGCAACTCACTCAGGAAGGTCTCCTGATTCTCCTGCACCCAGTCAATGGTCTCCCCGATGTTCCCGTGTCTCCCCTGGAATACGGCGGGGATGAGCCAGTCAAGGGCGCCTAAATCGGCCTTGAAGGGTATCCCCTCATAGAACCTGTTTATCTCTTCGGGCGTGGCTCCGAAGGCGGTTAATAGTACCTCGGTGTCCAGAGTCCTCCCCTTCGCCTTGAGGATGTCCAGCACCCGCTCCGGGTCATCCCCCACCAGCACCTCTAATCGGGTCAGGGCAGCCCGGACCGCATCCGCCTCGGTCTCTATGTCCAGGTCTTCGGGCAAGCCGACCACATCAGGCAGCAGGGTGTTTATGGCCCGGACTACAGTCCCAAGGTCAATGGCCTGTGCTGCCTGAATAAAGGCAGCACCTGGGCGGGCCAGGTCGGGTAGAGAAGGTGCTGGACGAGTCCCTGCTATCCGCTGCTGCCCTTGAAGCAGGGCGGCCTGTCCACCACCCTGCCTGATGAGTGCCCGGGCCCCCGCCTCAGTTTCAACGCCGGGCAACGGGATAACACCCTCCGGGGTAGTGACTCCAAACTGGCGTTGAGGCTCCGGCGGGGCAGGCGGCGGGACTATTTCCAGGAGAGGGACGCCATCCTCTCTTGTCCCGGTCTGCCGTACCATCGCCCCTTCGGGCAAGCCCTGGAACTGCTCCGGGGCAAAGTGGGCGCCGAATACGGCCGCAGCCTGCTCCGGTGTCCACAGACCCTCTTCGCCGAAGCCCCTCCGCCTACGGTCTGTACCCCGCTGTATCACTACTTAGAACCAGTCCTTCGCTTCATTCGTCTCTTGTGTTCCTACAAACCCTTAGCACTCCCAGCTACCTTACGCCTATGTTTGCGCTGTTCTTTGTAAGTTTTCCCAAAACGGCTACGGAATTTCATCCCCCTACCGTTGCCTCGGCGGGATGCGCGTCTCCCTGCCCTGCCCGTTGCCACCCCCACTAATCCTACGCTTCAGGGCCTCAAAGACACCACTCAGTCCTGAAGCCACCTGCTGGCCCCCACGGACTTCCATGAAAGCCTTATCCACATCTGAGGGCTTCCATTTGATGGTCACAGCGGCACCTCCTCTGTCGGCACCACTCCCTGGCCTCCACCCTGGGGCCCCACCAGTCTGCTGATTGCGTTCCCGTCCCCCTGCGGCTCCTCCGGCTGTCTCACCTGACTATCGGGGGCTTGCTCCGGCTGGGGCTGTTGCCTCGCCCTCAGTATCTGCACCATATCATCCGTGAGCATGATGGAGATGATTTTCTTCTTGTTCGATTCCTTTTCATCTTCCATCTGCTCGGCCTCCTCAGCATACGAGCGGGCCATCTCATACAACCCTATGGCGGGGTCAGCCTGCCGGGCCTGCTCGATGTCCCGCAGCCTCCGCATCTCGGCCGGGTTTTCCACCTTCAGGATGTCCCGGTCTATAATCTCCTGGGGCATCCCGATACTCTTGGCGGCTGCGGCCTGCTGCAAGTTCATATACTCCTGGGTCTTGGACGACACCATGAACCGGGCGGTGATGGTGTATGTGTCGGGGTCTCCCAGACTTTTGGGACTGAACTTATTCTTGCTTCCTCGTCGGCCAACGCTGACTTCTTTGATGTCCTTGCCCCGCTCGTCCTTGGCACTAAGGAACTGCTCTATCATCAGCCGGGCCAGGCCCTGCTTCATTATCCCCAGGGCTTCAAGCCGTGGGTTCATCAGCTTCTGACGTATCTCAAACTGCTTGGTGAACCACACGCCGGGGCGGTCTCCGAAGGTGGTGCCCAGTTCGGCATCGCTGATACTCCCAATTTCCCGCTGCTGTTTTATGTCCTGACGGGCAAGCTGGGAGGCCCTGTTCATATCGCCCTGTGTGACCAACTGCGCCTTTTCCCCCTTGGGAACCTTTCTCACTTCACCAAGCTTTGGCACTGGCGTAGCTGGGTTGCTATCGTAGTTTTCGGTCTCTCGCTCAAATGACGGGAAAAGTTGCTGGTAAGCGAAGGTCTGTTCCACGGAGAGAGTCCTGTTTTCTTCGTTCCAGATGTTTCTGTTCAGAAACAAGAGGTCTTCAGCATCATGCTCCAAGTATCCCCGGTCCCGCAGCATGAAGCCCACCGACGGCGATACAATGACAAATGGGGGCCTCCCCAACGAGTGCTGCTGTTGCCCCGCTTCTCCCTTTGCCACCCACGTCTCGTTGTGCTTACTATCCCAGAAGTCCCGAACCTCTATCTCGCTTGAGGAAGATTTGCCCTCCTGGAACTTACCACCCCCTGGCATTAAAAACTTCGGGAACAGTTCTGCCACATCCTCCCTGCTCATGAAGGTGATGGGTGCCACCCAGTCCAGACCATCCTTGCCGTGCCTGAACGGTGTCCATCTCATGTCCCTGGGTATGCAGTCCACGACATACCGACCCTTCACAACCTGGGATATCCACTGCACCCCTATGAGACTGCGGACGCAGACATGGTTGGCCAGCCACGCATCCAGGCTACTCATGCCCAGACTCTCCAGCAGCCACTCGTCGGCCTGGACAAAGTTATCCTTTATGAACTGCTCAATCTCACTTGCCTGTGTCTTTGAGATACCTTTGCCCTCAACGACCATCTGCCACTTGGCTCCCATCAGGTCAGAGGCGATAGCATAGGCGAAGACCGTAGCAGCATTACTGGTGATGTTGATGACATTACTCAGGGGTTTCTTCCCAGACCAGTCCAGGAGCTTGTAGAGGGGGTCACCGTACACCAGTTCCCGGGTCTTGTCCATCCGGTCATAGAGACCGTTGAGTGCCGTTATCCGTTTCTCTATCTGTGCCCAGGTGTCATTGGCTGCCATGTTTCACCTCAACTGAATTGTGGGTTATTCCCCATCCCTGGTATCTTGAGTGTCGCAATATCCACCTTGGGTCGGCCCGCCTCCTTCTTGGCGGTCGCTCTCTGTATCATCACGGCGTAGATAGTCCCACACCCGGTGCAGATGTCGGTGGCATAGGCGTAGGCGGGCACCTCTGCTCCTATCGGAACTCTTGCTTCCACTTGGGGGGGCAGAGACACCACCCCTTGTTTGAACTGTAAGAACAACTTGAAGTTCGGAGGGGCCAAACCCCTGCCTTTGAGGGCCTTCCCCAACTCCTCGTGGAATCTCTCGGTGGTCTTCGGTGGGGCTTCCTTGAGTCCCAGCACCTCAATGAGCCACTTCTTCAATGAACATACCGGGCACTCAAAGTCTTTGGCTGAGTTGTTCTCCACCTTCGCCTCCTTTCAAGACAATGCCCACGCTATTACCGTGGCCCCCACCAGACCGATGACGATGGCCCGTAGCCACGCCACCTCCATCCAGTTCATGGACACAGCGCCGCCACACCTAAGGCGCAGTAGGTGTCCCGCCCCGCTGTGAGTATCCCCTGTATCACGGCTCCCAGCACCCCCAGCACCTCACTCTCGGTCAAGGCTGCTACCGGCAAGGGGGCCAGCATCACCAGCCCCAAGACAGGAAATATCAGCCACCATCTCCGCCTAACAAACCGCATCGGGAACCTCCCCCTCCTACATATAGTTGACGGCCGCCGGCGCTGGTCCCGCATACGCCGGTTTCACCGTGGCCACCGCATACCGCCTCGCATCCATCCCGTGGCTCCACTGGTGGGAGGTGTCATCGCTCAGGTACTCCCGCCCCGTGTGCGGTTCTTTCCGTATTATATACCTGAAGTTCCGCTGCTCTTTGATACACTCCAGACTCTCCTCCGTCCAGTGCTGGTAATATGAGTTGACCTTCTTGATGCCGTACTTGACACTCCCTGCCCCTTTCTCTGATTCTAACACATTGAAACCTTTTCGCCGTATCTCCTCCGCTGACTTAGGCTCACTTGGGTCAGGGTAGATGGGGGCGATGCGTGGAACTCTTAACAAGTCCATCTCTCTTGCTATGTCGTCATTCGTCATCGGTATGGTCCGGTAAAACATCTGGTGGGAGTAGAGGTTATCCCCAACAATCACATTCTTCACCAGCACCGTGGGGTCGGAGGAAAAACCGTAGTCCAGCCCGTAGAAGGTAAACCCGTCTGGTAGTTCCTTGACCTGTTTGAAAAGGGGATACACCAGCCCCTCAATCTTACCCAGCAGCCCCAGCCCGTAGATGTTCCACCAGTTCGGGTCCTTGTCCCGGTTACTCTCTATGTTCTCCACTACCTCCCTTGGCAGCACCCCTAAAGCATCCAGGTAGGTGCTGTGGGAGTAGGCGTTCTCCGGCTCCCCAATCCAGTTGTCATGCGCCCAGAAGCTCCCAACAGGGTTCCAGTCCACGATGGTGAACATGGAGGTGCGGATATCAAGACCACGGGCTGCTTCCCAGGAGATATTGTTACCCTCATTAATGGCCAGGATGTCACGCCTCGGCCCCCTCACCTTGCTGGCATCATCCGCCCCGAAGAACTCAAACTCACCCTTCCACCCCGGTCTCTTGTAGGTGAACTCCGTCTTGGACCAGTAGGGGTTGTGGTCTGTTCTCTCCCCCAGGATGTTGAAGAAGTCCCGTATCATGCCCCGTTTCAGGTGGGGCAGGGACTCACTCACCAGGCTGATGAGTAGGGGTTGCTCGGCCTCCTGTGCCACCCAGATGAGGAACTGGAGCATGGAGTAGGTCTTTGAACTGGAGGTGCCGCCCTCAAGCAGACAGCGGCGTTTCCCACCGACCCAGGCTTCCTCCAACTCCTCAAAGACCTTAGTCGTTTTGAGGTTCACTGTATCCCTCGGCCAAGACCTGTGTCCGCTCCTTCACCCGGCCCAGGAGCTCCTTGGCCCTCTCGGTCTGGACGATGATGGTCACTGTCCGGTTATTCACGACGACGCCAGGGCCCCCTGGCTGGTCTCTCAACACCCCCTCACTCACCAGCACCCTCGTCGCTACCTTCTCCCTCAACCCTGGGGCACTCTCCGGCTCCAGGAAGCCCTCGTACGCCTTGATAGCCTGCGGGACCATCCCCACTATCTGCCCCTGGGCTATCTCTATGAACCTCTGCCGTATCCCCTGGTACTCGGTCTCAAACCCCGGCACCCGGATGCACCACCCCTCTACTTTCTTAGGGCCAATCCCCATCGCCTCACAGACGGCGTTCAGGTCCCCACCAACCGCCGCAAGCTCCTTGAGGAAGGTTCCCCGCTCTTTCTGCTCCCTCCTGAAGTTCCACTCCCTGCGGGTATCGTCACGAGGCTTACGGGTACGGGGCTTGGTGGGCACAGGTTGTCCCATGCTTAAAGTCTACCACGAGTGTCAAATGGGGAGGGGTATCGCAACTAAGCTCTCGTTATCTGGTATTAGAATCATTTATGAACCCCAGGTATAGTTGGCTGTTACCCCCCTTGACAAGGTGGTGGTGGTGGTGTATAGTGGTGGCAGGTTAGGAGGTGAGACATGGGAATGCCAGATAGATTGGTTGACCTGCTAAAGACACCCGCAGGTCACGACTTATTTTCCTTTCCCACAAGAAAAGAGGCAGCAGCCTACCTTCCCGAGATGCCCGCTCGGTTTCCGGTGTTCAAGCGATTCATCATCCGTAAGACTAAACACAAAGAGCAATACACCATCTGGGGCTATCACAGTACAGTGATACGGCACCCCTATTAAGAAGTGGCCACCAGTGGCCCAAGAAATAGAGGAGGTGAGACATGGGAAGCACTTACACCGAGGACATGAATAAGGCGCTATATGGGGCTGACAGCGTGTTCACCCAGGCGGAACAGGTAGCTATGTGGATGGGTTTCACCCGCTCGGAGCGCATAGCCACAAGTGGGGTTATCTACGGCATATACCCCCAAGCAATTAGCCAGGAACATGCGGCGAAGTTAGACAAACTAAACAAGGCTATAAGGTGAACCAATGACAGGCCCATTGACACGGATAGCAGAGACCAGAGAAAAGATTAACCTACACAATGTGGCAGGGAAGGCGTGGCAACGAAACCTGATAAGCGCCCCGCAGTTTACCAGACTGGCGGCCAAGACGGACAATATGTCTGTCTGTTGGATGGCCAGCAAGAGCCGTGAATGGCGGTTAGACTGGTTAGCCGAGCAGGAGCGGGAATTGGGGATATTCTAAACCCCTCAGGGGTGAGCCAAGCCCCCTACGGGGGGCTGTAAGCCGGATGGCTGGTGGCAACCCCAGCCAGAAAGGATAGGTGAATGGAAATAGAAAAGAAACACGCATCCCTTCAGTGCAAGCGCTGCGGCCATGAGTGGGAGGGGCGCTTGGACCGCCCCCCCGTCCGTTGCCCCCGCTGCTCAAGCGTTGCGTGGAGAAAGCCTAAGAGGTAGCAGCCCCACAGCAAACACCAGGAGGGCACCCGGTTAAAGGTGCCCTCTCTCTATTCAGTCCCTCCCCTCCTTCTCAATCACCTTTTCCCGGCAACGGAACCGGGCAGTCTCCCTTTAGTCGCCTAATCACTACATATTCAAGTTCTTCCGGCCTATATGCTACAACTACCTTGTGCGCCGCACAGTAGGCGTAGCCATAGTGCTTACCAATAGCTACCTCGCCACACCAGAGGCAGAACTCATCCATTAGCGCCTCCTTTCAGATATTCCCGTAGGGGGGAAGGGGGGAGAGGCCCAGTCCCCCGGAACCCCTCATCACGGTACTGGTACCCAGGGGTGAGGGGGGTGGGGAGTACCCCCCGTACCCCGTATATTCTTCGTGATTAATAGAGCGTATCATTTTGGGCTTTTCCCCTATCTACGCAGATAGATGATACGGTGATGATATGGCGCATCATTCATATCAAAAACAGCCATCACTGTAACAAGCGTATCATTCATATCAATAGTCCTCAGTGGGAGACTCGCCGTAGTACCTCTTGATGTTGGTGAAATAGCCGTCCCCGTCAAAGTCGTAGCTCCATGTCATGTTCGCTGGTAGCACCTTTCCATCAGCGGGGGTCTTCACATACACCAGCTTGCACTTGTGGGAACCCAGAGATATATAGAGGACGGCCCTCTTTGCCGTGAACCCACCCCCGTACGCCAAGTCTCTCTCCACCACCCGCTCTACCCCTCTCACCATCATCTTGGTTGGGGGTGGCTTCTGTAGCCCGATGATGGCGCAGCCCGTAGTCAACTTCTGGTATATTCGGTCTATTTCAGTCCCCACCAGGTAAACCTCGGAGTTAAGGTCCAGGTAGTCTATGATGCTCAGGCGCTCCGGGTCTATCACATCGGCGAAGTTGTCGTACCTCTCATAGACCTTGAACGGTGCGGGCCTGGGGATGTTCAGCGGTGCGCACCGCAACTTGAACTGCTCCGCCCCTGTCTCACTGTTGAAGAAGTCCACCCCAAACATACCCATGTTGAGCGCCATGCACTTCAACAGGAAGGCCGTCTTTCCCTCGTTCTTGCTGCCCGCCAGGATGATGATTGACTTCGGATAGATACGGCAGTGGTCCTGAATCCCAAACGGCAGCCGTATCGGTAGGAACTTCCCCGGGTCAACATCCTCCCACTCCATCACCTTCTTCTCGTTATCTACCCTCCGGTATGTGCCATCCACCCCCGTTTTGGCAATCACCCCCGATTCTGCCAGACGGTTGAGGCACACACGGGCGTAACTCTTCCCCTCCGGGGTACGGATGTCAAGCTCGTTCCACATCTGGCGGGCGTTGAAGGTGCCGGTGGCCAGCACCACCCACTCAAGTACTGTATGGTGGGATAACTGCTTCTGCGGCATCAGTAGAAATCGCCACGGGGTGGCGTCGCCAAGCGCCTCACGGGTGGGTCAAACACCGCCCTGGGCCTCTGGGGGGTGGATTTCAACTCCAGCGCCGCAGGCGGAGCATACGCCTCCGGGTAGAGTTCCCTCAGCAGCCCGTTCAGTACCCCTCGGTGCCTCCGTGCCACGATGTTGCGGGACTCGGCTCTGCATGCCTCGCAACTAAGAGGTCCCGCCCGGGTGGGTTCAAACTCCGCACCACAGCGACAGGTCTTCACAACCCCATCACCGTCTGGCTCATCCTCTTGGCCGCTATCTCGCAGTACTTCTCCTCAATCTCTATCCCGATGGCCTTCCTACCCAGGTCTTTAGCAGCCCGGAGCGTGGTGCCACTGCCCATAAATGGGTCAAGGATGGTTTCGGTATCTTTCACGGAACCTCGTAGCATTATCTTCTTCCAGATATTCAAGGGCTTAGGGCAAGGATGCTTACCATCTCCGAACTCAGTAGCCATACCTGTAATGGTATCCATTTGCCGCCCCTTGCCACTCTCAAGGTATGGGTCGGGGCCATAAGCCAATATGGGTTGCCAGCAAGAGAAGCCCCAGGAACTACTCCCGCTATTTGTAGTAGGTATTACCCACGCCAATATCCACTTGGGCTGTGGATAGCGGGATATATTCAACACCCCGCAGGTCAACAGGGTTCTCTGTCCTTTTTCTATAATCATGGGTATTGTCTCGGTTATTATTTTGGCTAAGTTATCGTCGCTATCTTCGTAGGTGCCATAATCAACACCTATCCCATACGGCGGGTCAGTGAGCACCAAGTCCACCTTCGGCAGATGGGGCAGGATTTCTCGGCAATCCCCGTGGAATATCTGAACCGCATCATCTGAGTAGTAGGGGGTCATGAGGCCTCCTACGCCGGGTCTTGCTTGGCTTTGTTGGCTCGTCCCCCGGTGCGCAGCCCAGACTCCCGGAGGGCGGGTAGGTAGCAATCCTCGCATAGCTTCCGGCGAACCTTATCGGGCGGCACCTCAAAGGGCTTCCCGCACCTCTGGCAGAACAATAGAGGACCCCGCGTAACAGTACTCACGGTTTGATTCTAAACCATTAATGAGGGTTGTGTCAAGACCCTCAAAGGGGCGAAAACAGGTCCGCCAGAACTAAGGCTCTGACCTCCTCCCCTCCAACCACACCGCCACAGAGACCGCCAGGACCAGGGCTCCGAACACCCAGAGCATATCCGCTTGGCCTTGAAGGGGGATTGCAGTGCCCATCTTAGACTCCTTTCAATGCGGGCTGTGCCGCCACTATCCTGTCCCGGGCCATATCCAAGTATGATGCCTTGCAGTCTATCCCGATGAACCTCCGGCCCAGATGGCGGGCCACTACCCCGGTTGTCCCGCTGCCGACGAAGGGGTCAAGGACAACCCCATCCTTGGGACAGCCCGCCTTGATGCACGGCTCCACCAGCTTCTCCGGGTACGTGGCGAAGTGTGCCCTGGCATAGGGCTGGGTGGGTATCTGCCACACGCTGCGGCGGTTGCGGCCAGAAGGAACTCTATTGGCATCAATACCACCATCTCTTACTTCTCTTGGGTCTGCTTCACGTGTCCTCGCCAAGAACTTCCCCTTGTAGCCTTTAGCGATACGCACTGCGCTTTGTGGTAGTATCGGCTCCCTCACCGCCTCGTTATCATAGTAGTAGGTGGCCGCCTTGGTGAGTAAGAAAATATACTCATGGCTTCTCGTTGGCCTGTCCGTCACCGACTCCGGCATGGGGTTGGGCTTGGACCAGATGATGTCGGACCGCAGCCACCACCCATCCTCCTGGAGGGCGAAGGCCACCCGCCAGGGGATGCCGCAGAGGTCTTTGGGCTTGAGGCCGGTATGCTTACGTTCACGGGAGTAGCCGCCGGCGGCGCTGGTATAGTTCTTCCCCCCACTCGCTCCACCCCATTTCGCATCTTGGGAGTAACTATCCCCCATATTCAGCCACACCGTCCCATCGGTACGCAGCACCCGGCGCACCTCCCTCATAATCTCCACGACATGCTGGACATAGAGCTGGGGGGTGGGCTCCAGGCCCAGGGTGCCCCGCCAGGCCCCGCAGAGGAGGCAGGTGGCGTGTTTATGTGATACCCTTGACCACTGCTCAGGATTTTCAGAACGGCTTTTCTGCTTAGTGCCACCATGAGATAGTGCTTTGCCAGCGTTCCATATCTCACCTTCTTTTGAACCTTCTACCCACTCATGCGGACACCCCGGGCGGAATCCGTCCCGCTGCGCCCACACCACCGGCTCTATCCCGTAGTCCCGGAGTCCCCAGTAGGGCGGGCTGGTAATCGCACAGTGGACGCTCTCCGCCGGCAGCTCGGCCAGCACGGTGCGGCAGTCACCCAGGTAAAGTGTGGTCTGCGGGTCCTGGTGGTGGGGTATCATCCTATCGCCCTCCGCACTTAGGACAGGGCATCAGCCTCCCACCTCAGCTTATCTTGAAGCGGGTGCTTATCTACACGGGGCCTACTGGGACAAGTCCACGAGCGGCCCTTGACCTCGGCGACAACACGCCAACCAGATGCCCGAAGGCTTGTCCCCGTCTCTGATTTTAATGTATAGGTAACTAACTTGCGGTACCCCAGTGCTTTACAGGCCCGCCAGCACGCCCCGTAAAGCATGGATGAAGCGTTCTTGTGCCCCTCCTTCACGCATACACGGGTGACTTCTGCTGTCCATCCATCCGCCAAAGCTCGTGCGACTGGTCTGCCCACGATAGCAACGCCAACAAGCTCCTCTCCATCGCTCAGGCCAACAGCGAAGAGGCCCCCTTGTGGAGCTTTATGATGACGGTGCCAATCATTAACGAACTGGCGAGCCGCTGCTATAGTTACGGGCTGTAGGTTCACCCCACCCCCCACACCAGCAGGCGCATGAGGCCCGCAGCGACAACGGCACACGCCCAGAAGATTATCCAGGAACGCTGGGTCATTCGGGCATCTCCTTTTCAAACTTTCTCAGAAGGGCGGTAATAATCGGGTCCCCATTATCCCTGAACTCTTTGCAATCGCAGGTCTTACCGTGCCATTCCCACAAACAAATACCTTTCTCATTGTGATGGGCTTTGTAGTGTCCGCATTTACAGATAACTCCGTCACTCAATGCGTTGCCCATTTCCAACTACAGATAGCGCAGGTATAGAAATAGAAGTCTGTGAAAACCCTACCCGTGAGTTTCCCTTTGCCCGAACACTTCGGACACTCGTTTCTTTTCTGGTCTTTGGTCACTCGGGCCGCTCCTGCCGCAGCACCATGTCGGGGAAGGGTTTGAGTAGATTGGGCTTCATAAACACCGGCACGCCTGCCTGGTCAGCGGCGGCCACCAACTCGTCCACCCACTCCCTGCGGGGCCAGTGTTTCTCGCAGCCGGGTCCCGACTGGGCACCGATGATAAGCCAGTTGATTACCCCCAGCAACATAGCCTCAGTGAGTCGGTATAATGCGAAAGGCGAAGGTGTATAAAGAAGTGGCTCAAAACTAATAAACTTCACCGAGGCATCAATTGTGAGGAAATCCCCTGGTTTCCCTGCTAACCGCTGCAAATTAGGAATGGCGAAGCCGCCACCCTCAATTGATGCCCCCACCCAGGCGTTCTCCGGCCAGGGGTTCCACTTCGCCAGCAGGTGGGGGTTCTTGGTCAGGAAAACGAAGGTGTGCTGGGGCAATGCCAGTACCCGACTGAAAATCTGTCCTACCCAACTATCCGGCACATCAGGGCTGAAAAGTTCTCCCATGGAACACACGAAGATGCGGCTGGGCTTCTTGGGCATTTGTTTTGTCCATAGCACTTCGGAATGGAAGGTGGGCTTGAATGGTTCATCCTGGGGATACCCGGCCCGCCCCCGGAGCCGCTGCGCCATGCGCCGGGCGTAGCAGTAGGAGCAGCCCCGTGTACAGCCGGTGACGGGGTTCCAGGTGTAATCGCACCACTCTATGCCTGTCTTGTTCATCGCACCACCTCCATTACAGTTACTCTCACCCCTTCTACCCTCTTCTGATACTCGGAGGACACGGTGGTGGAGAGGATACAGTCCGGGCCGTCCCCCCGGAGCACGCCACATTTTACCAAGGCATCCTGCCCCGACTTGAAGGCGGCCAAAAGGTTATCGGCGTCATACTGGCGGCGGGATGGGACAATGAAGACGATAGTCAAGGCACAGCACTCAAAGGGCGGCAACTTAAACCCGTAGTTCGTTTCTCTATGGGCCTTCAAAGCATAGCCCCAAACCATAGCTTCATAGTTAGCCTTTAATCTTGCCCGGTAGCCATGCCATCGCTTCGCTTCCCAGCCAGAGCCAACTTTGGCACGGTTAGGCCACAGCTCACGGGGCGGCAAAGCTGGTATGAGGAAACTCAGACACATTGGTTGCTCGGTACATCGGTTGCTCGGTTGGTCAGCCAACTCTACCCTCCTTTTCGGGGTCGGGGGACTTCGTTTTCTTTTCAACACAAACCTTCACCTTGGAAAAGAACTGGCCGGTATGCTCGTGCCATACGGGACAGCCCACACAGCGACAAACCGTAGGGCCAGAGCCGGAGCCAGTATCAAGGAAATAGCAACGGTGCGGTGGTTCAGTCATGGGATATACCCCAGAACTTACCGCACTTCTTACTCCTACACTCATAGGCAGTTCTCTTCAACTTACCACCCACCTCGGTTGTGGTCTTGTATGGGTTAGGCGTTCCGCACCTTGGGCATGGTGGCCGGGCAGTGGGCATCACTTCCCCTCCATCGCTGGATTCTCGCCGCCTATTCCGGTGGGGTATGTCCACTGCCTGTCTCCTTCAGACCGGATGGCCCCACATTCATAGCACCACAACCACGCTGTCTTAGTTATCGTGTTCACTATAGCCCAACTACCTCTATGCTGGTTGGGGCACCTATTGTGTTTTTTCACTTCCCCTCCCTCAGCGCCGCAATCATCGCATCGCAAGCGGCCTCGTCGGGGTTGTCAGGGGATTCGCCAAAGAATCGGCTGGGGGGCGCCTTCTTTCCCTTTTGCCATACAAGCACTTCAGCCCAGTAGCGCCTTTCTGTTTGGTATACTCCGAGTGTCCAGTGGAGAGGCAGGTTCCATCGCAAGCCTCCCTCAAGTGCCCCCATCGGCACCCCTCCCCAGGAGCGGGGGATGTAGCCGGAGCCCTGGCACTCCCGCTTGTAGAGGTCTTCCAGTGTCTCGTCCGAATTAGTCACCCGGTCCAGAAAGCTCTTAGTTGTGAGACTCAGTAATTTACCTTTATCGTCAACCATGACTCTCAGGTCTGAGGGTTTGAGGGTGCAATCATCACAGCCAGGGCACTCCTCACTCACCACCTCCAGCAGGGAAGCGAAGGCGGGGTTGGGGACTTTGCCTGTGCCATGGCAGTCTGGACAGGGCATCAACTTGGTGGTATTCTCATGTTGCTCCACGAACTGCTTGCCCCTACACCTTTGACACTCCACCGTCTCCTGCTCCACCAGTTTCTGGATTTCCTCCAGTTTCTCAGGGATGCTCATTCTTCACCGCCTTAGAAGTGTTCTCGTTTGGTTCCCATAGAAACACCGAAACATCACCGTTCCTATCCACTGTGAGTTGAATTGCCTCATCTCCAAGTGTGATAAGTATGCTTCCATCAGGAACTGGAACTACGAAGAGTCCCCCCACAAGTTGCTTGGCCTTTTCTATGGCCGAAGGGAATATGGGTCGCCCACCATAGCTATCCCAGTCCTCTGCCAACTTAGCGAAGCTCTCAATGCGCTTTAGTGCTTCTGGAATATCCATACCATCTCTCCTTCACCGCCTATATCCTATCTATTAAATCTCTGCCCTTTGGAATACCCGTCACATTGTTAAGGCTGTCCAGCAAATCCCACCTATGCCTGCACTTATCGCACAGGGCGTAAATGCCACACACCCACTCAATGACCTGCACTTCACCGCCGCATCCACGGTGTCTGTGCTTACTGTCTATTTGTTCTACTTGCTTTGGTCTTGTAACGAGCCTCCGAAGCACATTCATCTCTCCTCCACCGCCTTCTCGTAAATGAAGAGTCTGGCAATCTCGCACAGGGCCACGAATACGCTATCCTTATCCCGCTCCAACTGACCCAACTTCGCATATGGCACAAGGTCAGGGTGTGTGCGCTTCTCCCTGTCGTATGCCTCGCCGTATACCCATTCCATAGCGTAGTAGGCTTGCATCCAACTACCGTGCAATTCCTCTGGTGATGCGGAGCGGTTAGGACCACACTGGCGTTCTATCACGGCTATGAACTGCTGCCTAAAAGCATCCTCCCGTTCACACCAGATAGCTGGGATAATGGGGGCCTTCGCACCTATAGCAGCAAGTCGGGCAGCATTGTAAACAAACTCAGCACGCCGTTCTGTTAGGTCATTCATGTTTCACCGCCTTCTCTATTGCCAGCAGCAGCGCCGCCTTCGGGTTGGGGTCCGGGTCTCCGATTACTTCTCGGTTGGGCATATCAATGAAGCAGGTAACAGTCCCGTCCGTGAGTGGCTCAAACTGAACCGTCCACCCCTTCTCCATACATGCCTTCTCCCAATCCTCCTGGATGTTGGAGGCCGTTGTGCCGAGGCCGTGGCAGTCTGGACAATCAGGCTGGTGTTCTCGCCCAGTATGAAGGTGAAAGTCATTATCTGTGCAGGAGTCCGGGCAAGGTTTGACTACCCTCGTAGCTCTGCGGCACCTCACCCTTACCACAGCGGAGAACACCTTGACCTTGCCGAGGCCGCCACAGAAACAGCTTGTTGGATGCCCCAACCCTGCTTTCTTCCTTGCCTGAACGACTTCGGGATACACGCTTGCGATAGCCTCTTCGGCTGGGCAATCCTCCTCCATCTGGGCAAAGGTGGTGAATAGGGCGGTCAGCTCTTCAGGGATCATGGCTTCTCCTTCATACAAGTCTCCACAGCAGCACGGGTAATATGTTCGGGGGTGAGCCAGATGGTAAACGGGACTTGCTGGTCGGTTTCTTGCCACATATCAGCCAACGCTTGCTCAAAGCGTAGCTGGACTTCCCTGGACATCTTTCCAATCTCCACCCTGAGCCTATCGGCGTAGGCGATGTTGTGGAGGGGGTCAAAGTCGGATACCTTCATTACGGGATAGTGATGCGGTTTCGTTTGCATCCAGAGTAATCCATCTTTATTCCTGACCCACCCCATCACAAGGGTAGCCGCCCTATCGTTGAGGTTCTGGTCAGTCATGCTCCTCCTTCCACTTACTGACTCCGGCCAAGAAGTCCTGGGCATCAAGGTATATTTTGGTATATCTATGGTCGGCTCCCTTTTTCTCGGCTTCTTGATAGCCCTTCACTACATCCTTTATTAGTTCCACTGCCTTATCCTTCTCACCCTTCACTTCCTCAAGGCGGGTGCGGAGGGCTTCATACTCCTTCAGGCTGTGGTATTGTGCCATCGTCTCCTCCTTCCAGCTATTGCTGGGAGTATTCCTAATGGAGCCAGCAGTAGGATTTGAACCCACGACCAACGGTTTACAAAACCGCCGCTCTACCCCTGAGCTATGCTGGCACTTTCCTAAGATTCCTTGGGGGGCTGGCTGCCTGAAGCTCTATGAGCTGCCATCAAGGCTCTCCATCCGCCAACTGTGACGGAACTGCCAGCCCCCGTGCCTTGCGCCCCGGCTGCCCACGCTCCCCTCCGGGGCTGCCCCTCAGATGGGTCTATGGAGGCCCCATGCCGAAGGGTTTGCTCCTGGCTGGGTTCTGGATTATTAGGTAGTAGGGATTCGGCCTTTAGCACCTACCACACACCTACCAGACTGTTATTCTATTCAGCATTGCCGCCACCAGCCAGCTCGGAGCGGGGCATGGGCTTTGTGTCTTAATCTACCGCCGGACAACCCACCCCTCCGGGTCAGGGGACTACTGGTAGCTCGTCCGCCCCGCTCTGACCTATTCTACTCTTTTAAGGTCCTGTGGGGGTGCGGATACCCACCGCCTAACCGCACCCCCCGACTCAGCATGGTGTCCCTGGGTTTATTAGCGCACCGGCGGGTCAATGCGCTGCCCTCCTCTCCTATTTCCTTGGCGGCTGCGCCTCTTTCCCTTCGTTGATGAACTTGAGGAAGAGCGCCGCATGCTCAATAGTCTTCTCCACACTGGTTTCTTCCTGGTTGTATATCACTTGGGCGAACTCTATGCACTTCACCCGCAACGCATCCTCTTCTGGGTCTTTCCTTGCCATGTTCCTCCTCTCCTACTTCCTCTTAGGTCCCGGTGCCATCTCAAGGGCCTCCGGTAGCATCTCGGCGGGTATCTCATCCACCGTCTTTGCCTGGCCGAAGCCGTTACAGAAAGCAGCCACATTCCGGCCCTCAGTATCATCCGGCCACCTCTTGGCAAGGGCCTCTTTAATCAATACCCGTAGGTCGGTGGCGTCCTGCCCCTCAGAGACGGTAGCAGCATCCACGCTACTGGCCTTCTCGTGAGGCTCAGTGGCATCGGGGGCTTCGGTGGGTGTCCCTGCGGGTTGCCCATTGAGCCAGGCGTCAAAGCCTTCCGCTATACTCAGCACCCTTTCGGGTCCGACATACTTCTGGTTGGAGTGTTCTATGATGTAGCCGACCAGCTCCACGGCCGCTTTGAGAGCCACCTGCCGGCGGATGGACAGGTCTTTGGTGTCCTGGTAGTCGCTCCCATTGCCGCCCAGTAGGTGTGCCTTCTGCTGCTCCTCTGGCATGGGGAAGGCTACTTCCTCCGGCGTGGTGTTGGTGACCAGATTGATATAGACCTTTCCATCCCGTTCTTTCTCCTCCACCTGGAAGCTGTAGGCCTTGCCGGACTCTAAGGCCTTCCCTACCGTGGTATCAAAGGTACTGATAGGCTTGGGGTAGTTCTTCACCTTGATTTTGTAGTTAGTCCAAGGCCCCTTAGTATTTGACCCTGACCCTATCTCTATCTTCTCTATGACGCCTTCAATAGTTTTCATATCTCCTCCTTCTATTCTCTGGGTCGGCGGGCAGGACGCCGGCGGTTTTCATGGTAGCTTCCCCAAAGGTAGTTGAGTCCCTGCCTTGAGACGGTAGTGATACCAGCAGTATCCCCTACCTTGCCAAGGCTGCCAAGTATCTCTGCGGCATCGGCGGGATTCCCTCTTTCGCAAATCAAGAACCATCTCTTCGCATTTTGCTCCCACCACTACAACTTTGGTGCTCACTCCCCCACCCCCTCCAGCACACCCCCCAAGTCAGTGGCGATGGTGGCGGTGGTCTCCTCTTCCAGGGTCACGAAGGAAGGCACCACAGCCATTGCCTTGACGATGGCCTCAAACTCTTTAGCGTTGAGGGTGAGGGCCTGGTGGTGCTCATTGGCCCAGGCCAAGGCCAGCTTAAGCTCATACACCACCTTCTCTCGGACCCGGATGCCCACACCGGGAAAGGGCTGCTTGTTCTTCGTGGCCTCGTACTCCTTGAGGCCCGCTTCCCGCAACTCATTCTCGGCTTTGGCTGTTTCAGCTTTCGCTGCTGCCAGAGCGTTGAAGAGTTGTATATTAGCGGGGAGTTTCTGGAACTCGCTATAGGCTGCTTCCTTTTCCGCTGTGAGTATCCGTTCCCTCTCCCTCCTCACCACCACGGCCCTCTGTAGCTCTGTGCTCATTTCACCCCCTTTATTGCCTTGAGTTCTGATTCAGTGGCACAATCCGGCGAGCCTTCCCACTCTTCATAGACGAGGCTGACACCAGGTATCCTTCTTTGCCTAAAAACCTCCCTTAACTGGTTTTCTAACTCAGCCCAGCCCTCATCCTCCTTACCTTCCCCATCGCTGGTTAGCCAGTTTTTGTCCACATAGACTGAGACTCTTAGGCCCCGGTAATAAACAGGGTTAGCAGTCTCTTGGTCGCACATCTCACAACTATCAAGGTCATGGCGCCGATGCTTTGTGCAATAGATATGAGTTCCTATGCTCATTCCTTCACCCCCTCCTTCTTAGGTGCATCCTTGCGGGTTATCAATTCCTCATAGTCTGCGGAGCAACTAACATCACAGAAGTGCTTAGGGCGGTGTCCGAGCGGTAAGGGTACACCACAAGAGCGACATTTCTCTTGGAACCTTTGCTCCATGCTCATTGCTGCTCCTTTATAATGAGTCTGCCCTGGTCATACTCTTCAGTTTTGCAATGTTCGTCGCATGTCCACTGCATCTCTCTAACTGAGGCTGTCTCTCTTAATTGAAAGGTGTAGCCCTGCCGGATACCCTTGGCTATTTCTCTTGCTACATCACGAGGGCGTTGGGGGCTATTCACAATAGCTATAGCCAAACACCCACATACCTTAAGGGCTACATATGTTTGCGGCTCGCTCATTGCTGCTCCTTCCTTGCGGCCATCGCACTCAGGGCGTTGGCCCACATAATCAACTCCTGCCACCGCTCCTGTAAGGTCCTGAACATCCGGCCCGGCCCTATCAGGTCCGCAGCCATCTTCCGGTTGCTTTTAGCCATCGCCCTGAGTTCGGTGGGTGTCCTTTCTTGGAGATATTGGGGTATCATCTCTTCACCTCCAACTCAGGCTCCACCAAGCGGGCTGCTGCTACCAAGCCCTCCCGGGCCGCCCCTAACCACATCTCCACCTTTGCCTCCCCCATCTCACGGGCCTCAGCTTCCAGTATCATGCACTTGCCCACCATGCCCTGTATCTCGGAAGCAAGTTGGTCTTTAGTCATGGTCGCATAACCCTAATGGATGGCACTGCCAGCAGATGCCGCATGGGGCGAGCCACCAGAAATGACCGCATCGGGAACACTTGCCGTAGGTTGCCATCAATCCTCCTGTCCTTTCGCCCTCTTGAGGAGGGCCATCTGTTCGTTTGTTATCAGGTGTTCTACATTGGCTACAAGTCCATAGTCCTCAAGCACATCCAGCACCCCTTTCATCAATGGCACCAACTCCCCCTTACACTTTCGGTATCCCTCCTCGTGGGCCTTCTCCTGGGTATCCATTACTCCGGCCCCGTAGCCATGGTTAAAGGCAACATACTCGGGATTAGGTTCGTAACCTCCGAACAGTCTCAGTTTGGTCGGCGAGTGTGGGTTCTCACTCACCACTTCCCCCTTTCTTCCACTGGCACCGTGTCCAGGGCATCGTAGTCGGCGCAGCCTTGGCACACCTTTGATATCAGGGGCTTACCCTTTTTGATGGCGACTGTGTTCAACAGGCGGCCCAGGGGGTGGTGTGCCAGGCAGACGATAGCATGGGCCTTGAGGTGTGGGGCGTAGCCACTCAGGGGGCCGCCAATGATGGCGTTTTCGCAAGACCAGAGGTCGTTCATGGCGACACCTTCCACCCATACCAAGAATACAACTCCCCTTCCCGGCCCTCGGAGCCATCCTTTCTCAGGAATCGCCCCCGCATTCCAGGGAACCTTCCATCCAACCCAGCCCACCCCGGCGTTATTCTACTCACCCGGGTACGCCGCCCCTTCTCATCCACCAGCAGGTCACCCACCTTGAAGGGGCAGTTGGCTTCCGCCCTTTGCTGGTACAAGGGGTGTAACTCCTCTTTTATCTCCCTTGCCTGCCCCTCCAGGGTTGCTATCCGCTCATTCAGCTCTGCCATCATGCTCCTTTCCTTTCCTGGGGGTGCAGGTTGATCCATTTGAGGGCATCTACCCAACCCTCTCTGTATGCGTGTCTCATCTCATAGAACAACCTGAGCGCCTCCTTACCCAAGGCATCAAGGGGGCGTGCGGCCTCCAGCTTAAGAATGTCCTCATCCCATATGGTGGTAATCTCTATCTTGAGTGGGATTTTGTATGCCATGCTACCCTCCTAACCTCCTAAAGTCTTGTGACGCCCACTGGTAGTCCCTGTGCGTCTCTTGGCTGGTTCAGGTGGGGTAGCCCGCTTGGGACGCCCCACCACCCCAGTGGTGCGCCAGGGTCGTAGCTGGTAGCTCCTGAAGGCGTAGCGCCGGTATCCCTCCGAGGGGGTCTCCCCTGTGCATGACCCCCGGCCGTTGCTCCCCAGGATGTAGAGGTTGCTCTGGAACTCAGGGTCATAGACGACCTCAACGATTGTGCGGGGTCGGCCCGGGGCCAGGGGAATATCAGCCGGAACCTTATGCTTTCGGGTGAGGCCCTCAACGATGGCCACTCTGTCGCCGACCTTGAATTGACCCTGATACCTAAGATTGCGGGCCATGCGACCGTTCTCTATCCCAGTAGGGAGTCTTGCAACCGGGGCACCTGATGGGCATGGAAGGCTGGCGGCCGTGCCATTCATGGTTACACCTCTTGCACTTGTGGAGTTGACCTATCCTTACTTGTGTCATGCCCCTATGATAGCATACTTACAGGACTTGTCAAGGGGCAATCCGCACGGACGAGTTGCAGCGGTCACGCAGCATCAAGTGGGAAATTACCGAGTTCCAGAATGTAGTAATACCTCACTTGGCACCGGCAGAAGGTTCTAAGAAGCGGGAGCCCCCCGGAGGAGCAGCCGGGGGGTCCGCAAACTGAGGGGGAGATTAGGAATGGCTATTTAATAGCGTAGAATCTTCCGCACCTGCTTCAACTCCTGCACACCGAACACGTCCTTGAGGGTCGCAATGGCCAGCTCGGTATCAAACGGCTTGCAGGAGTAGATGTCCACATTAATCATCCCGCAGTCGGGGCTGGTGTGGATGGTGATGTTTGACTCACTCAGGATACCGATGACCGTGATGCCGTGGCCGAAGTCCGACCCATTGGGGAACATCTCCGTTACTGTCCGCCGCAGGGTGAGGCCTGTGACCCGTGACAGGACACGGATGACCTTCTGGATAGCCCTCGCATCATCCAGCCTCCGGGTGGCCACAGCATCCACAATGAGGTGGAGTCCCTTGCCCCGCTCCCGCATCAGTGCCTATTTCGGAAACAGGAAGGTCTTGACGGTGAACCCAGCGGCGCCGGCGATGCCCATGATAGCAAGGCTGAAGGTGACCCCGTTCAGCCCCTTGAGCATGGCGATAGACTCTAGGATTACGATACCAGCGATAGCCGTGATGGATACCCACATGCTCCGGCGCCGCTTTTCCTTCGTGTCTTCGCTCATTGGATTACTCCTTTCCCATCGGATGATACCAGAATCAGCAAGGCAACGACGGCACCAGTGCCGATTAATCCCACCAAGAAAGCCTTTACATCCAGGTAGGCCCCATCCTTGAGCCATCTGTCTTCGTTCCGTTCGTAGAAATAAAATCCGAGTGCCCCAGTGAAGCCCAGGATAGGATTCAGGTAGGAGATACCCGCCACCACCGCCCCAATGAAGGCGTGCCAGAAGAAGGCGACCACCTCTGCCCTTGCTGACCCCCTGCGTGGCTTGTCCATCTAAACAACCCCCTTCGGCATGACATCCAGGAATATAGCAAAGACAATGATGTGGTTATTAACAACAGCATCCTGCGAGACCACAACATTCTGGTCAGATGCCCAATCAAAGCCAGCTACATTAACAGCAGAGTTTGCACCCGTGGCAGGGTGAGAGCCACTCTCTATGATGTTTGCTGTAGAGGCGTCAATATAGTGCAGCCAGGCTTGGTCAGTGAAGAGGTTGACCCCACCCACATCTACAGAGGTTGCGATAGTTACCCCATTCACTTTCACCGTGGATGTAATAGCCGCACCTGTGTCGCCCTTCCAGTAAACCCGTATCCGTATCCTGTCGTTGACCTGGGTAAGGGTGCCAGCCGGTATGACTACGGTCTTGACATCCTGAGCAGTGTTGTCAGACCCCGCCGTTCCCGTAGCACTTACATAGGTGTTAGCAAGCGGATGTTGTGCGCCAAGCCTCTTAAGTATCTGTGCTGGTGTGCTGGTATCTCCACTAATGATTATCCAATTAGCGCCATCATAGAAAAGCCGAACTCCCTTCTCGGTGGTATCCAGCGGCGTGTCGTCTTCATGTGGTGCCTGAATGTTACCCGTGTTGTGCTTTAAAACCACTGTTCGGGCTGTATTATCTGCTCTCAGGGTGATAACTTCCCCCGCAGTGCCCCCGTTGATAGTGTCTAAGTCATCGGTAGAAGCATCAGATTGCGTATCCACGGTATGGAAGTTTCTGACCACGGTTATAGCGCCAGAGGCGATGGTTAGTTCGGATGGGGGAAACAGATGCGTCTGTATATCCGTCCCCGTATAGGTAATATTGGCGTTCTGGGTCAGGATGTTAATATCATCGCCAATGTAGGAATTGCCGTCTAATCGGACCGTCCAGGTGCCAGCGGTATAAGTCCAGGCACCCTGAACCTGGCTGTGGTAGATGTTCAAAGTCGCAGAGCCGCTGGCGTTAAAGGAATCTATGTTGACAGTGGCACAGTTACTGAAGGTGGCTGAGGCCTTTAGCTGCACTTTGATAGGAGACTGGAAGTTACAGCCGTAGAACTCCGAGGCACCGTTCACCGGGGAAACCCTTGCCCCACCTTTGGAGGAGCAATTATACATTAAGACACCGCAGGCAGGGAATGAGCCAAACACTTCCGGCAGTTCCGCTTGGAGTAGTTTATAACCGAAGAAAGTGCAGTGCCAGAACTCACCACCCCCTTGAAACACCAGGCACTTGTCGTTATTCAGCGCATCGTTGTGGTTGTGCTCCATTATCAGGGAGCAGTGGTGCATCATCAACTGCCTGCGGTTGGTAAGGGCTGCTGTCTTAAACAAAGTCATTTCAGCAAGGCCCGCAGTGGCCCTTATGGTGCAGTGATGGAACTCGGCCCAGGAGCCAACCGCCGTAAGCTCTACACAGACGAAGCTGGAATTGCTGGAGGTAAGTTCAAAGGTGCAGTGGTCAAATATAGGAACATTGGCCTCGCTGTTAGTCCCAATGTTCAGCAGGTCGGCCCCGCTTGCCGCCTTGATATTCACCCGCTCATATCTGCCGCTGGTTAACACATTGCCATTTCCGAGGCCGTCCACATCCTTGGCTATAAAGCCGTTGTTGCCGTTGGCGTTGGTCAGTGGGCCAGCAGTAAGGGTAAGATTCTGCAAGAGGCAGTTATCGGCCCCTACAACCCCACCAGCCCCTGTGATGCGACAGGCGTGTTTGCTCACCCCCACCACATCCACATACTCCTTCATGGTGACGGTCTCGTTATACTCCCCAGGCATAACCAGCACCAGATACCGCTTGCCCGTGGCTGCATCGGTGATGTCGTCTATGGCGTCCTGTATGGATTCAAAGTCCCCACCTGTCTTGGCCACTACCAAGACTTGCTGCCAGCGGGTCAGTGCCCCTACAGGTATAGTCGCTTCAACCAAGCTGTTGAGGCCCATTTGTTGACGATCCAACTCCTGGATATCCTCGTAGAGTTTGCGGAGAGCATCCTCATGTGCCTGAGCATGGAGGAACAGCGTCTGGATGGCCCTCAACTCAACGGATGCCACGGAACAGTTCCTCCTGTGCCCGTATCAGGGGTTGTAGCGCCGCTATCTGGGCCTGGATTTCAGGGGGGATAACCAGTGGGGCAAGTAGAGAGAGGGTATAGAATGGGTCTATCCTCAAGTGCCCGAAGTCTATGTGCATCTTAAACATACCTGCACCATACACCCGCTGGATACGAGCCACATTCCCCAATGCGGTATCCCCCCGTCGGTCATCGGTTATCTTTATCCAGTCATGCACCTCCAGGTTTACAGTCATTGGCACCATTCCCGCCCCTACACTGGCACCCCGCTTGAAGTTCTGGAGGATGGCCTTGGCGAGGTACTGCGCTTCCTCAGTGCTATCAAGGCGTGCATACTCAGTCCACCGTTTCGTCATGTCTGACAAGCCAGTGAACTCCGTATCCTCTGCGGTGCCGTAGTACTTGGTAGCGTGAGAAGGGGGAGAAAGTACCACCACATAATTAGGCATCACCACCCGTGTCCGCTTTTCCTTTGAAAAGAATGTGTGCTCACCGCTGGCAAGAGAATACTCGTACTGCGGCGCTACTGCTGTCCAGGTAACCTGGTCGTCCACAACGGTTCCGCCCGCAGTGGTAGGCCAGGTGGGCTCGGTAGTAGCATGTGACTTCTGGTCACCCGAAACAGATGTAGCCTTGTAGGTAAAGTTGTTGTTGGGAGTGGTGGGCTGAACATAGTCGTTCAGTTCGTACTTCGTGTCCGCCACCCACGTTTCAAGGCTATGGATAGGCACAAGGACATGGAGCGCCGTGTTATTATTCGCTCTCATAACGCTCTTGGTGTAGCCAAGTAACTCCCGCATTTTGGCCAGCCGACTTTCTCCGAGTTTAATTGTGAATAGGTCGGCGGGCGTGAAAGAATCAATAAGCTGGTCCTCACTATCAAAATTGATAGTGTAGGCAGTGGGCCAAGTAAAGGAGGGACTGAGCGACGCCCCAGATATACCCTGAAGAAGTGTCTTGACTGTAATGGAACTGTCGCTGTCCAGCCAATAAGGCCCTTCTGGAGGATTAAGGTCTTCCGCAAAGTCCATCGCCATCAGGTCTGGGATGCCCACGAGCCTTAGAACAGTCAGCAGTTCTCCGGGTGCTGACTTTTCTTTCGCCTCTACTACCCAAAGGGGAGCGCACTTTCCCCCACTATAGTTCTCCGACCCGGTGGCATCAATGAAGCCATAGGTGATGAAGCCTTTGTAACCCTTATAGTCTGCCGTTAGAGCCTTGTCCCGGTTGTGAAGGACAACCTCCGCTTCCTGGTGGAACTCCTCCTCAACATGGTTAATAGAGAGGATACGGGTCTGGGTGTAGGTATCATCATTGGCCCCCTCGGTAAGTTGTAGCTTAACCAGAGGATGCAGTGGATTCTTCTGGGCAGTGACCATTGCGGCGTCGCTTGTCCTCACGGGTCACCGAACTCTGGATAAGATTTTAGAGGTGGGAGGATCGGCCATCGCCATAAGGTCTCGCTTCACCCTTCGGAGTGTGCGGAAACCCCAAGTATCAAAACCCGCTGCAACTCCTGGCCCACCCACGGGCACGGCGTTGATATACTTGGTGGACTTACTGGATGAGGCCAGGGCAGCCACATACTCCACGAACAGAGCCTCCAACTGACGGCCATACCGCCCCTCAAAGGTGGACAGGGTGAACGTCACCACTATATCCTCAGCCACATCCGCCTCCAACGGCGGATAGAAGGACACAGTGGCCTCGTTGGAGGCAATGGTGGCATCCGCTGTCACGGTGTAGATTTCCTGGAAACCAGCGATGGTGAACTCCTGGTCTTCCTCTACGGTGCCAGATGACTGTAGAAGGTCAATCACCATAGAGGTGTCGCCCTCGCTGTAGCCCCCACTAAGGTCCACGGCGCCAGCGAGGTCCGTGAGCTGCGAAACCTTGTGCCTCTTGGCGAACCAGACCTGGACTATCTTCTTGGCGTCAGCGTCATCCGTGTCGTCCGGGGTGAAGTCTATCCCAAGGGTCAGGATGGTTCCCTGAATGGAGAAACTCCGCTCCGTGCCGATGGGGAACTCAACCTTCTCCACCCACAGGTAGTCCTCCACGTCCTCTATGTTTATCTGGTTGTTATCGGTGCATTCCTTGTTGTACATCTCGTACTCTTCACCGGACACCATGATGTCCCGGGAGAGCACAAGGACGCTGGTGCTGGTAAAGGTCTTCACCACGGCCCAGGTGTTGTCGGTGAGGTTGTGGATAATCTTGCCCACGTCCCCGGCAAGGAACTGGGACTCACCGGTGTCAACGAGGGAGCCTGCTGTCGTGGCTGTAGCGGACCCGGTGCGAGACTCCGTGTTGTATGGGACTCTCACGATGTGGGGGACGAACCGGGCGAAGTGGCGCAGCCCATCCAGCATCCGGTCATCAAGCTCGGTGGTGCTGAAATCAGCGTTGCTGGTATCTTGCAGAAGTTGCTCTACGGCATCTCTTAAAGCCGAGTAGGTGCGGGGCATTTAGATTACCTGCCCCCTGCCGACTTCCCACCGTTCGGTGGTTACACAGGGAGTAGCAGGAGTTTCGGCATGCCCACAGTCCTCCACAGAGAAGTAGCCACGCTCCTCATTGGTCTGACCTTCGTTGATAATAACGGCACCGAGGTCAACAATTCGCCTTCTGGCCTCTTCCACAAGGTCATTGAGCGGGTCAATATCTGAGAAGATTATGTCTGCCCTGAATCGCCTCAACATTACTGCTGCCTCCCGTCATACTCCAAAGAGATGTCTTTCACTAACATAAAATCCCTTATGTTGGTCGGATGATAGAGCAACATTAAAAACCCTGGGAGGGAATATGCCTCCCTTATAAGGCCGAGAGGCAACATCGTCCCAGATACCAATCCTTGCATCTCGGGCACTGGTAAGAGGGTCAGTAAGAGCCTGTTTAGTTTGTGCTGGTTCAGCCCCGTTTTGGTAGAGTGTAGCAGTTGCTCCACTGCGGCTTACTCCGACGAGTAACCAACCATCAAGAGGCAAAGTTCCCGCATCACCAAAGCTATCTTGGTCAGCTGCTGCTTGTGAAGTGCGAAAGTAAAGCTGCGCAGTTCCAGGCACCCCATTTATCCAAAAGCTATAGCCATCTGTTGTATCAAGACCTCGCCCGAATATGTGCTGCTGACTATTCCCCGTTGAATCAATATTTATCCATGCTAAAATTGAGAAGTCTCCAGAGGTGAAGTTGAGCACGGAGGCGCTGCCGAGAGTAATGTAGTCATCGTTGCCATCAAAGTCCAGGTACCACAGGCCGCTTGGTAGCCGTTTCCAAGTAGCCCCAGTGATTGTGCCATTGTTACCCTGGCCCGAAAAGTCCTGAATAGTAGACCCTTGAGCGGGATACCCAGGCAGGTAGAGAACACAATCGGCAGGTGGCGGAGGGAACCTATGCCCGTTCCAGTGGAAACCGGTTACCCTACTCCCGGTGAGCCCAATGCCCCTGATACCGCTCTTTGTGAGTAACCGTTGCCCGCTCTGAGACACGGTGTTTTCGCCAAAGGTGACATCATTACCAGATAACTTAATAGCCATCACCAGTCCTATTTTGCAACCTCATAGACATACCGACCACTAATCGTGTCAGTCCCGGTATTAGCGTAGGCGATGTCAATCTCATCATCAGCCTCGTATTCGTACCCGACACCATAGACGAACACGAGGTCAGTCTGGCTGCCGGCCGAGGGGTCCACGCTATCAATCAAGGTATCGTACTCAGCACCATTCCCAGCATCAAGCTTTACGGTGAAGTTTTCAGAGTCTGATGGGGCAGCATCCCAATGTGCTTCTATTCTCAGAAGCCTGAACTTAACTCCGGGAGCTAAAGCTTCGGCTATTGCTGTTTCGCCCGTAAAGGGCTGATAAAGTACATTTGCCAATTCATTAGGCATGATTGACTCCTCTCTGTTTCATCACGCTACTCCAATCACCTCGCCTATATTTGCGGCTGCCACATCATCCACCTTCCCAGGATTGGTGACACCCTCCACTATGCCAGTCCAGCCCGCCGCCAGGTCAGCCGCCACATAGGCATCCCAAGTGTTTACCTTAGATGCATTATACCCCGAAATGCCTGACCTCACATTACCTGTAATGTCTCCGTTAGTAACCTGGACTTTCTGAACCGTATCCCTATAATATGTATGCGTTGAGCCATTGGACTCCAACTTAGAAGTGTGTGCTGCTATACCAGAAGCGCCTGCCGTGCCCAAGGAAGATTCCGAACCAGTGGTTACCTTTATAATCCGGTCTTGATTTGACCCCACATACCAGTGGCCCATATAGTAAGTCCGGGTATCGCTCTTGAAACGGGTTGCTACAGCAGCGAATGCGTCAATAGCGGAGTAATCATTCAAGTCTGCCTGTGCGTAGTGGTCATCGGAGGATAAGACATCTTCTACACGGGCATCATCCAAGCCCCCAGAACTTACCTGGGCACATTTATTAGACTCAATATCAAAATCGCCATCTGTCTCTGTCCAGTTGAGGTCGCAATCCAAGTTGTCCGAATCGCCACAACCCCAATCCTCATTGAGGGTCGTGTCCATTGGCCCTGGTGGGTCGGAAGTTATGCCATCAGACAGTAATTCCCAAGGTGTCTTGAACTTGATACGGGCAGCATCCAGAACCTTTCGGTAGTGGTAGGGCGGCATCAGGTAAAGTAGCGGCAGCAGAGAACGCTCCCATAAACTTAACACAGGCTTCCGCCCAGCCTTTACCTCTGCCCACACATACTGGCGCAGGGCCACTACCTGCTCCCATGTAGCGCCGACCCTGGCAAGTTCCGCTTGAGTAGCCAAGCACTCATCCCTGAGTTGCCTGTAGTCCTCCCGCCACACATTCAGCACTTGGGGGTGCTTCACCTGGTCAAACTCCTCATCCCATACCTGACTGCCGAGGTGCAATTCCATCCTTGTTCTACGGCCCCTGACCGAAGGCATGATGGGCTTCCATCGGGTCTGCCCGGTAGGGTCAGCGTAGCGGGTGAATAGCTCTATCACCATCCCCAGCACATCATCGGCTACTATGCCCTCACCCAGACCAAGGGCAGCCTTAACCTCTGCCTTCCGGGTGCTATCCATAACTGCCTTCAGGTTATCTCCAAGGTAGTAGCCAACAGTAGCCTGTTGGGACAAGGCCATGAGGCCCCAGCCAGGCATATTTAGCCTTGATGGAGTGAGTTCTACCCAAGCCTCGGTATAATTGGGTGGACCCCAATACACTCCATAGGAGCTGTTATACGCCACTGGTTGGGCAAGGTAGAGTTCGGGCACTACGTTATCTCCACGTAGGTGTTGTCGGGGCAGAAGTAGAGTTCATTGGCTGTATTACCGTAGCCGACAATCCTCACTATATCTCCCGTGGCAGAGGGCGCAGCTACCTGCACATCTCCAGCGGTAAGGCCGACATGCACAGAGCCTCCAATAGTTAGTGTCGGGAAGGCAGCATCCGCTCTAACTGTTCCCCAAAGCAGAATAGTGGTAGCAGCATCTTCATTCGCCGCCACAACGCATATTCCTAATAGGACTCCCCCGGCTGTAGCCGCTGCATCAGCATCAGCCAGTTCCCATTTGTTATTTCCAGATACTCCGTCCAGGTAGACCAAATCACCAAAGGCCAGAGTTGCGCCTGCTATGCCTGCTATCTGAACAATTGGAGACCATTTACCGTCAGCACTCAGAGCGGGATCAAGGTTAATTCCAACATTCTCGTCAAAGGTCAGCCCTGCGGCCTCTACTGCGGCAACAGAGGCGGCGGTGGAGACATTAATAGTCGCCACTCCACCCGCCACAGAGGCGGTAACATCACCCGTGAAGTTAAAGGTTATCGCCTGGCCCTGGGAAACGCCCTCATCCTTTACGGCGATACTGGCTGGGTTGTGTAGACCGCCTGACATTAGAAGGGTCTCCGTATCTTGGCGGTTATGAACCTCACACCCTTCCCCCACGCCTGCCGGAGCCGAGAGTCGGTGACCTCCGAAATCGTCATCTCTCCCTTCTCAGCGGAGGCTCCCCAGTACTCCAAGGCTTCCTTTCCCTTGCCCGTTACCTCTACCATGAAATCATTGCCATCCTGGCGCACACGCCGGACAGGGATACCCCTTTTTGCGTAGAACAGCCTCACATTTTCAGGGGTCGGCACCTATACCCCTTCCAATACAACAAGTTTTTTGCCACCACTGGAACAGATGCCGTTAATGACTCCCGTGTTGAGGTTGCCTATCTCCCGGCTCATCTCGTAGGAGCCGCCAAGAGGACTCAGGGGGATACTCTCATCCTGTACTGCATCACCCCCTATCTCAATAAAGATGGTCTCGTCGGTGTTGTTTGCGAATAGCGCATAGAGGCGGTCGTTATTGGCAGCCAGCGCCAAGGTCGTGCTCGACCCTATTGTTGGGGCCGTGCGGGTGGGGGTGGAATACTGTCCGCAGGGGAAAAAAAAGTCTCCACTCCCGTCCGGTTTAGTATTATGGAGAACGAGTCTTATCAGCCTGCTGCGATGGTCTTCAGTTTTTTCCCTTAAGTCAGGCATCAGACCTCAGCAGGTTCTTGACTCAATGCTTCTGGCAAAGGCGGATACACCCCCGATGTGACCGCACTAAGTTCCGTAGCCTCAGGTTCTTCTTCAGGGGTTTCCTCTACCACGTTGGGGTCTGTAAGGATTTCCCCTAAGGTCTCACCACCCACGGCATTGGCCTCACCACCCCTGTATTCAGCCGCCTTCCTTTGAAAGCCAGATGGCTCCAGCATGCCGTTGATGAAGGTGAACAGGTACTCCCCGTCCGATGTGATTTCGGCACACTTGAGCCTGCGTATCTGTTCGCTCTTGAGTTTCTTGAACTCGCTCAGGGGTATGGATGGTATAAATTCAGCCATGTTAGACCTCCACTAAGTTCCTGTCCCATGCCGGGGGCCTGGGTGGTTCTGTGGCAGGAGAATTGGTTATCTTCCCCACCTGCTTGTAGCCGCCACCCTCCCTCTGGGTTAACTCTTGAAGAACAATGGTGGGTGTCAAGAATACAAACCCGAAGGCAGATACAGCCCGTTCCGAGAGGCCACCACAGTCAGGGCAGGTACGAGGTTCGGAACACCCCGCCATGTGGCCGAAGTGCTCAAACCTGCCATGCTGCGGGCACTTATATTCGTAGATGGGCATAGCACTCCTCCCTATCCGGCTGGGGGTTAGTTAAGGCCAACCCCCCAATGCCCTGTCTTGCTTACCTCCCCAGCGCGGCCTTCCTCTTAGCCACAATGGAGGCTTCAACCTTGTCCGGGTCAAACCCGTGGGTTTCACCCTTCTTGAGCTTCCCGAAGTCAGCAGACTCCAGGGCCGCAATCATGGACCCCGTGCTGTCCTGCACCTTGTCTCCCAAGCCCAAAACATCACAGAAGGCCATCATCTGGGAGGTGGGCAGTGCAATTACATCTGGTTTCTGCATGTTCTTTCCTCCTTAGTTATTTATCTGGAGCCTGATGAGCCAGGTTGAGGTGGTGCTGGTACCTGCGGAGTTGTACATGTAACCAGCCCTCTGATGCAAAGCCCCCGCTGCCCTGGTCTCCAGTTTGATAGTTCCGTCAATGTGGAAGAAGCAATCATGGTTGCCTACGGTTGCGCCAATCTCCTCATTGTAGGGAACCACATAGCAAGGCCCCCAGGACTGAATCCACTGCCACGTAGAGGCTATCACATCAATTAGGGTGACGCCAGGAACAGTGGCATAGTCTACACCCGCTGCCCACTGGGAATAGAGTTTGGTGTACTCACTGAAGTTGATGTAGCAGGAGCCCTGGCCTGCGGATACAGCCTCCACAAGACCGTAATCAATGGTTAGGTCAATCTCTCCGCTTACCCTTGCCCCGGCTGCGGTGGAACTCTTGAGGATTCGGTAGGAGCTATAGGGATTGGTTCGGGGCAGCAACCAGCCGCCGGCAAAATCGTCCTCACTGGGAGTAGTATCACTCAGGCCTGAAGCCAATATACCCACCAGTGTATCGCCCTTTACTCCAGCCGTTGCTCCCCAAGTGATAGTTCCAGTCCCAGCACCATGCTCATTCATATTGAACAGACCGATGTTGGCCTTGTTACCCAGGTTAGCTATTGCACTAACAAAGCCGTAGTAGAATGTTCTCTCACCATCAACAAACTTGGTGCCTACTGGATACCCCTGGACAACATCGCCCACCGAGGAATTGGCATGGGGATTGGGATGGGAAAGGTCGCCCCACTTGCCGCTTGGTTCTCCGCTAATCCAAATCGGCATGACGATATACTTGCCGTTGTTGGCAATCAGTTTTTGAATCACTGGGATAGTCATTGTTCTATCTCCTTACCTTATTTCCCTTAGCTGCTCGTCCCAGTCAGGACGGCCATGCTGTACTTGCTGGCGCACATGAGACCCGGATACCAGATGAGCCGGTTCCGTATCGCATTGTAGTCTTCGGTGAAGCCACTCCGCTCATGCGCCATCTGGCCCGAATGTAGTCCCTGAACATCCCGCTCGCCGAGTTTCATAGCGAATATCAGGCTGTTGTCCAGGCTGTCCCCGGTTGACCGAGCGGCATCGTAGTCATAGGTGGAGATGGTCAGCACGCTGGAGCTGTTGTCCGGTACGTTGTCCACCAGCCAGTCCGATACCAGGATAGGGATTCCATCGTACATGTCCATGAACTTACCGAACAGGTCCGCCTGGCCCATCTGCATACCGGCGTTACCAGCCGCCCTCTGCAGGGCGTTTATCCGGCGCCGGGAAAGCCGGGACATGAGCAGCAGGTCTGGCTTGCCGGGCTTCACCATGTCAACCAGCTCGTCCATCAGGGCCATTGAGAGCGCCCCGGTGGTGGCGTTGGCCGCCAGCACCTGGCTGTTATTCCCACCACCACCGGCGGTTGCCCCATCCAGGTCTGTGGTTGAGGCAGACTCAAACTCGGCAATCATCCGCAGAAGCCCCTTGAACTGCTTGGAGGTGGAGCCCGTGGTGGTCTGCCCGTGTATGAAGGTCTTTTCCCACTCGTGCGCCATCGCCTGGGCCGCCAGCATCATATCCACCATCTCCGGGTCCTGGGTGGAGTTCATTGCAATGGCACCCTTGTCGGTGAGGGCGTCCTGAATGAGCGTGAAGATGCTCGTGCTCCTCTGCTCAAAGGTGCCGGTGCTCTCAGAGAGCTGCTGGCCGGTTGCCACCCACGCAGCCGTAGGCAGGGTCAGGGAGATGTTGTACAGGAAGGAGTTGCCCTGGATGGGTTTCTGTGGGAGTATCCCCAGGATGGGACTCTCCTTCACCAGCCAGTCAGCAACACCCGACAGTATGGCATCTACATCAAGGTATTGGTACTGTGTCAACGTTTGCACGTTAGTTGTCCTCCTAAGTTATTTGTTCAACGCTGCGAGCCCACGTGAAACTTTCTGTTCAGGCGTGAGCCCGTTGAGGCCCTGTGCCCCCCCAGAGGTTGAGCCGGAGAGGATTTTCAGTCCTGGAACTGCGGCCGTTGCGGCATCGGGCCAGAGGGTGTCGGCCACCTCCTGAATCTGCTCCTCGGATGTGGCACCCCATTTCTCGCACACTTCCTTGAGCCTTTCCGGGTCGCCGATTACTTTGCCCTCGGTGTCCTTCTTCCCTGTGGCCACGTCCATGACCGTGATTTCCCGCTTGGTATCGTCCGTCAGCTTCCTATCCGCAGTATGGGCCGCTCTGTCCGCTTCAAGCTGCCGAGTGCCGGTCTTGAGCACTCCCTCACCTGTTCTTAGTGTGGCTTCCCTCTTGACCAGGTTGAACCTCTGCGGGTCCTCACTTGCCAGGTCTTCCGCTGTGGTGCGGTGAGCATCCCTGTCAGTGGTGAGGTCGGCAATCTCGCCGTCCTTCAAGCCGATTTGGCCCTTGAGGGTGTCCCTTTCTGCGGTAATCGGGCGGAGTACCAATGCGTGCTCCCGGCCCTGCTTTGCCAAGGCATCGCTAACCAACTTGTTAGCCTCCTCCGGGGTGTAACTCTTGGGGGTTTGAGGTACTTGCGGTGCTGCTGGCTGAGGTCCGCCCGGTTGGGGTTCGCCCGGTCCAGCTTTGTCGTTTTCGCCCGCCATGTTTGTAGCCTCCTACTCTTTCTTTTTGCAGAAGTCAACGAGGTCGGCTTCTGACATGCTCTCGGCCATCTTGGCCGCCTGTTTGCTGAATGATGGCTTTGTCTCGCCTCTCTTGATTCCAAGGGCGATACAGGCTAATTTCCTTTGAGACTCTGAGGTGGCAGGAATGTTTCACCTCCTGTTTTGGACAACAAAAAAGGCGACTCCGGCCCCTCCTGGGAGCCAGTAGTCGCCTTCGGTTCTTCCGTCTTGGCGGTTAGCTTATTCTCTTGTTAAAGTTCTCTGCGCTTCCGCATCCATTCAATATAGATGGGGTCTCCTGCCTTCACCACCACCTCACAGCGCCCATACCCCATCTCACGCAGTTCCTCTATCAGGTGACGCTCCTTTTCACTTAACTCTATTATAGCAACCTTGTCAACGGCTTGACACATCAGTCCTCACCCTCATCTGGCGAACCTCCCCGCAAGTTGCCCTATTTGAGCCCTCTGAGATGTAATTGGCTTCCACCCGAGTACCCTCTGACCCTCACCATCAAACCAGGGATTCTTGCGCCGGAAAGCTTTACGGGCGGCAGCGTTTGCCTTCCCATTAGCGAACCGGAGCGTGTCGTATTCTTCGTTCCAGGCACGCTCAAATCGCTCTGTAGCCACCTTGTCGGGTTCTGGGGCCTTCCGGTCCCATTTCAGAAGCCTCTTAGCTGTGGTGAAGAGTTGGGGATGAGTAAGCAAGTAGCGGTCATCAGCCCAGTATTTCTTCCAGCCTTCGGGTCGGTCAAACTCCACCATGCGGAACTCTGCAAACTGGCTGACCAAGGCACCCGGGAAGTTCTTGTCGTAGGCAAAGCGTTTGTACCAGTCAACAGCATAAGTCCGGTTGGCCCGGAACTGCTCCTTCCGCTTCAAAGCCCGCTTTGTCTCATCGGGGATATAGTTGGGCGAATCAACATCCCCGTAGGAGTCCCGGAGAGTATCCTGCTGCGCATACTTCACCGAGATTCGCAGGGACTCCACATGCTTGGTTATCTTCTCCAACCCCAAGGCAGCGGCAAGTCCAGGGTTCTTCTTCAGGTAGAGTTCCTGGTCCATGCCCGCTGCGGGCAGGCCGTAGTAGTCCGCATACTTGGACACCCACTCCTCGGTGGCATACTGCGACAGGTCTCCAACAAACCGCTCCCAACCCTCCCGTTCAAGCCTTGCCCGTTCAAAGCCAGGGTTAGCAAAGAATAACTCAGTCCGCAGGTCATCCCGTTTGTCCTCCCGAGCCTTACCAGTGAGCAGCCGCACCTCTTCCGCAATCCCATCGGCATCGTAGTAGCGGTCAAAGGCATCCGGGAAGTCATCGTAGATGTCGTCAAAACGCTCGTTAGGAACATCCTCGGAAAAGTCTATGGCGCTTATGGGGTTATCCATTACCTCAGCATCAAGGAGGAGGTCGTAGAGGTCTCTATCGTTCATCAGGTAACGCTCACCCCTCTTGCCCTTCTGGGGTATCATCTTGTAATCCACGAAGCTATCCAGAAGTCCGAGCCTCTCATCATCCGGCTCAAGGTCTATCTCGTAGAACTCTATCTGCCTACGGGCTACGGCATACTTCTCGTTCTCCGGCAGGTCAAGGAACTCAGTCCGGAGTCTGGCTTGCTCAGAGGCATCGTCATGTTTGATGGCATCGTACTCTTCATCCTTATCCCGCCACTCAATCTCCACCCGCATCTTGGGGGTGTTCCAAGGTTCATGTTGACCACTCCGCTCCTCCTCCGGTAGGCCCCCATCATCAGTGAGCAACTCATTGTCTAACGCCCACTGGTAGGTCTCCATGTTGTCAACAAGCCAGACCTTTGTCTCTCCTGCACCCGCTGTGAACTCGTCCACCTTACGACCCCGTTCCACCCAGGACTCCACTATGGTGTCCGGTGTGGGATTATCTTCTACACCCTGTTTGAGGGCCTCCACACGCCTCTGGTTGTCCACCCAGACGGGGTTCTTCTCCTTCAGTTGCTCAATGGCGAACTGGTAGCCATCCTCGTAGTTAGCGGCATCCCTGTCCTCTACACTGGGTAGAGTATCCCGAAGCAGTTTCTCCTCGTCATAGAGCGCCCTGTCTGCTATCAGTAGTTCAAGTGCGGCTATCGGGGTGTCTACAGTCTGTAGGCCCTTCCACTCCCGGTAGGCATCATCCTTCGCAATAATTAACTGTGTCTCCCAGGTGCCGTAACCGCCCTCCTCGCCTTCCTCTATGTATGCGAAGTGGGTCTCTATACTTTCCTTCGGGGGCAGTAGGGTCTCAGGAATGGCCGCATCGGGTATGTCCAACTCATTCAGCAGCCTTTCTACCTCATTGTATGCCTCTAAGGTAAGTATCTGGGCCTGTCCCCATACAGCCAGTTGAGCGTTTTCTTTCGGGTGACTCCTCAAATAGGCATCACGCATGTTTGTGCCTATCTCTGCCACATGCAGCTCCAGGAACTCAGTCTGCTTCTTCTTGTCTGTTATAGACCAGTACTCGTTCAGCAGGGCGAACTGTCTCTGTGAGAAGTTGCCGAGGTGGGCATTTCTGGTCCTCTCATCCTTGTCAAACTCTGCGAGTTTCTTCTCATCACCGCTGGCTACTATCTTTTCTCTGTCCCGCCACATCCGGTAGTATTGAGCGAAGGTAGTCCCTTTGTCGGGGTCGGCATTGAGGCGTATAAGTTTCTCGTTAGGAATAATAGACAGACTCTCTTTAATTATCTTGGCCTCTACCAAGGCCCTGATGTAGTTCGGGAATCCCTTTTCGGGGGTCAGTGTAGCCGGGTCAACCCCTGTGAACTGCCCAGAGGTGTCCGCCCAGAAGTCCGCTGTGTCGTACCTTGGCTCTGTCAGGCCATAGGTGAGGTTATCGGAGTATTTAGGCAGCCCCAATTTCAGGACATTCTCAGCCCAATCCCCCGTATAGGTCTGAACACCAGCGCCAAGCATGGCAGGTATAACACTCACCGAAGCAATAAGCGGATCATCCATGTAGGCTTCATATATATCCCAAACAGAGAATGGAGCTACACGCTCTGCCCACTGCTTCTTGTTTTTAACATCCACCTCTTCTCCGATGAAGTTCTTGCCACGCCAGAAGTCAAGTATAAGTGAGGCCAGGGGCGATGCTTTACCCCGGATAAATGTCTGTAGTAAGTTGATAGGATCAGCTTTGTATTCAGCGCCAGTCACGCTGGACACTCCCGTTTGGGTAATGGCACGGGTGAAGAATACCAGGAACTGCCGGAACCCACCCCAGGGGTCAATCCTTGTGCTGCCTATGCGGATGCTCATATACTCGGCGCTTTTGGGGTCTCTTTCCACCGACCACCAACCAGCGGCGGCTCCAAGTAGTATAATCCCACCAAAAGTGCTAACAAATGTTGATGCGTTCTTCCACGCCTCAAGCCTCACCCTCGGGTTGGCATTTATCAAGTCCTTAACACTAAGGATTCTGCCTATAGCAGCCCGTGGCGCAAAGAAGAACCCGCTCAGGGTAGGGGCGGCAGCAGTAAACTTGCCAAGCGAACCCCTGGCCGTAAAGTTACTGAGGCTCTTGGCAAAGTCAATCATCTCTTTCTGAATATCAAAAGCCTCGCCGGGCTTCAGAGTCTTCTGGCCGGACGCATACATCTCATTAAGTTTGAGCATCGCCTTATAATAGTTCTTGTAGATGAGCCAGTTGTGAACATTTGTGCCTGTCTCAAAAGCCCTGGCAGACAACTTAACCCACGGTAGTTTTGCTGTTAGCCTGGGGATAACCCGTGCCCCAGTGAGGTAACCAAACTCCTCAGTCCCTCGCCACTGAGCTGTCCCCTTCTGTAGTATCAATGGTCTGAGAAAGTCCCCACCCTGCTCCGCCGCAAGTTCGTACACCTCAAAAAGCGGGTCTCTGGTAATCCTTTCCCAAGAAGCCTCAGCCGACTTCCGACTCCAAATGGCTTTCCACGCCTCAACATTAGCCTGGACAAAGGAAATAGGGTGCCCCGCAATCAGGGGTGCTTGCTGCCTCCAGAATGAGAAGTCAAAGGATGCCTTGTTAGCCCGGAGGAAGTTCCCTATGTCAACAGGGCTCCAACCTATCTCTTTAAGGACAAGGATGATGCCCTCCATCGCTGGCCTCGGAAGCAATGGTATCTGCTTGGCGCCATCTTCTACGGGCACTTCAAAATCTGTGACCGCCTGCGGGCCTTTAGCTAATTCAAGCCTCAGTTCAAGAGTTCCCTGTGCCATCTCTTCAGCAGTGTGTTTCTCCTGTAAGCCTGTGGGTGTGAATCCTTCCTCCCCTAATCTGACCCGACCGTATGGGACATTGGGAAGACCACGGAGATATGCCGCCATCTTCTCATCAACCGGAATCGGCGCTTTCCCTATTTCCTCATATGTAGCTTCTATGACGAACCTTAATGGTTTGCGTGATGCTGCAATCTTCTTGACAGCCTCAAACACCCCCGGCGAGAAGACACGCTGCAACCTTGTATATGCGGATCCACCCCTGATTCCAGGGTCTCTTGGTATAGGGTTGCCCATTAAGGCATTGGTCAAAGCAGAGGCAGTGGACATCATCTCAAAGGGTTCTTCTTTCAGGGTGAGGTAGACCTTACTGAAAAAGGCATCACGCATCCGTTGAGTCAGGTCATCAAAGAAATCACTCCTCGCTGAGGGCAACTCACCGGACATAGTTTCTTTTATTGCCTGGTTGATTGCCTGCTCTGGAGAAATGCCCTCCTCAATAATAAGTTCCTGAGTTCTCGCCTTGAGTAATTTGGCTCTTCCAGCCCTTGTTTCCCGCCTGAGTTCCTGCGTCAGTTCCCAAGCAGATGTGGTTGTTGGAGTATCAATATACGCACCGAATAGTGAAAGTGCTGATTCGGCCTCCGCTACGGTCATATCTGGTTGCCCAGTAGTTTGGAGGTGCTCAGCAACCTCAGCGGGTGTTACATCAGACTTGGCCTTTGCGGGTTTCTTCGCCAGTTCTTCAACAGTAGGCCCCGGAGGAAGAGTCACCTCTGCAGGGACTGTAGGGACTGTAGGAACACCAGGAACCACCTCCGGCTCCACGGCTTCAGGGGTGGGAACAGGAACCTCCGCTGTGGGGGCAACCTTGGCCCCCTCCAACTCAGCAAGGGAAGGTTCCACAACAGTTCCGGTTCGGGCTACAAATCCCCTGGCCTCCTCAAGGGTGGCCGCCAACTCAGAATTGCCAGCCTCAGAAGCCTCCGCACCCAGCTTCATCAGCCTGCCAGTGACCTCTTGAAGGGCGTTCCCTGCTGCCTCTCTCTGGCCTACAGTCATATCGGGCTTTGCGGCCTCAGTTATCGCCTTTTGGCTTGCCTCTAAGGTGCTACGAATCTCGGCAGTAACCCCTTCCACACCTTCCAAACCCTGAACAATCTGGTTGATACCTTCAAGATTGGGCTGTATCCTGTCTACTGGGGGGCCAGCCGCAGCCACAGGTTCCAACGGCATCTCCTCAAACAGCCGCACCCACGCCTCTCTCGGAGTCATGGCCTCTATTTCTTCTACCGGCACGCCCTTGTCCCTGAGTTGTAGCATGAGGGATTGTGTCTTCTGTAAGGGCTTAGCACCAGCAGGAAGTAGAGCCACCAGAGAGTCTACTGTGGGTTTCTCCCCACCTCTCGCCACTTTCAAAGCTATGGCCGCCAGTGCCCTTGTCGTCTCCTCAGTAGCTCCTACTGCTGCTCCCTCAATAGATGCCTCTCTTGCCGCCGCCAACATCAGCGGTTCGGCGTCCCTCAGTGTGGCTTCTGCCGCTGTCCTACCCACCTCCGCTGCACTGGCACCCCGCTTCCTGGCAAGAGCGTCTATGATATGCTGCTGCGCCCTCCGATGGAGCCATGCCTGGTTCTTCCGCAGGAAGTAGGCCACAACCCTATTGGCCTG
>SDBU01001079.1_pt1 | contig 40175 bp, 76 predicted proteins | sample 2277071 | NCBI WGS metagenome assembly SDBU01 (sample SAMN10397929, study PRJNA504765) | marine sediment metagenome | isolation source: marine sediment core GS08_GC12, 126 cmbsf | place: Arctic Ocean: Gakkel Ridge, Loki's castle | collected 2008 | reverse complement strand
AGCTACTCAGGAACTTGATAATAAGACGCTAGATAGCTCTGTGTTGAAAGGAACATTCACCGCCAGCGGGACAGTTGTTCTACCTGCTTTTACTCTTGGCGGCACAATGGATGCTAACTCTGAGGCTTTAATAAATGTCAAGGATTTAGACCTTGGTACTGAGTCCACCACGGGTACCTTCTCGGCTATGCGAACCGCTGCAAATGCTGGCACAGCTTGGCTCATTATGTCAAGGAGCACCTCCGATACCCTGAGAGCAAGATTAGGCTTGAGCGGCGGTGTTGATATTGCGGTATGGTCATGGGTATATAGTACTCATACAGGCATAGTGCTGAGTGGTGATTTAGATGCTAACAGCCAAAACATAGATAATGTAAATTCTATTCTTGATGTTAATAGTGCTCAAGTAGTTGGAACGAGGGTAGTTGATGCCAGATGCGATGACGCTATCAATAGTGGGGATGCTACTACCGATGGTGTGATTGACGCTTTAAGGGATGCTATGATTACACATGGACTAATAGCAGCGGCATAAGGATGGTAATATGGAAATTAACATAGAGGAACAAGAAGGAAAGTTAAAAGCCGAGGCACAGAAGATTGGTGAGGAACTGGGTCAGGTACAAAGCCAGATGCAGCAACTCCAACAGAGACAGCAAGTTCTGATAAACAAAGCTTTGAAGAATCAGGGGGCATTGGACTTGTTAAATAATCTAAACGGCGAGAAGCCCGACGGGGCGTAGTTGGAATTGCAAGGAAGCTATTATGCCAGATGAAATTGAACTTCAGGCAAAGAGTGACCGTGACCTGTTAGTGATGGCAGTCATGCAAGGTAATGAAACTGTCAGGCATTTAGAGTTGATCAACGGTAGCCTTAAAGACCACGAAGGGCGGCTTAAAAGCGTAGAAGGAATAAGGGGCAAGCCAATCAACCTCTCCAAGAAACAAGCCGTTGGACTGGGGAGTGCTTCTTTTATATTCGGGAGTTTTGTTGCAGGTATTATAGAAAGGCTATTGTGAGATGCCCCTCAACCATGCCCTTAAAGAAATTGAAAGACTAAAACCCTTTGAGGAAGGATATTATAGACTATTGGAAATCTTAACTACTCATTGCTTTGACCACGAGGATTTAGAGGCTTGTCTGCATAGCGAAATGTATCCTCACAAGTCCCCACAGCCCAAATAGAGTGCATTAAAGTCTATTCACACCCCATCGTATTGCCTGCTATAAAAGCAGGTCTTTTTTTTGTGCCTAAAAATATATTTTGGTGGGGGTATTGACAAATGCTAGTTTTCATGGTAGCATAGGGTAAACCCTGAGAGGAGAAGAAATGAAAGACATTACTCAAGAACTAGCAGGTAAGAATATATCTATGTGCTGGACTTGTCGACACCTCTTTAAGAATGCTGACATACTTAAGGATTGTCCTAATTGCGGGGCAGGGCATGAAGGGGTGTACTCTATTGAGGACGGAGGATTCTACATTCCTGATTTTGTCAGAGTAAAGTTATCGTAAGGAATTATTAAATGTCACCGACCAAAGATAGCACAGTATTAGCAGTCAGGGTAAGGAATCAGACCCTTGCTGAAATTAAAAAGAAAAAACGTAAGAAGACTCTCAATGCCTGGTTAAACTGGTGTATAGGGTTGGGGTTAAGGAAACACGATAAGAAGGAGGAATAAAATGAAGAAACAGTGGGATTTAACGGACACGGAGATTGAGGAGTTGGTAGTTCGTGAAGAGCACAGAATGGGAAGAGGGGAACTACTTGCGGCTCTCCAACGGCAACTTGGTATGGAAGCTAAGGCTGGGGCTGCATGGTGGGAAGCCTTTGTGTTGTCTCACAAAATACCAAAGGAATTCCGCTATAGATTAGTTGTCGACCATAGGCTTGGGAAGGCTTGGGTTAAAGGGGAAGTTGAGAAACTAGATAATTCCCAGTGTGCGCAGCAAGACAACCCATATGGCTAAATGCTCAAGTCCCACTAACCAGACTAGCCCTGACAATCGCTGTGAGCCATTTTAAGGCTGTTTACTGGATATTAATGAAGGAATGGTAAGGAGGATAAGGAATGAAAGCTAAGTTTACTTGTTCAGAAGGTAAGGCCGTTGAACTTATGACTGCCATACACATCATAGCCTACGAGGGTTATCACTTTACTCAGGACGGGGCTAGGAGTGAAGAAAACGCCCTATTCAGGACTATTATTCATCTAGCAAGTAAGGCAATAGATGAAACTCGTTAATCAGGAAGAAGCCAGGAAGATAGCTGATAAGTGTAAGTTCAAGAAACACTGCCATCTCTGTTTCTATCTAGGGAAAGACAGGCTTATGAACTGCTGCGGTTTCTGTGCGGACTACCCTACAGATAGGTGTAAGGGTATAGTTTGTGTAGACTTCGGGGTTAAACTTACCTCGACTCCCTGCCAGGACTGTCGTCTTCGAGATGGTGAATGTTCTCGATCTCAAGGATACGGATAAATATGTTGCCCGGAACCAGTAAGCAAGCCTGAGCCGAGGGTGGTTAGGTGCAAGCTGACAACAGGGAAGGTAGAAGGATTGGCTATCGCTACCGAAGGGTATAGTAGTAGGCTCAGGCAAGCCCTCATAAGAGTGCTTAATCGTATGTTAGGCTAGGCTCTAGGGGGCAAACCCTGTGGGGTAGTGCGCTAGGCAAAACCATCAGCGGTTGAATCGTACGCAAACCGAGATGGGCTAGGATACCCCACAGGGGGAGAAGAAATAAAGGGAGGAAGAAATGGAGAGATGTCCTTTTCAAAGAGTAATCCAGGGCGGAGATGAAAGCATGGAAAACTGCACCATAAGATTAAGAGATAGGCAGTGTGTCCTTATTGGTGGATATGAGTGTGATGAATACAATGAATTCCTAAAGGAGGAGGAAAGATGTCAGACAAAATAATGGTAATTGGTCGAATTGAGGACATTTACAGTGATGCTGGAGAGTTAATCGGCAAGCAGGTTTTTGATAAAGCAGACGATTCCGTTAAGGTCAAAAACCCAAAGGATAGCGGGCTGAAAGAAAGGTGGGGAGAGCTTATCATAGGTAGGGCTTATAGTTTTACTATGGGCGAGTATATGCAACACCCCTTTGTAAAAGACTTCAAAGCTGTTGAGGGTAAATTAGCAGAGGCTGCCGAGAAAGTTGCAAGTCAATCCGCAGACTCCAAGAACCGAAGCTATGCATTAAGTTACGCTAAAGACTGGTGTATTGCCCAAGTTCAAGGAGGCAAAGACCTCAAGGTTGTAGATGTTTTAACCGTTGCCAAACTATTCGAGTCCTACCTTGACAGTGGAGTAACAGTAAAGAACAAAGAAGAACCTAAATAGGAGGGGGAGATGAGACTAATAATTCACCTTGATGATTGCGAGGATAAACAAGCGGCACTCCTGCGTGTTTATAATGGATTGCCAGAGTATTACAGATTAAAAGGGGAAGATGATAGGCGTTTGACTGTTAGGTTCGAGGACAAGGCTATGATTTTTTACCACGACAGGAGTGATGTGGTGATTTTCACACAGTCAACCAAAAACTCCTTGCTCATCCCCGATTCAACCCCTTAGCCCTTATAGCGTTATTAATATGTGGTTGGTGTGTATCCGGTAGAGGTCTAACACCTTTTATTATTCAGTCTTGGAGGGAAGGAATGAAGTTTAAGCGGATAAGTGAGAATCCTTGTGATGGTTGTTCACTCATAAACAACCCAGAAATGCCAGTGCCTTGTACTTGCTTAGAGAAAACACAGTTTGATGCCCAAGAAGCTCAACTCCAAGCCGACCAGAAAGCCCTTGATGAGTGGCTACCTGAACATGATAAGGAAGTAAAAGAGCTAATGTTTAACCCCGACTGGGTTCCTGACATTCAAGAAATGATGAAGGAGCATAGGGAAGCAATCGCTGACATTAGGAAGGAAGTGGCTAGGGAGACTTTTGAGGAGATAGAGCCGTTCATAAATCACAAAGAGGATTGTTTAATCTACCGACAGAACTTTTTGGAGGCACTATGGGGCGGTGATGACCCTGACAATAAGATTAAGCAGGAGTGTAATTGCCAAGTGGAAGCCCTAAAGGAAAAGTATCAATGAAACCACTATATGTAGGAGGTAGAGTGAGATGGAGAAACAAATTAGGGAAGCAACAAACCTTGTTACTGGTGGGGTTATCGGGCAAGATAAAAAGACTTCAGAATTAACCAAATGTGCCCTAGAGATTGGTCACATAGCTCTCACTTCCTTAAAGGGTGAACTGAGAGTAAAAGCCCTTAACATTGCCAGTGCTATTGCAGATTATGAAGACGAGATGGGCCAGTTATCGTAAATGAAGTCCTTATATGTATTAGTAGGATGAAAAAGTATCAGATATATGCTGAAAGGAGGGATAGATGATTACCGAGGCGAGACTGATTGAAATGCTACAAGTGAATGCGAAGCTAAGTAATCAGAAAGAGGTTGCTAACCAACTTGGGATATCACCACAATACCTCAATGATATTCTTAACCATCGCCGCTATCCTGGGGAAAAGGTATGTAGAGCATTGGGTTTGAGAAGGGTAGTGATGTATGAGGAAAATCCATCTATATTGGGGCAATGAGGTAGGGAGAGTTATGAGAAGTCTATATGTATTACTAATAGCTATCCTGTGCCTGATTGTGTTTGTGCTTGGTATGGCTTTTGAATATGGGCTTCAGATAGAAAGGGACTATGCTGAGATTAGAGATTTACCCATTCACCCTGCTAGTGCCATATGGATACTCGAAGGGAACAGAGATACCCACCAGTATTTTGTAGATAACCCTGAAGAAATATGGTGGGAGTCAAGCCCAGGTGCTGAGGCTGAACACGTAAGAAGATATAACCTGATCATTGAGTTAATTGAGGAGATGACAGGTAAAGTAATTAAAGTGGAGGAGAGATGAGAGCTAGCAAAAACGAAACTGTAATAACTATCATATTAGATTCCCAACTTGAGGCTGATATAATGGGTTCTTGCTTAAATTGGGGCGTATCCGCCATGAGTAAATCAAAGATGATTGATACTATCAAAGATGATGATGATACTCACGAAAAATGCAAGGTAGAAAATCATATGTGGCAAGAATTCTGCAAGGTAAACCCTATCAAAGATTTAAAATGAGGCTATAACAGGGAAGGATATTGAGGTATGAAGAAGTATCAGGTAATAAACAAACACAATTCGACGGTCTGTGATTATCCTGGTCGTGGCTTTGATTGGAGTAAGTTTGATTGGGATGGTAAGACCGTACACCAGTCCATATTTAGGAATACTAAAAACATGAAAGCACCTAAGCCTTGGAAAGATGACGGACTAATTGCTGAGAATTGTCAATATCTCCATGTCCCGTATGACTTCAGAGAAGCAGGTACAATTTACCGTGTTCGCCCCAACGACTCTATGTATGCTGGTGAGGTTTATAAAGGGAAACTTATCAAGAAGCAAACAGCAGTCAAAAGAAAGGGCGTGTGGTATTGGGTATTAGAAAGTGAGATTGAGGTATGAAGAAGATAATAACAGTGAAGGATTTACAGGAACTCTTTAGACTCCTTAAAAACGCTAAGTGCCGTCCAATGACTGAGCAGGAGATAGCGGAGTTCGAGGTCATACCGGAAGGGGCTGTTCACTATCAGGATTTGAAGTCTCTTAGGGCTGCTTGTCAAACCCTTAACGACAGGAAGGTTCATTACCAATCAGGTTGCTTTACAAGCGAGGGTATATTCTGGACATTTGAGGTAAGACCATAAGGAGAGAGAATGAACAAGACAAAAATTGAGTCGAAGGGGATATTTGCCTGTGATATGTCAGACCTCTTTGGTATAGGAATCCCTGAGAAGTGGATACGAGAAGTCATAACCGAGTGCCAACTTTATCCTTGGCACCGCTTCTACCTCTTAACCAAGCAACCACAGAACCTACCTCAATGGAGTCCCTTCCCTGAGAATTGTTATGTCGGTGTTAGTGTTACACGAAATAGCCAGTTAGATAATGCCCTTAAATACTTAAAACAGATACAAGCGACTGTTAAGTTCATCAGTTTTGAGCCTCTACTTGAGAGGATAGAACTTGAAGTTAAAGGGTAAGGCGTGATATACTAATGATAGGAGGTGTGTCATGCCAACAATAGGTGAAATCAAGAGTGAAAGATTACTTGGGTATAAGGGTAATCGTAATAGGCAATGGACTAGATGCCCAAATTGTCCACGGGCACGATGGGTGGTGTTATCGGTTACCAAACGACCTGATTATACAGGCTTATGCCACCAGTGTAATGCCTATGTGCGTGGTGGTAAGCGACTAAAAACTAAAGGCCGGTGGAAAACAGGGCAGGGCTATGTAATGAGATTGCTTCATCCCGATGACTTCTTTTTCTCAATGGCTGGTGCAGACGGGTATGTGGGAGAGCATCGCCTAGTGATGGCTCAGAGTTTAGGGCGGTGCCTACATTCTTGGGAGTTAGTTCACCATAAAGGAATAAGGGTAAAGGGAATTGAAAACAGGTCGGATAATCTGATTGATAATCTTCAGCTTGTCTCGGATGATAGACACAAGCAAATTAGTATCCTTGAAGCTAAGATAGCAAGACTTCAGAAAGAGAATAAGGAATTAAAGAAGAGGCTAAAATGAAACGATTAAATAATGAGGCTATACTAAAAGCCATTGGCAAAGAACGCTACGAAAGATTTACTATTGCTGAAGTAGTCCAAGCAACTCTGGAGTATATGATGGAGTGGGGTTTAGAAACTTGCCCTCATACCAAGGAGTACGAATTGCCGAAATTCAAGAGGGCTTGTTCTTACTGCTGGGTGGGAGTGACGGCTACGAATAGGAAGATGTGGTTTGAAGCGGTATGGGAATTAGAGAAGATTAAAGCAAAAGTGAAATACATATCATTGGAGCCGTTATTAGATTGGAAGTATGATATGCAACTTGATACCCATTTTATTGACCATTGCCGCTTCTTTGCAGAGCGTTGTAGGAAAGCTGGTATTAACTGGCTCATCATCGGTGCCCAGACCAAGCCATACAAGCCACCCAAGATAGAGTGGGTCCGGGAGATAGTTGAGGCGGCGGATAAGGCTGGGATACCGGTGTTCTTGAAGGATAATCTTTGGGAACTATTTATAAATATACCGCATGAGGATATCTTCTGGGAAGATATGGCGCATTTAAGACAGGAGATACCTATTGTATGACCCTGATAAGAAGGAGGAATAAATGCCTATAAATTGTCCTCTTGCTTTCAGTGTATGTGATAGCATCTGTGGTTTCTTTGGAAGTGATAGATGTAATTGGTTCTTCCCGCCAATGAAGTTCTCTGAGCTATACACATCAGAAGAGAGGCTTGATAAGTTGGAACAATCTGAACCAGTCGATGAGCCAAAGTGGGGACGGAAGCAATGGGATGCAGTGCAACAACTGAGGGCAGAGGTTGTTGGCTGGAGAGAGAAGCACTATAAAGCTCTTTCAGAAATTGATAAGCTAAAGGCGAATCGTGGTAATAAACAACGTACTAACAGATATAACAAATACTCTTTATAATATATATACTATAAGAAGGGGGATTAACCCACGACTATTACGGTTAATACGGTTAATAATTAGCTATGAGTAGGGTTAATGGAAGTTAAAGGAGTTAATAAGGTTAATGGAGTCAATAAGGTTAACGGATAGACTAAGGGAATTTCTCTGGCAAGCTCAAGGAAGAAATGTTGACTTGAAATACTTAAGGGCGGAACTAAAGATTGATCCTACCAGTCCATCGTGGGATACCCTTAAAACCTTAATGCACAATTTCTCCAAGGGTGAAGGGAAACTTGTTAGACCTTCTGGGTTAAATGACGGTAACTATCATGTCGTTACCCAGGTCAAGCCAGTGAAAGTATTTGTTAAAGACCGTGAACGCAGACCCCCGTTCGAGTTATTTTTCCCCAAGGATTTCAATACGGGTATGGAGATGCTCTTTGCAGAGTTTATAGTAATACGGGAGGGCGACTTAGTTTCAATCGGTGGCGTTAGTAATTATGGCAAAACAACAATGGCAATGAATCTTTGCGGTGAGAACATAAAATATAACCCTGTCTTGATGGGGAATGAATACACGACTAGAGTGGGGGAGACAGACGAATATGAACCCACCCCGAGATTTCTTAACAGATTGGATGCTATGGATTGGGTGCAATGGGTTAATGGCGATGGGGCTGATTCGTTTACGCTACTTCCAGTAAGGGAAGACTATGCAGAACACATAGTCAAGGACAAGATAAATATAATTGATTGGATTAACCTTGAGGGAGGCAGGCTCTTCGATATAAGTAAGGTTATGGATAATATCAAGGCTGAGCTAGGTCGTGGTATCGCCGTCATAGTTCTACAAAAAGACCAAGACTCTAGTGCCCCACGAGGAAAGTCCTTTGCCAAGGATTTTACTGACTGCGAGTTGCTTATTGACAAGTTCACCGAGATGGAAAGTATGATCACTATCGGCAAGGTTAAAGAATATACTCGACCAGTTATGGGTAGGACATTTGCATTTGGTATTTTGCAGGGAGTTAAGATTGTAAACTTCAGAGAAATTGTCAAGTGCCCTACCTGCTATGGGAAGGGTTTTGTTGGCTCAGGCAATAACTATAAAAGGTGCCCCGTCTGTAATGGAGTAAAGTATATTGACAAACAATGAGGGCACTGGTATAATGTCATTGGAGGTGCGTTATGCCAGAATTGGGAGAAGTTAGGAAAGCACGGGAGATAGGTTATACACAGAACCACTCATATATTTGGCAAGCTTGCTTAGGTTGCGGTAGGGAGCGTTGGGTTAAACTAGAAAAAGGTCAACCTCGTAATATTAGGTGTCAGTGTTGTAATGGTAAATTAAATCGGGGGGGAAGTAATTACCAATATAGGCGTGGGGAGAGATGGTTTGAGCACGGGTATGCTATGGTTAGATTATATCCAGAAGATTCCTATGGGGGTATGGCAACAAAAACTTATAGCGTTTATGAACATCGCCTCCTTATGGCGAAGCATTTGGGGCGTTGTCTCCAGAAGGGAGAAATCATCCACCATAAAAACGGGATTAGGGATGATAACCGCATTGCGAACTTAGAATTAATAGCTACTCTTGGGGAACACATCAAAAACCATAGCAAGGGCTATAAAGACGGTTATGCCAAGGGTTATGAAGACGGAAAGTCTAGATGGAAGAAGGCGGGGAATACAAGCATTCCTTGTGATGGATGTGAAAAAACAGGATTTATTGATAGGAGGTAAAAATGGAAGGTAAAACAGTAAAGTGCCCCGTTTGCGGTAAGCCCTATGTGTTTCACCCCTACTATGTAGGAGACCAGTCGGCTTGCCCTAAATGCAGGGACGAAGCAAGGAAAGATATGCCTAATAAGTGGAGGTAAAAATGAAACCACCATTGTTGGGCAAGAAAAAGATATGGGCGATCATAGAAGAAGCAGAGCAAGAGTGTGATGCTGACCTCAAACTCGATAGAGCGGTTCACGAATACAGGAAGTTAGTTCGGGCACAATGGGAATCGGATAATAAGTGGTTCATTGAGAGGGTGGAGGGAATACCAAAGCCATACATCGATATGGGAGCATGGGCTGAAGGTTTTAATGAAGCCATACAAGCCATGATAAAGGAGCTAAGTGATGGATAAACAGAAGGCATTGCTGACAATTGAAAGGGTGTTGTCCATTCTTACCCCAGAGGAAAGGGATGCTTGGGCTTCCTTGCCAAAGAATAGCAGAGATTTAATAGCTAAACTCTTGGTTAGAACACTTAAAGCCCAACTAGATAGAGCATGGGAGATAGCACAGAAGGAGGAGAGGGAGAGGATATTTAAGGAGATTGAACATTGCTTTAACCTTGCCAAGTACGATGATAGTTATTTCCGCCTCTTAGTTCAAGACCTTCTATTATACCACCAAACAGGGAAGACAGCAGCACAACGGGGGCATGAGAACTGGGTAGCCTTTAATGCAAAGAAAGCCCTAAAGGGGAGGAATGATGAACAAACAAGTTGAGGAAGTGGCGAAGATTATATCTCGGTGGCATGGGGGGTCTGAGCCATGTATGGTGTGTCGTAAAATAGCCGTTGAAATCTGCCAGCTATCCGATAGCATCCACTTAAAACTTATTGAGGAGGATAACGGGCTATTGGAAGCAGGGCGAAAAGCTATTGAAGATACTTTAGTTGAATGGAGGGATAATCGTCTCTCAGAATTTAATAGAGGCAATGGCCTTGTCATTCGTGAAAAAGATGGCCAAGATTCTCATATCATCAGGTTTGGCCCTGAAACAGCGCTAAGAATCGGGCTAAAAGCTATAAGGCAAGCCCTTTTTGCAGAGAAGGAGGACTAGGCATGGATAAGAGAGATGTGCAGAATCTTATACTTGATTTTATAAAGCCATACATGGAGACGACTGTTGGTTCAATCTTAATGTCAGACATAGATGAACTTACTGCGGAAATCTGCCAGCTATTTAAGCTGAAGTTGCCTTTCAAAAGAACAATAATAGGAACTGAAAGGTCGGTGCCAGAAGGGACAGAGATATGGTTTTTGTTTAAGGACGAATATGAAGCCCTTCAGCAAGTCAAAGAGGATAACCCTCATTTGGAGGTTGAGTGAAAAAGTTTACTTTTGAGCTGCCTTATATCAAAGACCTATCGGTTAATCACTATCTTGGTAGACGCAGGGGTGGTGGCTACTATGTCAAAAAGGAAGTCAAGACCTGGGTCGAAGAACTAGGGTGGCTGATTAAAACCCAGCATATAGAGGACTGGAAACTACCGCTCCATGTTACGTGCGATGGGCAATTTGCAGATGCCCGGTCTGCCCCCGACCTCAGTAATCTATCAAAGGTAATTTTAGATGCTATCGAGGAGACTACGGGCATCAATGACAGGGATATGCGGTGGCATGACGGGGATAGGATACTAAAGAAAAGTGAAGACCCATATTTGAGGATAACTATACAGGCTGTGTTATGAAGAAGAACTGGGTATCGTATAAGGCTTATTTTGAGAAGTGCCGTAAGTGTGCCTCTATAGTTGAGTGCATGAGGAACGGCAAGAGGTGTCTTAACTATGAGAAAAACACCAATAAAGCGTGTCAGTAAAAAGATGCAAGCGATAAAAAGAAAAGAGAAGATTCAATATCAAATAATGGTTGACCAGTCAGACGGCTTGTGCTGGGTATGCCGCAAAAGCATGGCTGTTGAGCCGTCTCATACGAAGGACAGAAAGAGATTCGTGCCGAGTTGCCGGGAGTGCCACTCCCCTAATGGAGTGCATAAATTCTTACCAGAGGAGGAGTTAGAGAATGAGTAAGCAGGATATTATAAGGGAAGGGTTATTCAAGGTCTTATTCCCACATAGCAACGCTGACCACTACACAGGAGACGAGACGGTTCAGAAGGTGCTTCGTTATCTCCACTCTGAAGGTGTAGTCCTCAAGGTAGAAAGGAAGTTGCCCATAAATATATTTGATGGTCTTGGAGCAGCATCTAGTGAGATATTTTGGAAGGGGCAACAGTCTATGCTCAAGTGGCATAATGATAGCCTTGAACCCTTAATAGAGGAGAAGTAAAATGTATAGACCTGAAGGATGGATAAACCCATACTTACAACAAGATGAGCGAGGCGATTTTGTAAATAGTAGAGTTTATGAGGCTGGTGCTGATGCCATATTAAAAGCAATTAAGGAAGAATTAGACCTAGAAGATGTAGAGTCTTATGGTAAATCCTGTGGATGCTGTGGGTTTTTGTGGGAGGAGTTAGGCAATGAGTAAGCAGGAAGAGATAGAGAGAGGCTTGCTTAGTAAAATTAAATCAATACGCAATTGGCGTCACCGTCCCGACATTGACCCACTATCTGCTGAAGATGATGTTGGCGATATACTAAAGTATCTCCACTCTGAAGGTGTAGTCCTCAAGGTAGAAAGGAAGTTGCCCTTTGTGTCAAGTAATTTTGAACTTAGCCAGCACGGGGTCTATGCAAAAATTGGCAATGAGGCACTAAGCGAACAGGGCTATGCAGCAACTGAACCCTTAATAGAGAAGAAAGAGATACCCTTATCAGAGTTACCCAAAATCATTCATAAGAAACCTGCTATACAGGAGGAGTAATGGAGTATAAATATCCTTGCCCTGGTTGTGGTTCTAGTGCTCGTCTCTTTCCTTGGGATGACGGCGATTTAATCTGCAAGTCCTGTGGAGTAGTGGTGTATTGGGACGAGTTTTTAGGGCGGTATTGCACGCCACAAGAGTTAACGGAGATGCTCGTTCGCCCCAATATGAGAGGGGCTAGTATGGGTTATATGGATAGGAAACTATAATGGATGATAAGAAAGTAAAGGGGAATGCTCACTGGCGAAACTATTACGCTAGGAATAAAGCCCGACTACTGGCTCTTACAGTAAATCGTAAACGGGAATTGGAAAGGAATGGAAGGTGTATAACATGTGGCTTGGAACTTATGGAGGAGGAAGGTAAGAAGTGTATGAACTGCTATTATGTTGCTCATCATTCAGGCATTACACAAGGAGGTTACTAATGGAGAATCAGTGTCAGGGTAAGATAGAGGCATTTCTAAAGAAAGTCAAGCTGACACCAGAGGAGATAGAAAAAGAAGAGGACTCATATGCAAAGGAGAGCCGAGAGATATGGGCAAGGGACATATCATTCTCAAGGAAGCTGGAACTAGCTCATAAATTAAAGTCAGTATTTCAGCGAGTTGCCGAAGCCGCAACAAACAAAGTCCTGAAGAATAAAGAACTTGCCCTAATCGATAGGGAGAGGGAGTTGCCAAGTTGCACACTATTAGAATTAAAAGAGGCTTATGAGAGAGGTTGGGATTTAGTAACCGATGACAAGTCTGTTCCCGCCGACATAGACCTTGAGGTTAGACAATGGGCAGGGTGGAGTGAGATTGGCAAACTATTGGATGTTAAATATAAGGAAGCGGGTTTTCTCCCTGTAATCTTTCTGAAGGAGGTGAAGGAATGATACTACTAGCCCCCGTAAAGCTTGAAAGTAATCATAACATTTTTATGTTTGGCGACCTCCATGATGGCTCGGTTTTGAGTTCAAGGAAGGGGTGGAACAAACTCTGTGACATGATGAACTCGGAATATGATGGGTGCTCGAATAACTATGGAGTAGACGGGGGCGATCCTTTCGAGGCTATCATGGTTGATGACAAGAGATACAGTCCTGAGAAACTTAAAGACCCTGAGACGGGAAAGTCTGAGCCGTTACCATTAGTGCAACTGGAGACAGCCATTGAATTACGAGAGCCAATCAAACACATGATGCTTACCATGCTAGACAGCAACCATGCTCGTAAGCTGTGGCGCTTTGGAGATATGACCGCAACAATCTGCAAGAAGCTAGAGATTCCCTATGGCACGTACACAGCCAAGATTACCATACAAGATACTAAGGGTAATCTGATGTACAAAATATATGAGACGCATGGTTCAAAAAACATATCGTCTACTGCTGACGATCCGCTAAGGCGTATTGCAAACATGAGACTTATTCTGAAGAGGCATCTCAAGTTCAAGGCTGGGGACTGTGCGGTAATGGTGAAGCATCATACTCATAAGTTAATAGTATGTGCCCCTGAACCAGAGCTTTACCTGACTGATAACGGGAAGGAAATTAAGCAGGGCTTTACCGGATGGGGGCAGGCGGAGGAGTATATTCACCCTGATGCCAGGTGGTATGGCAATGCTGGCTCGTTCTTGAAACTATTCGGGAAGGGAGTATCGGGGTATGCGGAAATATTTGAATACGATCCCGTGGAAATAGGTTTTTTATGCCTTATCGTAAGAAATAGGAAAATAGTAGAATTAAGAAGAATACCACTAGGGATATGAAGAAGTATCAGATTATATATGCTGAGAGGAGTTTATGAGATGGAAATGAAAGTCCTTTATTTTGATTCTGATATTCCCTCTATCTATTTTCCTGTAGGCTTACCTGAGACTGGCGGAACCTGTGCCTTTGCTACAAAGCAGTGCTTAGAATATTGTCCGAGTGGGAATAGTAGAAACAAAAGCGAAGTGTATGCCCTAACATTCTTTAAGGAAAACAATGTTGAGGATGTTACTGCCAAAATTGTTAAAGATTACAAAGTTCTAATAAAAAGACCCTACCACGCCAAGATGATACAATGGTTTGTTTGGGGGGATTGTCTCCCTGAACTTACAGAAAAGGTGTACCAAGTAATAATGTCCCTGAATAAACTGGGAGTTCCTCAGTATGGCTTTACAAGGAACAAAAAGTTATGGGAGTTAGTTCCTGCAAAGAGGGATTTGAACATTGGTTACTCATTGGATAGTTTGAAGAAGGCGAAGGAATTATCTTATGGGAAGATGACTGCTTGCCCTGATTACCAACGGGGGTACGCTCGTATGATATTTAACGGACGTATTCGTTCTAGTTGCAATGGTTGGTGGTGCATAACGGAGAAAGGCGAGGAAAGAAATAGTGATTGTAGAATCTGCTTAAAAGAAGGTGAGGGTTGTTACTCTAAGTTTATGGGGCAATGAAGTAGAGAGTGATATAGAGTTATGAAAAGGATACTATGTCTAATGCACTTACATAACTGGCTACTAAACTCAGAAAGTGTAATGAGGCGAAACTGCCATAGGGTTTGTAGGAGATGTAGCAAAGAAGAGATTGTAGTGGCCTATGAGACAAAAGCTATTTGGGCAGAATACAAGAGAGTGATATAATGAAAAACATAGATAAGCACTACCAGAAATATGTCCACTACATGAGAAAGCTTAACAGGTGGCCTTGCCCTGATAAGATATACTTTGAGATATGGGAGAGGTTAAAGAAGGAGAAGGAGGTTTAATTTATGGGGTATGCAATTGAGGGACACATGATATGAGTAAAGATAGGCTGGATTTAGCTTATTATGCAGGCCTATTTGATGGTGAGGGCTGCGTTGATATAAACCGCCACAAACCACAAACTGGAAAGCAGGCAGTACAACACACGCTTAGATGTCATGTAGGCATGACAGATGAGATGCCCATTAGGGGGTACAAAAAAATCTTTGGTGGGAATATACATCTAAACCCCAAAAGCAAAAAGAATCCTAAATGGTCAGATATATGGATTTGGACAATAGAAAGCAACCAAGCCAAATGCTTCTTGGAAATTTTAGTGCCTTTTCTTAGGATTAAGAAAGACCAAGCTAAGGTGGCTATAGAGTTTCAGCAAATTCGGCAAGGGCAACACGGCAGGAGGCTTCCTATTGGTGAATTGGAACGAAGGGATAAATACTACAAGTTACTAAGTAGGATGAAAGGAAAGAATGGGAGGTTGTTATGATTAGTGGTTATGGTTATGTTGTTGGGCTTCTCGGATGCTGGATACTATCAGATGGGATATTAAGCTGGACACTTTACCTTAATGCGCCTAGCTACGAGGGTAGTAAGAGGCAGACATTTCTGAGGGACCATTGGGTTCGCTTGGTGCGGATAATTTGTGGTATAATGTTAATGGTAATGGGGTGGTTTATATGACTGACACAGCAAATGAGATAGCTCCTCTTGATGAGTGCTTAAAGTCTACTATAAAAAGGGCACAGATAGCCTTGCTTCTGTATCAACGGGGTCGAGATGACTTGATTTGGACAGCGTTGGAGGACTTGGCCCGTGGCATCCAGGATATTTTAGATCAGTGTGTGGTAAATGAAGACTCCCATAGTGTATAAATACTGCCAGAAGTGTGATATAATAGAGAGGAAGGATGCCAGCGAGATAGGCGAACGGTGTGCCTGTGCGTGGTATGAGAAGCATAGTCTAAACAGGGTTGTTTGCGGACGGACTCTTATGGCTGTAGCTCTGTATCCCTGGGGGACTCAAGGAGTGGAAGCCTAGCTCTTAAAGGAGAATGATGAGTGCAAAAACGTTACTTCCAAACCAACATAATTATCTACACCCTTTTTACGGGCAAGAGAACTGTTGCTTATGCAAGGCAGAGTTTAGAATTCGAGACCTTGAAAAAGAGGTTGAAAGGTTAAAATCTCTACACGAGAATGTGGTAGTCCGCAAGGCGAAGGTGAGGCGCACGAGTTATCCCCCTATAGATGGCACGAATCCTCTGGCTCTCTCTTAACTTCTACGGTAACTATTGTGTCGTTATGGCAAGCACCATGGCAAACTAATAGTATCTCTATAATTTCAAAACCCCGCCCCTTTCCCATACCAGTACTATCCCAAGCAAAAGATATACAGAGTCCGTTTGGGGAAATTATCCTTGCTAATTCATCCTTGCATTTAGCCCAATACTCTGCTCGTCCTGCAGTTCCCTTGAACTTTGGTGTGTACTTTCTAAGGCATTGTTCCACGCTATAAGGGGGGTCAAATAGGCATCCTTGCGCTGTGTATGTTTCGGTAGATATTAGAAACTCTAGTGCATCCAAGTTAAACCTAGCTGTTTTATTCTCTATGTCGTTTGTAAATTCAGCAGGACTGCACTCGCCAGCAAATGGGTCTATCCACCCTGTTCCATTACCAACATATCTAGCTAGCAGTTTAGCTATTGGTTTGATTTGGAATGTCCACTTTGATGGCATGCTCCATACTCTGTTAATAATCATCTTATCCTCTTATTGAATCCTCCGGCTCTCTCCTAATGGAAGTAATCTCTCCACAGACATAGCATTTAAGGCGTTTAATGGTGGGTGTAGAGAGCGTAACGGAGTAGCGTAGGGTTCTAGTCTTACAGTGCTGACAGCGTAGTTTTTTCATTTCCCCTCCGCTTTAGCGAGTGCTTGTTTTGCTTGTAATTCTCTCTTGCTAACTAATGGACTATCCCCCAAAAAGCCGTGCTCTAAATCGAATAGCGTGTCTTTCAGAGCCTCATACATCTCCTTTGAAGCAGCTATGAGGTGGGCATTGGCATTGGTGTCTACTCCCACTTGATGCACAGTGGCGATAACTTTTTCACTAGCGTAGATTGACCAAGCTAAGTCTTTTCTGTATGTTGTCCATTCGCCCTTTGTGAATTCCATTACATTCCCTCCTGTTTCTGAATTAACTTTAATAGTGGGCAGGGCGGTTCATTGTAATCATCTACCCTAACTACATCTTGATGGTGGTAAGAGTTTCTGTTATTCTCATTGACTACGTGGTATGCTTTGCAGTAGTCTCTTACTGGGCAAGATTCACAATACATTTTATCTTCCCTCCGCTTTATCGATTGCTTCTAGTGCCTTAGTCCAACTGACAGGATGCTCCTCCGTATCCTTCAAAGCAACAGTCCAGTCATTTATATCATAGACAGCAAACAGCACTTTCAAAGCCTTGTACATCTCAGGGGCAGCCTTATGTAGTGGGCAAAAGTAGATAGCGTTTTTCTTTCCAGTTGTCATACATTTACATTCCATTACATTCCCTCCCTTTCTATTATTTCCCTGATGTCCTGGAGCATCTTACTACCCCCTATCACACCCTTGTTCCGTCTCTCAGCGTCATACAGGTGCATACCAAGACCGTAGCCACATGCCAGTCCTTTCTGGTACTCTCCCTTCGCCCCTTCCTCCCGGGCTTCCTTGAGTAGTGCTTCCAGTTTGCGATTGGTTATGAGCCTCATCTATCAGCCTCCTTATTTACTGAGTGGCTTATATAAATTTACTTCAGTTACTTTAGCTCCGGCCATCTCAGCTGCATTTGCTAATCCCCAGTCCTCACTCCAACAATCTTTCCAGCCTCTCCGGCTAGTTTCTTTTTCTGCTTTCTCCCTGATTTCCTCAATTGTCTCTCCACTTAGTATCAGGCTGTCATCTGAATTACCGTCATGTATTCTGAATCTCATTACTCCTACTCCTTATATTTATTTGATACTTCTACTTCGTATTCTTCAATACTTACTGAGCCACACTCTGGGCATTCGTCAGGGGGGATTATAAATACCTTACCACAGTATTGGCACTTATAAGACCAAGCTAAGTATCCCATTCCCTTACCTCCTACTCTCATAGTAAACTATATATATAGATTACGCAACACTGCTGACAGTGGCTTTGGGGTGTAAATACCTCATTTGCTAAGCAACCTAGCCTTGCTAGCTCTGCTAGTCTTTCCTAAGCTAACTCTTTATCTTGCATGATATTAGGAAGACTTGACCATAAACTGTATGTAGTGGTATAAAACTTGACAAATACAATATATAGTGGTAAGGTCAAGAAATGAAACCCTTAAAGAACACAAGGCATGAGAGAGTCGTGCAAAATATATTCAATGGCATGGTGGATTACGAGGCTTATATCAAAGCTGGTTACTCAGAGAATGGAGCCAGGGCAAGTGTCTCAGCTCTTCTAACAAAGCCTAACGTTCAGGCAAGATTAGCCTACCTCAAGACACAAGTGGCTAAAAGGGGGATAGGTAGGAAGGAACAGAAGCTCTTAGTGTTAGAGCAAATCTTTAATCATAGCCCTTTACCGGATCAAATCACAGCCAGGGATAGAGTGCTTGCTATATCAGAACACAACAAAATGGCTGGCGATTATGCTCCTGAGAAACACGCAATACTAGGTGATATATTAATAGAAGTCGTATATAAGGGGGAACATGGAGAAAGCGTTACAAACTGGGGGCGGAAGATAAGACACTAAGGGAGAAAATGATATGTGGAAACTAAGACAGACATGGATATTCCTTTGTGACTCTTGGTATGACTTGTTTCATTTAACAGGTATCTATGGGCAGGAAACATTGGAGTGTTGGTGGGGTACTAGAAAGTACGAGTGGAATCACATTTGGGGGGTGGAAGTCCCTTAGCCAGTAAGTAAGGAGAGTTAATGCCGGCAGCAGAGAAGACTAAAGTCCAGGTAATACTACCCCGCCCACACCTACGTCAAGAGGAATTTGTGCACTCTACTAAGAAGAGGATTGTTATAAGGGCTGGTAGACGTGGGGGGAAGACAGTAGGAGTAGCCATCAGAGCCGTTGAGAGGTTCTTACAGGGTAGGAGACAGTTATATGCAGCTCCTACATCGGAACAGGTTGGAAAGTTCTGGTATGAGGTTACTGGTGCGTTAGCTCCTCTTATACGATTAGGGATATTAAAGAAGAATGAATCGGAGCAATACATAGAGAAACCGGGGACTGAGCAACGCATTAAGGCCAAGACAGCATGGAACGCAGATACGTTACGTGGAGATTACGCTGACGACCTGTACTTAGATGAATGGCAACTGATGAACGAGGATACATGGGAGATAGTAGGTGCTCCCATGTTGTTAGATAATAACGGGGATGCGGTATTTATCTATACTCCTCCCTCATTAAGGAGTGTTGGGGTATCCAAAGCCCATGATCCCCGTCATGCTGCTAAGATGTTCAAGAAAGCGTTAGATGACCCCAGGTGGTTAGCCGTCCACTTCACTAGCCACGACAACCCTCATATCAGTAAAGACGCACTTCAAGAGATCATAAAGGATATGACCAAGCAGGCTTACCGTCAGGAGATACTAGCGGAAGACGATGAGATGCAGCTATCCTGGTTAGTATACCGGGCGTTCAATGAGAGAACGAATGTAATAGACGACTTTGAGATACCAAAGAACTGGTTGATTTACGTGGGGCACGACTTCGGCAGTGCGAACCCTGCTGCTTTATTTGTAGCTCAAGACCCGGCTACGGGAAACTTCTATGAGTTCAAAGAGTATCAGCCTGGTTCTGGTTATTCGACAGCACAACATGTAGAGGTCTTCAAGGAGATAACCACAGGATATAGTGTTATATGGCGTAGCGGTGGTAGTCATCAAGAGGAAGAGATAAGGCAGGGATACACAGCGCATGGTTGGCCTATCATGGCTCCGAAGATAAAGTCAGTCAAAGCTCAGATAGACAAAGTAATAGGGAACATGGAGTTGAATAAAATCTTCACCTTTAAGTCATTGCAAAATTTAATAGAAGAGAGGATGAATTGTTTATGGGAGCCTGACAAAGAGGGGCGACCGACTGACAAGATAAAGGATGAGCATAAGTACCATGAGAGTGCTTGTGCTCGGTATCTGTATTGCAACTTCACACCGGAGACAGTAGACAGTAGAGAGCCGCAGGTATCGGTATCGTCATGGGCTTAGGAGGTTAAATGGACTTTTGCTTTAGTATTTGGAGATTGGGACTTGGCATAAGAGTATGTCGGCATTCTTGGGAAAGAGACAACTTTCAGTACTTTACTCTTAAAATCTGGATCAAAAGCCACCAACTTATTATAAGGCTGTATCGCACGGGGCTAAGCGAATTTAGGTATCATATTAAGCTCCCGTTTATATCTGTCAAGAACGACGAGAGATTAAGAGTTGTAGAGACCTTAGGCCATAACATTCATTGCCAAGTAATGCCAGTGGTTGAAGGCAAAGTGTTTGGTTACGTATTAGGAGGTTAAATGAATTTTGCTATAGTAAGGAACGCACGTGTTTACCATCAGGGAGAGAGCAAGGTTGACCTTGAAGCTGTAGCTTTCTTGGATTGCCGTAAAGGTGTCAAGGAACTTTGCGCTCGGTGGTATTCACTAGGGGCGATCCCCGTTTCCCCTCTTAAGGAGATGAGAATGGGAGTCCTTGAGGATTATGAGGCCACTGAGATTTCGGTGCGTCAGGGGATGTCAATAAAGTTCTTTGATTTACTGCATGCTGTACGTGAAGGAAAGGCAGAAATCTCAGAACGTCAGCAAGACGATGAGGGATATGGGTCCAGAACTGCCCAACCAACAGGAGGTTAAATGGCAACATATTTAGATAAAGTAAAAGACGAAAGAGCTAGAAACAGTGGCTTGTATTCACGTATGGATGCAGATAAGAACTTACTATATCTCAAACCTTTCGTTATGGTTGGGAGGGATATGACGCATACAGTCCCCAATATCCGCAACTCAACCATGAATGACCCTGCTGTATTCTTTGCTAACGTTACGTCTAACTTAGGTTCTTCAGTAGAGCAGAGAGTTGTTGAGTCGGATGATGAGAACTTTGACACGGAATTTGTAGAGAAATTTCTTGAGGCGGGGTTTGGAGCTGCTGGGTTACGGAGGGCTGAAAGGGGGGAATGGCAATTAAACCCTTATACTGATGAGAAGTCTTGTATTCGAGGTTCGGTAGTAGCACGATGTTTATTCCAAATGGTTGATGGCGTCTTAGACCCTGACATTACACCTTGGGACAGAAGGTATTTTGAAGGTGTTCGTGGTATTAAAGGGTTGGCTTGGGGATCATATACGACATGGGGAACTAAAGACGAGATAGAAGCGGAAGCGTGGGCTAAAGAATCAAAAGGATTAAATGACGTACTAAGAGGGAAAGATAAGGATATTGAGAAACTTGATGTCTGGGATACAGAACACAATGAAATATGGGTTAATGGGAAGTTAGTATTTGAACAACCTCATACTTTTGGATTTACGCCGGTGGCTCTTCAAACAGTAACTTTGGGTTCGATGTTAGCCGACAAGGATAGTCTACCCCGTCGAGGGGAGTCTATCTTCTTTTTATTCAGAGACTTGGTAGACGAGTTGAATGAACTTGCAACCATAGCCAAGACGATTAACTTTGATACCGTTAAAGGAGCGTTGCAGTTAGCCTCGGATGAGGGGAAGGGGGCAAAGCCTCCAAAACATGAGAAGGTAACTAAGCCTGGCTCTGTTACCTCAATTGAGAAAGGTGGCGGTTTCTCCGGGATGCCCATTAAAGACGTGATGAACGCCTATCTTCAGTTAATGCAAGTAGTAGAAAGTCGGATACAACGTGGTTCTTTATCCAGTATTGATTTAGGGATAATGCCAGGACAGCCTCCGTCAGCGATAGCCTTGATTCAAATAAGTGAGGGAAGAGACCAGGTTTTCTTACCAAGGTTGGGAGTTCGAGGATTACTTAATCAACAGTTATCTTACATGATGATTGAGCAGGTTAAGCAGATAGGTGGGATTGTGGAGCTAGGGGCAAGAGGACACAAGCAGTCATTTAACGTCAGTAAACTGGAAGGTGAGTACGATATTACCTTTAAGTATTTTATTAAAGACCCTAAACTGGATGCAGCCCGTTCTTCAGTAGCGGCTTCGTTTGGGAATCTCATGTCGAAGAGAACAAAGATGCGTGATGTCATCCGCTATGAAGACCCCGAAGGAGAAGAGGAGCAAATCACGATTGAGGGAGCCGAGCTGATCTTCCCGATTATTAAGCAAGCAAACACAATCAGAGCCCTCCATAACTCTGAGAATGAAGATGATAATGTGAATGCACTATTGGCAGAACTCTCAATGGGGATTAGCTTAGATAAACTAGAGTCAGGAGAGGTAGATGAATTACCACCCAGAGAAGAGGAGAGTCCAAAGCAAATACCATTAGGGATTGGTGGGCCGACTTCAGCCAAGAAAGCCAGCGATTTAAGCAGGACGCCAGTTAGTGAGGAGGGAGGAGAGTAATGGCAAAGAAATCACAAGAGTTTAACGAACGGATAAGGGCACGGTTAGCTCCAAAGCCAACGAATTCTTTAAAAAGATTAAAAGAAGCAGCACGGAGACTGAGGCGATGATAGAGGTTAGACTCTCGGATAGTATTAAGATCGGTGGGTTTGATTATACTATAGATTGTAGTAAGTCAGCTCGGGATGAACTTATAGGTACAAATTGTTATGGGGATTGCTCTAATTATATTCTAAGAATAAGGATAGACAATGAACATAAGCCCCAGCAATTTAGCGAGACCACTTTACATGAGTTTGTTGAGGCTGTTAATGATAAATGGTGCAACAATCACATTGAGCATGATGATATTACTAATCTCTCTCATGGCTTGCATCAGATATTTGAGCAACTAGGTGTGAGGTTTGTGAAATAGATGGTAATCAGGACTGCAAAAGGTAGAAAGGTCACTGGGTTAGCTGGGAATAAAGGGTGGGTGATTGCCGAGGATGAATTCGGTCGGACTGAGAGAGTCTATGACCCAGAGGCTTTCCTTGCTCTAACAGCGCAGCCAGTATTTGACGAACCAACCGTTATGGCTCAGGACTTACTCTCACAGGGGAAAACTCCAGCGACTACACAGACATTACAAAGGATGGGAGCTACCGACCTTGATATAGATGAGTTCTTTGGCGTTCGGCTTGACCCCTCAACAGGGCAATTTGTTCCTGCCACAGAGCAAGAAATTCTACAGAGGGAGCAACAATTCTTTGCTACTGAGGGTAGACGAGACAACTTACAAAACATAATAGAAACGGTGTTCCCTGGGCGAACTACGGGTGTATTAGAAGATGACCTGATAGCCTTGGAGAAGTATATAAACGATACTCCTGATGCTTTCTGGGAAGATATACAGACTCTAGGGAGGACACCTGAGACTGAGGCTTTATTAAGACTTATCCCCTGGGAAAGACCGATAACAGAAGAAGATATAGATATCATATTAGGGACAACTCTAGAGATGGGGCAAGTCCAAGCTGTATTAGAACCAGAACCAGAATGGCAAAACGCCCTAACAGGAGAGGTTATTACTCAATCAGAAAAAGATAGGCGGTTTCCGAAAGGGTTTGAACCAGAGCTTGATGAATGGCGACTAACAGTAGAGACAGCTAGAAACTACACGCATGTTTTCAGGGTATTCGGGGAAGCTCTGCTCAAATTGCCCGAACAGATGGCAGCCGCTATCTTGCAGGCTACACAATCATTCATGGGTGCTAGCGCTGTCGATAAAGATTGGGCTGATAAACTTATTACTCTTGCCAGTGAAGACCAAGCCAAGTTTGTGGAAGAGGTTACCGCAAGGTACACTGGTACAAGGTTACCTATTCAACTCTCCGATATAGCAGCACTGCCTCAATCAATGGCTTTCTCTTTGGTAAGTGTGGGAACTTTTGCTGCTGTTGCATTACCCATAGCTGCAATCCCAGCACCTGGAACAAGGATAGCAGCATGGGCAGCAGGGACGGCAGCTTCAGGTGCCGTCGCTTTTAATATGAGTAGTTACCAGATAATGCAGTCCTATCTTGATATTAAGAATGAAGAGATGAAGGCAACGGCTGGCAGGGAGCTTACACTTGCAGAAGAAAACCAGTTAAAGCGAGACTTCTCAGGGCTGGCAGTGAAATACGGGCTATGGGAAGCTGTGCCTGAAGCACTGAGCAATCTAGCATTTGCCAGGCTTTTAACATTGCCTCTTAGCAAAATGGTGGGTAGAAATGTAGCCACTCAGGTTATAAGCAAGGTCACTGGTATATACGGACAGGAGTTTTTGACTGAGACGATAACGCAAAAGGGGCAAAGTGCGATAGAGGTGGAAGCTGGGCTAAGAGAGGGGCGGATAACTTGGATAGAGGCGTTCAAGGAGATATTTGCGCCGACGTTCTTATTGACAACTATACTGGGTGGTGCAGGGCAGATAACTGTATCCTCAGTTAATCGGATAAAGAAATCGCTGAAGAAGGAAGCAGATGCTCATCCAGAAAAACAGGTTATCTATGATGCCATTAAGGATAATATAACGGAAGATGTCTTTGCCGAGGTAGAGGCTGAGTCAGTTGAGAATCTAGAAGAGGCGAAACAGGTAGTTCCTGAACCAACACGCATGACACTACGAGAGGAAAACCAGTTAAAGAATGATATAGCCGACCTTAAACGTAAACTCCCTACTGCACCGGCGGAAGAGAAGACAGCACTACAGCAGAGAATAGCTGCATTGGAAAGAGACTTGGAAATAGGAGAAGCTCTAGCCCCCCCTGAAGCTCCAAAGATTACTCCTGAAGCTGTGCCTGTTACCCCAGAGGTTGACATTGGCCTTGGCGAGAGAATTATTACCCCTGAAGATGCAGCAGTTATACAAAAAGAAGTAACCCGTCTAGTTAAACAGGGTGTACCCCAAGAGAAGGCTGAAGCCATGGTGGGGAAAGTGGGCGAAACCACTGTAGTTATGGATTTTGAAAAGCTGGAGCAGATAAGGAACAGGATTACAGCAATAGGAAAAAGAACAGAAGCAGATGGTACTTTTGAAGAATTGATGAGGAGATGGTTTAACAGGTCTGATATGGTTTCTTTGAATCATATAGGGGATGTTGCTTCAAAAGATACCGCCTTCAGACAAGCTATTCAAGAGATACTTAGGGAACAATACCCATCTGGTTATATTCGTATATTTAGAGGGAGAGGCAAAGCACGAGGGCGGGCTTTAGAAAGAGAATATACTAACGTGACGAGTAGTAGAACAACTGCTCAGCTTTTTGAGGAAACATGGGGTGAAGATGTTTCTCTAGAGATAGATAATATTATTGTTAAAGTAGAGGATATTTTAGCTATAGGTTCTATAGAGGAATCAGAACTATTTATAAAAGCATCAGTTCTCAAGGAAAGAATAGACAAACCAATAACTTTTCCAGAGGTTATACCCCCCAAACCCCCAGCAGTAGAAGTAGTACCACTATCTATTGACGAAGTAGCAGAATTGATAACAAAAGCCGATAAGTTAATAGCCGAAGGTAAACGTGCCGAGGCTGATGCGGTCTTTGAAGAAGTGAGCAAAAGGGGGATTGAGGACATACCCGCAGAGAGGGTTATCTACTCCGAAGGTGGTATCCCTATCAATCCAGATGAGACAATACCACAACAGGTAGCAGATACTATTCCCGTGGTACAAGATATAGGGGTATTGGAGAGGGTCAGACCAACACGTAAAGTTTTTGAAAAAATGGGGCTATATCGGTTATTTAAAGGAATACAGAAAGCAGAGGTCTTGGTTGGTGAGGCGCGACAGGCTTTCGCAAAGCAACTTAAAGAGGTTAATAAGTGGGTAGATAAGAGTCGCCGCCATTTAGTATTTAGGGAACTTGAAACTCCAGGTTCTCAAGTTGGTTTAACATTCAACGAAAAAAGAGCACTTGCCTTCTTCAGGGAGAATTTCAACAAGTGGGCGGACGCACTAAACCTTCCCCAAGAAAAGAGAATAAAAAACTACATAACCCATATCTTTGAGGCTGATATTGCTGAACAGTTAAAGGCAAAACATCCCCTTGATATATCTATTGCCAGAGCCTTAGAGTATAGAGCTGCTAAGACTATATTTAACCCGTTTCTACAAGAACGCTTGGGAGCGAAGGTAGGATTGATAGAAGACCCCTTTGCTGCTGCTACTGCATACGAATCAAGACAATTGAGAGTTTTTTATTATGAGCCATTACTTGAAAAGATAGCCAGTATTGCGAATGACGAAAAGACGCCCACTGCTATACGTGGTTTTCTTAAAGACTATTCGGATAGAATGACTAATAAACCCTCGAAGATTGACCTTGAAATAAACACAACTCTCTTAGGATTAGCTGACAAAATAAGGGGGTTGCCAGGTGGCAACCCATTAGCGAATGTTCTGTCAAGGGGCAACCCCGCTGGGATGGCGTCTTATAACTTTACATCTATGTTGTATGTTTTATGGCTTGGCTTTAAGCCCACCTCTGCCATAAGAAACTTGAGTCAGCATACTTTGATAATAGGCGAAGTTGGTCCAGTGCATTTCGCTGATGGAATCAAGTTACGATTTACTGCGGAAGGCAAGGCGGCATTAGATGATTCGTTAGTATGGAGGTCTCGTAGGGCTGCCTTTGTCCCTGGTATTGATGATTCATTCACAAATAGGTGGAGTGACACATTCCGAGAAACTGCCCTGTTTATGTTCCGCCAAGCAGATGCGCAGAATGTCAAGGATGCTTTCTTAGCTGGGTATTCTGAGGCAAAGGCTTTACTTCCAAATGCTGATAGGCAAGTGTGGATTGACAGAGGTGATGAGGTGGCGGCTGACACACAATACTTGTATACCAAGATGAACAGTTTTTCATTGGCGCAAAATTCAGTTGGCAGGGTTTTTTCCATCCTTACTACATGGTCTGTAAACTGGATGGAATTGATGACCAAGTGGGTTAGTCGTAGACCATCACAAGTTTACTTAGAGTATGAGAAGGCAACAGGAGAAAAGGTTACTGGCGGAAATTGGTCAACTTCGTACAAAGCCATTTTAATATACATGATTATAGTTGGTCTTGGTTATTTAATTAAGGAACGGACGAGGATTAAAGCATGGGAGTATACAGGCATAACTTCTATAAGGTATTTAGCTGATGTAGCGGGTGGTGATTTCCCTGGACTTCAAGCTCCCGGGGCAATAGCCAATTTAATAGCAGGGTTTCTTACCGATGATGAGAGAAGATTTAAGCAAGGTTGGAATGAGATGAAGTCCACCTTTACTCCAGGCATACTTCGCCAAATAGAAGATGTCGCTACTGGAGAGAAGGACTGGATGACACTCCTGTTTTATTTAGAAGGAAAGGATTTTAAGTTACGTCAGTTAAAGGATAAGTGGAAGACGGGATGGAAAGAATATGACGCTTTAGCACCGAAGGATAGGGACGATTACCGGAAAGAAAATCCTTTAATTGAAGCTGAAATGTTTGTTGCAGGTAGGTTCACTACGCTCTCAAGCGATAAAGCTAGAGCCGAAGTACTAAGGTTGATTGAAGAACACGATATTGACACTGAACTAATAAAGGGTTATGAGAAAGTTTTTGGCGTTGATACCGACCAGGAGCTTACAGGGAAAAAGAAGCTACTGGGTACAGTAGAATTAACTGAAGAAGGTGAGCAGAAACTAAAAGAAAACGGTGAGTTAGATTATTTCACTACCAGTAACTTTGCGTCTGAAGTTAACAAGTTAGAGAAGGTTGTCGGTAGATTTAAGATTGTAAAGGATGGCAACGCCCTTGCGATAGAGTATCTAAACGCTAAGGATTTATGGGTTGCCTATGAGGACTTTACTGACGAAGCGGCGAGAATACTTTATAGACAACAGTTCCCAGATGTAGAAGCGCAGTTATATCTCTGGGGAAGGATTTCAACATTCAAGAACCCCAAGAGTGCTGATTTATTACTAGCTCTGATGGATAAGTATAATATACCTCCAGAGGCAGTCCCCGCATTTCTAGATAACCCTGAGAAGTATGACGAACTCTTTACTAAGAAGTTTGAGTTAGAAAAGAAGTGGTTTGATTTAAGCGCCGAATACGAGAACTACGGCAACCCTGAATCCCCATTATTTATCGAGGATGCCGAGGTTCGCAAAGAGGCAAGGCAGAAGTTAAAGGATGATAACCCTAACTGGATAGCCGACTTGGTTCGAATAGAAGCTATCGACCATGATGCAACCGATAAGATTACAGAAAGCTGGGCTGAAAGAGAAAAGATAATTGTAGAGTTTGGTTCTAATAGCGCAGAGTCCAAACTTTGGTTGATAGATAACCCAGCAGTACACAAATGGGCTTTAGGGGAGGGATTACTAACAGATGATGGCTCAGGGTGGAACGAACAGGTACTACGCCTTAATGTGGAACTGAGGGGCTTAGACGAGGACTCTGAGCAGTTCCGTGTTCTTACTTACAAGAAGAAGGCTTTTGAAATAGACTTCTCTGAACCTTTAATAGATACCTATGTTGAGTGGTACACAAGTGCTACCCTCAAGAAACCAGAAGACTTTAAGCTAGGTTGGTATGAAGATGACTGGTTCTTAATTGAGCATCGTGATTTCTATCAAGAGATGCTGGCTAAAGGCGTGTTCGCAGAAAGAAAGGACTTCCGTAAAGTACCTACAAGGGAAGTATTTGATTTATGGGTAATCTACAATAGTCTCCCCAGAGGAACAGTAAGGAAGGATTACAGGTTGAAGCATCCCGACTTCGATGACTGGCTGGTTGATGCCAAAGGTTATGCTCCAGCCGAAGGGGTAATAGAAGACCCTGAAGGACTTACGGAAGCTGAGAAACTAGCCAAGAGATTAGCTGATTTGTTAAAGAGGTCGAAGGAATTATAAAGACTTGACTTTTCTTATAAGATGTGCTTATGATAGATAAGAAGGAATTATTGAACCTTATTAAGTCAATAGATTGGTCGCAGTTTGTTGAATGGGGGACGGTGAAGGTTCTTATTAAAAAAGGAGAACCAGTTACTTTTACTATTGAGCAGACTGTGAAAGTGGATTAATGGAAGTCATGGTAGTTAATTGGAATGACATACCACGGAGGCATTGGGAGGATGTTCTTGCTCTTATACCAAAAGGGGATTACATTAAGGAGTTACCATATGAAGTAAAGAGTCCATGTCTCAGGATACCATTATCAGTTACTCCACTGTTTGATATTAATGAGGTTTTTAACATTGAGGAAATTTCAAGACCGCAATTCGAGTATTTAGAATTTACACAGTTCAGTGGTGTGTGGCAACGCACTAATTGATTCTGCGTTCTTTAACAACTGAATAAGCCCGTAAGGGAAAGCCCGAAAGGGCGTGGTAACGGAATACCGTAGCCGACCAGGAGAAATCTTGAGTCGGCTTTTTTTATTAAAGAAAATAGGAGGAACAACAGAAATCATGGACGGACTAGAGGAACGTAAGGACAATCCCGCAAGGGAATCTTCAAGCGAACCAAAGGAAACTTCGGAACAGACCCCAACTTTTACAAAGGAACAGATGGAGGGGGTAGCGAAAAAGGCAGCTGAGGATGCTTTGTCGGCAGCCGGCAGGACAGCCAAGGACTTTGAACAAAGGGAAGGTGCTATCAAGACTGAAAGAGAAAAAATAGCACAAGAACAGAAGACGAGGGATGAGGCTGAACTGGAATCTGCCAGGGATGATGTCGGTAAATTGTCAGGCATCAAGGCAAGGCAGAAGGCAAGAGACGCAGCAACCGAACTTGCTAAAACAAAGTCAGAACTGGAAGTAGAGAAGGCAAAGACTAAAGAGGCTCTTGAAGTAGATGTAACACACACGAAGGAGCAAAACGCCCGTGAGGTAGCATCTCGCCTCGGTGTCAATGCTGAAACTCTTATCAAATTCACGGATGGCTCTGTTAAGGCGATGGAGGAATTAGCTAAATCCCTTCCCAAGAAGGCTGAAACTAAGCCTTTACTTACCGATTCCAGTAAGACGGCAGGGGGAGAACAGATGGCGAAATCTAGCTCAGGCAAGATGACGTCAGCTTTTGACAAATTACATCCGTAAGGATAAAAGGAGGAAATTATATGGCTATAGTAGGCCATTTCTCAAGTTTAAGCGAGTTACGGAAACTAGTCATCTCGGAGATGATTGCTGGTGTTATTGAAGAGACTATAGAGGTAGGGCAACTACTCTCGATGCTACCTGTTGTTCAACTTAATAGCAGGTCGCTCATCTATAACAGGGAGGATGTTCTGCCTTCGGCGGCTTGGTACGATATACATCAGCAAATAAGTTTTACGGCTGATGTAACCATTACCCAGAAAGAGGTCTGGTTGAAGCGTGCAATACGCCAGGATTTACTGGATGAGTTCGTAATGCAGACCTACCAAAACCCCAACATGTACAGGACTGAGATTCTGAAGAGCTTAACTAAGGGTGTGGCACGAACTATAGAAGATACTCTTGTTTACGGTTCGGGTTCCACTGAGGCTTCCACAGAGTTTGATGGTCTGGACAAGCTCATCACCATAGCCGGTGGGGATGCTTTCACTTCAGCCACCAACCTACAGTCCTTTGATATGGGTGGGGCATCAGCTCCATTGACTTTCCGTGCTCTAAGACAGCTCGTAAATGCGGTGAGACCGAGAGCTAGTATCCTTCTAATGACAAGGACTATGAGGGACACCCTGGCTGCGGTAGCCTTTGAAAAGGGCATCGTATTGACCGGTGCTGCTCCGATGGCTCAACTTACCCATACACCAGACCAGTTTGGTAAGATGGTGGACTTCTTTGATGGAATCCCCATCGTGATTTCTGACTACCTGCTTCAGGAGAACGACAACACAGGTGGGAAGGACTCAGGAAACGACAGTGGCATGTCCAGTATTTATGCTATTCGCTTCGGTGCGATAGCAGATGGCGGACTTTCACTGGTAGTCGGTGGGGCAACTGGCGGAGGCGACTTCTTCAAGATGACTGAACTAGGCACTCAATCGGGCTTTGATGCTGAGGGGCTTAGGCTAACTGCTTACGTCACGATGGCCTTGGGCAGCTCAAGGGCATTAGGTCGTATTCACAGCATTGACGAGGACGGGACAATCATAGGGTGATAAAACCCAAGGCTAAAGCAGAGCCTTTAATCTGTAATAATAGGCTTTTAACGGGTGTGCCTAAACAAAACACCCAAAAGAAAATTAAGGAGAAATAAAATGACTGTAAACATAAATCACGACTTGAGGGTTGTAAATGGTCGAACCCTCTACATGCCCCCTTGGGAAGGTGGAAACGACAAGTGGGGTAACTTGGCTATACCTGATGTCTATGCTATTGGTACAACCCAGAATTACCCCACGGGTACTATCTATAGGATTGGCTTAAGAACCTTTGTCCATAGCCTAACAGATGCTACCTACTTTGGAGAGGGTGGCACTCAAGCGATTGGTGCAGGCTACGGTATGGAGTCAGCTTCAACATTCAATGACATCTCTGCTGGAGTTTCTTCGGGGACAGCTGGTGAGAATACAATCATTGTGGACTTGGGGACTAGCGGTGCTGTTAATTCCTATGCTGGTGGCTTCCTTGGTATTAAGAAGTCTACTGGTAATAGACAGACTGTTGGCAGGTATAGCTCTTTCCAAATCATATCCAACACAGTGACATCTAGCAACCTGACCACTATGACTCTTGATGGCACATTACCCGTTGATATGGCTACTGCTGACCATGTGGTTCTTACCGAGCATCCCTACGCAGTGTGTCGGCATCCTACTAATGGGCCTTATGGTATGACCATAGGTTACTTGGTTTGCACTACTGTTGCTAGTAGCTACTTGTGGCTACAGACTGGTGGACCACACAACATGATAGCTGCTAATGGACCGTTTGAAGGTGACTCCACCTACTCTATTCCTGTCTTTTCTACGGCTGGTACTACTAATCAACCAGCGGATGGTACTACAGCAACGATTGGTAGTAACTATACTGGCAATTATCAAATTGTAGGACATACCTACTCCTCAACTAAGACTTCAGGTGCTTCTGGGGCTGGAACTGTCGCTGCTATTGGCGTGGCGGTCTGGTTAACAATTCTACAATAAGGAGGTAAAAAATGCCAGAGAAAGTAGTAAACGTGTACGAGTTCTCAGACTTGCAGGATGAGTGTAGGGATAAGGGAATACCCTATAACGATGCCAAGAGCATAGAAGAACTCAAGGCTAGGTTGCAGGGGAAACCCGACAAGACTACTGAATCCGAATAGTGATGCATGAGGGGGAGCGGGAAATCGCCTGCTCCCCCTTGGGGGAATAATGCCTCTATATGAATTTGAGTGTGAGTGTGGAAAAGAGTTTGAGATGCTTAGGAGTATAGAGAATAGGTATAATGTAGCTTGCGAGTGTGGCAAGGTGCCTAAGCTAAAAATTTCTAAGTGGGGTAGGGTGTTAATAGCTGACTGGTTCACGGTAGTTGGTGGTGATGGAACGATATTATCCAGGAAACAAGTAGTGGATGTCCCATCACCCCTAGAAGCAGGTCTATAATGCCAATATACGAATACTATTGCCCTCAATGCAAAGAGGTGTTTGAGTTGATATGCCCTGTGGGTGAGGATGGTCATTGCCCGACATGTGACCTCAAGGCTGAACGCAGGTTTTCTCCTTTCAGTTTTAGGTTCTCAAATCCATTCCCCGTAAGAGGGAATATAGCAGGAGATGGAGAAGGTTTTACTACAAAGTTAATTTCATAAGGAGATTAAAATGGCTCAATATCCAATAGGTTTAGTAAAAACAGTTAGTGTTACAAAATCTCTAGTGGGTGGTGCTGCGGCGGCATTGGATGTTCTATCTGAATCTACCTCTGCTGGAACAGCGTGGACATTCTTAAAAATGGGGAGAATAAATGGTGGGTTTGGATACATAACTAAAGTTCATGCCATCTGTGAGACAACGGCATTAACAGCAAGATTGGTTGTATTCATATTCACCGCTACACCGACATGCGAATTGGATGACAATAAGGCGAACACAGCCCTACTTCATGCTGATTTAGCTAATTATGTCGGCAAGGTAGACCTCCCAGCTATGGAAGATATAGGTACTGGGGATTCAGAGGCAGTAGCAACGCCCAGCACAACAGGTAACTTACCGATGGCTTTTACCTGTGCTTTAGATGCGAATGACTTGTATGCGGTTGTGGCAACTAGGGATGCGATTACCCCTACTGCTACTGATGACCTAGTTATTAGAATTACAGCAGAACAATACTAGGAGGTAGATATGTCTATACTAGATAAACCCTACTTCCGTGTGGGTAATAGAGTAGTTGATAACCCCGTTGAGTTAATTGGCGACCAGATACTTACGGGTGCTGCTGCCTCGGTATCCTTTGTTGTGCCTGTTGGGTATGGGATACTTTTGTTGGAGTGGCATGATGTAGGTAACGATGATGCTGATAATGTTCGTACTATGCAAATGACCTTTAACTCCGATACTGGGAGTAACTACGATTACTCATTTGTAGCTTTTGGCTCTGCTTCCTTAACTGTTAACGCACAAGCAGACATTGACTTTGGTTTTGTGGGTAAAACAAGTAGTGATAACAGGTTTTCTTCTGGTAGCTTTGTTATCTTTAATCGTGCTGCACAGGAAAAGGTTGTAATTGGTACTTCCACTTTTAAATATGGTGGTGGGGGAGCAGTAGAGGACACTATAGGTTATCACGTAGAAGCCAAGTGGAGAAACACATCTGATGAGATAAGTGGCATAACTATTTTCCCAAATCTCGCTAACTTCACAGCAGACTCCCGCTTTATCCTACTGGGGGTGAAAATATGAGCATAATTCCAGCGCTTTTGCCCGTTATAAAAGATGTAACCCTAGATGCTGCTGCTGCCTCTGTTGAGATAACTGTTCCAGCAGGGTATGAGATATTGTTCTTGGAGTGGAGTGGTGTTTATGGCGACCAAGTAGCCACCAAGAACATTTATCTTAGGTTTAATGGGGATACAGGCAATAACTATGATTATTCTATGCAACCATTTGGCACAGTCTCTTCTACTGCCAATGCTGGGACAGTGATAATTGGCGGGCAGTTCTCCAATACGACTTTAGGATACTATAACAGTGCCAAGCTCTTAATCTTTAACCGAGCTTCCCAAGAAAAAGTGGTAATTGGGAATAATGTTATTACTATTGCATCAGCAGAAGACCTAACTGGTTGGCATAATGAGGCTAAATGGAGAAATACCTCTGATGAGATAAGCACTATACTTATCTTCGCATCTGGGGGTAATTTTACAGCAGGCTCTCGCTTTATCCTCCGAGGCTTACGTACCTCTGGAGCACCAGCATTAGGTAGTCAGGATATAGTACAGTTTATAGGTTCTGTTGATGCTATAGGAGCTAGTGTTACCTTACCTACTATTCCTGCAGGATATGGGATGTTATGGTTGTTCCTCCACGATGTTTACTCAGACCATAACGACTGGTCTTATGGTGGCATGACCTTCAATGGAGACTCTGGAGGAGGTAGTAACAACTATGATGATGTTTTGTACTCAGCATTTGGCTCTGCTTCATCTACTAGTAATGGGACTGACTTCATTATAACTTCCTTAAATGGTGATGTAGATGCCTCCAAAACACACGGTGCTGGTTTTGTCACTATCTTTAACCGTGCTGCCCAGGAAAAAGTAGTCATTGGAACTTTAGTTTCTTACAGAGAAGCAACTGCCACTTCTAATGCTCATGACTTATCAGGATACCATAAGGAAGCCAAGTGGCGTAATACCTCTGATGAGATAAATTCCATAGTTATCACCCCAGTAGTAGGAAACTTTGCAGGTTCAGGCAAAATCTGGCTGTTCGGAGTAAAAGTACCATGATAGACATAGATGGAGAATGGGAAATTGGCAGAGGACAGGTAATTTAATGGCGCTTACTAAATCACAAAAAGAAGTGGCTAGCTCCCACTCTAAGAGATTTGGTTCTAAGCACGCTCAGATTATGAGGCGTGAGATGAACAGAGGTAAATCTACAAGCGCAGCACACAGGATAGCCTTGAGGGGGAAGTAATGCCCAGACATCCTCATAAGAAGAAAAAGAGGTGACATATATATGCCTGTTGTAGTGAGATTCAAACCAGTAAAGGGTGGCAAGGATTTTGCTATCGTTGAAAAGGCCACTGGTGTAATTAAGGGCAGGTCTACTACGATGGCAAAGGCAAAAGCAAGTGCTAGAGTTCGCAATGCTGCTAAGAAGAGGTAAGGTATGCCTAAGAGTTTTTCAACCTTAATCAATGAGATAGAGCAGGAACTTCAAGATACGGGAAATGCAATATGGAGTGCTGCTGAACTTGCTATCCAGTTAGAAGACGCAATCAGGGAAGCCTCCGATGCTTTACCTCATGTAATGGAGTACGTCTATCTCATAGAATCAAGAACAGGGGTCGCAACCACCGACACTGCCAATGCCCTTGTTGACGCTACGGAGTCACAATTCGTTTCTACGGACGCAGATAAGGTTATTTATAATACCGAAAACAATACATGGGCTATCGTTACGGCTTATGTCAGTGCCACCCAGCTTACTTTATCGAAAGATATTATGGTGGATGGGAACGAACGCTATGAGATGTATAACAAGGGCTGCCGTAATAGATTCCAGATAAACATTGAGGACATTGCTGACTGGGTTGGCCCGGAAGAGCATGGCGTTTTGAGAGTAGAATATCCCAAGGGAACAGAAAGAAACTTTGAAATTCATGGGGATATATTAACTCTGGATGTTCGCAGTGTACCTGACAGTAAAGTAAGAGACCCAGCCACAGATGTTGAAATCCATATCTGGGTTGAAGCGAGGCAGAGGGTATTGGCATTTGCTGATTTGGCAGGAACTGTAAACGGTACTCCTTCTGCTGGAGACACGACATTTACCATTGCTGCCGTAGGAAGCGGCACGGATGTGATAACGGAAGATGCCTTATTTACTATCGCCAATGTCAGGGGGACTTATAAGATTAAATCTGACCTTACTTTATCAGGAGGTGGGGGTGCGATAATATTTTATCCAGGGCTAGAGAGTGCACCTGCTAATGGCGCTATTGTAGCCTTTGTTGGTTCTACGCTTAACCGAGAGCTTGAGAGATTAGTAGTGGAGTTAACGGCAGCTAAGGCTGCACTCTCCAAGACTATCAACGCTACCACCACAGGAGGTATGGCTACAGTCAGGGATTACAGAGACCAACTGGCAATAGTCCTTAATAAGATAGAGAGAATGAAAAACCGCAGAGAACCAAGAACCTCAGAAACTTTCCCCAAGGATGGGGTATATAATGTGACGGTTAGTAGGTAAAGAAGTGAGATCGCTTTCATCCACGCTTTTAGCTGCACAAAAAATAAGTGTCAAGAAAGAACTCATACGCTTAGTTCTTACGAACAACGGGACTACGTATACTCACTACTCCACTTCAGGGGCTAACCGCATTAAGTCCCTTGATTACACCGAAGAAGATGACCGACAGACTGCTCAGATAGTATTAGACAACTCCGATAGAACAGTTTCAGACATTGACCTAAAGGGTTTCAAAGCAGTTATCTCTCAAGGGATTACCACTTCGTCAGGAGACGAGTATTCAGCCAAGGCTCCTCTATACGTAGTAGGACAGGACAAACTATCTCAGCAGGGGAATAAAGATGTTAGCCTAAGCCTAGCTGGTATTCCGAACTTAATAAACGAAGACGAAGCCAGTGAAGCACTTGACTTTGAAAGCGATGATAGCCAAACAGTTAAAACCCTATTCAGGAAGATAGCAGGGGATAGTGGGGTTTCTACTTTCACGGCTTATACTCACTGCAAGGATTATGATGTTACCTTTGACAGCGAAGACGATTTAATTGACACTTTTATACCTGCCGATTCCTTCTCAATTCCATTCAAGGCAAACCGATTGAGGAAACTCAAAGAACTATTAAACTACACCGACTGCGTGATGCGGGTAGAAGCCGACGGTAAAATCCATGTAATGATACCAACAGTTACTACGACTACGCAATGGGTAGCGGATACCGCTTATGCAGTAAACGATACTGTTATCCCAACCTCGGCTAATGAAGTTGAGTATATTTGCACCACATCAGGAACTTCAGATTCAAGCGAACCCACGTGGGCTCTAGAAGTGGGAGATACAATTGCTGACAATGATGTAGTGTGGACTGTGGGTTACGATTACGAGTACCGTGCCCCATCAATCAACCATCCTACATACCATACGTTCTTCTCTGAGTCTTATCGGAAAAGGGTGGTTATCCCTGGGTATATTGAGGTGGAGGAATTAAAAAGCCAAACCACGGGCTTTACAGGCAATGCTGAAGACCCTGGTTTCAGTGCTCTTTCGGATGAGGAAAAGAAAGTAATAGTAAAGAGAAAACACTACCGTGTCCGAGCGACAAGTAGTGCTCAGTGCACTAACATCGCCAATGCCATTCTGACTCATGCTCAAGCCGCCGCTGAAAGAGGTTGGGGTGTTGTCCCAATGAATGTCGGGGCTGAGGTACACGACTTTGTTAAAGTAAAAGACGCTCGACTAAATGATTTTAGAGTAGGGAATATAGGGCGTATAAGGTGGTTCTATCAATCAGGGCAACGCCCTCAGATGGAGTTTCGGTTTGGCAAGATAGGTGTGGGTGTAGCAGGGACAACAACTTCAGGTCCAGACGGTGGTGTTGGTGGACACACTCATCCTGAATTCAACGAGATAATAAATATATTAAATCAGATATTAAACTGGATAGAAGCCCATGATAATAACATCCATTCATTTGATATATACGACCAGAACGGAATTTATGTAGGAACATTAGGCGGTCTTACAAACGAGGTGTTTCTGGCTGCTTTGGCAGGTGGAGCCAATCTAAAATTATATAACTCTTCAGGCACTGGTGGGGTAACAATAGCTGCGGGTCAGGCAGCCACCACCCCTGATGATGGCGTTGTTCTTCTTGAGGCAGCGACCAGGATTTTAGCAGATGATGAACTTCATGCCAAGGCATACTTAAAAATACCAGTGGGGGCTGATAAGTATCAATAATGGCTATTATTGTAGGGGAAGAAGCAATCGATAGGGCTAGTTTCAATGGCTTTGGTAATACTTATTTATCTGCTGGTATTCCTTCAACTGGGACTGGCTTTATTGTAAAAGTTGAGCTTTATGTCGTAGGTGCAACTATGACGAACCTTGAACTTGGAACATTTTTTAGTTTGGGAGGCGATGACTTTGAATGTCGGGCAGGTAGTGGGCAACTCGCAAATCTCGCTATCGGCTATAATCTCATCACAGGGCTTAATTTGTCAATTGTAGCAGGAGACTTGATTGGTTGTTTTTGGAGTCCCAATGGCCAACTAGAGTTTGATTCTACTGGTGGGGATGGTGTTTGGAATATTATAGCAAATAAATGTACCGCTGGAAACACGGGGACATTTAGTAAGGGCGGATGTCCAGTTTGCTCTATGTCATTACATGGTATCGGGGGTATACCTACATTTGTTAATTCAGGTTATGTATGGGTTGAAGGATTCGAGCTACATTTTGGAGATGAAAATAACTTTGAGAGGCACTTTCTGGGTGCAAAGTCGGGAGCTACAGGACAGACACCTGGGTTTACATGGATAGAAGGCGGGACTTTCCTTTACATTGACGGGGCTGGAGACGAGAGATACTTCCCGGGTGCAAAGTCGGGAGCTACAGGACAGACACCTGGGTTTACATGGATAGAAGAATCTAACATACATTTTATTGATTCAGATGGAAACGAAAGATATGCTAGTATTGGGACTTTGCCGGGGCAGAGTATCTTTAATATGACAGGGTTTAATTAGATGGCAACTACATTTCTAAAGATAACGAATAATGCCTTCAGCCAGCTTAATGCAAATATAAACGATAGTGTCACTTCTCTTGATGTCTTATCTGGAGAGGGGGCTTTATTCCCTTCCACTTATCCCTTTCACATTACGATTGGAGATGAGATACTTAGCTCTACAAACAGGTCAACGGATACATTCACTGTTGTACGGGCACAGCAGGGAACCAGTGCGGCAAGCCACTCAGCGGGTGATTCAGTTGAACTGAGGATTACGGCAAAGCATCTTGATGATATAACCGAGATATTCACATCAAATCAGATAGTCACTTATGAAGGGTATATAGTTACTTATGAAGGAGATGTTGTTTTTTATTCTTAGCAGGAGGTTAAAATGGCAGACTTAAAAGAAGATTCCATTAGCAGATTATCCACGACTACTGGTGTGGACATGAAAACCGCTCAGAAGAATACATTGTACACAGTCCCTACAGGCAAGACCGCTTATGTAACACATGTAGTAATCCGTGAACCATCAGCTTCCATGTCTGGGGGAACTGACTACGATATTGGGACAGGAGCTAACGCAGACACATGGAGGCAGACCATTAACTTATCCTCAATGACTACCCTAGCTACGGATTACATGGTAATTACAGGAGCAGATGTTACTAAATATACCGACAATGCAGCCGCAGCAGTGTTTGGTATTAAAGTAATCACAGGAACAACGGCTGCCTGTACCGCTACGATAGATGTCTTTGGATTTTTAGCATGAGTAAACCATTAGTACCAGGGCACGCATTGCCAAGACTGGAGGAGGATGGTAAAGTTATCGTACCTGATGTGCTTCGTTCCAATCGGTCAATTTGGCATCACGAACACGACCTCTTTGCCACCTCTCTTAACCCAGGAGCTTCAGGGGCAACTAGAACTGCCCCCGATTCAAACACAATCGGTGGGTGGCAACTGAATGCTGCTGGTGAAACACTCTATTTTGAAGCTCATATGGAAGTAGAGTGGGATGCAGTTAGTGACTTAATAATAAACGCTTGGTGGGAGGTTAATGTAGATAATACGGGGGGTGCTGGTGGAGATACTGTAGACCTTCAGCTAGTCGTAAGATATAAAGGCGAAGGTGATACAGCTATTAAAACTCAAACGGTGGAAGTAGCCACTACTGTTGGAGCATCAGCTAGGTATAAACAATTCAAGACTGCTTTTACGATAGATTATGATGCAGCCAGTAATGTGATTGACTCGCTAGATGTTTTATCTTTTGCTCTT
>SDBU01001078.1_pt1 | contig 40210 bp, 34 predicted proteins | sample 2277071 | NCBI WGS metagenome assembly SDBU01 (sample SAMN10397929, study PRJNA504765) | marine sediment metagenome | isolation source: marine sediment core GS08_GC12, 126 cmbsf | place: Arctic Ocean: Gakkel Ridge, Loki's castle | collected 2008 | reverse complement strand
AAAAAATAGCTCTTGATGAAGGTGAACCACCCTTTAAAAAGGGCTTCCAACAGTGAAGAAGGCTCTCCTTTTCTTTGGTCTGCATAAAGAGTGGAGTAGACCTGCATCTTGTCCAAAAAGTCGCTGATTTCTAAGTAGGGAGTGTGGATGAGGGGATTTGATAGAGGATGAAGACGCATCTCACTGCTTTCTACCTTCTCATGGACAGCGTCATCGCTAAACTTCGTCGAAGTTCGGTTATAGAGACGAATGACCGGGTCGGGATACCAACCAGAACACCCTTTGATCCTCTTCTGATTGAAGTAGTTTTCTCTTTTGATCCGGTACACGGCCTCAGGATCGAGTTCTAATTTGAAGATCTCGTCAATGAGAGCCTCGCTTAAAACTTCATCGCTATCGACAGAGAGGATCCAATCATGGGTGGCGAGTTTTGTTGCATAGTTGTGCATCGGACCGAACCCAAGAAAGGGGGTCGTATGAATCGTGACATTAGGGTACTTCTCCGCAATTTTTAATGTATCATCGGTGGATCCTGAGTCGAGGAGAATCACTTCATCGAAGCGGGTAAGGGAATCTAATGTCTTTGCAAGAGTGCGATGACTATTTTTGGTCAGAACTGTGGCAGTGATCATGTTTGGCAGTTTAGCAGAAAGATGAGAATCTGCGCAGTTTAAGATTTCTGCTAACGGTAAAAAATGGCACTGTTCTCCTTCAGCCAGTCGGTGGTTCGTCCCCTCGTTCTTAATAAAACATTCCGATCTGGATATATATCCTTTTGGGCAAGATAGTAAAGTGCTAAACTCGATAGTTCGATATCTTCCACGGTTAGAAGCTTGTCCACAATGAAGGCAGAGCCGAGGTGAGCCGCCGTATCCAGTGCTGTTTCTCTTTTTACGTTCAGTGAATTGATCCGTATTTCGCCGAAAAAATTAAATAGAGCATATACACATCCTTCTTTTCCGCTTCGAGCGGCAGCATGCAAAGCTGTATTCTGTCCGAGATCCCTTATATTGGGACTAATTCTTGTAAAAGAAAGTGCCCATACACAGCGAGAATAACCGTATTCGCACGCGACATGAAGACCAGTCTGGCCTCGATCGTTTAGCGAATTTTCTCGAAGTCCCTTGGCCCTGAAAAGTGCAGAAATACACCGATGGTGTCCAAGTCTGCAGGAAATGTGAAGAGGGGTATTCCCTCTAAAATCACCATCATTTACTTTAATTGTTCTTCTTGAGAGAAGACCTGATACGCAACGATGTTGTCCATTTTTGCATGCAGTATAAAGGGCCGTCTCCCCCCGAAATGCATAGTTCTCATCGAGGCTTTTTACTCTAAGTAGGAGAGATAAACAACGCTCGAATCCCCCAGTGCAAACTAGATGCAAAGGAGAAACACCAATATAGCTGCGGATATTTGCGTCAACGGTTGAATGCTTTGTTAGCATTTTAACGGTGCGAGAGTCTCCGCTAAAACAAGCAATGTAAAGGGGAGTTTCCCCCTGTGTATTTCTCACATTCACCCTAACACGTGTATCTTCCAGTAATACAGCTATGAGCCTACGAAGCCGCTGCTTTGCTGCCTTATGTAATAGCGTATTTCCATCTTCATCGATCTCATTGGGATCTGTATTAGGGGCTGAGAGTGATTTTCTTAAAACTCTGGGACTACCCTGTTCAAACGCCTCCTGCAGGGGAAGAGGGGATAATGATGACGAAGAGGAGCTGCGAGGGGATGAGGCTGAACTATCGTCCCCAAACGAAGAGGCTGATAAATAAGAAGCGGGAACTCCACCTCCAAGAAATGCGATCATATTACTCATTCAACTTACTCAGTTCTAGCTTTTGTAGTAAAATCTCGTGCAGTCGAATACTCTACATCTTTGTAGAGCAGTACCCTCTCAATTTTTCAACTTGCTAGAGTACTAGTAGCCCAAATCATGTCAGATATTATATCATGGAGCTTTTGAAAAGCCAAGCTTAAATTTGAATTTTTACGAGAGCCCCTGGAAGGAGGAAAGTTGAAAAAAGGTTACACGTTTGATGATGTCGCTCTGGTCCCACAGTTCAACAATGTCCCTTCTCGGACAGAACCCAGTTTGGAGACCTGGCTCACAAAAAATCGCAAGATCGGGATGCCTCTTGTCTGTGCCAATATGGACACCGCGATTTCTGAGGATTTAGCGAAGATTTTGATCAAAGAGGGGAGTGTTCCAATCTTCCACAGATTTACTGATTTTGAAACCCAAAAAAAGTGGGTGAAGAAGTTTGGAGACAAGACTTTTATCTCATGCGGCATTCAACATCTGGAACAGACAAAAGAGCTCCTTTCCATGGGGGCAGCGGGCGTCTGCATCGATGTGGCGCATGGCCATTCGGATCGGATGTTCCATTTCATTGAAAAGATTAAAAAGGCCCATCCCGAAAAGGAAGTCATAGCGGGAAATGTCTGCACTGCCATGGCCTATCACGATCTTGTCAATTCTGGTGCCGATGCTGTGAAGGTTGGAGTGGGGCCAGGGGCTGCTTGCACCACGAGGATTGTGACGGGGTTTGGCGTCCCACAGTTCAGCGCCATTTACGATTGCGCAGAGATCGCTGAGAAACTCAGGGTTCCTCTGATTGCCGATGGAGGGATTCGGTCGAGTCGTGATGTGGTTTTAGCTCTTGCTGCAGGAGCAAGCTCGGTGATGATCGGGAAACTTTTTGCTCTCACTTCTGAAAGCGCTGCTCCAAAAAAACGGTCGAGCGATGTCCCTTCTGGTTTCATCGCGAAGTATAGGGGACAGGCAAGTCAGGACTTCCAGACCGATTTTTACGGTGGGCTTAAAGATAAGACTGTCGCTGAGGGGATTGATTTCTGGGCGCCTGTGAGCGGAAGCGCAGGGGAGCTCATCAATACTTTACTCGGCGGCCTTCGCAGTGGCCTCACCTATGGCGGTGCACGAAGCATTAAGGAACTTCAGAGAAAAGCTGAGTTTGTCGAGGTATCGGCAACCTACATGCATGAGAGTCATCCGCGGAGAGAGCCTCGATGAAGATTTTTGATGCTCTGCATGGCTTTATCCATTTCAATGAGATTGAAGCTGCACTGATCGACTCAGAACCCTTTCAACGACTCCGCTATATCCATCAATTGGGGATCACCTACCTTGTCTATCCTGGTGGAACACACACCCGATTTGAGCATTCTCTAGGAACGATGCATCTAGCAGGGGAGATCTTCGATAAAATTGCTCCGGACACTGACCGTGACTATTGGAAGCAAATCGTCCGGCTGGCTGCACTTTGTCATGACCTTGGTCATCTCCCATTCTCCCACGTAGGTGAGAGTCGCCTCCTCGGGAAGGGGGGTCATGAGGTCTGGACACTGAAGATCATCGAGTCGGAGATCCTCCGCCCCGTTTGGGATAAGGTGGAAGCCCTCTTTCCAGATCAGCCAGTCATTAAACACATTGAAAAAGTAGCTCTTGGAGAGAAGAAGTTTCTAGAGATCCGTCCGGAGGAGAGTTTCACAGAATGGGAAAGTCTCTATGCTCAAATTGTCGCAGGGGATTTCTTCGGTGCCGATCGAATCGATTATCTATTGCGCGATGCGAAGTCGACGGGATTGAGCTACGGTCTCTTTGATTATGCACAGCTCATTGAAATGCTTGTAATCTTACCCGATAAGCATGGGCAGCTCAGCCTTGGTGTTGAGGAGAATGGAGTGGAATCCTGCGAAGCCCTTCTTTTGGCTCGTCATTTTATGCTGAGGAGGGTTTATCACTATCCCTCGGCAAAGGCCTACTCGTTTCATCTTGCACGGTTCATGGAGTGGTTCTATCGGGATCCCAGTCATTTTAGCAGCGTCGATAGCTACTTGGCGATGAACGAACCTGAGCTCTACTGCTCTTTGATGGGAGCTAGGAAAGACCCCTCCCATCCAGGCCATTATGATGCCAACTCTTTACTTGATCGGGGCATGCGGTTCCAGGCGATCCATCTCTCACACGAGATCGATCGGCAGCAGTTAGAGCAGTTCCAAAAAAGTGGAGCCATTCCTCCCTCTCAAATCCACTGGGAGCTTGGGAAAAAGAGTTCTCTAAGCCCTTACCTCTCTCTTCCTATTCTCAGTAAAAATCCCTCTCTTTCTGACAAGGAAAAATTTTCTGAGATCGCCATTCCACCAGATAAAAAAAATTGGCTCTTCCTAGCTCCTGAATACGATTTTGCGCTATAATGCGCACTAGATGGTTACATTTCTAAAAAGTAAACTTTCTCTTCTGCGAGCAGAGCTTTCAACCTATAGTCCACGTGAAAGGGGATTCATCCTCTTTGCGATGCTATGTGGCTTTTTCATCACGTGTGAATACTCCCTTATTCGCCCGGTGAGTAACTCCCTTTTTCTTCATGCTTTTTCAGTGAAGTTCATCCCATATGCCTGGATCGCAACAGTCCCGGTCAGCTTCCTGATGGTCTCCTTGTACAACCGGCTCATCCCTAAGTGGGGATCAAAGAAGCTCTTTGTAACACTGATCGGCCTAGTGATGGTGGTGAACCTCTTTTTTGCCCTCTTTGCCAAAACGATCCACTCATTGCCCTTCTTCTTCTACGTCTGGAAGGAGGTCTACGTCATGTTGATGTTCCAGCTTCTCTGGTCGGTGATCCATTCGAATGTTCAGTTAAAAAAAGCGCGATACTTGTATGGCCTTTTCTTTGGGATCGGGGGACTGGGGTCAATGCTCGGCTCTTCCGTTCCCAGCTTCTTTGCCGTTTCATACGGTTCTGAATCTCTGATATTCCTCTCTTTGCCCGTCTATCTACTCCTCTTAACCTGCTATCTGAAGATGAGTCAGCACAGTCTGGTTGATGCGCCAACAAAAACGGACAACTCTGCTGGCGGATTCCGGCATGGTCTAAAGCTGATCCAAGGCTCTAGATTTTTAACTTTTATTTTGCTAATTGTCCTTTTTATGCAGGTGTTATCAGCAATCGTCGATTTTCAGTTCAATGACTTCCTCGAAAGGACCCTTCCCGACACGGACATCCGTACCGAGTTTTCAGCTCGGGTAATGGGGGTCATCCACACTCTTACTGTTCTTTTACAGTTCATTGGTTCATATGCAATGATTCGTTATGTGGGCTTCAAGCGTTCCCACTATGTCATCCCTTCTGTCCTCACCTTGTCCGCGTGTCTTTTTGCAGCGATCCCGATTTTTCCTGTCATTATCTTTGGTTTTGTTACGATCAAAGCGCTCGATTTCTCCCTTTTTGGAGTGATCAGAGAGATGCTCTATATCCCCTTAAAATCTGATGAGAAATTCCGAGCGAAGTCGATCATCGATGTCTTTGCTCACCGCTCGGCAAAGGCCCTAGCTTCCATAATGATTCTCGTTGTCCAGGTCAGCATTCTCGATACGTCCCGAGTATTGACCTATCTGGGGATAAGCATTGCTCTTCTCTGGATTGGAAGTGTCGCCTATGGAATGAAAGAATACGACCAGGTGGTCAAAGGATAAGAAAATTCATGAAAAAAACACCCATTGACCTACCAGGAGCACAAATTTTAGAGGACCCTCTCCTCAATAAAGGGACCGCTTTCTCCGAAGAGGAGAGAAAAGAGCTTGGCATCGAAGGGTTGCTGCCATTCCATACCTCTACCATTGAAGAGCAGGTCAAGCGACGCTATGCTAACTTCTCCGATATCGATACGAGCCTTGGGAAATATCTTTTTCTCAATGCCCTGCAAAATCGCAATGAGATCCTCTTTTATCGCTTTGTTTCAGAGTACATCAATGAAATGGTCCCCCTCATCTACACTCCCACCGTTGGCAGCGTTTCAACCGAATACAGCCGCCTTTATCGAGAACAGAGAGGTCTCTACATCTCCTATCCCCACAAGAGTAAGATTTCAGAGATGCTCGAGAACTTTCCCAGATCCGAGGTCGACGTGATCGTGGTGACAGATGGAGAGAGAATTCTCGGTCTTGGTGACCTTGGCGTAGGAGGCATGGCCATCCCGGTAGGGAAGCTCGCTCTCTACACTCTATTTGGAGGGATTCATCCCACCCGTACCCTTCCCATCCTTCTCGATGTCGGAACCAACAACTTGCAGATGCTCGAAGACCCCCTCTACCTCGGATGGAGGAATCAGAGAATCTCAGGGGATGAGTATGACGACTTTATCGATCTCTTTATCCAGGCGATAAAAAAGCGCTTTCCCCACGTTCTTTTCCAGTGGGAAGATTTTGCCAAGCCCCATGCGACCCCTTTGCTTAAAAAGTACCGAGAAACGCTCTGCTCATTCAATGATGATATCCAGGGAACAGCTGCTGTAGCCCTCTCTGCTGTATACAGCGCGGTGAAGCTCTCGAAGAGCTCTCTCAAAGACCAAAGAATTGCCATTCTTGGAGGCGGATCAGCTGGTCTTGGAATTTGTAGACAGATTGTTCGCGCCATTGTCGACGAGGGAGACCTCTCCGAAGAAGAGGCGAGAAAGCTCTTTTATGTCGTCGACTTGCATGGTCTGATTCATGATGGGCAGGAGGGGCTAGATCCCCAGCAACGCATCTTTGCAGGACCTAAAGAAACGTTTAACTCCTGGACCATCAAAGATCCAAACCACATCACCCTTCTCGAGGTGATCGAAAATGCAAAACCGACCATCCTCTTTGGCGTCTCTACGCAAGGGGGAGCCTTCACTGAAGAGATCGTTCGCGCCATGAACAGGCACGTCAAAAGGCCCGTAATCTTCCCTCTATCCAATCCCACCTCTCGATCGGAAGCCAAACCCGCAGATCTCATCAAGTGGACCGAGGCGGAAGCCATTATTGCTACGGGGAGCCCCTTCGATCCCGTTGCTTATGAGGGAGAAATCTACCATATTGCCCAGTGCAATAACGTCTATATTTTTCCTGGAGTGGGACTAGGGCTCATTGCCACTCAAGCGCGGTATGCCAGCGATGCAGTTTTCATTACAGCAGCAAAAATACTGAGCGAACATTCTCCCATGATGAAGGACCCTTACGCTCCACTCTTTCCCACATTAGATAACTTGCGAACCATCACAAGAGAAATCGGCATCGCCGTGGCAAAAAAGGTGGTAGAAGAGGGGAACTCGAAATTGGAAGACGTTGACTCCATAGAGAAGCTCATCGACGAGACGATGTGGTATCCCGAGTATCCAGTCTACGAGCGCAGAAGCTCATAAAGAGCGGCATCATAGTTCGGTTCTTCGACGATCTCAGGCACCAGTTCAGAATAGGTCACGAGGTTCATCTCATCGAGAACCACTACCCCCCGAGCACAAAGACCAGCGAGGGGACCATCGACAATGAGCACCCCATAATCCCTTGCAAAATCCTTGGACCGCATCATCGAGAGAAAGAGGAGGTTTTCAATGTTCTCATCTTTGCAGAATCTCTTTTGAGCAAAAGGAAGATCCGCAGAGATGAAGATCGCCAGGACTTCCGGGTGCTCGTGCAGTTCTCTGTTGAATTTCTTTGCCATCAGAGAACAAACAGAGGTGTCAAGACTCGGCGCAATGCTCAAGAGAGTCTTCTTCCCTAGATAGTCTTTTAGAGAGTGATCATGAAGATTTCCGTCAGTTAGAAAAAAATCGGGAGCCATCTCGCCAACTGCTGGTAACTCACCATTTGTTGAGATGGGATCCCCTTTGAAAGTGATCTCTGCCATAGCCAAATCTCCTCTGTTAGCAACTTCAGTTTGTCAATTTTCCAAAAATTCATATTAAAAAAACTTTGGAGTAAATTCAAGGATTTGATAAAAAAACATTAATGAAAAGGAAAAACGAAAAAGACTCTTCCTCTGCAAGGCGGGTGGGCGCCTATATCAAAAAGGAGAACCAACCTCTCCTCGATGAGTCGTCAATTAGCCCCGCTAAATCCCATGCCTATAAGTGGGAACATCCCTCGCTCGTACCCGATGGAATCGATCAGATCACCCCCAATCAACCGGCTGGGAACACTAAACCAATAAGAGAGGCAAAGGTGATTCTACAAAAAACACCAAGACCTGCATTGGAGCAGCTCCAGTGCACCGCCAATCAAAAATCTCCTCTGTTTTTCATAGAAAAGGCAGAGGCCTTCCGAGCAAAAACGATTCAAAATTTCAAATACAAAGAGCAGATCATCGCAAAGAGGGGAATCAAAAAACTCTCCCTTGAGATGCAACGTTGGATATATATGACCATCCACCATGAGTTCAAGGTTTTAGGAAAAGATGCGGAAGAGTTCTACCAACTCATCGAAAGACGGGAAGAACGCCACTTTCAGATCGATCGGATCATCAAGTACTTATCCAATTAGTGCTTCACACTGTAGCCAGAGTAGCCTGTCTTTAGCGATGAGGTGAAAACAAACCGAAAATCATCGGCAACTTTTTTTGTCAAAACCATCTTCCAGAAAGCCTTTGTAGAAAAGTCAGGGCGAACCCCTTTGATCTCCTCCACTTCAAGCCCTTGATCGGTGCAGATCTGACGGATCTCTTCAGGTTTAATGAAGAGGGGATAGATGTGCATATTCTTAGGGACATTCGCAACACACCAGTCCACTCCTTTGATGATCATGAAATAACTGAGCAGATTACGATTAAAAGTATGAAAAAAGAAGAGACCTCCCTTTTTCAAAACACGGGAGCTTTCCTTGATCACCAGACCAGGATTCTCCACATGTTCGAGTAGATCCATCGCACAGACCACATCAAATGACCCATCTCCGAAGGGGAGCTCATAGGCACTAGCCCTTTGATAAGAAACCTTCCCCGTCTGATCTTCTTTTTTAGCGATCTCAAGACTTCGCACAGAAAGATCAATGCCACTGACCTTGTGTCCCTCTTCTGCGAGATAGTTCGTTAAGAAGCCTCCTCCACATCCGATATCGAGGACATCGCAAGGAGCTTCAAAATGACTCTGAACGATCTTGGCGATCCAGGGATTGCGCAGGGCATTTTCCGATCTCAAAAGAGCTATCGGATGATCAGAAGCAGTGAGCCACTGCTCATCGAGATCATCGTAAAATGCATTATTTATTGGAGTTGTTCTTTTTCTTCTTTCCATATGAAATTCCAGTAAATGACTTGATAGAGAAAAAATACGGAGATTGCCACGACCTGCGTCTTAAGAAAGAGTAGCAAGTGGGGAGTTGCTCCTATCCAGTGCACCACCCAACTGGGGGCAGAGCTAGGGGTCATGCAACACCAAATGAGTCCGACACTGGCAAGCATGATGGGGTGATTGACAAAGAGAAGAGCGTGGAGCCACTGCTCTGAGGCTGGGCACACATGTTTATGGACCCACTCGTCCTTGGTCACCATCAGACAAGAAAGGACACAGAGACTGATGTACCATTTGAGCATCAGAGGGGAGTAGGGGATGGTTATGACAAAGATAAGACAAGCAAATACAGTGAGTGTATCGATCGGATGGCCGATCCTCTCCCATAGCGGAAGGCCTCGTTTTAGATGGAAATAGTACTCATCAAAAAGGATAACGAGCATTTGGAGAATAAAGGGAACTAAAACTAAGTAGTGCATCTGATTCTACCTCTTTTCAAATAGGGCCCCTGAGATACTCAAGCCAGGACCAAAAGCCAAGCTGACGATGAGCTGTCCTGGCACGATATTCTCATCGTTGATTATTTTTTCCCATACATGAGGGAGTGTCCCCGAGGACATATTTCCACAATTATAGAGAATTTCTTGACTATGGGCAAACTGTTCATCTTTTAGCTCGAGCTTCTGAGCGATCTGCTCAATGATCTTGGGCCCTCCGGGGTGGATGGCGTAGACAGCTGATTTGAGCTCCAGAATATCTCTTCCCGATTTTTTCGCCAGTCTTTGGAGATATCCCTCTAGCTCCTTTCGAATACGTACAGGAACTTCCCGAGAGATCGACATCTGAAATCCCCAGTTTTGACAGTGCCAGGTCATATTATCTATCGACCCTTCGATGATCTCCTCCAAGACACCAAGAATAGTCAGAGAGCCAGGTTCACCAGAATGATCGAGGGAGTATTTGATAAACCCATCGGCAAAAAGGCTCTGCACAACAAGCTGCTCCTTCGAATGAAAACTCGGATTCATATGAATAGAGCTAAGCTCCGTGTGAACAATATCACTTGCTTCCTCATTCGCATAAAAGTGGCCAAGAGCCATTCGGATAGAAGGGATGGCTGCATAGCAGCCCATGTGATAGGCATGAGTCACCATTGTCTCTTTTCCCATGCCTCTAAGAGAAACGAGCTTTTGAGCGGGGCTAGGGGCCACATATCCTGTACAGGTCACATGAATGAGATGGGAGGGAAGGGGAGCGTTATCTGGATAGAACTCTTCGAAGATCTGTGAAGTTGTCTGATTGTATAGATCCATCCGCTTATCAAGATGGTACCCCTCTGGAGCATACTCAATATTGTAGATCTGCATCTCTTCCCAATTTCGATGGTTGCAGTCATCGAGAACAAAACCCCTCTTCTGAATCTTATTGCTTCCGAGCCCAATCTTAAAAAGGGTTTCTCTCAATTCCTCCGCAAACCCTTCCTCAGCAGAAGGGGCCTTTCCCTGAACATGGATGTGGGCACCCGCAATCCAGTCAAGCAGCGCCTCTTGCTTCGCTTCGTATTTCGGTCGGATCACAGTGAAGTTTTTTAGGCAGGGAGTCATGAATATTCCTTAGCGAAAGATCATTAAGACACCAATAACGATTAGCGTCACTGCAAAAATTCGTCGAAGAACTCGCCCACGCATTCGGTGCGCGAGCTTCACACCGATAGGTGCAGCAAAAATCGTAGTGATACCGATCAGTGCAAATGCCGGAAGATAAATAAACCCAATCGTATAGGGGATCTTTATCTCTCCTAAGCCTAAATAGAGATAGGCAAGAGCAGCGAACGTCGTGATAAACAGACTCATTCCAGCCGAAGTTCCCACTGCTTTCTTCGAGGGGTACTGATAGGCAATAAAGAGAGGAACCATAAAGGTACCCCCACCAATACCGAGCAGGCTCGAGAGAGAACCAATGCCTAAACCGATCCAGGTATAGAGTGTTCTATCAGGTCTCTTTACCTCTTCCTTCTTCTTTTTATGGAAGAGGACATAAGCACCTAAAAAACAGATAAAGAAGCCAAAGATGATCTCCAATATCACACTCGAGAGAAAATGGGCAATAAAAGCCCCTAAAAGACAGCCGAGAATGACACCGGGCATCATCGACCAGATAATGTCCCACATGACCCCACCCCTTCTATGGTGAGCAACCGTCGCGGATAAGGTGGTCAGGATCATCGATGCCAAAGAGGTTCCGATAGCCATATGCATCAAGTGAGGCTGAGGGAAGCCCAAAAGGGTGAAAATGAGAACAAGAGCAGGAACAGCCAAGACCCCACCGCTCATTCCCAATAACCCCGCTCCAATTCCTGCGATAATCCCTACGAGAAGATAAGCAAATATAGCAACAATTACCACTTAGATATCCTTACATCGACTTTGCACCACTAGTTGCCTCAAGGCATCTACCTTTTCTAGCAACACAAACGGACAATGAAACAAGCTCTTTTCGTCACATACTATCGCCCTGAGGAAATAATTGACAGACAAAGGTTCTAGGTAAAATACTGTCCTAAAAAAAATGTTTGGTTCATACTTTTTAGATAAATAAGGAGATCAATATATGGCAGCAACAACAGGGAGAATAGCGGGAGTAGAGCATCAGAAAGCCTTTATTCTTGGATTGCTGGCTAGCCTTGCCCCATCTGATCATGAGCAAAGAGAAGCTGCCATCAAAACCAGAGAAATCTTCCAAGTAGTTTCAGCAGCAATCCAGGCTATGCCTTCGGAAGAAGAATTAGCTGCATTAACAGCGAACCTAAAAAAATTGGCCCACGCATTGCCATCAGCTCAGGGAATTGACCAATCCACGGAATCAAAGGCCCCAGGTGGGGAGAAGGGAGCAATCGAAAAGGAAAAGCTATTTCTCATTCATGCTCGTACAGCTTTTGATCTCAAAGACTATTCCAAAGCAAGCAAGTTAGCGCTAAAAGGGCTAGAGATTTGTCCTGAGAGAACGCTAATCAGAGCTGACTTGTATCTAACTCGTGCCCATGCGCTAGCAGCAATGACTTATGACAATCCAGGGGACGCATATAAGCAAGCAAAGGAAGTACTCAGCGATGCATTAGGTGAATCTTTTGAAAATAAAGACAAAATGAGACTTCTTTCGGCACAAGGGATTATTTTTATATGCCATAGAGATAACCTGACCGAGAATTTTGAAAAAGAAAAGAAAATGGCTTTACTTGCTCTTAACGCAGCTATTGTTTTTGCCGAAGCAAAAGAGGATGAAACACTAGCAGATTTACAGGGGCTCCGAGAATCCATTCTTGAGGAAACGAACTGGGAAATCATTGAAAAAGCAGAAGGGGATTCCAGAAGAGGAGTTGGATCCTCTCCTTCGGTGACTGGTCAAGTAATTTCCTATGCAGGTCACGCCATGAGCGCTGTTTCCGATGCCTTCGAACAAAATGAGCTCCTATTCAAGGGATTGAAGCTCCTCGTCAAGCTTGCACTCTAAATTCAAGCCTGCCTATCCCTAATCCTCTAATTCCTTCAGAAGAAAAACATCTCCGAAAAAGAGCGCATGAAGGAGTATCTGACTCAGGGGAGAGGGAGACTTGGCGAGCGGTAATGCATCTTAGCCAGGTAAAAAGACCCAGTATGGTGAGTACTGCGAGTAGGCCTGCAACAAATTTCAGCGCTTTAACATCTTGTGTCTGGCTCCATCCACTCTCTAAATTCCAATCGGTCTCAATAAGTACTGCTGCAGCAAGGACTTGCACGAACTACTCTGTTTGTTTGGAAAGAGGGAATGGTAGGCTATCTTCTCGTTTTTATGAAGAGGGAAAGGGGAGAGACTGAAATTTGAGGGTTCTATTTTTCTTACAAATGTTGCATAAAATATATAACATATGGTAACAATTTTGGCGATTGGGCATACAGCCCAAATCATAAGGAGTATAACAATGAGTGTAAATCCAATACCCAATAACGTTGTTGATGTTGCTGCAGACGCTGCGGCCGCAGCACCAAATCCTGCCGTTGCAATAGCTGGCACGGTTGTTGCAGTTGCAAATACTGCGCTACGAGCTGGTGGACATAGGACAACAGGTGGATTCGTGACCCAAGGTAGCCATAGATCTCCCGGAACATGGTTGGCGCAGGGAAATCATAGGTCCGTTTTTGAATGGTTTAGTGGAGTGTCTTCACGAAATAAATAATAACAGCTCGGCGGCGAAGTGTTTATTCGCCGCTGTTTTTCATTTCATGGAATACTCGATTTGTATAGAAAGTGGCAATCTTAGGCTATCTTCTCGTTTTTATGAAGAGGGAAGGGGGAAATTAAAATTTTGGGTATATATTTTTCTTACAAACGTTGCATAAAATATATAACAGGTGGTAACAATTTTGGCGATTAGGCATGAAGCCCAAAACCTAAGGAGTATAACAATGAGTGTAAATCCAATACCCAATAACGTTGTTGATGTTGCTGTAGACGCTGCGACCGCAGCACCAAATCCTGCCGTTGCAATAGCTGGCACGGTTGTTGCAGTAGCAAATACTGCGCTACAAGCTGGTGGACATAGGACAACAGGTGGATTCGTGACCCAAGGTAGCCATAGCTGGCACGGTTGTTGCAGTAGCACATGGCGCGCTACTGATTTTCTGACCCAAGGTAGCCATAGATCTCCCGGAGAATGGTTGGCGCAGGGAAATCATTGGTCTGTTTTTGAATGGTTTAGTGGAGTGTCTTCACGAAATAAATAATAACAGCTCGGCGGCGAAGTTTTTATTCGCCGCTTATTTTATTTCGTGGAATACTCAGAAGGTTTGGAAAAAGCCGATGAGAGACTATCTTGTCTTTTTTATGAAGTGGGAAGAGAAGTTCGGTAAAAAAACCAATACTATCTGGTTCATCACTGCCTAAGAAAGCTTGAGGACATGATTAATAAAATTGAAGAGACGGACATTGTCAAAGATAGTCAGGTTTACTCTATTTCATGTTGCCATGTAAAGATATAATCAATAGGATCCTTTCCCTTCACTACCGCTGTCCTTGATTCACGTCCCCAATTTTGTCCCACTCCTATAGTAGAACAAAGTCCGGCTTGAAATAGTTCAGGATGGGTGGGCTCTTCTATATATAGATAATCCAAAACAAAATTACTTAATCTAGTTTCAGATGCACTCATTTCTCCGTTTAGCACGACAGAAGTTGCGTGCTTTTCCATCAATCTAACTCCAACTCCTAAAGAGAAATCCAATTTTTTCATCTGAAAGGAAAGATTTGGGAATTCAATGAATGCCGTTCGAGAGGGTAATTCATCCTTTTCATCTTGTTTGTGAATTACTCCTAACTTAATCCCAAAATTAAAAGATGTCATGTTAGCAACATCTAATGTTACTGATAGAAATGGTGATGTAGCCAGTATATTTCTCCTAGAATATAGTATACTCGGTAAGAACCTGATTGATTTTTATCTAATTTTATAGTTTATTTGATTTTTTAATTCCATTTATGTCTCGTCTATCACACATCATATTTCCAACTGATGCCATAATCAATAGGATCCACTCCCTGCACTCCGATAGAGAATGAAACATCTGACTTTTTTTCACCCGGTAGAAAGACGATAGAACAGTCGACTTGCTTTGTTGTAGGATCATCGGGCTTCGCTTCTAAGAGATAATTACAAGCTACTCGATTAACCTTAAATCCATCTAGACTAATTTCTGACATGATACAAGCCTCGCGTCCATCCATTACTAAGTCTCCATAACCATAAGAGAAATCCATTTTTTTCATCGTACTGGAAATACTTGGAAAATTTAAAAATGCCATGTTAGAGGTTCCATCTTCTTCTGTCTTAACTACACCTAATTTAATCCCAAGATTATAGGGGGCTTTGAGAGACGTCCATAGTGTTGCCGCAAAGACAGGTGTCGTAGCCATAATATTTTTCCTGATTTGATGTGGTAATAAGATTTTCCAGACTTCTAAATCGAGAATGGAACACATCGGAGATATTTTTCAAGGGAGTTTTTATGTACCGTCCAAGAGCTTTAAAAAACGAGCGGGGAGGGGAGAACAGCTGAGTTTTTATGAATTTGGAAGGGGGGCCCTTTCCGCCTGAAATGCTCATTAAACTCGTATGAGGGGTATCTCATCGCCATCGCTTTGATCAGAAAGCTCTGAATTGTCCCGTGGAAATTCGCGAAGATAGATTGCAGGGGGACAACAACAATCTCGTATTAGACAAGCGAGCAACACAAGATTGGCAATGAAAGCTATTGTCGCTGACACAACTGCGATTGCAATGAGGTCCTCGTCCTCGGGTAGACCATCATTATGAAGGTCCATTGGGTACCCATTTGCGTCTGGTAGGTTGGAGTTTTCATTTTATCCACTCTCCTTGTTTTTATGAAGAGGGAAGGGGGCACTCCCTATGGCTAGACAGATTTAGAACGTCTGATAATATATGTTATGTTGCATTGCGAGGAAAGATACTATTGACTATTCTGACTCCAACAAGGAGCCATCATGGAATACGAGATCATAGAAAAAGGACCGATGCAGATCGTCGGCATCTCCACCCGCACAACGAACGAGAATAACCAAGCACAGAGGGATATCTATCGCCTCTTGGAGCGTTTCCATACCTCCGGCGTGATTCAAGAGATCCCAAACAAAAAAACCGCCGACATCATCTGCCTATACACAGACTACGAAAGCGATTTCACGGCCCCCTACACTTACATCGCGGGCTTTAGCGCCCTGCCAACAGAGACGCTCCCTAAAGGGCTCGTATCTGCCCATGTGCCAGCATCTCGGTATGCTCTTTTCCATTTATCCGGTAAATACCCGGATATTCTCATTCAAGCCTGGCTATGGGTCTGGCAAAGTGAGCTAGAACGGACCTACACTGGAGACTTTGAGGTTTACCCCAAGGAGTTCCACCCAGTCAGCAATCCGGTCTTCGATCTTTATGTCAGTATCAAGTAAGCCTTTTCCATCTCAACACCAATAGTCATTGCAAAAAATTGCTTGGATAAGCAAAAATTTTATTCGAATAAAGGCAATCCTTTTAATACGGAGGAGGAATAGAAAGTATTGAGTACTAGTAGCATAGCCTCCTCTCCCCTTTTTTCTCTACCGAATTTCTCTCTAAACCTGGAAGGAGTGGAGCCCACTCCGGAGCACTACAAGCAAGCGAAGTTCATCCAAATCGCCACATCCGTCGTAAAAATCGCTGCAGGCTCTTACCTCCCCTCAATTTTGGGGTCCTCGGTTACGGGGGCTCTGGGCTCTATAATCCCCGAGTGGGCCAGCTGGACCTCTTTCGTAGGAAGTACCACTGTGAACCTAGCTGGAAAGTGCTTCATAGCCAATGGCACGATCGATTTAGTCCTGTTTGGACTCATTCCCCTTCTCTCACAGCTCCCCTACTATGCTCAGCCTCCGAATAAGCTGACCTTTGGTCAAAAACTCGTTACCTGGTTTTACTATCCAACAGAGAGAACTCCAAACGGAGATCGAGTGCCTATCGCCGTTCGTGCCATCCGCTACCCCGGTGAAATCCTCAATGCCTCTCTCTCTTGTTTTGCAAAGTATTTCTCTCTAGCAAAAATCGCTCTGAAATTCGCCTACGGTAGGCAAACTCTTATGGAGCTTAGCAGCCACTCTCTTGCTAAGGAGTTTTGGGTATTTCCCGAACTGAAGCATTTGCGGCTTGTTAACTCCTTACAAATGGTAATCGATTCTGTATCTACTGAGTTGAAGACTTATACTGAGGAAAGAGTCACTCTTGATCCAGAATCAGGTGAAATCACAGAAAGCCCTCAATTGCTTTCTTGGCTCCAAAAAAAGCTCTTAGACTACGTAGAAGTACTCGGCATGGAACTGAAAAACAAGTTCGGAGAGACAAAGAAAATCATGCACCTTCTCTGCGCCGCTCTGAAGTCTACCGAAACCTGTCTCAATGCTTTAAAAATATTGGCGAACACTGGCAGCAGGAAAGTTGCAGACCAAGAGCGATTAAAAAAACACTTTCTCACTTCTCTAGGGAAAGGAACATCATTTGAGAAATATAGAAACAAAGTCTATGAAAAATTCATCTCCACCTTTTCTCCTCCTCCCCCAGAATGGTTCCCCACTGCATATGTCCGATCCTTTTTTGCCCAATGGCTCGTTGCTCCTGTCTTTTCCAGCCATATTCCTAGTCTCAAAGATCTCTCAGAGAAAATCTCAGAGGAATATCCTTTGCTCTCCAACGAAGTTAAAGAACTCGAACATCTTTTCCTTAGCTGCTTAGAGCCGATGCTCTATTGTGTTCTCGACGATGTGTTAGATGAAATCGGCTCTACAGAAACCAAGTGGGCATATAGGAAAAGAGTGAGTATAGATGGCCTTCCGTCTATTTTAGATGAAAGACGAATGCTCTTATTGACCCAAATCCAACATATCGATGAAGAAGGATCCAAACATCCCGCTTTGAAATGCCTTTCTTGGCTTTTGGAAACACTCACAATCATCCCCACTCAAAGTTCTCACAAAAGTGAATTGGTCATTCGTTTGCAGCGAGTAGATGCTTCTTTCAAAGCTTCTGAAGATCTCAAGCAAAACGCTGGGGAATTATCACCTGATGAGCTCCACGAGCTATTTGATTTAGGAATCAGAGAGCTCTGTGTAAATTTCCTCGACTTCCTCGCCAAGAATATTGAGGACCTTGTGACCATTACTGAAGACGAACTCGCTAACTTCCTTACTGGAGATGAGCATGAGATTGAAGCGCGAGGTCCACTCGGAAAACTACTAGCCGGTTATATTAGACTGAATCAAAAAGCCGACTGGTTCATCTATCAAAAGGTTTCCAGTCTGATTCTCCATTCTTCTGATCAATTGAATGCGCAGAAAAGGCTTCTTGGGCTTCTCATCACTTTCATAAAAAATGACATTATTTCCGAACTCTCTTTTAAAGAGTTATCCGAAGCCATCGCGCTTGTTTTCGAAGCTCAATTCAATGAAAAAGAGAAATTTGTCGTACTCGAGACAACATAAGCGATCAATAATGCTCAGAGCTTCTTCAGTGTAGCAATGACAATCCTAGAGGGAAAAGACAGAGACCCATCTTCTCTCTCAATTGGGAAGCTAAGCTCCTCTTTTAGTTCAGAGTGGAAATACTTCAAAACAAATGAGCAAAGCTCCTCACGGCTTGAAAAAGACGCCATATGGCCCTTTCTCTCACAATGAAGAATCTCGAATCCCAGAGATCTTGCCAGTTTTCTGAATTCCCCCACTTCGAGAAAATTTGAAGAATCTTTGACCAGAAGATCAAATCCCGATCTCTTTGGATAGAAAAAAATGAGCAGCTCCTCTCCTGGGCTAAGCATCTGCGAGCGCTCAGTAAGAAAAGATTTCACGTCCACTGGGAAAAGTCCTTCCTCTCCATCAGTTAAAGACTTCTCTTGAATCAACTGACTTGCCTGTGTCCATAGCTCTCGAACTTGCTTTTCATAGCAAGACGTTATCGGTTCCATGAACAAAAGACTAAGAAAAATTAGGAATCCAATCATACGATTAGGATTCCATAAACTGTCTTAGCTTTCAAATACAAAAAAGGATTCTATTTTTATAAACTATAAAAATAGAACATTAAGACAAGGAATTCTTGCCTCCCTAGTTCCTGAGAATAGGAAGACAAAGACAAATATTGATAGAGAGCGAGTCCTCTTCTTATCCAAATCAATTTACCCACAAGCTGTGGGGAAATTAGAGGGCATCCCTCGACATTCTCTGGGGACACAATCCAGTCTCGGAAGGGAGATCACTAACTTTCACGAACGGCTTTCAAAATCCCAGTCAAGAAGGCCACTCTCTCCGAGCTCTCATTTCGATAACTTAAGACTTAAAAAATATTAGGAATCCAATCATATATATAGGATTCCATAAATCGCATTAGCTTTCAAATACAAAAATGTTTCCATATTTCTATTAATCTATAAAAGATATAATAGAAGGCCTGTTTTAGAATATTTTAATTATGAATAATAACATAGATTACCTGGCTCATAAAACCTACGTGCCTCCTTACTATCATAGGCAGTATGAACAGGATATTCCTACGGACTCTAGAGCAGATAGTAGTGACCCATCCTATCTTGGGACAGCTAAGAGGACGGCTCTCATTGCACTCCCCTTCCTTAGCCTCTATCGCCCTTTTGCTTCTGCCATAGCGACAACCATGGGGAGTATCCGAGTTGTTTCCCATCTATCAAGTGGTGTACATGCCGCAGCTACTGAGAAGAGCCTCGAAAAATGCTCCTACGAGGTTATGCAAATAGCCCTCGCAAGTCTTGCCCTTGCAGGAACTCTTCTGCATTTCAGACTCGGTCTATATCTCACGACATTAGCTGATATGATCTCCAATCTCTATCAGCTGGTAGGAGACCTCGTAAAAGGCGAATTCGATCAGGCATTCGAAGAGTTTCTGCAAGGGGTAGGGAGCTCTCTTTACCTTGCGATCATGATCCTTGGCTCATTAGAAATCATTCTCGCTTCCCTTCTTATCCAGGCAACAATTTCTTTTTATCAATCCCGTAAGGAATGGAAAAATGGGAGAATTCCCGAAGTGATCGCAAAATCTCTAATGGGGATGATCCGGCTCTACCAAGCGAATACCCAATTCCAGCTCATCCAAAGGAGAAATTTCCTTCTCAAACTAATGAAATACAGGCGTCTTGAAGAGAGGATCGCTAAGGGTAAGAAAATCCAGTCTCTCTATCGTCATCCTCTAGTTGCTCTTGCTTCTGAGATTGAAAACAAGAAAGTTGTTCTCGTCGATTCTGAAGGAAATGCAATCGATGTTCACGCTCATCTGCATGCCCTAGGAGAAAAACAGATCAAGAGCAAATCGTTTGACAGCCATCCCCTCTTTGCTCTTGCTTCGCAGATCGACAGTAGACAGGTCATCCTTGTGGATGCTGAGGGAAATGAAATCGATTTCGGCTCTCACTTTCATGGGTATGGGAAAGAGCTGGTAAAAGGAATGAATATCTCTCTTAGAAAAAAGGATGGAATGATCGAGCTTGACTTCAAGGTCAATCACGTTTTTCGCGATCGATTGCAAAAAGTGATCGAAGAAATGCAAGACTATTCTTCCGCCGAGACCAAAGAGCTATTAAAAATGTTGGGCTCCCATGCAAATGATATTTCGATTCATGAGACCCATGATGGGAAAATGGATATTTACGACTCGGAATACTATATTAATATTGCGAACTTAGGGACCGTTTCAGTGGGGGCTGTAAAAGAGTATCCCAATCTTTATGATCGGGTCACTATTCAAATGAAAGAGGGAAAAACTCTCTACGATTTTCATGAACTTCTCTCTTTTCTAGATCTTGAAAACGCTCTCGAGCAGTCCTCAAAAGAGGATATCGAGAGAATGAAACTCGGTCACCTCTTTCACATATTTAGTCCACAAGAAGCGACTACCTTGGAACGCTCAGAAACCTTCTTTGAAATCCCTGTTGATCAGCTCAAAGAAACAATGCTTTCTCTCTCCCCCGAAATGGAAAAGCGGTTCGATACTTACCTAGACAAAATGGAGCTCGGAGAAATTCTTCCTGGAAGAATGCGCTATGAAGTCAAGGGACTCGCCGATGAATTGCGCGAGCTCGGCGCAACCGGGCTCACAGCTGCTCTTACGGGATCATGGGAGGAAGAAGAGCAATACAAAAGAACCGCATCGATACTTAAGATCGGAATGCTTTCTTCAGAACTTCGCAATGGAAACGGACTGGCAAAAAACGGTCTTTCAGCTGGTGCTGACTTCTATACCGGAGCAGCAGATAGTGTGTTCACCCAGCTCGTCACCAAGAATATTTCCAATTTTGGTGAGTGTTATTATTTTGGAAACATCCGTTTTCTCTTCTCGTTAGATGCAGTTGAATCAGGCACCTACCAGTATCATGAAGACAACTTTGGCAGTCGAAGAATCGGCGAGGATTGGTTTTTCCTTGATAGCTATCTTTCCCGACCCAACATCGTTGATTTCGTTAAAGAGGAAAATCGATACTTCAGTGGTGACAATGAAGTCATGATCAAAGAACGGATTCCCCCTAGCCTCATCGAAGGAATTATTGTGCCAGAAGACTCGATCAGATCGGATCTATTGGATCATTTGCGCCAAGTGAACATAGTGGAACTCGATTCCTTAGGAAATGAGACGATCCTTGGCAATCCGGTGGATAAATTCATCCAAGTGCAGAAGCCAGTCTTTCCCTGGTATGATGACTTTTTCACGATTCCGGAAGAATAACCTTCTTGAGATTTAGAGACCTTCTCTGAATTAAACTAGGCAGCTATTCTCCTCAACATCAGCCGAATCATTCACAAGTACAGCATCGAAAAGGTGCTCCCACTTTTGATCTGACAAGTCACTTGGATAGGGCTTTCTATTCATCTACCCTCTCCATTTATGGAGCCTGCTTTAACCTTGCAAAATTTTCACAATCCCTGTAACTCAAAGATAGACTAGACCTATCTAAAGAGATTGTTCATGAACCTTACAAAATGTTCCAAGATTTGCTTGGAATTCATGAATGTTTGTGACCGATAAACGTTTGATTGTTGTGGAGAAGCATGTGAGGCATGCGCAATGGAGGGTGAAAAACATAACAAACGCTTATGCGAAGAATGTGCTGAGATTTATAGGAAAATGCAAGAATTGCTGTAAATCTTGTTTCTCAATAGTTGGAGTATTATGACTATTGACATAGTATTTTGGAGTGTTTTTATCAGATGCTTATAAATTTTGTTTTTTCTGTCTTGGCTCTACTTTCTTTTTCGGGATGTATGAGATATTCAGTCCCTATGAAAACTTCATGTCATCCAGCATTTCCCTGTGGAGAGACCTCCAACATAGAATTATCCTCTATCCTTGATATTACCGAGGAAAATCTTCCAGAAGAGATTGAAACAAACGACAATCATCACATGGATCATTAAAATGGTGATAAGTAGAAAAATTAAAAGATTCTTTTTTTTCTCTTTGATGATTTCAGCACTTACTATGGGGGGATGTGGAAAAATCGACACAAATCCTGAACTTTCATTCATAGAGATTCAAAAAGATGTGACAGAACTTACGGGTCATGATGTTTGTTGGAATAACTCTTTAGAGGAATGTGACTTTTCGGATTGCCTTATCAACATATTAGAAAACGGATTAAATTCCGAACTAGCTGTATATATAGCTCTTTTTAATAACAGGAATCTTCAAGCTATATATGAGAACTTAGGAATTGCTAAAGCCCAACTCGTTCAAGCAGGGCTTTTGAAAAATCCTATTTTTTCTTTTTCTTATAGATTTTCTACAAAATCAGCAATAACAGATCTCATTGATATGAGTTTACTTCAAAATTTTTTGGACATAATATTAATCCCATTAAAAAAGAAAGTAGCACGAGAAGAATTAGAAGCAACAAAAGCGATGATCACTACTCAGATTTTAGATATTATTGCTCAAACGAAAATTGCTTTCTACATTTTACAGGCAACAGAGCAAATACGGCATTTAAAAAAAGAAGCTCTTCTATCTGCAGAGTTATCCTATGAGGTTGCTTTGCGTCTACGCAAAGCAGGAAATATAAAAGATCTTGAGCTATCTCAAGAACGCTCGTTGTATGAACAAATAAAATTAGAAGTTGCATCATTAGAAATTGAAGTTTTGCAAGCGAGGGAAAAGCTAAATGTACTCATGGGATTATGGGGAAATCAAATTAATTGGAAATTTTCCTTCAATTTACCTGAAGTCCCTTTGAACGAAGAGAATTTAGATGATATAGAAAATTGTGCCATTGCAAGCAGCATTGATCTTCACCTTTCTTATAAAGATATGCTAGCAACAGCAGCAAAGCTAGGAATTGATACATCCAGACTTGTGTTTCCTCAGATAGCTGCTGGTCCCAGCATCCAGCGTGATGAAGGAGTTTGGTATGTTGGACCTGCTTTCGCTTTGGCGATCCCTTTTTTCGATTTTGGCCAAGCAAATGCAGCGGCGGCACAGGCAGAAATATTGCGTCAGTGGAATCATTATACTGCTTTGGCTGTTGAAATTCGCTCCTCAGCTCGCTCAGTGAGATTTAATCTACTCAATGCACTTCGCCAAGCTCAATATTTGAAGCAAGTAATTATCCCTTTAGCGGAACAAATTACTTCTTACACTCTACTTCAGTATAATGCGATGCAACTTGGTGTTTTTACTTTGCTTATAACAAAACAAATAGAAATTAACAAAAAGATTCATGCAATCGAAACACAGAGAGATTATTGGATTATCAAGACAGAGCTTGAAACGCTGTTGAATGGGCATATGATGCAAAAAAACAGCTCCAAATGGGTTAAGATGGAGAAAATGTTTTAGAAGATGATGAACGTAAAATATTTCGCATGTTTCCTTGTCACATTCTTTCTAGCCTCACATTTTGTGAATGTGAATTGGTTTTCCCTGCAGACAATATTAGCTCCTAAACACTCTGGCCCCCCAAGGCCATGGGCTGCAGCTGCAAAGAAAAATCTACCTCCTGGAGAACCCGGAAAAGACTTTACTCCAGCGGTTGTTCCCAATGGAGTCAAAGCAGAATATCGAATCATAGATGGCGTAAAGGTTTTTCATCTAATTGCAGAACCAATCGAATGGGAGATTGCAGAAGGGTTAATTATACATACTTGGGGGTATAACGGAACAGTTCCAGGTCCTTTAATTGAAGTTGCTGAAGGAGACAGAGTTCGTATTTACGTAACCAATAAGCTTCCTGCACCAACAACTGTTCATTGGCATGGAGTTCTAATTCTTTGTGGTATGGATGGTGTTGCGGGATTGACACAGCCTGCTATTCCACCAGGAGAGACTTTCCGATATGAATTTATTTTTCCCGATTCTGGAACATTTATGTACCACCCTCACTTTGACACAATGGTACAAGAAGGAATGGGATTGAATGGGATGATTCTCGTACATAAGAGAGAGCCGAATCCGAGTAAGCGACCAGACCGAGACTTTGCAATCATGCTTCATGAATGGACTGTTGAGGTTGGCACCTCCAAACCAAACCCTTTTGAAATGACTGATTTTAACATTCTGACGATGAATGGAAAGGTCATGCCAGCAACCGAACCACTAGTAGCAAAACTTGGAGACACTGTCTGGATTCGGTATGGCAATTTAAGCGCCATGGATCACCATCCCATTCATTTACATGGATATTCCTTCAAAATTATCGGATCCGACGGTGGATGGGCAAAGGATAAATCAGTACTTCTTCCAGAGACAACAGTACTTGTTGCAACTGGAGCTGCTAAGGTCATTGAATTTTTAGCAAATAACCCAGGAGATTGGGTTTTCCACTGTCATATGACGCATCACATCATGAACCAAATGGGACATGGACTTACAAATATGATTGGAATGGAAATTGGAGATTTAGATGAAAAAATCCGCAAGCTTATTCCTGGATATAAGACTTTGGGTACTACTGGGATGAAAGATATGACAAAATCTGGAATGCCTATTCCCCCAAATAGTATTCCCATGCTCGGATTTGATGGACAGTTTGGGTCAACTGTCTTGGGCGGGATGGCAAATATTTTAAGAGTTCGCGAAGGCATCACAACTTATGAAGATCCTGGCCCCTACCAGTTTCCAAATGGGACTGTTGCCGAGTCTGTGACAAAGAAGGAACTCAAAGAAAATGGCATACAGATTGAAAATTAACGAGCTAGAGGCCCTGATTTATGGGAGCAACTCCCACCACCAGGATCCCTCTGCGCCCGCCTTCAGAAGCCGGATAAACCCCATCCCTTACATTTCGTTATTTTTGGGCTTGACGTGTGTGACCACTTTACCGCATTTATCGAGGATAAGGATAGTTTAACCCCCTACAAGGAGAATACCATGAAGTTATCTACTAGTTCTTTTGCAATTTTACTGATCATTGCAACTTCTTTGTTTGCAGCCTGTTCGAATAAAAAAGGATGCAACTGTACTGATTGCAAATGTACCCCAGAATCTCATTGTGGGTGCTTATCAGAAAAAGGCTGTTCCTGTTCCAATAAAGCTTGCTCTTCCGGGAAAAAAAGCAATAGTGGTCCTAACAATTATCAACGCAAATGAAAATAGATGGGAAAAGTGACGAATTCGGTCCAAAAATAGTTATTTTTCCCATTTTCTTTATCCAAAACTGAATTAAAGAAAAGACGAATGGCTCATGATGATCGAAGAGGATTTGTAATTTCGTACTGAAACATAGAAATACTCAGGAATCTAAATCGATTTTTTTCAATCATCAGTGATGATCATGAACATGCTTTTTTTCAGTTATCTGAAAACGCTTAAGTATAAATCGATCTGTAGGATTTTTTTCAAATTGAAGTATCTGTTTAATCGTTAATTGATTTTCATCTTCATTATCTGTGCAATATTTTTCTGTGAGTCGGTATCTTTTGTAGAATTTATATGGTTTTTCATTCTTTGCATAATAAATATCTAGTGTTTCATCAGACAAAAACCTCATCAATGGGTGTGTAAGTGTAGGATCAATCATGCCAGTTTGGTTTGGGGATAGCAGGATTGCCTCTACACCTTTTGGATCAACAATCAATATAGTTTGATCATCATCATTCGAAATAGTAATAGGACAAGGATATAGGGAAAATGATGCTAAAACTGTACCCAACACTAATAAAAACTTCATACCAACCTCCAACTTAATCCTTTCTAATGGAAAAATCAAAGCGAAAATTATTTTTCACTTACAACAAGTCTTACAGATATTCACACACTCTTTGCAGGCTTCAACACACTTTTTACAATGTTCATCATCGTGCTTGCTACATTCATTTATACATCTCTCACAAGCAGAAGAGCATAATTTACAGAGTTCTTCACATAAGGGGGAATTCCGCGGCATAAAACGTATGCATAGAGAACAAATATCTAAGCAATCACGGCACACTTTTATGCATTCTACTGTGCTTTCTGAACATTTACTAATGCAGGTTTCGCACGCTACGATACACTTGCAACAAGTCTCTACACATCCTGAATCAAGATCACAGATTTTCATAAAAATTTCCTCATATATCAGTTAAGAACACTATTCAAGAGGTAAGCTATTATTTAATTTTTTTCCAGCCTTTTGGAATTATCCCTTTGAACCTCCCTCGCCTAAAGGCGAGGGAGGTTCAAATTTGTAACTGTTACTGGTTATTTTGGTGGAGAAATGACCTTCGGGCTTTTTCATCTGCTTCCATAGTTCTTCTATCGTTACTGTTCCAGTTGATTATTCATGTGTTTTGTTTCTCTTTTAAGTGCAAAGATTTTCCAAGAGACATAGATGGCGGGAATAGCGAAGCGGCGGCATCTTCTTTCCCGCACCTCGTCTTTGAAAATAAATTACTTAAGACCAATAGACCCAAGAAAACGGCACCTCTGCAAAGAGATCTGCAGCGTTGAGAACTTTCCTCTTCCCTAAAACCTCCCCAAAGAAGACTCCCCTCCCCTCCCCCAATGCTTTTGGCAGGTGGATCGCCGTACTCCCCCACTCCCCTAGACTAGAAAAGAAGCGGACTCCCGCGACAAGGCAGACCTCTTTACGGAAGGTGCGCAAATAGGCCACAATATGCTCCTTTTGAGGACCTGTCACCTTAAGAGGGATGTACCTCCCTTTAAGAAACAATTCCCTATGCGCAGACCGAAAATGCAGCGCTCTTTGATGGAGAAAGAGCTTAGGTCCCATTGTTCCCTTATGGAGCTCCTTTTCAAGTTCCTTGAAATTTACGGGCTTTCGATTGTCGGGATCGACAAGAGTGTAGCGATTCGTTTCACACCCCTCATAGATATCGACAATACCTGGAGCGCCCAGATGAAGCGCACTTGCCGAAAGACTATTGAGCTGTCCATATTCCGCTACCTTTTTTTGGAAGGGAGCAAACGCCTTCAAAAAAGGGCTTCCTTTTTTCAGGATTTCCCTTAGAAAATCCTTAACCGCTTTTTCGTATAGCTCATCGGGATGGCGCCAGGAAGTATAGACCCGCGCTTCTTTCAAAGACTTTTGAACCACGACCCAAAGACGCTCAAAAGAAGGACTACTTGGCCAAGCGCCAAGAAGAGTTTGATAGAGGGCATATTCAGCGTTGCGATCGGGAAAAAGCTCTCCATCAATGGAGGTTTTGTGGTAGCGATTGAGCTTTTCCCATCGAAGAAGGGCTTTTTCCCACTCTCCGGGCATTTCAGAGAGGACACAGAGCTGCATCCGGACGTCCATACTCCGCTTCGTATCATGAGTGGAGACGCCGAGAAGACCCAGTGGCCATTTCTTTTGTTTATCGATGCAAAAGTGATGGAACTCATCCGAGGTGACGCCGAGGCGGCTCGGCTCAGAGCCCACTTCATTGAGAGCAAGTAGGCGATTGTAATTGTAGAGAGTAATATCCTCAAAGCCCTTGGCCATGATCGGCGCTGAGAGCTGTTGGAAACGCATGATCCAATCCCGTAGGGTAGGAGTGTCGAGTGTTAAAAAGAGGACTTCCTCGAGAAGATCAAAAGCGCGTGGTTCAATCTCTCGATTTTTGCTGCGCGCCAGAGAAAGGGCCTCTTCGAGATAAGGCCTGTCTCTTTCGGGAACCTCTCCCTTTGGGCGGATGTAGGTCCGGTAAACGGGAAAAGTAGCAAGCACTTCATAGAGGGCTTTCAGGATCTCCCCTTCGGCGAGATCGGCAAAGGGAGCCAATGTAGATGTGAAGGTGTAAAGTCTTTTGCAAAGGGTCTTGATATCCCCTGCCATTTCAGTGCTCATGTAGAACTTTTTCTTTTGGTAGAGCATTTCAGAAAAAGGCTCTTTTACTCCTGTGAACGCTTGATAGGTTCGGCTTAAAGCCTTCTCTTTTTTTGCAAAGATCCCGGTGAGGATATTCCCGAACTCATATCCGACGGTTCCCTCAACCTTCCAGTTAGATGGGAGCTCTTCTTCCCAGCCCAAGATCTTTTCCACGACGATGAGCCCCGAGTGTTTCTTGCGAAGGCGATCGAAGTAGGTTTTCGGGTCATAGAGTCCATCAGGGTGATCGATCCGAAGGCCATCAATTTTCTTTTCTTCGAGGAGCTGGAAGACCCACTTGTGATGGGCCTCAAAGACCTTGGGATCTTCGATACGAAGGCCGATGAGCTCATTGATGTTGAAAAAACGGCGGTAGGAGGTCTCATGTGCGGACATGAGCCAGTGGATAAGCCGATAATGTTGCCTTTTTAGTAGCTCCTCTAAAGAAAGAGAGGGATCGTAGCTATTGGGATCTAAGGGGAAGACTTGCCCCCCATATTGGATCCCCTTTCCATCTTCTGTTAGGGAGATCTCGTTTGCTTTGAGAGTCTCATCAAGTGAAGATCCGAGAATCGGAATGCGGATTTTCTCCTTGGTCCAGTCGATGTCGAAAAAAGAGGCAAAGGGGGAAGCTTTTCCTTTTTGCAAGACATCTTGCCACCACCTGTTGTCCCCCTTAATTCCCATGTGATTGGGGACGATGTCGGCAATATGGAAAAGGCCATGCTCATGAACCTTTCGGCAAAAGAGCTCATATTCCTTTTTTGTTGCTAAACCAGGGTTGATCCTATTTGGATCGACAATGTCATACCCATGAGGGCTAAAAGCCGCAAAGTAGGGTGAGCAGTAGATCCCTTCCACGCCGAGCTCTTTGAGATAAGGCAAAAGCGAGGTCGCATCAGGGATACGAAAATCCTCATTCAGTTGCAAACGGTAGACCGATGTCGGAGGCTCTCTCAACGGTTTGCCTCCCGGACAAGGCCCTCGATTTTTTTTGCAAAACTTTTAGCTAACATAAGCTCTTCAACGTAGAGGTGCATCCTCCAGTTCCATTGGTAGAGGGGGTCTGCGGGATCATTGATCCGCTCTTCAAAAGGATCTGGGAACTTGATCGCATCACTTAAGGCAAAGAGATCCTGCAGAAGAAAGAGGGCAAAGCGGGCCTTGGAGCGTAAGTGCGCTGAGATAATCTCTTCTGCAAGTGACTCTGTCAGCTCTTCAGGGGGATCACCATCATGCCCCAAAATCTGGTTGTAATAGCGTTTGGTCCTCTCTAAGTCTTCTTCCCACCAGCTGCGCAAAGGGGCTGTGTCATGATTGGAGGGCATGCAAAAGCATCTCTCTGGAAAATCCTTCGGATGCTCAAACTCAAGAGCAAAACTCTTGGGCATCCGCTGGACATGGGTATTCAGAAGATCTAGCTCTTCGAGCACCCTGCCTACACAAGCAGGGATGACACCGATATCTTCTGCACAAATGAGCATCCCACTCCCCTTTTTCATTGCGAGGAGTTTCTCTTTTCCCTTTTCTTCCCAGAGCTTTTCCTGCCTTTCAAGGTAGTAGTGATCAAAGAGCTCGAGGATTTTTTTTTGCTCCTGTGTATTTAGGGCCTTAAAGGAAGCGGTGCTCTTTAGATCAATTCTCGGATGGTAGGCATCCTCTCCCTCTTTCAAAAAAAGGCGGTTTTCAATCTCTTTAAAATAGGGCTTTCTTTTTTGTGGGGATCGGATTTTCCTTTCCACCTCTCTTTGGCTCTTAAAGCGAGCTCCTTGATGGGGCTCTATAAGCCTGTTGATATCCGTGAATCCATGGGATGCGAGTTCTTTCTCCGTGAAAGGAATTGAGGGATAAAAGCGTCCCATGAGTCCCCTCACCTCTTCTACGGGCACCTCCCACAGACGAAAATAGCCAAGAACGTGGTCGAGGCGCATCACATCGAAGTATCGATCCATCCATTGAAGGCGAGAGGTTAGCCAGAAGAAATTTTCCTCTTTGATCTTCTCCCAGTCATAAGCTGGAAATCCCCAATTTTGTCCTAAATCATTATAGAAATCGGGAGGCGCTCCAATGTGCCTGTTCCAGCGAAAATAACGGGAAAAACGCCAAGCTTCTACGCTACTCGGGTGAACCCCAACGGGGAAATCTCCCATCAGCTGAATTCCCTTTTTTTTTGCATAGCGAACCACTTGTCGGAGCTGCTTATCGAGGTGATACTGCACAAAAAAATAGAATTGCGCCTCTTGTCTGCAGCAGAGCTTTTGCGCCAATTTGTCACTATACTCAGCCTCTTTCCCCCAAATGCGGAAGTCACTTGTTTTATATCTATCCCGCAAAAGACAAAAGGCAACATAGGGGACGAGATGTTCGACATTTTTTTTCAAAAAAGTGGCAAAGGATTTTGTGGAAAGGTCTTTTGCCCCACGGATTTTGAAGATCTTTTTTAAGAGCTGCTTCTTTGCTTGATAGGTTTGAAAATAGTCAAACTTTGGATGATTGAGATCCTTAGCTACCTGAGCGATCTCTTTCTCCAGCTCTGGAGCTAAAGATGAGAGATTCAGATAAATGGGATGCAGCGTAAAGGCAGAGAGGATCGAGTAAGGGTACCCATCTCCTGCCGTTTCTGTCATCGAAGTGTCATTGATGGGTAAAATACAGATCGTCCCAAGACCTGCCATTTCGGCCCAATCAATCAGGGGGATCAGATCGAGAAACTCTCCACCTCCACAGCCCTTTTTGGAGCGGAGGGAGAAAATGGGAATACTGACGCCGGCGCCTCTTGCATGCATACGCCCCACTCTATGAAGATTTTTTTGAAAAAGCAAGAGGATAGACGGGAGATTTTATTAACAGTGAATGGAAAATCAAGAGGGCGATTTATCACGATCGGGGGCCAGAGCGGGGGCCAGAGCGGGGGCAAGGGATGTCAAAGCTCCCGCCGAACATCTTGAACACTCGGATTGCAAGAATCGCTATTTTTTCAGCAATAGTTTCTAGGACTCGGGTCGCTAGTCCAGTGTCTGTATTTTCTCGAGAACTGATATTACTCACTCTACCCCTTAATGCAAACCAGGATGATTCCGATCCAGAGTCTGGAGCCTCAGGAATCTCAACTTTGACTACTTTTCGACAATTGGGACAAGTAGTGCTCTGTTCAAGCCACTGGCTGATGCATTTCTCATGAAATACATGATGACAGGGCAACGTCCTCTTCTTCTCTTGCTCTTGGACTTGTTCCTGCCCCGAATCTGTTCGTGAACTCACAAAGTCCTCCAAACAAATCGTACATGAATTGCGTACCGTAGAGGTTGCACTCATTTCGCGTCTCCTTCAACAGTTAGAAATAGTATATACAAATTATACAAAAAAAGCATCCGTATAATGCTTTAAGAATGAAATGCATCAGAATAATTTTACATAGAACACTCTCAACCAAGAAAAGAGTGATCAGTTAGGAATCCCTCGAAAAACGATGTTGAGTGCATCGCTGAATTCTTCTAGAGCATCTTGGAATTCTTCCAGATCCTCCACCTCAATCGCATTTTTCTTTATCCAAATACCCACATCGACGACAAATCGATCACGGCTCATCTGCTTGATATTGAGGCTACATTCGACATACTGGTTACAATATTCCAAATTCCTCTCTTCAAAATCTTCAGGAAGAAGGGCATCGAGGAGTTGGACCTCTATTCGTTCTTCTGCATTGAAAGGAAAGGGAAGAGCGAGGGGAGCTTCCCTATGAGGGGACGACTTTAATTCACCGACCCAAGAAGCATGGCAAGATAAAATAAAGAAGAGCATTCCCTCTTCACTCCCAAGTTCTTTTCCAAACCCTTCGATCAGATAGGATGCGATTGTGTGAATGGTATTTTTCTCGAGTTGATCTTCAACAATAGGTCCATAAGTGCATCTTGCCCCATCGGAAGAACTGCCATATTTTTTTTCGCAATCGAGACGGATATTCCGAATTCCTGCTTCCTTAAAGGACATTCGGGCTCGATCGGCATCTTTACCTCGAGAGGTGATCTCAACATGCAGAGTCGCGATATGTTTTTTTGTATTGATCGAATACTTTAATGAGCGCTGGTGATTGGTCTTACCACTCGTCCCAGGAATCGAGACAAGCTCTGAGCCATTCTCTTTGAGAAGGAGAGCATTGTAAAATAAGGGGTTCTCAAGCCTTTCAAGATCACCTCCTTGGTAGGTACGAGTTGCGTCGACAAAATAGGTCTGCCCCTGAAATTCAATACAGGCAATCGCATGATTGAAATGTATTCCGGGGAGATACTCATCGAGTTTCTCGCCGAGTAATGTATCGACAAGTGCTGGCCACCCTTCGACCCCAAGATATTTACAGATTGCAAGTAGAAGAGTTGTCTTATCCTTACAGTCTCCATAGCGTCGCTTAAACACAGCATTTGGGTGATATGGAGCACTATATTCTCGGTCTTCACTGAGGCCGAGGTAACGGATTTGATTCTGGACGAAGCGCATCGCCTTTAACAGAACCTCTTCTTCGGTTATGGAGGTGGATTTCCACTCTTCAATAGAAGCAATGAGCTCTTCGGAAAGATCATCGGGAATAAGGAATTTTTTAACATATTTTTCACCGACACTCTTCCAATTTTCAAAACTCGAAACATCAATGCAAGCTAAAGAGCGGTACCACGGAGGGGCGTGGTTTTCATCGGTTGCAGCCTCAATATGCTTTTGTTCCCAAACCCACTCCCGTAGATGGTCATCCAAATCCCGAATCTCCGGCTCTTGATCCACCAGATGTTTTCTAAAAAAGATCTTCTCATCGGTGGGAGCGACCAGTCGGTTGTAGAGTTTCTCCACATAGCAGTGAAAAGAGAAGGGGAAAGATATTTGTGTTTCCCCCTGGGTTAAAGGGGAATTTCCTTTAAAGGAATAGGCAATTTCGAGAACATCCCCTTCTCTGATGTCATTCAAAAAAAAGGAGATCGTTTGATCACCATCATAGATAAGATTTTCTGAACGCCTCTCCGGTCGATGAATCTGCACATTCGCGTCATGAAGTTTATCGATCACCTCGTTATCTCGATGCACTTGTATCGCATGAATCCTCACCTCTTGATAACGAGGGTCAAAGTCTATTTCGACGATCGATCTTTCCCTTACAGCAGAGAGAGTTTCGAGCTTCTTGGCTCTGTGAAAATAATACTCATCTAAAGTGGGAAACTTCTGATTGTCGAGTAGAAGATAAACAACACGACACCACTGTTCTTCATCATAATTCTCGGGAATTTCTACAGGGGTTACCCATGCAGGTGTCGGAGTGTAGTGGATTTTGTCCCATGCCTGTTCGTGTGCTGAGGCCTGCCTTTCATCATAGGTAATTGCAGATAGAGGAAGAAAACTGCAGAACAATACTAAGAGGCAATTTCCAATTCGTTTTTCCATAGTAGTATCCTTTGCGTTCAAACTTGATTGTGAAGCATAGCACTCCACTTCTAGCGAAACAATGCCATTTCATCGGGGCTAAATTTTTTTCGCTTCTACAAGAAAAGAGATCAGTTTGGAATTCCTCGAAAAACGATGTTGAGTGCATCGCCGAAGTCTTCGAGAGCATCTTGGAACTCTTCCAGATCCTCAACCTCAATCGCATTCTTCTTTATCCAAACACCCACATCGACGACAAATCGATCACGGCTCATCTGCTTTACATTGAGGCTACATTCGACATACTGGTTACAATATTCCAAATTCCTCTCTTCAAAATCTTCAGGAAGAAGGGCATCGAGGAGCTGGACCTCTATTCGTTCTTCTGCATTGAAAGGAAAGGGAAGAGCGAGGGGGGATTGCCGGTAAGGGGACTGTTCTAATTTGCTAATCCAAGAAGCTGGCTTTGGCAAAATGAAGAAGAGCATTTCCTCTTCACTCCCAAGTTCCTGCCCAAATCCTTCGATGAGGAAGGATGCTTTTGTTTGAAATGTATTTTTATCGAGATGATCTTCAACAATGGGCCCATACGTGCATTTTGCCCCATCATAAGGATTGCCATACCTTCTTTCACTATAGAGGCGCATACTCCGGATTCCCTCTTCTTGAAAGTACATTCGGGCTCGATCGGCGTTTTCTCCTCGCAATGTACTCTCAACATGCAGAGTCGCGACATTCTTTTTTGTATTGATCGAATACTTTAATGATCGATGGTAATTGGTCATACCACCCGTTACAGGAATCGAGACAAGCTCCGAGCCATTCTCCTTCAGAAGAAGGGCATTGTAGAGTAAGGGATTCTCGAGCCTCTCAAGATCACCTCCTTGGAAGCTATGAGTTGAATCGACAAAATAGATCTGTTCTTGAAATTCAAAACAGGCAATCACGTGATTGAAATGGAATCCTGGGAGATAGGAATCGAGCTTCTCTCCAAGTGAAGTGTGAACAAGAGCCGGCCACCCTTCGATCCCAAGATATTTGCAGATCGAAAGAATAAGGCCTGTCTTGTCCTTACAGTCTCCATAACGGCGCTCGAATACTTCATTTGGGTGATCAGGAGCATTGAATTCCCGGTCTTCATTCAGAGAGAGGTAACGAATTTGATTCTGAACAAAACGAATCCCCTTTAACAGAACTTCTTCTTCAGTTGTAGAGGTCGATTTCCACTCTTCAATGAAAGCAATAAGCTCCACGGAAAGATCATCCGGAACGAGGAATCTTTCCACCATTTTCATACCGACACTCTCCCAGTTTTCAAAAGTCGAAACATCGAGACGAGCAAATGGACGATACCAACGAGGGGCATAGTTTTCATGGGTTGCAGCTTCAACATTCTTTTTTTCCCAGACCCATTCTCGTAAATTATTATCCAAGTCTTGAATCTCAGGCTCTAGATCTATTCGATGCTTACTAAAAAAGATCTTAGCATCGGCAGGGGCAACTAGACGGTTATAGAGTTTCTCCACATAACTATGACTGGAGAAGGAAAAAGAGACCTGAGTGTTCCCCACCAATGGAGAAGGGATCCCCTTACTTGAGTAAGCAACTTCGAGGATGTCTCCTGCTCTAACATCGCTCAAGAAAAGGGTGATCGTCTGCCGACCGTGATAGACAAGAGAATCCGCCCTAGTCTCTTGTTGAAAGACTTTCACTAGGGCGTTTTGAAGCTTATCGATCGCTTCACCATCTCGATGCACCTGAATCATATGAATCCTCACCTCTTCATAGCGAGGGTCAAACTCAATTTCTACGATCGACCCTTGCTCTACAGCTGAAAGGGTTTCAAACTTCATTGCCGTGTGAAAGTAATCCTCGTTAGAGGGTGCGAAGAACTGAAAGTCACGGAGAAGGACAACAACACCATACCATTGTTCACTATCGTACCCTTCCGGAATTTCGACGGGGGTTACCCACGCAGGGATCGGAGTGTAGTGGATTTTGTCCCACGCCTGTTCATGCGCAGAAAGCTGGCGTTCGTCATAGGTGTTTGCCGCTAGAGGAAGAGCAATACAAAGCAATAGTAGTATGCAATTTCCAAGTCGTTGTCTCATAGAAGTCCCGTTTGCGTTTGAAATTGACGGCGGAGAATATCATCACTCTTCTAGGAAAGCAACGTCTTTCCTCCTAGCGTATTCTCTATGCGCCTATAACTACGGGAAAGGGGTGAAAGGATTGGCTTTTTTGCTCTTTCAGGTAGAGAGTAAAAGAACTCGCATGCTCTTTTGAAGAGACGAAGATGATTCGGTTCACCACTGAATAGGGAGCGAGAACCTCCTCATGATCTTTGACAGACTTAGCATAAAAGTCCTTCCGCATCTTCAGATGAGACTGAAAAGAGAAAATGCTATCGATTGTAGCGGGGATGATAAAAGGCCAAAAGAAAAAGGCTGCAATTTTAAAAGCAATCGAACGGGGAAGAGCACTCAGTGAAAGACGTGTTGCAACAGAATTAGAAGATACTGCAGACAAATCCACTCCTCGATTTGAAAGGAGATAGGTGCGCTCCGTATTATTCTGAATCGTGATCTGCACAGGCTGGAGTCCTTTCTGAACAAGATCCCGATCTAAATAAGCCTTACTCTCATTCCGAGTGTAGGCTTTTGCCCTGACAAATACCCCGCTTTCACGAAAGGGCTCAGCTTGAGAACCGACAAATGGAGCAATTCTTGGTTGATACCCATTGGATGCAGTAAAAAGATAAAACATCCCAACTAAGGAAATCGACAATACAAAAGTTTTGTAGGCGGATTTTAGTTTTTTATTCATAATAATAGCCAATTATACCCTATCTTAGAGATGTATGGAACCCCTTGAATTTATTTTTCGCTATCTCTTACTCTGAATTTATGTGGAGATTCATCGTAAGAGTGGTCATTTTGGCTGCGATCATTTTAGGACTAGCCCACGTGATCCCAGGCCTGCATGTCCCAAACTTCCCTGATGCTCTTTTATTCGCCCTGGTCGTCGCTGTCCTCAATGCGACAATCACTCCCCTTCTGATCGTCGTCTCATTCCCTATTACGGTGATGACCCTCGGCATCTTTGCCGTATTGATCAACGTATTTATTTTTTGGGTCGCGAGCTTGATCTCCTACGGAGTGCATATCACCTCCTACTGGGGTGCTTTTATGGGAGGGATTATCGTCTCTCTTTCAAGCTTTTTCTTAAATTACTGGCTCGCCAAATGGGCCCCCTTCCAAGGGAATTTCCCTGAAGATGAGGATGAGGATGAGGATGAGGATGAGAAAGGGCCTCCAAAAGAAAAAAAATAATTTCATTCTTCAGAGCCTGAGGAAGATCCAGGCAAGAAATTCTATATCATGATATGATCTTTCCTTTTCTAGGAGGATCTATGTCTCATACAGAAATTTATTCATTTTCTCCCGCTATCCTCGACAAGTTCTCAGACTTTGAGAAATTTTGCAGCGGTGAACAAGAAATTACATCCATCAAGACTCTCTCTCAAAACACCGAACTTTTAAGACGGGAAACAGGAACTCTCTACTTCAACCGATGGCAAGTTTTATGGATTCGAGTCACTTATCCCCTTCGGTGGATTGGCTCCCTCTTTTTTTCCTCAATGGCAAAACTCTCCTCTTGCATCGGAATCGAGAGCCTAGCACGCAGATGTACAGTTCTCTCGCAAAAAATGTCTCGAAGTGATGAACAACTCAAACATCAAGAGGAATATGGAGAAAAACTCCTGGTTCCTGCATCCAATGCCCATACGATCAATAGCGCTGGGATCATCTATTATGGGACCATCCCTTATACCTCCCTCCTCAATGGAGATCCTTTACTCGAAGCTCTTAGCTTTAACAATTTGTACATCATGACAGGCGTAAAGGAAGGGATTGAGTCCTTTTTCAAGACATTGGAAGTAGTAGAGGGGCAGAGCTACTCCAAAGAAGAAATTCATAAGGCTCAAGATCGGTTTGAAACCACCTATAAGCGAAAAGGAATTCTCGCAGCTGTACGGGAGTTGCATGAAGAGTTTAAGGATGAAAAGAGACTCGATGCAGCCCTTAACAATCTCTATGATGCCATGATTCATTCAGAAGATGGCCCTATCACTGATCACTCTGCAGATTTGTCCATCTACGATGAAGGAGGCCTTTGCAGAGGCGCTTGCTTTTGGTTCCTCTATCTCTACCTAAAGACAACAGAATCCTTTGAGGATGATGAAAGCCACCTTATCGCAGTAGCGAGACAATTTCAGGAAGGCGTCCCTCCACAAGGAGCTTTCCTGCAAACCTTAAAGGAGGTCTCTCCCCTTCTCCACTTAAGAAAAGTAAGAAACGAAGAAGATAACATCCCTTTTTCCGAGCTGCAGGAGGACTCAAGCTCTACGATCAATAGCCTCGCTCCTGGTGCTTATCGAGTAGGCCTCCACCGCCACTCTCTTGTCTATATTAAGATAGATGAAGACCGGGGATATCAATGGGACCCCAATGCCGGACTCTTAAAAATGGCTCCTAAAGAGCTCTTACCCTGGATTAATGAACACCATTATCAATCCGAAGAGTCCCACTCAACGAATGTCTATTTTGAGGAGTTCTTTCTCGATGAAGTAGATATAAATGCGACACAGGAAGGTGTTATATGACTGAAAGCTTTTCCCCAGCCCTGCTCAATGACTTTGATCGGTTCAAGGCCTACTTCAACCCAGATGAATCCCTTGAGCAAATTAAGAACCTTCCTGCTAGTGCAGTGGTCCGCCCAGGCTTCTGGTATAGGACAATGCAGGTGGTCTGGATCATCGCAACCCTTCAATTTGCCACTGTTTTTGCGGTTTTTTTCCGCGGCATCGCTATTCTTATAGGCGCATTGGGTTTTAAGAAACTCTCCTGCTCCCTTAAAATTCGTGCTGACAATATAGTTGCAAGGATGAACTACCTCATCAATCTGCCCCTTTATGGAAAGCGTTTACTCGTTCTAGCCAGAAACGGTCATCAAATCAGGAATTCTGAAATCTACGGCCAGCCCTCAATGGCTCCTCATGAGATTACAGACCCAGAAGTCAAATCAATTGCCCGAGGGGGTACGATTGACTTCTATTCCTCTGGCGGCCTCTGCTATGGAGCGAGCAACTGGTTTAACTATCTCTTTAATCAAATACTTAAACGGAAAGACCTTGCGAAACAATACCCTTCTCTCCAGTCAAAACTCATGGCAACTGCTCACCTTTTCAAAGATGGCGTACCAAAACAAGGGGCGCTTCTTCAGGCCCTCTGTGCCAAACAGGGGAAACTATTCGATTCTGATTACAGAGAACAAGCAAGGATATCTTCGTATGCGCTTACCCATTCACCTGAAAAGGTTAGGAATACACTCAGCAAACTCCCCGATGGAACCTATGGTATAGTCATGGCGTATGGCTTAGGCGGACACCTAGTCTCCTACATCAAATCCGGAAGTGAGCACTTCATCTTCGATCCGAATTTTGGACTCGTTATCATTGAAAATCTAACGCAACTCCAACAAGAGCTAAAGTTTCGTAATTCCTTCCTTATGAATTCCCTTCGTGGATTTGCTGGTGATTGTTACAGCTTTGTTTTCGAAAAAAGATTTCACATAGAGATCTCATCTGATCATAGAGATGAGTCTGCACAGAGGATTGATTCTCTCAATGACTTTGATCGGTTCAAGGCCCAGTTCGACCCCAAAGAATCATTAGAAACGATCAAGAACCTTCCAGAAAGTGCCGCGGTCCGCCCCACCAATGGAGCCTATTTTGGAAAGATGCAGGTGGTCTGGATCATCGCAACCGCCCCTTTTGCCTACATCTTTTCCGTTTTTCTCCATGCTATAGCCCACCTTCTCGGTACCTTTTCCCTTACATTTCTCTCTCGCTACCTTTACATTACTGCAAGCAACATGAGACAAGGACTAGAGAACTACTTCGCACAAGTGAAATATGGAAAGAGATTTCTCGCACCCGCCTGCAATCGCCACCTGGTCTCCAATTCAGAGATCTACCGCCTCCCTTCCGTGAATCGAGAGGCATTTTTGAACCCCAAAATTCAATCAGTGGTGCTTCGCGAGAAAATTGATTTCTTTCGCCCCCAGGGCCTTTGCCGCGGCGCGATCGTCTGGTTCAACCACCTCTTCGATCAAATGCGGCAACGAGAAGATTTAGTCCAGCAATACCCCTCTCTAGAATCAAAGCTTCTCGCCATTGCGCATCTTTTCAAGGAGGGAGTTCCGAGGCAGGGGGCACTGCTTCATGTTTTCAAGGCCGATGAGGGAGCTTTGCTCGGGTACAACTGGGCAAAAGAAGCGAGCTTTACTCCTCAGGAGCTTACCCATTCGTGTGGAGCAGTAAAGAAGCAACTCGATGGGATTCAAGATGGAACCTATGCAATTTTCTTTCAAGAACATGGCGTTTCCTATTTCAAACAAGGAGCTAAGCAGTATATTTGGGATCCTAACTCGGGACTCATCACTATTGAAAACACTCTGCAGCTGCTAGAAGAACTCCAATCCAGAGCCACAGGAGAGGTTGTCATCGTCAGGAAACTGAGTCAAACAGAGGCTGCCATAAGGACCTCTGGATGACAGTAGAGACTCTCCCCTTCTCTCTGCCCACACTCAATCACTTAGATCAACTCAAAGAGTATTTCAACCCAAAAGAGCCTCTAAAACAACTCGAAGCTATGCCAGAGATTAGGAAGAACCAAAGCGCTCACCCTTTTGGTCCCTGGCAAATTGCTTGGATCGTCGTCACTTCCCCCTTTCGGGCGATCCTGTCCATATTTTTAGAGGCAATGAGTTACTTCTTATTCTTCACGTTTTTCTCTCGCTCACTCGAAGTTGCCTCAAAT